>TARA_R110000851_G_scaffold161068_1_pt1 | contig 67025 bp, 57 predicted proteins | sample TARA_R110000851 | Tara Oceans TARA_R110000851 (sample SAMEA4397627) | marine metagenome | biome: Polar Biome; feature: [DCM] deep chlorophyll maximum layer (ENVO:01000326); material: water (ENVO:00002006), including particulate matter (ENVO:01000060) such as... | depth 17 m
AGATCTTGATGACCGAAAGCAGCATTTTCTCATTCGAGCATCTCTCGCCGCTCAAGGACGTTCGCTGACACTTTATGAAGAAATACATACGCTAAATAAAAAATAGAAGCCTAAAACCCATTTACTCTTTCTTACTAAACTTAATCATATCCTCATGCCACTTATAGGTTTTAATGCTTTACGACCTAATTTCGTTGTAACTGCCATCTATATATAAATCACAGTTAAACAAAAAGAGCTGGATTCGCTGGAATGCCGAATATAAGCATTTCCAGAATGACAATTAGGAAACAAAAAAGCGAACCAATCGGTTCGCTTTTTTAATGCTTTAGATATTATCTGCACGATCCATTTGAATTAGGGCCGTTGAAGAAAATAGCGTGAGCTAGCCATGGATGGCAAGCTAGCTTTCGAGGGGAAGGGACACCCCATCGGAAGCGTTAGCATTTTCGAATAAGGTCGAAGCAGACTACAAACAAAGTTAAAAGCTGGATCAACCCCCATGGCGACCTTTTCGCTGTTTGAAAATGTTGCGGGGCGGCTGGGAGTTCCAAGAGGGAACAGCCGTTGGTTTCCTCTTGGTCTGGTGTGGGCGAAGCGCCACGACGTTAGTGGCCGCAGGCCATAGCTAAGATGAAGACAGCTAGATTCCGGCTCAAAAGCATTACTGGAATGACAGGCATAAAAAAGCGAACCAATCGGTTCGCTTTCAAATTGAAGTTCCTATTCAGGAACCACTACCAACAATGATTACTCATAATCACTTAATGGCACACACGAGCACATCAAGTTTCTGTCCCCATAAACATCATCAATACGATTAACCGTTGGCCAAAACTTATTCGCCTTAACCGCTGCCGTTGGGAACACGGCTACTTCACGACTGTACGGACGTGAATCAAACTCTGGGTCCATAATATCTGCCAGGGTATGCGGAGCATTATGTAGCGGGTTATTGTCTACTGGCCACTCGCCTGCGGCAACTTTAGCCACTTCGCCGCGAATAGAGATCATCGCTTCGATAAACCTGTCCAACTCAACCTTAGACTCAGATTCCGTAGGCTCAATCATCAAGGTGCCCGCCACCGGGAAACTCATGGTGGGTGAGTGGAAACCATAATCGTTAAGACGCTTAGCGATATCCATTTCGGTTACGCCAGAGATTTCTTTCAATGGACGTAAGTCGATAATACATTCGTGGGCAACGCGCTCGTTACGGCCGGTGAACAACACAGGGTAATGTGCTGACAGCTTTTTCATGATGTAGTTAGCGTTTAATAGCGCCGTTTGGGTTGATTGCTTAACGCCCTTAGTGCCTAACAGCTTAATGTACATCCAGCTGATTGGCAGGATGCTAGCGCTGCCATAAGGTGCAGCAGATACTGCGCCGTTGTGGTCGCTTTCGCGGCCAGGCTTAACCACTACGTGGCCTGCTACAAATGGCGCAAGGTGCGCTTTAACCCCGATTGGGCCCATACCAGGACCCCCGCCGCCGTGGGGGATAGCAAAGGTTTTATGTAGGTTTAAATGCGATACGTCTGCGCCGATAAAGCCTGGTGAGGTTAAGCCAACCTGGGCGTTCATGTTGGCGCCGTCCAAATACACTTGACCGCCATATTGATGGACGATGTCGCACACTTCGCGGATTGATTCTTCGTACACACCGTGGGTCGATGGGTATGTGATCATGATGCACGATAAGCTGTCGGCAAGCTCGGCCGCTTTAGTGCGTAAATCGTCTAAATCAACGTTGCCTTGCTTGTCGCACGCCGTGACCACAACCTTCATACCAGCAAGTTGTGCCGATGCAGGGTTGGTGCCGTGAGCCGATTGCGGGATTAAGCAAATGTTACGGTGCGCGTCGCCGCGAGACTCGTGGTATTTCTTAATCGCTAATAGACCGGCGTATTCGCCTTGTGCACCTGAGTTAGGTTGAATACATACGGCATCGTAACCGGTGATGTTGACTAAAAACTCAGATAACTCATTAATTAACTGAGTGTAACCTTGTGCTTGGTCAAGTGGGCAAAATGGGTGCATGTTAGCAAATTCTGGCCAGCTTACCGGTAGCATTTCCACTGCGGCGTTGAGCTTCATGGTGCATGAACCTAACGAGATCATGGAGTGGTTTAGGGCTAAATCTTTGTTTTCCAGACGCTTGATATAACGCATCATCTCGGTTTCGCTTTGGTAGCGATTAAACGTTGGGTGAGTTAATACCGCGTCTTGACGCACTAATGCTTGTGGGATTGACTGACTGCCATTGGCCACAATGGCGCCATCTAATGTGGCGACATCTATGCCATGGTCAGCACCTAAAATCACATCAAACAATACCACCAGATCCTGGCGAGTCGTGGTTTCGTCAAAACTCACCCCAAATGCGCCGTCGGCGTCGATGCGTAAGTTTAACTTGGCCGCTAATGCTCGGGCGTTAATCGCTGCAACGTCGGCACCTTTAACACTGATGGTGTCGAACCATGAAGTGTTCGCTAAGGTTAAGCCTTTAGCGCTTAAGCCTGCGGCTAAAATGTCGGCAAAGCGGTGAATGCGTGATGCGATGGTTTTTAAGCCATGTGGGCCGTGGAATACCGCATAAAACGACACCATATTGGCTAATAAGGTTTGCGCCGTACAAATGTTTGAGTTGGCTTTTTCGCGGCGAATATGTTGCTCGCGGGTTTGCATGGCCATCCGTAATGCGCTGTTGCCGCGGCGGTCTTTTGACACACCAATAATGCGACCGGGCATTGAACGTTTGTGCTCGTCTTTGGCCACGAAAAAGGCCGCGTGAGGTCCGCCGTATCCCATGGGTACGCCAAAACGTTGCGCGCTACCAAACACCACATCGGCGCCCATGGCGCCCGGTGATTTAAGCAGTAATAACGACATAATGTCGGCGGCAACGGTAACCACCACTTTTTTGTCACGTAACTGAGTAAATAACTCAGTGTAGTCGGTGATTTGACCAATGCGGTTGGTGTATTGGAATAACGCACCAAATAATTCGTAATTTACAGCCTCTTTTGCTGGGCCAACGACCACGTCAAAACCAAAGCATTCGGCGCGAGTTTTGACTACGTCGAGGGTTTGCGGGAATACGTCGTCGGCAACAAAGAAGATGTTGGCTTTTTTGGCTTTAGAGACGCGCTTGGCTAATGCCATGGCTTCTGCTGCTGCGGTTGCTTCATCTAATAATGATGCAGAGGCAAGGTCAAGACCGGTAAGGTCCATTGACACTTGCTGGAAGTTTAACGTGGCTTCTAAACGGCCTTGGGCGATTTCTGGCTGGTACGGCGTGTAAGCCGTGTACCAACCTGGGTTTTCAAACACATTACGCAAAATGACATTAGGCACTTGCACGCCGTAGTAACCCATACCGATATAGCTTTTAAAGACTGTATTTTTATCTGCTATGTTACGGATATAGGCGATACCTTCGGCTTCGCCACAGGAATCACCTATGGTGAGCTCTTGGGGTAAGCGAATTTTGCCTGGGACCGTTTGGGCGGTCAGATCGTCTAGCGACTCTGCGCCAATGAAGTTCAACATGTCTTGTTGTTGTTCTGCATTTGGGCCGATGTGGCGCGTCAGGAAAAGTTCGTGCTGTTCTAGTTGTGTCAGGGTTTGCTTGGTCATATTAAACCTTGTTCCAAATCGACCAGTTGAGGCGGTAGGGCACATAACTGGATTAGGGTGAAAATGGGTAATACGTGAATAACCTGTTTACGGTTTATTATGTTGCGGCCTCGTCATTGGCTTTTTAGCTGCCACGGGTTAGAGATTATCGGCGCAACATTTTTAGCTTCATATAACAAAGAAGCTCCCTAGGGAGCTTCTAGTGTTATGGGTGATTATTCTTGGTCAATGACTTCTTGATAACCGTCGGCATCAAGCAATGCATCAACTTCGGCTTCAAGAGAAGGCATAACACGGAAGAACCAACCTTCACCAAAAGCGTCACTGTTAACCAGTTCTGGTGAATCTTCTAATGATTCGTTTACGGCAATCACTTCACCAGAAATCGGTGCATAGATGTCTGAAGCCGCTTTGACTGATTCTGCTACTGCACAATCTTCACCGGCGGTAACGGTATCGCCTACTTCTGGTAATTCTACGAATACCATGTCACCAAGAAGCTCTTGAGCATGCTCAGTGATACCTACTGTGTAGCTACCGTCTGATTCTTTACGGATCCATTCGTGTGAAGATGCATATTTCAATTCTGCCGGAATAGTGCTCATTGTTGCTGTTCCTTAATCTGATGTTCAAAGACTTAATCAATAAATTCGGTGTCGGTAACACGCCACTATCATTAGAAGACTTGTTTACCATTGCGCACAAAACTTGGGGCGATGACTTTTACGGTCACGCGTTTTTTACGCATTTCAACTTTAGCTGTGGCACCAATACCATTGGGTACACGGGCCATGGCGATAGAATAGCCTAACGTTGGCGAAAACGAACCACTGGTGATCACACCTTGGTGTTCAACACCGTCTGCATCGGTAAAAAATACCGCCATATCATGGCGTAACACGCCCTTTTCTTCCATGACCAAACCAACTAACTTTGTCGTGCCTGCCGCTTTAATTGCGGTTAACGCTTCGCGGCCGATAAAGTCACGATCGCTTGGCTCCCACGCAACGGTCCAGCCCATATTAGCAGCCAGTGGATTGATTGACTCGTCCATGTCTTGGCCGTATAGATTCATGCCCGCTTCTAAGCGTAATGTGTCGCGGGCACCAAGACCACACGGCTTAACGCCTGCCTCTAACAGTGCTTGCCATAGGGCTTCAGCTTCAGCTTCTGGGACAATGATTTCGTAGCCAACTTCACCGGTGTAACCTGTGGTGGCAATAAATAAACTGCCTGACTGCACACCAAAGAAAGGCTTCATGCCTGCTATAGCAGCATTTTGATCGGCGGTGAATACGCTAGCGGCTTTCGCTTTCGCGTTAGGGCCTTGTACGGCAATCATCGACAATTCTGGACGTTCGCTAACCACAACATCAAACGCGGCGGCTTGTTTGTTGATCCAGGCTAGGTCTTTGTCGCGAGTAGCGGAGTTAACCACTACGCGGTAATGGGTGTCGGTTAAGTAGTAGGTAATAAGGTCGTCGATGATACCAGCGTTTTCGTCTAGCATTCCGCCATAAAGGGCTTTACCCGGTACGGTAAGTTTGGCGACATCGTTAGCAAGTAACTTACGTAAGAAGGCACAAGCATCGCTGCCGGTAACGTCAACTACGGTCATGTGAGACACGTCGAACATGCCTGCGTCTTGACGTACTGCGTGATGCTCTTCGATTTGAGAGCCGTAGTTAATCGGCATTTCCCAACCATGGAAATCAACCATTTTGGCGTTTGATTGTAAATGCTTGTTAAAAAGTACTGTTTTGCTAGCCATTATTATCCCTTTTTTTGAGGCCTTTCTTATGTAGGTATTTGATAAAATGCGAACAAAATTATACTCCGCAGACCCAATTTGTATACAAAAGAATTTTCTAATCCGAGTCCAGTCGCATTAGTTTAGCTAATCTATTGGCATAATTTTTTTACATAATTATTTACAATAAAATAACTGATTTAACTGTGCTACCTGATATTAAACAAGTTTCTACATTAGCTATGATTAAATTGGCTCACGACAAAGTTTAGGTAATGTCATTTTGTTACCCATAGCCTGTTTGATGAACACTGTTTTCAGTCCAGCGACATTATCAACTAGGGTTAGGCCGATGTCGCGCATGGCTTTTTTAAGCGGATTGCTGCCGGCAAACAGTCTTTTAAAGCCTTCCATGGTGGCGATCATTTCCATGGCTTCAGCTTTGCGCCAACGTTCAAGGGCGCGTAAATGGCTATATTCGCCTAAGTCTTTGCCTTGCTCATGCAATTGGGTAAAGGTGTCGATGATACTGGCAGCGTCTAAAAAGCCTAAGTTAACCCCTTGGCCGGCTAACGGATGAATGGTATGGGCGGCGTCACCGGCCAGCACTAAACGGTGGCGCGCAAAATGGCGCGCATAACGCATCCGCAGTGGAAATGATTGACGCTCGCTGATCACTTGGCACAAGCCTAAACGACCATCGAGCGCGGCGGTTAATGCTTTTGAAAACTCAACCTCATCAAGCGCTAATAATTGCTTGGCTTGATCGGGCGACACCGACCACACAATTGAACATAAATGGTCGTCATACAAGGGCAACATAGCTAATGGGCCGCCGGGTAAAAAGGCTTGTCTGGCGGTGGCGTCATGGGCGAGTTCGGTGCGCACTGTGGCGACAATGGCATGGTGACCGTAGTCCCAGAATGTCAGCGGAATACTGCATTGCTGGCGCACCCAAGAGTTGGCACCGTCGGCAGCCACCACCACGGCGGCGCTAATGTTGTCGCCACTGGCTAAGGTAAGCCAAGCTTCGCGTTCGCCAAAGGCTATACGTTCAAGGCGTTGGCCTTCTAAATGGGTTAAATTACTGATCTCACTTGCACGTTTGGCAAGGGCATAGCTGATGGCATCGTTTTCGATAATCGAGCCTAAATGGGTTTCGCTGATGCTGTGGGCGTCAAATTCAATTTTGCCTAGGCCGTCTTTGTCCCACACCGACATTTTTTGGTAAGGACTGACACGATTGTCATCGAGATATTGCCACGCACCGAGGTTTTGTAGCAATTGCTGGCTGGCTTTGTTAATGGCACTGACACGCAATTTAGGCTCGCCACTGACCGCTTGAATTGTGCCAGCATCGATGACCACGACATTAAGGTCGGCGTTGGCTAAACCGATTGCGGTAGCGAGCCCGACCATGCCACCTCCGACGATGGCAACATCATATGTTTGAGTTGAATACATGGTCAATCCTTACCTTAAAAGAGTTAACGCCAACCCATTGCGGTTTGAGCAACGGGACGTTTGAGTGGGGGTAACCAAGACAATAAACGCAAACCGACATTGCGCCCCGCCACCAGCGGCCAATATTGATTGGAAAAACCACGCACTAAAAATTCGATATTGCTAAGTGTGGTGTCGCGATCGGCTTGGCGATCGACTAAATATTGATGCACGATGGCGCTGCTGCCGACATCGAGCTGGGTTGAGCTATTGGTTAATTGATGCGCACTAAAGGCCTGTTCAAGTACATTGAGTAACCCCACAACATCACGTAAACCTAAGTTAAAGCCTTGTCCGGCAATAGGGTGTAGGGTTTGCGCGGCGTTACCGACAAAGATACAACGATGGTAAACAGGCCTTGGCATATACGATAACGTTAGTGGATAACTCACCCGCTGACCGACGTCGACGAAACGACCCGCTCGGTGACCAAACGCTTGTTGTAAGGCGGCTAAAAATTCAGTTTTGTCGCCGTTGACTAATTCATGGGCTTGTGCGGGCGGTAATGCCCACACGACTGAAAAACGTGATTGGGTCGGCGTTGCTGAAGACTTAGACGCAGATGACTTAGACTCGAATGACTTAGACTTGAATGAATTAGACGCTGATGACATAGGTAAAAGTGCCAGCGGGCCGGTTTGAGTGAAGCGTTCGTAAGCCCAATGCTGATGGGCTTGATCTGTGGTGATATTAGCGACTATAGCCGTTTGATCAAAATCGATTTTTTCTGTGGGTTGGCCCAGATGTTGGCGCACGACCGAATTGGCACCATCTGCTGCCACCAATAACTGGCAATGCAATTGAGTGCCGTCATCTAAGCTTAATAGGTGGCCGTCTTGTTGGGCTTGTATATAGGTGACTTTAGCAGGACAAAACAAACTGACAGATGATTTAGCCAGCTCCTCAAATAGCACCTTACCGACTTGGGCTAATTCAACCACCTGGCCTAATGCATCTAACCCAAGCGGTTTAGCATTGAGCTCGGTCATGCCAAAGTGACCGCGATCGGAAACATGAATATTTTCAATTGCAGTGCCAAGATGCTGCAACTTGGGCCAAATGCCTAAACGAGTGAGTTCAAAAACAGAACCGTGAGCAACGGCAATGGAGCGAGCATCAAAGCCTGGGTGATTATTGTTGGCAACGTGGGCTTCGATTAAGGCAATGCGCAGCGGACGCGACAAGGTGGCAGATAACTTAGCTAACCCTAAGGCTAACGTGGCTCCTGCCATGGCGCCACCTACAATGGCAATATCAACGGCAAGTGGTTGTGTGGAGGTGTGTGCTGAGGTCATACGCTGCGTTACTGCCTATACCAAAAATATTAGTGAAAATTTGAATGCTCGTCGGTGTCATGTAAAGGCATGTCTAAACCGAACTCTGAATAGCATAAAATAGCCGACATTCTGACAAATTCTTGCAGTTCAACGTAGGCGACTTCGGATTCTTCGTCATCACCAACATCAAATTCTACTTGGGCAATATCAGCAAGGTCTTTAATCACTTCACGCACATCAGATGATGCTTTTGCTAGCTGCGGTTGAATAATGGCAATGCCGGTTAAGAAGCTTTGGGTCCACAAAGCTAACGCTTCAACGCGCTCGCTCAGCGGCACTTCTTCTTCTGGCAGTAACAAGGTAAAGCCAAATTCAAAATCGACTAAGCGTGTCACCGTGTCTTGATACAACTCGCTGATCAACTTTTGTAAGTTCGCTTCTAGCGGCTGACCGTCGTTCATTAACTCAACTAACGGCGTTAACCACGCAAAATTTTCTTGTTTTACGCCACCACAAATTAGCCCAACAAGTGCACCGTGCACTTCTACTGGATGTTGGCCTACTTCAGCGTAATCTAATGCCTGTTTTAGTTTTTCAATACATAATGAAGGTGGGATTGCCATGGTTAATTCCTAATAGCGCTATATCTGCTTCAATGCTAGCAGAGATAGTATGATGCTCCAAATGCGAGCGTGTATTGTGCCCCAATTATACAGGGACTGAAGCAGATTTGTTCACACAAACAGCAAATAGTTAAAAAGGGATACTGTTGCCTTGCGCTTTTAAATTCAGCCCTATATAGTTCGCTCACATGCTGAACTTTACTAACATCAGCTCGGAATAATAAACGGTTGTCAAACAGTCTTTTGTCCCGCTAACTGCGCAACATTGACTTATAATAGACCTGTTATTGGCGCAGCGATTAATTGCACAAGACGCCTGGTTAGCAAAACAAATGACAAGTTTGATATGAAATATGTCAAATTTTATGATTTTTACTTGTTTACCCCATCTCTTTAACCCGAGTGAGGTTAACTGAGGATCTGCGGCGACATTATGAGTAACAGTGCTGTTGATATTACCCTATTAGGGCGCACCTACTCCATCGGATGTCCTAAAGGACGCGAAGAAGCATTGCGCACGGTAGCCAGAGAAGTTGAAAACCAGCTGACGACGTTAAAGTCTCGGACCAACAACTTAAGCCGTGAAGAGCTTGCCATTATGGCCGCACTCAATATTGGTAATGAATTGTACGAAGAAAAGCAAAAGAATAAGCAGTACATGGCGCAAATGGATGAGCGAATTTCGTTATTACAGTCAACGTTGGAAACATCCTTGGTTGAACGAAGCAGCTAGGAAGGCTAAACTAAGATTTCAGAATTAAGAATAACTTGATTCTACCCTGTTTTGCTCCCTGAGATATTCGCCAGTTGGTTAAGTCCCTGTGCCGATAATTACAAACCCAGGGTGAATGCTTTCGTTGACACTGTGCATGCTCGGATTATACCGAGAAGCCTTAGGAAATGAACATTTACCCGCCTTGAACCTACGGTTCAAGGGCTGCGCCAGCAGCGGTATTTTGGGGAGCATTCTAATTTCATATTTAGCCTTTTTTTTAAGGCTCATTTTTTGAAAATCACTTCGGTTACACTTTTTAGACAGTGCCTTTATTTCATCCCCAAGCACGCTTTTATATCCAAGCTCTGTTTCATATCCAGCTCTGTTTCATATCCAGCACTCTTTCATATCCAGCTCTGTTTCATATCCAAGCTCTGTTTCATATCCAAGCTCTCTTTTCTCCTCAAGATCTCTTTTATCCTCCAGCTGTGCATAAATCGACAACATAACTTGGTGACGCTCATCCTTCTGCTCAAATTGTTATAATATGTGACCGTTTTTTATACAAAACAGTCCCGCTTTCACACTTTCAGACGGAGACACTAGGTTACTTTATTGTTAAGATTGTTTTACAACGTATATTACTGTATAAAGTGTTTAATATTAATAACTTGTAAATATGGATTATGACAAGCTGCTCCACTCATCTCAAGGTTTACTGCACCATTTTAATTGTATTCATGTTCAGCTTATCTGCTTGTAAATCCACACCCGACCCTGTTAAACCGAGTCATATCATTCCTGCTGCGTTATCTCATTTGCCTGCTGATGCAGCAAACCTAGGTTTGGATATCATTGATGTTCAATTGAGCTTAGGCGATCGCAATTTATATCTGGCTAGCAATGGCAATATCAAAATGGTCTCGACCGCACAATGCCAGTTAGATATTTCGGCGCACCGTGGAGATTTTCGTCAACCAGAAAGTAGCGCTAATGCTATTGCTTCGGCCTTGAACGATAACTTTAACAGTGTCGAAATTGACATAATGCTACTCAAAGATGGCACTTGGGTTAATCATCACGATAGTCAAACAGGTCGCGCTACCGTGTATTACACCGGTGAACGCTTCAAACTAAATCGCATGAGTGTTCAGCAGTTCGCTAATCTGAAACTGCGGGATAAACACAGTAACAATTTACTCAACGAACGCCCAATAACGGCTGCAGAAGCCTTTAAAGTATTTGGCGCTTATCGCACCCAAAATCAACGACTCAATGTAGAAATAAAATCTGACACCAATGGCCAAAAGCTGGTAGAGCTCGATAATATGCTCAGAAAATATATTGGCTTAGGTGGATTTTATTATTCTGCGGCAGAACGAGATGTCCTATACAAGCTACGTGGCATTAACCCATCGGTTTATTTAGGCTTTATTCAAGGTGGACACCCTACCAGTGTTGAAAAGTTAGCCGCAGATTTACGTAAAGGTGTAAAAAATGATGCCTATTACTTAGATAATCAACATAATCTTGAGCTTGCTGGTCGCTACGGCACTAAACGTTACCGCTCACGTTATAAAGACTACACCGCAACATCATCATTAACCCAATTGCAAAAAAAGCTGGGTAGCAACTCTGGTTTACACTTAGACATTCGCAGTTTTATGCAGCATCTCAGCGTCAAGTATCATGCTCACCAACTCGGAATGAAGGTCTATACCTATTCGCTTAATGGCAGTGATTATCATCAATCACAATTACTTAAGTTAACCACTAACAAGTTACCCGATGGCGCAATTGTGGATGCCACGCCTTACAAGATTTGCCAGCGTTTATTCAACGGAGCCGTACCTAGAAAACGTTATCAAGCATTGAGTAATGTCGGTCGTTATATTACCGCTTTACCCCAAGATGCTGACTTTGATCGCTTTGACGAAATGCTTGGTTATCAAACAGAAGGTTATTATTTGTCATTAACCTCTGGCCTTAAAGCCATCCATAGCACTGCAGTTAACAAGACAACTAACAACATACCCACGCCTTTGTTGGAACATGGTTTCCCCACTATTACTGATGAAATAATTGATAACGACACCGGTGACACCATTATTTTAAGGTTACCAGGTCGTCAGGCTAATAAAAATTAATATGACTGATAATAACAAAAGTCCATTTGCAACAAATTTGCTTAACACTGCCCCGACGCAAAAGAAGATGGAATCAGCTGAAAAAGAGCTGAAGAAAGTACAGAAAAATCAACAATCAACGGCTGTCAAAGCTAAAAAACAACAAGCTGTTGAAGCCCAAATGGTTAACACGGGTAAACCCTTCTGGTGGATGCTGTTGATGTTCATTTGTTCGATAGTGTATTTATTCCCTGAGGCGGTGTTTAATGCGGCGTTAACCGATGTTGCTGGCGGGCGCAATTCCAGCGTGGAAGACTTACGGGCGGTAGAATTATTTGGTCGTACCATCAGTGGTATTGGCGTTACCCTGCTTTTAGCTGACTTATTACTAAAAGGTAAACAAGTGGCTAAAGCCACTCGGGCTTTAGGTTATTTCACCCTAATTGCAGTGATTATTTGGCCAACGGTATTTTTTGGTCAAAAGTGGTTAGTGGATCATTTTATTATTGATGCATCGACCCCAGAAGAGCGCCAACAAGCTTATTTGTCGCAAGTACTTCGTAGCGCATTGATTGAGAATTCAATCAAATTTGAAGGCATTGATTACGACCCAGGTAAAAAACACAGTGCAATCGAAAAAACGTTTTTATCCGTGTTTGGTGGACTCGTATACGCTGATGATAAATTAGTGGACGATTTAAAACAGAAAAAGCGCTTGATCATGGAAAAATTTGTTCGCGACCGTGCTATGTCTCGATTTGATCAACACTACGCTAACTATGACGATTTTCGTCAGACCCTACGGGGAAAATACACTGAGTATGCTGCAGGTTCTAATCAATATAATCAGGCCTTAGCTAGCGTACAAACACGATCTGACGCTTACTGGCTCGATACCCAAAACCAGGTAAAGCAAGGTTGGGAGCAATACCAAAAAGGCACCAAGGCTTATGAAGCCAGAGTTGAATCATGTGCACAAAAAATAGCCCCTAAATTATACGATTATTTTGAACGCCGTAATAAATGCGCAGAACGAAAGAAAGGCAGTCGTAGAAATCGTTGTTTCGAGCGTCTGCAGAAAGGTTATGACAAAGAAATAGCCAAATACAGCATGCCTTATATTCCTCCTGACGATTGGCTAGTTCGTGAAGAGATCTCTACCTCTGAAAACGTCGGCAATTCTATTATCTCCGGAGTGATGACCTTTGGCCTATTCACTGCAATGCAAGCAGCTAATGTGATAATGGGTGGCGACGCCGGCTTTAAAGATCATCGTATGGTGTATACCAACGATGTGAAACATTATAAAAATGTATTGATGCTAAAAATGGCGCCTGATTTTATTAAAGAATCGGGAGGCTACCCGTTAGGCATTAACTCAATTCATCAATTTAGAGTAAATGAACTTACCAGCATAAAAGTGAATAAAAAGCTGAAACAAAAAGGCTTAACCTTATCCCCTTCTTGGTCACTGACCGATCGTAATAGTTTTGATATTGCTGTTGCTAAAAGAGTGCGTCAGCAAGCTGATAGTGAGTGGCGATCAAAAATGAAGGCTAAAGGCAATGACATGCCGCCGAATTTAAGCTGGCAGACATTTCAACAGCAAGGCGTTATCCAACAGCGTATTGAGGATGAAATGAAAGAGCTTTACGTAAAACCAACGCTGGCTGATTGGAATAACCGTGAGTTTAAACAGAAAATTATTGAACCCAATATACGACGGAAAACCACCGAGTATCTTAATGTGCTCGAAGCCCAACAAGTTGAGTTTGCCGACGGCGGCGCTTTTGAATCGACGGGTAAGTCGGCTTTAAGATCAACGATTATTCCGCCAATATCCATGTCGATTAGCTTAGCCTTGGTGCTATTAACCCTATTAAAGTTACCGATGAAAGCCGTAGAACTCGTGCAAGTAAAAAGGACTCGAGCAGCAGCAAAAGCTAAGCCTAACCGATATATAAAACCTGCAATATCAATCCTGTTATTAGCGGCAATTTTTGTGGTGCCTTTATCCATGGCCGTTAACCAATACACCATGAAAGAATCGGCGCTGCATTACTTTTTTGAACAAATGGAGAAGAATGATTCAGCCATGATTTCATTCGCGCTTAAATGGTTATTAGTGACTCAACCTATGGTGCAACCTATTGGTTCATCCATTGACCAAGGCTTATTTATCACCAAAGGATTTAATGCGATCAGTGAGCCCATTAACCGCTTTGATTTGGCGATAATGCCTGAACATGATTCAACTAACCTTGCTAAATACTCGACTAAGAAAGCCGCCTTATTACCTCTGACTATCAACAACAATATCGCCAATGCCAAGGTGGCAGTGATGAATATTAAACCAACATATCAAGCAGGCATGATGTTACCCGCGGGCAGTTATGACATAAAAGTCAGCGCCCCTGGACATATTACCGTTAGAAAATGGATGTATTTGAAAGCCGACGAAACTGATTTTAATATCAATTTGTCAGCAGCAGACGTGACCAGTCAATGATAAAAAAACAGTGAAAAAATTCATCACGCATTGATTTATAGGAAGTATTACGTGAGTAAATTAGAACAATTCCAAAGTTTTATCCGTAGCAACGGTAAAGATCTCACTGGTGTCGATGTACCAGTAATATTAAGCAACGAACAAGCAAAGCTTCCACAGCTTAAATTTACCTTTGGTTGGACGATTGAAGTTGGCGTGAGTGCACATGAACACGGCGGCTATTGCCCATCTGGAATTAAGTCAGGCAGTGCATCCAATGCCCGAGATCACGCCCATGACAAAGCCAAAGAGTATGTCAGTGGACAGAATTCGTTGTTTAACGATCGTTTCTTAACAATACTCGGGCCTGATATTGCGGAAAATTTCCTAATAAGAAATAGAGGCTTAAAATCAGCCCCTGAAACCTATGTAGGCAGCAAAGTTTGCTACAGTTGCCATGGTTCTGGTAGTCGAAGTTGTTCTAGCTGTTATGGCTCTGGTAGTAACTCTTGTAGTGGTTGTCATGGTAGTGGTCGCGTCAGTGTTTCGCGTCATGATAGCTATAATAATCGCACGGTTTATACCACAGAGTCTTGTTCATCATGTTGGGGCAGTGGTAAAAAAACCTGTTATACCTGCAACGGCTCGGGCTCTGTGACGTGCGGCACTTGTAGTGGCGGCGGTTACCTCTATCACAGTTACACCATTGATGGTGAAGCAAAACGCAGCACTAACTGGGCTTATAACAGTAGTGATTACCACAAATGGACCTCTGAATTTGTCAAAAATAGCGGCTTAAACTTAGTCTATAATTTAACTGAGATAACTGAAGTTGATGTTGAGGGCACCCTTGATGGCTGTACCTTTATGTATGCTTTTACCGCTAAACTTCCAACCCTGCAATTTACCGCGACAATTGATAAAGTCGATACCAAGATGTGCTTTGCCGGTAAAAAGAACACCACCCATAATGCCGGTGGGGTTTACGATCCTGCGGTATGGAGTGTGGCACAGAAAATGGCTGGGGGCAGTCAATCCGCCGACAAAGTGGCATTAGCCACCCCTGCTGTAAAAAACATTATCGAAGCCAATACAACCCACACGCAAATTGCATTATTAGATGAAAACTGGGTATCGACTGATATTAAAGACGCGGTATTATCTAACTACCAAAACTTAGTGACACAATTAAAAAAGCAAAGCGTTAAAGGTATTACACCTAACATGTTCGCAGGCTTGATTAAATACACTTATTTATTCTTTACTTTAGGGATGTTAATCGCGCTGTTATTCCCAAAATTTGCAGTCGATTCCGGTTATCGCATGAGCGTGACTCAAATACCTGAATGGATGATGGCGTTATTGACGATGCAATTTGGCCTATTCGGGCTTCCCGCTGTGGCTAATTATGCCTTTGTACTTGGGTTATTGTGGTTAAGCTACCAAGGTGTGAAAAAATTGTATTGGAAAAATATCAGTAACGCTAAAATCTGGGTATTGGCTATCAGCATTACACTATTATTGCCACATATGGCGTTAACGCTTTATTACAACACGGTTGAACTGCTTGGCCATTCACCCGCCATGGCTAGCACTCTCGTGAGTGGCTCATTATTGGTCGGGCTTTACTTACTCGTCATTGGTGTAAAATGGCCACAAAAGTGGTATAGCAAAATTTTTGGATTGATTGCTGGAGTCAGTTTTTATTGTGCCCTACAATACGGTTTGTTCTTAATAAACCCAACTTATGGTTTTATCGAAAATAATGCTAATTATTCTGGTGATGTGGCTGCGTTATTATCATCTGGTTTACGTTTTATGGGGAATAATTTAATTGAGTGGGCTTTGTTATCAGTTGGCTTTACTTACTTCTTAACACGTAGAAAATTTTGGTTAAAAGCAAAGACGATGGTGGCTGATTACGAGAGTCCGGTGCTACTAAAATCGATGAACATGGATAAATAGTCCCGTATTGTGTTGCTAAAAACAACCCAGCGTAATGCTAAGCCTTACGCTGGGGGGAAGTTTGATGCAAAGTGATTCAGCATTAGCTGACTATCAATCTGTGATTTCATCTCATTACAGAACGCGATAACCTACTTTGAGTTCCAGTTGTTGATTATCGTTTTTTTAAATTCATTTGTAAGTGTTGGAGTATTCCCTACATATGAGCATGACGCGTTTTATGACTAATTCAGAACCATATCAGTCAGATTCTTCAGCGGTTCAAACCCTGATTACTTATTTTTCTTCTGGCAGCACTGCATCAGATAAACTTATGACGGATCAAGCCATTATCAATAAAGATTCATTTACAGATCCTTCAATTCCAGCACCGTTATTCGACAGTTATAATATGAGCCGTGACAGTATTCGTCGCCATATCAGGCAAGAGCGTAATGCCCTTTCTCAAGCGGAACAAAACCAACTAGCCTTGATTGCTAGTCGACATTTATTGTCAGAAATTCAGCGTATTTCAGCTAAACGAGTGGCGCTATATTTAGCTTTTGACGGTGAACTAGCAACCAATAAGTTGATAAAAGCTTTATGGAAATTAGATATTGAAGTGTATCTACCTCGCTTGCACCCTTTTGCTAAAGGGCATTTGCTGTTTATTCGCTATACCGCTGATACTGTGATGATAAACAATCGCTTTAACATTGCCGAACCCAAGCTTGATGTCGGCAACATTGCCACTGTTGAGCAGCTGGATATGATTGTGACACCCTTGGTCGCATTTGATAATAATGGTAATCGCATGGGTATGGGCGGCGGTTATTACGACCGCACCTTGGCACAAGTGATTGATAACAAGCCGTTAGCCGTCGGGTATGCCCATGACTGTCAGCAAGTGAGCGTTTTACCGATTGAATATTGGGATGTGCCGTTGCCGGTGATAATTACTCCAACGAAACGGTTAGCTATTTAAAATAGCTTAATTTTATTAAGGTCCTGGCGCTTCGCTCACACCCGTTCAAGCAGGGAAAACGGCTTTCCCCTCTTGGATCTCCCCAGCCGCTCCGGCAAAGTGTTGATCCTCTTAGCATAATAAAAAGCCCTATCAATACACAGTATTGATAGGGCTTTTTAGTTATTTTATTTATGTTAGTTACACAATTGCTTTCTCTAATGCTTGGCTAACATCGGCAATGATGTCATCGATGTGCTCTATTCCCACCGAAATGCGGACGAGGTCTTCTGACACGCCGGCTTTGGCTAACTCTGCGCCGCTGAGTTGGCGGTGAGTGGTACTGGCAGGATGGCACGCCAGTGATTTAGCATCGCCGATATTGACTAAACGCAGCACCATTTGCAGTGCATCAATAAACTTACCACCAGCGACTTTACCGGCTTCAGCATTATCGGCTTTAATGCCAAAACTGATGATACCAGAGGCTTTACCGCCAGTGATTTTTTGGCATGTACCATGATGCGGACTATCCGGTAATGCGGCGTAATTAACCCAGCTAATGCTTGGATGCTGTTGTAAATATTCAGCTAACGTGAGGGCATTGCTGCAATGACGCTCCATGCGCAGGCTTAAGGTTTCTAAACCTTGGAGTAATAAAAAGGAACTGTGTGGCGATAATGCTGCGCCAGTATTGCGCAATGGCACAACGCGGCAGCGACCAATAAAGGCCGCTGGGCCAAACGCGTCGGTATAGACCACGCCGTGATAAGACGGATCGGGCTCATTGAGTATCGCAAAGCGTTGCTTGTTCTCTACCCAATCAAATTTGCCCGAATCAATAATCACCCCACCAATAGTAGTGCCGTGGCCACCAATGTATTTGGTTAATGAATGAATAACGATATCTGCACCATGATCAAATGCACGACATAACACTGGCGTTGCCACAGTATTATCAACAATTAACGGCACCCCATGTTTGTGGGCAATATCGGCCAAACGCTGTAAATCGACAATATTACCGGCAGGATTACCAATCGATTCACAAAATAACGCTTTAGTCTTGTCGTCAATTAATCCATCGAGGCCATCGAAATCATCAAACGCCGCCATACGGACTTCAACACCTTGGCGGGGCAATGTATGGGCAAATAAATTATAGGTGCCACCGTATAACTGGCTGGTGCTGACAATGTTGTCGCCCACTTGGGTTAACGCTTGAATGGCATAAGTAATTGCCGCCATGCCTGATGCAACTGCCAGCGCACCAATGCCACCTTCTATCGCAGCCAAGCGTTGTTCAAGTACGCTGGTTGTCGGGTTCATAATGCGGGTGTAAATGTTACCGGCAACTTTTAAGTCAAACAGGTCGGCACCGTGTTGAGTATCATCAAAGGTGTACGATGTCGTTTGGTAAATGGGCACTGCTGCAGCTTTGGTGGTTGCTTCAGACTCGTAGCCATAATGTAATGCCAGTGATTCCAGTTTCATGTTTGCTGCAGACATAGCGCCTTCCTTAACTGTGTATATTCGAATGGATTAATGACCCAAAAGGGGCTCCGCAGTTGTTGATAATAGCAGCGGTTCTCTACACTAGCAATTAGCCATCTAGAAGTCTATTACTTAGTTGCAACAATACCTCACGACATGACTATTTTAACTGTCTGCCGCCATCTACCGCATAACTGCGACCAGTAACATAATGGCTGCCCAGTAGGTAGTCGACCAAAGAAATGATTTCATCATTACCGGCTTCTTTAGGCAACATCGCTTTAGCCAGTGCTTTGGCTTTGTAGGCATCATCGTCATCTTGGTTAAATAAAATCATAGCAGGCGCAATGGAGTTAACTTTAACGTGCGGGGCTAACAAGCTCGCAAACGACAGACTCATGTTGTGAAGTGCGGCTTTGCTGGCGGCGTAGGCAATATGCTTTTTACTGCCTTTTTCGGCTACAAAGTCGGTAAGATGAATAATGTTACTGGCACCAATGCTATCGTCATTGGTTTTGGCGGCACTGATCAGCAATGGTGCTAACGCTAGGTTGATTTGATACGGCGCAGATACATGAATTTGCATCATCCGCGTCATAGTCTCGCTCGGGCTTAAGCCATTGTTGTCGGGCAACCAGTCTGACGCATTATGAATAATGGTATCGAGGCGATCATGATGCTCATTGATATGCTCAATCAATGCATCGATTGCCACAGGATTAGTTAAGTCGCATGAATGTAAACTCGCCCCCAACTTTCCCAGCTGTTCAATACTGTCGTAGTGGGTGCGATAGGTACCAATGACCTGATGACCTTGGGCCAAATAATATTTAGCCAGGGCATAGCCAATGCGTTTACCTACGCCAGTGATCAGTATTGTACGTTCCATAATGCTCTCTTTATTTTAGCTCTGATACATTGAACTTTTATCATAAGCAAATTAGATGGTTATCTCAAAGAAAATGATCAATTGATGACTAAAAGTCATCTTAATGCCTAATGGTGACAAGTTATAGCTTGGTCATAAAAAAAATGACTTCAGTTACTTGAGGTAATTGAAGTCATTAGCCATTATTGATAACGGTTTACATCCCAAACTGAGGTAATTCCTAAGCTAAAAACTCAGCTCTTGTCGCTGGGTTGGCTTTAAAGCAGCCGCCAAGCGCAGTGGTTTGGGTGCTTGATGAGGTGTCCATTATGCCGCGTGATTTTACGCAGTAATGGGTGGCATTAATGCTCACTGCGACATCGTCGGTTTCCAGTAAGGTTTGCAGCGCCACTAAAATTTGCTGGGTTAGGCGTTCTTGCACTTGTGGTCTTTGAGCAAAAAATCGCACGATACGGTTAATTTTCGATAATCCAATAATATTGTCTTTTGGTATGTAGGCGACTTTGGCGAGCCCATCAATGGTAATAAAGTGATGTTCGCACGTGCTGACCACACTGATATCGCGGATCTTAACCATTTCTTCGACACCCATTTTATTCTTAATTTGGGTTATTTTAGGAAAATTAGCGTAATCGAGACCAGAAAAAATCTCGTTAACATACATTTTAGCAATGCGGTGCGGCGTTTCAGCCAAACTGTCGTCGCTAAGATCGAGCCCTAACGTCGACACCACTTCAGTCATTAAGCCTTTAATGCGTTCATATTTTTGCTCACTGGTCATCTGGCTTGGTGCCAGTGGCGTTTCAAGTCCATGTGTGACTAGAGCTTGTTGAACTTTCAATGCTTCAGCAGACAACTCTGCGCGGGTTATGTCATTAATCATCATAATAATAACATCCTTAAATAATGGGTTAAGTTAGCTGTGATACTCTAAAGACAACGACACTGAATCGGCGAATCGCAATGCATGAGGTTTATCAATGGTGACTCTGGCTATGGTAACGGCTGGGTGTTCACGACAAATTTCTAATACGTCGGCAACCAGTTTTTCCAGTAATAAAAACCTACCCTCTTCAACATGCTGAATCACTTTTTTGGTGATGACCTTATAGTTTAGCGCATCGGCAACGTTATCGGTTTGAAACGATCGATCGGCTGGATAATGGATCTCAATATTGATCACCACATCTTGCTGCTTTTCGCGCTCGTCTTGGTTAAAACCAATAAAAGTACGTAAGCGTAAATTGGTGACCTTAATAATGGCTTGGCTTAATGGCATTATTGAGCCCTTGTGGTGTGTTTTGATTAGATACGCCAAAGTTGAATAAAAAGATCATAAACAGTCGTTTCGATCAGCAGCCCTATCTGGATAAAATTTCGATTGCTGTAAATGTAAACTGGCTAGGCTTGTGGTGCGTACAATACTCAATATACACATTTTGAATAATGAGGTTAATAATGGAACTGACTATTTTTTATGACGGCACTTGCCCGCTTTGCCTCAATGAAATGCAGCAATTAAAGCGCTACGACAGTTTAAACCGCATTGGCCTTGAAGATATTAATGCCGATGATATTAAGCTGCGCTTCCCTGATTTAGATGTGGTGCGCGCTAATACTGTTTTACACGGACTTCAAGCGGATGGCAGCTGGCTTTATGGCTTAGATGTTACCGCCAAAGCATGGGGGATGATGGGTAAGCACCGTTGGATAAAACTGTTGCGCATGCCTGTTATCAAACCCATAGCCGATGTGGCTTATTTGGCCTTTGCTCGTAATCGCTACCGGGTATCTTACCTACTCACGGGTCAAAAGCGTTGTAGTAACGGCACTTGTAACATCAAATAAGGGCAAGCGGCATGAGCGATCCAACTTCAGCAGAAACCTTAATTGTTATTGGTGCCTCATCGGCCATTGCCCGAGCGTTTATCAACCAAGCTGTAGTGGATCAAGGCCAAGAGGTACCCTTAAGTATCATTTCGATTAGCCGTCAGTCGGCACTGACGTTAGCCGAACACCCAGCCAACATAGTGCACCACCATTTTAGCTGTGATTATCAGCAAGCTTCTATTATTGAGTGTGTTAACAACATCAGTTTAGTTGCCGGTAAAGTCACTCGTGTGGTGATGTGCAATGGTATTTTGCATTCCAAAACGCCGCTATCGCCAACTGAACAACCCAAAAACTCAAACCTGATGCCAGAAAAACGCATTGAAGACATTAACAGTGATGCATTGCAGCAATTGTTTTATGCCAACAGTATTGTGCCCATGTTGTGGCTAAGCGCACTGACGGCGTTATTGTCGCAAGCCACCCATAACGTAGCCGCTGACAAAAAGTGCGTGATCAGTATTTTAAGCGCCAGAGTTGGCAGCATTTCAGATAATCGACTTGGCGGCTGGTACGGCTATCGCGCCTCAAAAGCGGCATTAAACATGTTGATCAAAACCACTGCCGTAGAATATGCAAGGCGACTGAAACGAGTCAAGCTAATCGCGTTTCATCCCGGCACCACTGACACGCCATTATCAAAACCGTTTCAGGCCAATGTGCCAGCAGGCAAGTTATTCACCCCAGAATTTGTCGCCAGCCAGTTAACGGCGATCATGGCTGAAATACAGCCTAACGGCGAAGCCAGTTATCTTGATTGGCAAGGTAAAGAGATAAATTGGTAGTTGACTTGATAGTGTTGACTCGTTACTGATGACTAACTTGTTTAATGTTTAACACCATCCCAGTTAATCTACTGAAAAACAGCTATAAAAATACTCATCCACGCCACATATTGCTATAGACTTCTCACTATTACGACAGGCATATCAATAGTGTTTTCTGTTCGCCGATTAGGTCAATACAATCAAATCTGCTAAGTTAATATCGTTTTAAAAGTCATAAGTTGTTATTAAGGGAATAAGATGAAATTAAAAGTGATTTTACCAATGTTACTTGCTGGAATTGGCTTTAATGCTATAGCAATGGATATGCAACAACAAATGGTTGATATGACAATCAATCAGATGGAAGCGCGAGGCGATTTCGTCACACTAGCTGAATTATCGGGTCTTGATATTTCAACATTAGAGCAAGGGTATCGCGATTCTTTCACAACCTGCTTTAATGAAGAAGCTATTATGCAAAGTGAAGATGATGACAAAATGAATCAATGCCTGATGAATGAGATAACCACTAACATTGGCGTATCGAAAGCGAAATTCCAAAGTTGGGTAGATGCCGCAGAAGGTGATGAAGACAACGAAGAAGCCATGACGCCAATGGACAACTGGTCCGCTGAAATGGACAGTATAAACGAGCAAATTTTCGAATTAGAAGATAAACAACAACTTAGTGCTGCAGAAACTAAGCAACTGCAACAACTTAGAGAAAAAGAACTTGAATCATTGGCTAAACGGCCAGGTGTATCAAGGAAAGAGATAGCAGCAATAACAGTAGAGTTAGAGTCTTTACGTAGTAACAATTAATGAATTTTTTTTAGCGAGCTATAACTGATAAACAAAAAAAACGCGAAACCCAAAAGGCTTCGCGTTTTTAGTACATTGATTTGTTAATTACTTAACAAATTCAACGCCTAATTTGATATCACCTTTAAGGGTGTCTAACATTGCATCACGAGCGTTAGCTTCAAATGCACTAATTTCACCGTAAGGTAATACTTTTTCTACGCCGTTTTTGCCAAGAAGGATTGGCTGGGCGAAGAATGTAGCGTGCTCACTGCCGCCGTCAATATAGGCACATTCAACGATGTTGGCTTCGCCTTGAAGACCGCGTACCAATGATAAACCAAAACGACAAGCTGCTTGGCCCATTGATAATGTTGCGCTACCACCACCGGCTTTAGCTTCAACAACTTCAGTACCCGCGTTTTGAATGCGAGTGGTCATTGCTGCCACTTCTTTGTCAGTGAACGTCACGCCTTCAACCTGAGAAAGTAAAGGCAGAATAGTCACGCCGCTGTGTCCGCCAATAACGTTCACTTTAACGTCAGCAACGTTTAAGCCTTTAAGCTCTGCGATGAAGGTTTCACTGCGGATAACGTCAAGAGTGGTGATACCAAATAAACGGTTTTTGTCGTAAACACCAGCATTTTTCAATACTTCAGCAGCAATCGCAACCGTGGTGTTAACTGGGTTAGTAATAATACCCACTAAGGCTTTAGGACAAGTTAGCGCCACTTTTTCCATTAGGTTACGCACGATCCCAGCGTTGATATTGAATAGATCTGAACGATCCATACCAGGCTTACGCGCAATACCCGCAGACATTAAGACTACGTCAGCATCCAATAATGCAGGTGTTGGATCTTCACCAGCAAAACCTTTTACTTCTACGTCGGTTGGGATGTGACTTAAGTCAACCGCAACACCAGGAGTAACCGGAGCGATGTCATACAGAGACAACTTTGAGCCCGCAGGCAGTTGAGTTTTTAACAGTAAAGCTAGAGCCTGGCCGATACCACCAGCAGCACCCAATACAGCAACTTTCATAATTATCTCCATCAATTTATGCAGTTTGTGACATTGATCTACATTGTCGTGGCGTCACATTACTGCATCGTCACAGTAATTTCAATTATACGTTAGTGGACAGTCATAAATAAGTAAGCGCTAATCCACAGTTTAATTGGGGGAAACGGACATCTTGCTCCAATTTATACCTAAAAATATCATAAAACCGCTCCAAAGAAGGATTATTATTGATCATTTTCAGGCACATCTTGTCAATCTAATGATGTTCAATATCGACTAGCTACAACAGAAACATGTTCGATTACCTCGCTCAAATAGCGGCTATAACTGCATATGAACCTCTTGTGTTGTTTGTTTTACTGTTTTAACGTTATGAGCAAACCGCTCATTTGTACTGGTTTAATGACATTAGCGCTACCATGAACGCAGGCGCTATATACCATAAAATAAGATAATTAGCGTACACTTAGGCTGCCACTGGCAGCATTAACTTATTCACCTACGCTGCCATCACTAACTGATACGATGCAGTTGTAATTGCCCTTTTAATGTGAGAATTCGATGATAATAAGAATAGGCCAACAGGCCGACCAGCAAGCGTTAGTTCAATTTAATCAAGCTATGGCAATGGAAACAGAGAACCTTGAATTAGATGCCAAGCAGTTAACCCGCGGTGTTGAAGGGTTGCTGACCCACCCTGAACGTGGGGTATATTTAGTCGCTGAAGTTGACGGTGAAATTGCCGGCTCACTCATGGTGACCTACGAGTGGAGTGATTGGCGCGCAAATAACTATTACTGGATCCAAAGTGTGTATATACGCCCACACAATCGTCGCCAAGGGATTTATGGCAAACTTTATCAAGCAGTAAAAGACTTAGCCGCAGACAATGGCGGTACTGCGAGCTTCCGTTTATATGTTGAGCATGATAATAAAATAGCCCAACAAACCTATGAATCCTTAGGCATGGAACAGAGCCATTATTTAATGTACGAAGAAAATACCAAGCAATCGTAAGTGATCATAAGTGGTATACAAAAAGCCGGAACAATCCGGCTTTTTTGTGGTTGTTTTTCAAGGAATCTAAGGCGTTCAAGGGAGAGTTGCGACAATAACTAGCCTGTGCGCAACGCAAGAATTTTACTGATATCCAGTGGCGCGCTAAATTGGCTAAACCCTTTGTGCTGTTGATCAATCGCATGGATCGACATTCTGTCTGCCAATTCATTACCTTCAATCCCAATATGGGCAGCGACATGTTGCAGCACCAAATCCGCTTTCATTGCTTCATATAGCGCATGAGCCGGTTTGATGATCTCAAGGTTGGCTATTTCGCCGCTTTTTCGAGTCCAGTTTTTGGCTTTCCAACCGTATGCCCACTCACAGACACATTTAATCGAGTACTGGGAGTCGCTCATGATTTGCACGGTTTCGCCCGCGTCTAGGACTTTTTTAGCCACCAATAATGCCTGATGCAGCGCGTTGAGCTCGGCGGTGTTATTGGTGCCATTAGGATTAAACAATCCAAACCATAACTCGCTTAACTCGCCTTTACGGTATATCGCCATCCCCGACCCGGCTTTACCAGGATTAGGTTCACAACCGCCGTCGGTATAAATCACCACATCAAATTGGCTTAATACTGCTTGATTAGCGCCAAGGCTTTTGGTTGATGTGCTAGCCCCAGCAGGCTTTACGGTTGATGAACGGCTTGTCGTCTTGGCTGAGGTACTTTTGCCGATACTGCTTGCAGGAGATTGAGCAAATGCCGCTTTAGCTTCCGCTTCTGTGGCAAAGGATTTGTATTTGGCTTGCGGATATTTATCAACTGAGCGCTTAGTGACATCCCAGCTGGTAAAAATGCCGGTTTCTCGTCCTGCCCATACTACATAAAACTTCTTTGCCATGATTAATTCTTACTTCAACAATGCTAGCTTCACGAATAACGTGATTGCATCATGCCATGATTGAACCAGGCTTTAAAACAAAAAACCATCTAGATCGCTACAGTTGCAGTTAACTTGAGCTGCTTGATAAAATAAACGCCTATTGGGGCTCGCGTTAGTTAAGGGTCAGTGGGCCATTAATATCATGATAATTGACACTGCCTGAGCCAGAATTGACTATGGTTAACCCATTGGTGTTAGCAACCTCAATGCCGCCGGAGCCATCTTTAATCGCAACGATACCCTGCACTTGGTTAACCTTGATTGAGCCTGACCCATCTTCAATACTGACATCGCCAATAACATGGTTAATGCGAATAGATCCCGACCCATCTTGCACATCGATCGCCCCTGACGCTTGATTAATATCAACAGATCCTGAACCATCAACTAATACCAATTTGCCAATGTGGTTCATCACAATACTGCCCGAACCGTCGGTTAACTCGATATCTGCACTGACGTCATCAACTTGGATAGAGCCTGAACCGTCGTTAATGTCTAGGGCTAAGGTTGACGGTACTTTGACCAATAGATCGATAAAGGGGGACTCACCTAATAAATGCTCAGTGTGTATTTCTGATAACAAATAGGCTTTATCACCTTTACGGGTCAAACTGAGTTTAATGTTAATGTCATCTTGATCCAATGACTGGGTATAGATGTCAGCATGTATCACCACTTCAGTTAAGCCTTGTACGCCGATAATCGTTAACTTACCTGCCCCCGTATTGGCAACTAACTGCGTTAATGATCCAGCATCAAGATTCAATTGCTGCTGTACCAAGTTAAGATCTGTCTGAGTTTGCGCAGAGGTTTGTGATGACGAAAACACCGACTCAGCTTCACCTTGTGACGCACCGAACAGCGTCGCCCCTAAAATAAGCCCGACGGTGACACTAATGGTTGCGATACGAATAGACATATGAGTAATTCCCTTTATGAAGATATAAATAAGCTTAGCTCACTACACCAATGTTATTAACATGAGTTATCGCTTGTTGGTAAGCGTTAGCGGCAATTAACAATGATTTAGCAGGTTTTATACCAACTCTACAAAGTCTTTATTTACAGTAGCTTAAACTTAATCGTCATTAAAAAAAGTGGTTCATTAAACCAAAAAGAACTAAAATATCATACAATGTGGTTAAATTTACCACTGTGATTGTCACGGTTAACTCAAACAAAAAAGAAAAATAGCCCTATGCCAACATCTCCAGCGATATCGCAAACGTTAACTATCATTGTGGGTTCAACCAACCCGGTTAAAATAAGTGCAGCACAACACGCCATTGGACAATATTTCCCTGATGTTCAAATCCATTGTCGCGGCATGCATGCGCCATCATTAGTGGCAGAGCAACCCATGAGCGAAGCAGAAACTAAACTGGGGGCCATTAACCGCGCCAAGTTTTGCCAAGCCAATGCAAAAACGGCAAATCAACAGGCTGACTTTTATGTGGCGATGGAAGGCGGTGTAGATCCTTTTGAGCACGGCCCCGCCACTTTTGCTTATATGGCCATTATCCATAACGACACATTATCTGTCGGTCGCAGCGCCAACTTACCGCTACCGCAAACCATTTTTAACGCTTTACAAGCAGGTGAAGAACTGGGCAAAGTGATGGACAGAGTCTTTAACACCAACAACATTAAACAAAAAGGTGGCGCGATTGGTTTGCTCACCCAAGGTTTAGCCAGCCGTGAAAGCATTTATACCCAAGCATTAGTGCTGGCAATGGCTCCTTTTATCAATGCGGAATTATTTAATGACTAGACCAATCACAATGCCATTCACCTTAGACAACGGGGCAATAATCCGCCCACTACAAGCTCAAGACAATGCTGCATTGGCGGCGATGATCCGTGAAGTGTCAGCAGAATATGGCTTAACTGCGGATAGAGGATTTAGCGTTGCCGATAAGACGCTTGACTGTTTAAGTGAGGTATATCAAGCGCAAGGCTCACAATACTGGGTAATAGAATACCAAGGCAAAGTCGTTGGCGGCGCAGGTGTTGCCCCATTACCAGCCAATGATGGTGTGTGTGAATTACAGAAAATGTATTTTGCTAACACAATACGTGGCCAAGGTTTGGCGAAAAGATTATCGGCACTATGTGTTGAGTATGCCAAACAGCAAGGCTACCAGTCGATGTACCTCGAAACCACCGCTATATTAGTTGAAGCACTGGCCTTATATGAAAAATTAGGTTTCGTTCGATGCCAGCATTTAGGTGAAACAGGTCACGACGCCTGTGAAATCGCCATGACAAAAACACTGTAATAACGCTAAATAGGCATTAAACAAACGTATTTGCACGTTTTTTGCTCACTCTTTCTTTGTACTGTCTTATAGCGCTTTGCAAGGATGCAAAAGCTTGCTAGCCTCAGATCAAGCACATTCCATAGGAGGATGATAATGGAATACCAACGTATCGCGCATTCTAGCCTTGAGGTCAGTAAAATTTGCCTCGGCACCATGACTTGGGGTGAACAAAATTCCCAAGCCGAAGCTTTTGCTCAACTCGATTATGCTATTGGTCAAGGCGTTAACTTTATTGATACCGCTGAAATGTACCCTGTGCCACCCAAAGCTGAAACTCAGGGCGACACCGAACGAATTTTAGGTAACTACCTCAAAGCCCAAGGCAACCGCGATAATTTAGTTATTGCGACTAAAATCGCCGCGCCTGGTGGTAAAGGTGATTACATACGCAGCGATATGGCGCTCGATTGGCGTAATATCCATCAAGCCGTTGACGACTCATTATCACGCTTACAAATCGACACTATCGATTTGTATCAAGTGCATTGGCCCGATAGAAACACCAACTTTTTCGGCGAAATGATGTATGAGCATGACGACGAAGAACATTACACCCCTATTTTAGACACCCTTGAAGCCTTAGCCGAAATTATTAAACAAGGTAAAGTGCGTTACATCGGTATTTCTAATGAAACCCCTTGGGGATTTATGAAATACCTAAAATTAGCCGAACAGCACGATTTGCCGCGCATTATTAGCGTGCAAAATCCGTACAACTTGCTTAATCGCAGCTACGAAATCGCCATGTCTGAAATCAGCTATCGTGAAGATGTGCCGTTATTAGCTTATTCGCCGTTAGCCTTTGGCGCGTTAACCGGTAAATATGAAAATAATCAGTGGCCAGAAGGCGCACGCTTAACCGTATTTAAACGCTTTGCCCGCTATAACAGTACGCCAATGGCCCTTGAAGCAACTCAGGCTTATATCGATTTAGCCCGTGAGTTTAGTTTATCTCCGACCGAAATGGCCTTGGCGTTTGTTAATAGCCGCAAATTCGTCGCCTCTAACATTATTGGCGCCACTGATTTACATCAGCTAAAACAAAATATCGACAGCCACAAAGTCAGTTTATCTGCCGAGCTGATGCTAAGAATTAATCAATTGTCGGCGCTATATCGTTTTCCTTGTCCCTAGGCAAATGACATAACCGCTTAACAAATGCGCTAATTGCCACAAACCCTTGCAATGGGCATCAAGATCAATGAAGATCTTGATGCCTTTTCTTTTCAGTATAGAAACCCTTATTTTATGAAGCCTGCATCGTCAACACCGTCTGCCGTTTTATTTGATCATCAAGCGATACGCGATCAATTTCCAGCGCTAAAACAGACCATTGGCGATTATCCTTTGTGCTACTTAGACACAGCAGCGACCAGCCAAAAGCCACAAGCTGTGATTGACGCAATGACCGAGTACTACCAACTCAATAATGCCAATGTGCACCGAGCGGCCCATCAACTGTCTGCCCGGGCGACTCAGCAATATGAAGCGGTTCGTCAACAAGTGGCTGAATTTATAAATGCCCAACGTCAAGACGAGATTATTTTTACCCATGGCACCACTGAATCGATCAATATGGTGGCCTATGGACTCACCTCGCAACTCAAACTCAATGATGTCATCCTAGTTGATACCGCGGCTCATCACGCCAATATTGTGCCTTGGCAAGAACTGGCAAAACGTACTGGCGCGGTGATAACCCCCATCCCACTGACAGCAGACGCGCAACTGGATATGGCGGCTTTTGATCGATTATTAACGCTTAAGCCTAAAGTGGTTGCCATATGTCATGTGTCAAATGCATTAGGGACAGTCAATTGCGTCGAAGAACTGGTTGCAAAAGCCAAAGCCATTGGAGCGTTAACCTTAGTGGACGGTGCCCAGGCCATAGCCCATTTAGCCGTTGATGTGCAAAAAATTGATTGTGACTTTTATGTGTTTTCAGGCCATAAAATGTACGGGCCAACAGGCGTGGGAATTTTATATGGTCGATATCAACAATTAGACCAATTAACGCCAATGCTCACTGGCGGCGAGATGATCAAAACCGTCAGTTTTGCGTATACTGAATATGGGGCATTACCTAATCGCCTTGAAGCTGGCACCCCCGCTATCGCAGAAGTTATTGGCCTCGGGGCTGCTATCCGTTTTTTACAACAATTGCCCCGCGAGCAATTATGGGTCCACGAGCAGCAATTGATCCAGTATTTACAACAGCAGTTGCAACAGCTTGGCGATATTGAATTGTATGGCATTGCCAACGACAAAAACGCGACCAATATTGCTGCGGTGGCCTTTAATATTAAAGGTGAACACCACCAAGATGTGGGAATTTTACTGGATCAACAAGCGATTGCTGTACGCTGTGGTCATCACTGTGCCATGCCATTAATGGCTAGCCTTAATTTAGGCGGGTGTTGCCGTGCATCGATTGGCATCTATACTAATAAGCAAGATGTTGATCAATTTATTCATGCACTTAATGCCGTAAAAGAGTTATTGTTATAGTTCCAAGGCACAACACGATGATCCAAATGCATTTTTTATCTACCGCTGAGGTTAATTGAACTACCATGTTAAACCCAAGCGCCACACCTTCACCGCTGTTATTTTTGCCTTTATCGGATGAGTTAATTGAAGCGGTTAACCTCATTGAACAAGCCAATAGCTGGCAAGATAAGTATCGCCAAATTATGTTACTCGGTAAGTTAATACCGCCATTGGCTGCAGAATTTAAGCACGCGGATGCACAAGTAAAAGGCTGCGAAAGCCAAGCATGGCTCTATCATCACCGCTTAAATGGGCAACATTTTTATCTAGCCGATAGTGATGCTCGTATTGTAAAAGGCTTAATTGGATTATTACTGGCCAACTGCCAAGGTAAAACCACTGAGCAAATACACCAATTTGATGTGAAACAGTATTTTGACCGCCTTGGATTAAGTGGCCAACTAAGTCCATCTCGTACCAATGGTTTAACTGCGTTAGCGCAAGCCATCGTTGCCTATACACATGATGTTAGTACCTGAAACACTGTCCAACACTAAGGAATAATAATGACTCAAAAAGTCTGTAACCAAGCTCGCCGTCATATCTTAAAAGGCCTTGGAGCAGCCACATTATTAAGCCCTTTAAGCTCGCTTCCAGCATGGGCAGTTGAATCACGTCGTTTGTACATCGATGGTTTATCGTTTTTACCCACCGACATCAATGATGTTAAAGCCTCAAAGCTCGATGCCTTTATTGCCGATATTTCAGCGATTGATAAGATTGAGCAAGCGGATGGCACCATAAATTATAAACGCACTTATCAAGCCTGCATCAATAGCATTAAGCAAGCTGCTAACTCGGTCATTGCCAATCCAGACGTGTATCTGCAAGGGCAAACGGGGGCAGACATTAACAAGGCAAGAGCACAGCAACAAACTGCGGTATTTTTTCAAATTCAAGGCGCCGACTGTGTGGAAGATGACGGAGCAAACAATGAGTGGCCACTGTTAGACAGTTTGCATCAGCAGGGTTTACGCGTGCTGCAGCTAACCCACCATTATGGTAATCGCTATGCGGGTGGCGCATTAGATAATAACGGCTTAAAGAGTTTAAATCCCCCGTTAACCACCGCAGGGCAATCACTAATAGAAGAGTTAAATCGTAAAAATATCCTGATCGATGTGAGTCACTCCAGCGCCCAAACAGCCCTTGATACAGCAAAAGCCAGTCGGTCTCCTATTGTGCAAAGCCATGGTGCTGCGCGCGCTATTGTAAACAATGCCCGTTGCTCACCCGATGAAGTGATCCGCGCGATTGGCGATAGCGGCGGCGTGTTTGGGGTATTTATGATGAGCTTTTGGCTGACTAACAAGCCGACACCCACAATTGAAGACTACATCAGGCAACTCGGTTATATTGCCAAAGTGGGCGGTGTCAATAGCGTTGCGATAGCCAATGACTTTCCACTTCGTGGTCAAGAAAACCTATTAGCGTTAGATAACAATAACAGCGAAGGCATAAAAGAATACCTTCCATGGTGGCACCGATTAGAAGAACAGAATGTGTTAGGTTTTGACGTTGAGCCCAAGCATGTAGTTATTCCTGAGTTCAACAGCATCGACCGCATGAGCCGTATTGACGACGCCTTGAAAAAAGCTCGTTTCAAATCCACCGATCGCGATCGTTTTATGGGTGAAAACTGGCAGCGAGTGCTCAAGCAGGTGTTAGTCTAATGCACCATATACCCAAACGACCTTCGGTCTGCTAAAGAAAAGATAACAAGCGATAACAAGCGAACGCTGCGCTGCTAAGATTTTATAGCATCTAGCCGCGAAGCGTCCTAGCAGCGCAGCGATCTAGGTTCTAGAAGGAGCCAAGCACCACCCTCTGGCGAGCTTGCGAGTTCCTAGAACCTATCTATTGACCTAGCTTGGGTATTGATAAAATAATCAGCCCTTTTTATGTGGTCGACTTAGGGAAGTTTAAATTCCTGCACCAGCAATTTCTCTCGGTGGATTAAGCACTTCAATCGCTTTTAAGTAAGCCAGTAAACCATTCACCTGAGTATCGAGATCACCTTTGCTGGTATCTATGGTTAACTCCGCAGATCCTGGCACTTCGTAAGGTGATGAAATGCCGGTAAAGTTGCTAATTTCTCCCTTTCGAGCTTTGGCATACAAGCCTTTGGTGTCGCGTGATTCGCACACGCTCAATGGCGTAGACACATGTACTTCAACAAATTGTCCTTGTGGGAATAACGCCCTGACGCGATCACGTTCTTCGCGGGTCGGTGAAATAAACGCCGACAACACCACTAAGCCCGAATCAACCATTAATTTAGCCACTTCACCGACACGACGTAAATTTTCATCGCGATCTTCAAGGCTAAAGCCTAAATCTTTACACAGACCATGACGAACATTATCACCATCAAGTAAATAGGTATGAAAACCGTATTCAAATAACGCCCGCTCTAATGCACCTGCAAGGGTTGATTTACCCGAGCCTGATAGCCCAGTAAACCATAATAATACTGGATTTTGGCCTTTTTGGGCGCCACGGGCAGCTTGGTCAATGGCATGTTGATGCCAAACAATATTGCTCATCACTACTCCTATCGAGTGGTTATTACACCACACTAAAATTCTTTGTTAAAACGGGAAAAAATACGGGATCGAAAAAATAACCACTAAGGAATACACTATTGATAACGGTAAACCTAAGCGAACAAAGTCGCTTAATTTATAATTACCGGCATTAAATACCATTAGGTTAGTTTGATAGCCGTAAGGCGATATAAAGCTCGCACTTGCCCCAAATACCACCGCCATAATAAACGGACGAGGATCCGCGCCAAAGCTGGTGGCAACCGCGTAAGCTACCGGAAACGCAAGTGCGGCGGCGGCGTTGTTGGTAATTAACTCGGTAACAATTAAGGTAATCAGATAAATCCCAACAAAGGCGGCAAACACACCATAACCATTAAACAGACTTAACAAGGTTTGTGCCATGATGTCTGCTAGGCCGGTTGTGACCATTAAGTTAGCTAACCCTAAGGCACTTCCTACGATAACCACCAGTTCTAACGGAAAGCGACGTTTGAGCTCACTTAAGGTTATCGCGCCAATCGCCACATAGCTGAGTAACAATAAAACTAAGCCTTTGGCTAATGGTAATACATCGAAAATGCTCGCCAAAATGGTTAATGCAAACCCAACAAGCACCCAGCTACCGCGTTTTTCATCTAAACGGACACTTAACTCTAAGCCACTGATAGCCGCAAAGTCGGTGGTTAAATTAGGACATTTAGAAAAACGGTCGCCTGGGGTGAGCAGTAATACGTCACCGGGTTGTAACACCACATCGCCTAGTCCACCTTTTAACGGCAGATGACCTCGACGAATAGCCATCACGGCAGCATCAAAGACTTCACGAAAGCGCGAATCTTTTAAGCTTGTCCCTACTAAACTTGATGATGGCGCTAGCACGGCTTCAACCAGATTTTGACCTTTTGCGTGCTGCTTACCAAACCATTCTAAACCGTCAAACTGATGTAACAGCTCAACCGACTCAACCGCACCGCTAAAACGTAAAACGTCATCGGCTTGCAGCACCATTTGCGGCGGCACTGGACAGATACGGATCCCACTGCGCTCTAACTCAACTAAATACAGTTTTTTAAGTGCCCGCAAACGGTTATCTATCACGCTCTTACCCACTAGGGTAGAGGTTTTGGCCACATGAGCTTCCAATAGATAAGGTAAAGACTCATCTTCGGATTCTTCACGTCTATCGGGTAAAAAGTTAGCCATGATGGTTAACACAACTAAACCACTTATGACCACTAATGCGCCGACTTGTGAAAACTCAAAAAAACCGAGCGGCTCAAGGCCCGCATTTTCAACAAAAGAGTTAACAATTAAACTAGTAGAGGTGCCAATTAGGGTTAATGTACCGCCCAAAATTGCCGCGTAGTTTAATGGCAATAACAACTTAGAAGGCGCATGTGCTTGATTACGGCGCACCACACCGATTAACGAGGCGACGACCGCAGTATTATTGGTAAACGATGACAATAAGGCTGTCGATATACCTAACTTCGCTAATGTGGAAAATAACGAGCCTTTGCCAATGACTTGGCTTAATTTGCCCAGTAATGAGGTTTTCTCAAGTGCTGTGGCCGCCAGTACTAACAGCACTAAAGTGATCAGTCCGTTATTAGTAAAGCTGCCAAGTGCTACATTTAAGTCAACTAGCCCAAGGATATAACAAATTAACGAAGCGAAAAAAAACATGGCGGCCGGTTTTGCAAGCCCAGCAAGAAGCCCACCGACCAGCGCTAACAAGATAATCGCTAACAACCATATTTCGCTCATTAATTATTTTCCAAGTACGCTGATATCGCGCGCATTCCAATGTGGATAATGCTTACGCACTAACGCATTAAATTCGACTTCAAATGCACTAAACTCAGTGTTGGTTTGCTTGTCACCTTGATGACCACTGACGACCATAGCGGCAGCAACAGTGGCATTGGACAAACGATCAATTAAAATCATTCCACCGGTATCACGTACTAAGCTATAGGCATCTAACACAACCGATTCGGTTAAATCTAACTTAACCCGAGCGATGGTATTTAGGCTTAATGTGCTTGCTGCGCTGCGCTCAAGCGTATTGACATCGGTAATGTATTCAATTTCGCTTACCACCGCTTGGGTTTTCTTACCCGCCACTTTCACATCATATAACTGACCGATTTGTAATGGCTTTTCATCCATCCACACTAGGTCCGCTACTATGTGGTTAGCCATTTCTGGCGCGGTCGCCGGGTGAGCCAATAAATCACCACGTGAAATATCAATCTCATCTTCAAGGGTAATGGTGATTGCTTGACCTGCTACGGCTTCGGGTAAATCACCGTCAAAGGTGACAATACGTTCAATTTTACTGCGCTTGCCCGATGGCAATGCGACTAATTCGTCACCCACTTTAATGATGCCTGACGCTAACGTGCCAGAGAAACCACGAAAATCTAAGTTAGGTCGTAATACGTACTGCACCGGAAAACGTACCGGTAGCTCGCTCAGTTCACGCTGTGTATCGATAGTTTCAAGCAGCTCAAGTAATGTGCCACCTTGATACCAATCACATTGAGTACTAGGGTTGACCACGTTATCACCATTTAAGGCCGACAAGGGCACATAGTGAATATCTAAATCACCAAAGTCTTTCACAAAATCAGTAAAATCAGCTTGAATTTGGTCAAACACCGTTTGATCAAAGCCAACCAAGTCCATCTTATTCACGGCTACGACAAAGTGACGTAAACCTAATAATGAGGCAATAAACGCATGGCGTTTAGTTTGGGTTTGCACCCCATAACGCGCATCAACCAAAATGACCGCTAAATCGCAGTTTGACGCACCCGTTGCCATGTTACGAGTGTATTGTTCATGGCCAGGGGTATCAGCAATAATAAACTTACGTTTTTCACTGGAAAAATAACGATAAGCCACATCAATAGTAATGCCCTGCTCACGCTCAGCTTGTAAACCATCTACCAATAACGCAAGGTCAATGGCTTCGCCAGTGGTGCCCATTTTAGCGCTATCACTTTTTAAGCTTGCGAGCTGATCTTCATAAATTTGCGCGCTGTCATGCAATAAACGCCCAATAAGGGTACTTTTACCATCATCGACACTGCCACAGGTTAAAAAACGCAATAAGCCTTTATTTTGTTGTAATGCCAAATATTCTTTTACACCGTGCAGCTGGATCTCTGCGGCCATACGGTCGGTATTCTTTGTTGCTTGGTCCATAATCTTTCTCACTCAAATTCGTTCGCATGCTGGGTCGATAAAACAACCATATTCAATTACTTAGAAATAGCCTTGACGCTTTTTCTCCTCCATTGAAGCACTTTGGTCTGAATCAATTAAGCGACCTTGACGTTCACTTGAGCGAGTTAACAGCATCTCTTCAATAATTTTTTCTAAGCTATCGGCTTCTGATGGCATCGCCGCCGTTAGTGGATAACAACCTAAGGTTCTAAAACGAACCCGCTCAACCGATTCAACATCGCCGGCTTCGATTGGCATACGATCATCGTCTTTTAAGATCAGCTGGCCGCCTTTGTTCACCACGGTGCGAGGGGCGGCAAAATATAACGGTACGATTTCGATATTCTCTTGGTAGATATACTGCCAAATATCAAGCTCAGTCCAGTTAGATAATGGGAACACCCGAATGCTTTCGCCTTTATTTACCGCGCCGTTATAGGTGCGCCATAATTCTGGACGTTGGTTTTTAGGATCCCAGCGGTGGTGCTTATCACGGAACGAATACACCCGCTCTTTGGCTCGCGATTTTTCTTCATCCCGACGTGCGCCACCAAAAGCGGCATCAAATCCATATTGATTTAAGGCTTGCTTTAGCGCTTGGGTTTTCATGATGTCGGTATGTTTAGCACTACCATGGGTAAATGGACCAACACCTTGTTCAACGCCTTCTTGGTTAGTGTGAGTCAGTAGCTCAAAACCAAATGCTTTAGCTTGCGCATCACGAAAAGCGATCATCTCTTTGAATTTCCACCCCGTATTGACATGCAATAATGGGAATGGAATTTTGCCTGGGTAAAATGCTTTGCGCGCAAGATGCAGCATAACAGATGAGTCTTTACCAATAGAATAAAGCATCACAGGGTTACCAAACTCAGCTGCAACTTCACGGATGATCTGGATGCTCTCTGCTTCCAGTTGTTGTAAATGGCTTAACGAACGGCCTGCCATGATGATTCTCCATTAGCTAATATTGCTGCATCGCAGCGGGTTAAATTAATCGACTACAGCGCTTTAGCGACTGTGTCTAAATCTGTTTTTTGTTGCGCAGTTTTTTGTTGCGCAGTGACGGGATCAAACCAATTCAAGCTCTCCGCTAATTCAACAACTTCACCGATAATCATCAGCGCAGGCATCTGCAAAGCAGGATCTGCGGCTAATTGAGCCAGTTCACCTAACTTACCCATAAACCGCTGTTGTGATGAGGTGGTTGCGTTAGACACGATTGCCACGGGCGTCTCAGCACTACGACCAGCATTGATCAAACCCTCACTGATAATATTGGCGTTTAATATGCCCATATAGACCACTAAGGTATTGTTGGAATTAGCATAACCGTGCCAATCCATAGGGCGACTCGCTAACTGGCAGTGACCCGTAATAAAGGTGACACCTTGAGCATAATCACGATGCGTTAGCGGAATACCAGCATAAGCCGACGTACCGCTGGCGGCGGTAATGCCAGGAACTACTTCAAAAGCAATACCCGCTGCGACTAAGATTTGTAACTCTTCGCCGCCCCTGCCAAAAATAAACGGATCGCCACCTTTTAAGCGCACCACATTTCTACGGGTGAATGCTTTGGTCACCAACAACTGATTAATTTCATCTTGGGCTGCGCTGTGTTTACCTGCGCGCTTACCCACGGCAATTTTTTCAGCATGACTGGGGATTAAATCTAAAATATCTTGGCTGACTAATGCGTCATATAACACTGCATCGGCATTCTTTAGGATGCGATAGGCTTTTAGTGTTAGCAGCTCAACGTCGCCAGGACCTGCGCCGACTAACCACACTTTGCCTTTGGCTTGTTGCCCCGGCATCGATACTAATTCCATCACATTAACCTTAAGATATTTGACCATATACAAATATAGCGTTTTCTATATTCCATATACAATAGTTTATAGTTAGTTTTTATAACTAAATAGCATATAAAGCGGTTTGTTGGTCGTTTACTCCATTTGACAGGCTAATACGGGCTGAATTATGGGCTAGAATGAAAAAATGTTAACTTAATTCGACAAATCTCTGACAATTGATAACAATGACTATCGAAAAATACTGTTTTTAAGAATGATATTAAAATTAAACCAATAATTATGCTTATGGATACTGCAATGATAAAAATCACTCAATATGTTGGACTCTCGCTGTTGTTACTTGGCTATAGTACGATCGCCATTGCAGAAGTTTCATTAGTCGACGAGCGCGTAAAAGGAGAACTCGCCACATCTGAAAAGCCGTTTGTGATCACCCCGCACAAGGCCAATTACCTTCTACCAGTGACTTACCAAACCCGCACTAACTCATTGCCATTTGAAAATAAATATCCGGATGAAGACTTCAACATTGATAACTTAGAAGCAAAGTTTCAAATCAGTTTTAAATTTCCAATTATGTATAACGTTTTTGGTGATAATGGCCATTTGTTCTTTGCCTACACCAATCAATCTTATTGGCAGGTTTATAACGAAGACGCATCGTCTCCGTTTCGTGAAACTAACCACGAACCTGAAGTGTTTATGTTATTTAATAATGATTGGAAAATTGGCGGTTTTACTAACTCATTTTTAGGTATTGGCGCGGTACACCAATCTAATGGCCAGACCAATCAATTGTCACGCAGCTGGAACCGAATTTATGGCAGTGCGGTATTTGACCGTGGTCCATTCGCACTGGGGCTTAGAGTGTGGTGGCGTCTACCAGAAGATGAAAAAGAAAACATTAATGTTGCTAAAGGTGATGATAACCCTGATATCAACCGCTATATGGGCAACTTTGAATTAACCGGAGTTTACGGCTTAAATGAGCATCGTTTTACCATGCTACTGCGTAACAACTTACGCGATACCAATCGCGGCGCTGTTGAATTGACTTGGAGTTATCCGGTTATTGGTACGTTACGTATTTATACTCAGTACTTTAATGGTTATGGTGAAAGCTTAATTGACTATAATCATCATAATCAGCGTGTTGGTATTGGTATTGCGTTAAATGACATTCTATAACATACGCGATTAACGTCGATTAAATCCGCAAGTGATCAACACTAAAGTGGCATGTGTGCCACATAAAAAAAGGTGACCATTGGGTCACCTTTTTAGTTTCGTTAACCATCTTGTGGTTTACGTCGCTTTAGCGAAACAGCCTTAATAAAAGCGGTTAACAGAAGCTACTTAGCACTGGCTTTGCTGTTTACTATAGAGCCAATCACTAAGCCTTTATCGGTAAAGTCTACCGACATCTGTAAACGCATATTGTAGTCTTTTAACATGAGCAACTCTTCGGGCATCGGTTCGCCACTCATTTCTACCATATCGACTAATGGGGCAAACATTTTCTGATAATCAACAGATAAGTTAACAAAACCATTAGACTCAAGAGTTTGCTTAAACATCAAATCAGCTAACTCTGTACCTCTATCGCCAGTATAAGCCACTAAATGATTACCTTTGATGGCTAATTTAGCGCTAACACCTAATTCAGGCGGTAACATTAACATGGGGGTAATGTCGACCGGATCACCATTGTCTTTTAAGTCCACATTTGCCAGCGGTGGATAAAATGGCCTCATCATATCCACTAACATCATCGGCTTTTCAGCCGAAACGCTTATCAATGCATCTAGCTTTTCAAAGCTAGGCTGGCCATTTTTCTCGGTCAACTGGTAATCTGCTAGCGTCACACTGATGCCTTTAACACCATTCGCCATACCAGCCATCATGCCAAGCATCGCTGGATTGAGCTCACTTAACTCTGATTGCATTTGAGCCAGTGCAGTACATTGATATTGCGGTGTTTGTAAATCTTTCCATACTTCATTCAATGCTGTAGCTAATTGCTTCACATCAAGCCCAAACGCAACTGATAAGATATTGTCATGACCGTTACTGGCAAATGATGGTACAAAACCACGCATTTTATTTAAGGCAGACAAAATCACTTGATTGTTACTTTCAATCACCACTGCCGCATCGATAGTGCTTTCTTCGCGGGTAATTGAGTATGAGTTGAGTCCCATCACACTGCGTGGCCAATTGGCCGCTATCGCATTAAACTCGGTTTGGCACACAGGGGTTTTCAGTTGTGCAAATGGATCTTCGCCCTGTATTTCAATCATTTTGGTCATTTGCTTGGCCAGCATATTGCCGTCTGTCGACGTTAACCCTTTGACCAATTCAACATGGTTAATAAAGCTAATACTGTTTTGCATAAAACCATGAGTATTGGCAATGTCTTGCAACAGGGTCGTTTCGCTAATAGGGTGCTCAACTTTCTTCTCACCCAACGCGGTTTCAAGTAATTGAGGGGTGTTTAATGACGTATTCAAGGTCACCGTTAACCAGCCATCTTTAACGGAAAATACAACCTCAGCGTGTTCTTTTTCATCAACATCGGTTAATGCATAACCACGATATTCAACATTACCCGACTTGCCCATGGTGTGAGTTAAGCCGCTTTCCTGCTCGGCGCGATCTAATTCCGCCCAGAATGCTGCAGGATTGCTGATCTCAATTTTCATGACCGGCAATGCGCCTAAAGTATAAAAATAACTCTTAATTGAATCCGCTAAACCGTATGTTGATAGCAAGGTCTCAGGGTTAGGCAACACAGTCATGTATTGCTTATATAAACTGACAAAAAAGCGCTCTTGAGCTGATGAGCTATCATCGAGCGACAACATTTTATCCTTATCATAAGCTTGATAATTACCGGCAATGCTATACAAATAATCTTTTAATGGAAATGGCACTAACTGCCCAGAAAACGCTAATGTATCAGCAGGGATATAGTCCAACATTGGGTCGTTTTTAACCACTGACGTCCCTTGTTGCGACAGAAAATATCCACCAGCACCAACAGCCAATACCACAGCAGCAATTGCCATTTTATTCATCTATAAACTCCAATTTATATTATTGTTAACTCTTCCTTGAAATGAGTTAGCGTTTAAACATTTATTATCTTTTTGGGATAAGTATTATCGATTACACCGATAAACTGCGGATTAATTTAGCATTAAATATTAATAAGCGCATTAGATGTTACCTTTTGGGGGATATTTATCCTGAAAACCGCACCTGTAAAAAACCAATACGCCAAAAAGACAGCTTATTATCTAACGAGTTTTGAGAGAGAATTTGACGAGATAAAAGTGAAAATCAACAAGCATTAAGCAGGAAATAATTCAAACATCCGATCTCCCGATAACTCAAACCGCTGAGTTATCGGGAACAACCGAATCGATTACTTATACGCTAACAAGTCAATCAATGTGCTCGAGGACGCGAGCGAAGCTTTTGAAGGTACGTGGACTGCAAAAACAATCCCAAAACGTCTACAAAAAACCATCTACAGGAATCATTAAACGTAGACTATTATCGCCGCAATTGCATAAAAGTTTACATAAAATATAGTCCGTTTTCGCTCAAACCAGTCAATCAATCGTTTGAATTAAAATAGCTTAGAATAATCTGCTTAAAATGTTTTTAAACCGCATCAACATAGTAGATGTCGCAATAAGCAAACAGTAAATAATCTAGGCAATCAATGTGCCACCATAAAGCCATTGCCACCCGTTTGGATAAATCAACCTTACGGTTGACTAATACAAACACAAGACTCAATGACGCTATCACTCATCTTAGATATCGAAGTGCAAACCACATTCTCGCGTTAAGCCATTAAAACGGGTTTCTTCTTCAGACATACCTAACTCAAGTGGTTTGCTTGAGTGAGTATCACCTACCGACACATAACCTTGTTCCCATAATGGGTGATATGGCAAGTCATGTTCAGTTAAGTACATGTGCACGTCTTTGTTACTCCACTCAATGATGGGTAACAATTTAAAACGTTTGCCGCTAATGGCTAAAATAGGCAGGGCTTCACGGGTACTAGACTGACTGCGACGTAACCCCGCAAACCAAGTACCAACATTCAATTCAGCTAATGCTCGCTGCATAGGCTCAACTTTATTGATGCGATTATATTCATCCAACCCATCTATGCCCTGCTCCCACAGCTTACCAAAACGCGCTTCTTGCCACGCTTGGGTTTGACCCGCTTGATACACTTTAAGATTCAGGTTTAAACGCTCGGTTAACTGATCAATAAATTGATAGGTCTCGGGGAACAAATAACCCGTGTCGGTTAAAATCACCGGAATATCGCTTTGCGCTTGAGTCACCATGTGTAACATCACCGCGCCTTGAATACCAAAGCTAGACGACAATGCATGCTCGCCTGGTAAATATGCTAGACCCCAAGCCACTCGTTGCTGCGCCGTTAACCCGGCTAAAAACTGATTAATCGTTTCCAGCGCAGCGGTTTGCTCTGCAAGAGGCGCTAATAACAACGCCTGCAATTGAGCGGGAGTGACACCATGATCGACGCCGGCATCAGTTGATGCAGTCGTTACCACTTCATTACCCATGAAAATCCTTAGCGGCGTCAATAACCGCCTTCACCACGCCGATACGCACGGTGAAGTTACCAAAGGTTTCGCCAGCATCACGTTCGGTGGCGTAGCGGCCAAACAAGGTATCCAATTCCGCTAAAATTTCGGCTTCTTGAATGTTTTCTTTATGCATTTTATTTAAACGCGTACCTTCAAAGCTAGCGCCTAAATACAAATTGTAACGACCCGGTGCTTTACCCACTAAACCAATTTCGGCGGCAAATGGACGCGCACACCCGTTGGGACAACCTGTCATTCGCACTACTATTGATTGATCGCTAATACCGTGTTTAGCCTGTAGCGCATCGATGTGATCGATAAACTCAGGGAAATAACGCTCAGCTTCAGCCATTGCTAATGGGCACGTGGGTAACGCCACACAGGCAATTGAATGGCCGCGAGTGCCACTTAACACTTGGCCTAATAAACCATGCTTACGGGCTAGGCCTTCAATGTCGGCTTTATCTTCTGCTGCAACACCGGCAATAATCATGTTCTGATTTGAGGTCATGCGGAAATCGCCTTTATGGATGTTGGCAATTTCACGTAAACCTGTTTGTAAGGTTTGACCGGGTAAATCTTTAATACGGCCACTTTCAATAAATAGCGTTAAGTGCCATTTGTTGTCGATACCTTCAACCCAACCATAACGATCGCCGCGATCACCAATGATCACATCACGCTTTGGTTCAAATTTCACTCCAGCACGTTTTTCAACTTCAGCTTTAAATGCGTCAAGACCATGGTCAACAATGGTGTACTTTAAACGGGCACGTTTACGCACTTCACGGTTACCCCAGTCTCGTTGAACGGTCATTACCGCTTCGGCAAACTTGGTGACGTCGTCCTTGTTAATAAAGCCCAAATCATCGGCTAAACGTGGGAAAGTTTCAACTTCACCGTGGGTAGAGCCCATACCGCCACCCGCCACTAAGTTAAAGCCCACTAACTCACCGGCTTGTGCTACCGCGATAAAACCAAGGTCATTGGTATACACGTCTACGTCGTTATGGGGCGGAACGGCAACAGCCATTTTAAATTTACGAGGCAAATACGTTTTGCCGTAAACAGGCTCTACGGTTTCTGTGCCTAATAGCTTTTCTTCATCTAACCAAATCTCAGCATACGCGCGAGTGTGTGGTAATAAATGATCAGATAAGTGCTTAGCGACGGCATATGCTTGCGCATGTAACCTAGACTCAACCGGATTTGGATTACACATCACATTGCGGTTTACGTCACCACAGGCAGCAATAGAATCTAATGCGGCGCGATCAAGTCCTTGGATCAAGGTTTTTAGATTACGCTTGGGAATGCCGTGATACTGAAACGTTTGGCGGGTGGTTAACCGAATACTGTTTGAGGTGGTGAGTGTCGATGATATTTTATCCACGGCTAACCACTGCTCTGGGGTACAAATACCACCCGGCACGCGTGCACGTAACATAAAGCTATGCAGAGGTTCTAATTTTTGCTCTTTACGCTCGTTACGTAAATCACGGTCATCTTGCTGATAAAAACCGTGGAATTTAATCAGCTGTTGATCGCCCTCGCTAAACGATCCAGTGACTTGGGTATCTAACCCTTCTTGGATGTCACCGCGCAAATAATCACTGTCGTCTTTTAAGTATTCGTTTACTGCTAACTTTTGCTCACTCATGGCCTTGGCCTCTCTTAATTCTGTTCAATTCACTCGCGCTAATAGACTGCTAAATATTTATAATTTACTAACAGTGGGCTGAGTTAATACACATCTTTTTGGTAACGTTTTTCGCTACGCAGTGTTTCAAAGTAAGCTTCTGCGTCATCAAAGCTTAAGCCACCTTGTTCAACCGCGATGTTTACTAATGCTTGATGGACGTCTTTTGCCATACGCTCGGCATCACCACAGATATACACATGGGCGCCCTTTTGTAACCACTGCCATAACGCTTCAGCTTGTTCTGCAATGCGGTGCTGAACATACACTTTATCAGCTTGATCCCGTGAGAAAGCCACATCTAAACGCGACAAACCGCCGTTTTTAAGATATTGCTGCCACTCAACTTGGTATAAGAAATCTTGTTCAAAATGCGGGTTACCAAAGAATAGCCAGCTGTCACCCGACACACCGTCTGCCGCGCGTTGCTGCATAAAGGCGCGGAATGGCGCAACACCGGTACCAGGACCCACCATGATGACAGGCGTTTGTGGATTTTCTGGTAAACGAAAATGGTTATTCTGCTCAACGTACACGTTAATCTGTTGACCTTCTTGTGCTGACGCTAAGAAATGCGATGCGCCGCCAAAACGAGCCTGGCCTTGACGTTCATCTTCAACCAACGCCACGGTTAAGTGCACTTCAGCTTCAACTTCTGCTTGGCTAGAGGCAATGGAGTATAGCCGTGGTGTTAGCGGACGTAACATACCAACTAACTGCGTCGCGCTGACTTTCGCTGGATATACAGCCACTAAATCGGCTAATTGGTGCTGTAGAATAAATTGTCTGGTTTGCTCTTTATCTTCACCAATAGCCGCAAGTTCTGCATTGCCGCTCAACTCAGCCCATGTTTTCACTAGGCCTGGGTATAACTGAGTGAGTTCTTTCTTGTCGGTTAACGCCGCTTTTAATGATAGTGACTCTTTCGCCACAGTCACATTGTCGTCTGCTGCTAAACCAAGCGCGGCGATCACTTCATCGACCAGCGCTTGGTTATTGCTAAACCACACCCCTAATGCATCACCCACTTGATAAGTTAATCCTGACTCGCCTAAATCAATTTCAACATGGCGTACATCACGATCAGAATCTCGACCGGTAATTTTTTGGCTTACCAGTACTTCTGCTGTATAGGGGTTTTGCTTGGTATATTCACTTTCACCAGCAACAGATGCGGTACCAATTGACACCACACTCGCGCTTGACGCTTGAATATAAGGCTTAACGGCCTCAACAACACTGTCTTGCCATTGTTGTGAAATATCTTCATAGTCAACATCACATTCAACTAAGGGTAATAATGATGTTGCCCCTAATGCACTTAGACGCGCATCAAAGTCTTTACCGGTTTGGCAAAAAAACTCATAGCTTGAATCTCCTAACGCTAAAACAGAATAATGTAGATTATCCAATTTTGGTGCCCGCTTTGAGGTTAAAAACTTGTGCAGTTCAATCGCATCATCAGGTGCTTCGCCTTCACCATGGGTACTGACGAGCAATAACAAGATGGTTTCTTGTTTGAGTTGGCGGACATTATATTCGCCCATAGAAGCTAAATTAACCGCATAACCTTGCGCCTGCGCTTTGGCTGCGAGTTCTTTGGCTACGCCACGACCATTGCCAGTTTGGCTACCATATAAAATGGTAACTGTTGGGGCGGCGCTTGTCTCTGTTGTGGTCTCGACACCGCTTTGACCTTGGTTAGCACTCGCTGCTAAGTAACCACTGACCCAGGCGAGTTGAACAGAAGATAATTCTGATGTGAGTTGTTTTAGCTTATCGACTTGTCCTTGAGACAAGGGTGATGCTAAAGCGGAAAGTTCTTTTAACAACATAAGACGGCCTTATAACAGTATAATGTGGGTTAGCTTACTACTGAGTACCAAAACCAAAAAAGAATAAAAGATGATTTTTTATTCCATTTAGGAATATGCAAAGGGCTTTTTTTACGTTACAAAAGTGGGGTGGCGTTAAAAGGTTTTAAATTACCTCAATTTAAAACCAAGTAATTAGCCACAAAACATGCCTAATGTCGCAAGCTAGAAGGCCAATTAAGTGATGAATAATTATCAGCTTGATTGTTTTCTGAGTAAAACGGCGTGCAAATACAATGTAACTATGTCAGCGTAATACTATCGACTAATGAGTTTACCCGACTTCTATGGTCATATGGTGCACTTTTTCTATTGGCAAAGAGCCCATATGAGGAAGTAATACTCAAACGGAATGGTCTATTGATGGGGAACCGCAATAGACGGTCTTTTTATTAACCATCAGGAAACAGTCATGCAGATTGGAATACCGAGAGAAAGTATCGAAGGTGAGACTCGAGTCGCGGCGACTCCAGCAACCGTGATACAGCTTAAAAAGCTCGGCTTTAGTGTGGCAATTGAAGCACAAGCAGGTGTGAAATCTAGCTTCGATAATGCAGCATTTGAAGCAGCAGGGGCAGATATTGTCGACAACGTGTATCAAGCTGACTTTATTTTTAAAGTAAATGCACCGTCCGATGATGAAATCGCACAAATGAAGCCAGGCACAACCCTGGTCAGTTTTATTTGGCCAGCACAAAACCCTGAACTCGTTGAAAAACTTTCAACTAACAATATTACTGTGATGGCCATGGACATGGTGCCGCGTATTTCACGCGCCCAATCACTCGATGCACTGTCATCTATGGCGAACATTGGTGGTTATCGCGCGGTCATTGAAGCCGCACATGAATTTGGTCGTTTCTTTACCGGGCAAATAACCGCAGCAGGCAAAGTACCACCAGCCAAAGTACTGATTATTGGTGCTGGTGTAGCTGGGCTTGCCGCTATTGGTACTGCAGGCTCTCTAGGAGCCATAGTCCGCGCATTTGACACCCGTCTTGAAGTGGCAGAGCAAATTGAGTCAATGGGCGGTAGCTTCTTAAAGCTTGAGTTTGAAAATAAAGAAGGTGGCTCATCTGACGGCTACGCTAAAACCATGTCAGAAGAATTTATTGCGGCTGAAATGGCGCTATTTGCCGAGCAAGCCAAAGAAGTCGACATCATCATTACCACCGCATTAATTCCAGGACGCCCTGCGCCAAAACTGATCACCAAAGACATGGTAGATACCATGAAACCGGGCTCAGTGATTGTCGATTTAGCCGCCGCTACAGGCGGCAACTGTGAATACACAGTAAAGGGTGAGCGTTTTATTACTGACAACGGCGTTAAGGTATTAGGTTATACCGACTTACCGGGTCGTTTACCGGCGCAATCGTCACAACTTTATGGCACTAACTTAGTCAACTTGATGAAGTTAATGTGTAAAGAAAAAGACGGTAATGCCGTACTCGATTTTGATGATGTTGTGATGCGCAATATGACCGTCACTCGTGGCGGCGAAATCACCTTCCCACCACCGGCAATTTCAGTATCTGCTGCGCCACAGAAACCGGCGGCCAGCACTGAACCCAAAGCGGCCAAAGTTGAAAAGGCACCGTCAAAACTTAAGTATATTTTAGGTGCTTTAGGTATTGCCGGCTTTGCCGCCGTCGCCTCGGTTGCACCGGCTGAGTTTTTGTCGCACTTCACCGTCTTTATCCTAGCCTGTGTGGTGGGTTATTACGTGGTGTGGAATGTGTCGCACTCGTTGCATACGCCGTTAATGTCAGTCACTAATGCGATTTCAGGTATTATTGTGGTTGGTGCATTATTGCAAATAGGTCAAGGTTCAGCATTAGTCACTGCGCTTGCATTTTTCGCGGTGCTTATCGCCAGTATCAACATCTTTGGCGGGTTTACCGTCACTCAGCGCATGCTGAAGATGTTCCGTAAAGATTAAGGGGTAATATCGTGGCTCAAGGACTGGTTACAGCATCTTATATCATTGCTGCCGTGTTTTTTATTCTCAGCTTAGCTGGGTTATCAAAACAAGAAACGGCTAAAAATGGTAATTTATTTGGCATTATCGGGATGGCGATTGCACTCATTGCCACCATCCTCAATCCTGCTACAAACGGCGTAGAATGGATTATTCTCGCCATGGTTATCGGTGGATCAATTGGTATTCGCTTAGCATTGAAAGTCGAAATGACGGAAATGCCTGAGCTGGTAGCTATTTTGCACAGCTTTGTGGGTTTAGCTGCAGTATTAGTGGGCTTTAATAGCTTTATTGATATTCAACCACACGAAGTGTCTGAATTTGTCGTGGTAATGGGGCAAGACCTCAACACCACACTAGAAACGGCAAAAGCGGCCTTTGCAGAAGCAAGTAAAGCCCAACAAACTGAACACTTGACTGGTGCAATGCTTAACATTCATTTAGTCGAAGTGTTTTTAGGCGTCTTTATTGGTGCAGTCACTTTTACGGGTTCGATTGTGGCATTTGCTAAGCTACGTGGATTGGTTTCATCAAAAGCACTTATGCTACCGCATCGCCATAAATTAAACTTATTGGCCGTTGTGGCCTCGTTTATATTAATGCTGATGTTCGTACAAGCCGGCGGAGCAGTGACACCACTGATCCTGATGACCTTAATTGCATTAGCATTTGGCTGGCATTTAGTGGCATCGATTGGTGGTGCCGATATGCCAGTGGTCGTGTCCATGCTGAACTCATATTCAGGCTGGGCAGCGGCAGCGGCAGGTTTCATGTTATCGAATGACTTACTGATTGTCGTTGGTGCGCTTGTGGGCTCGTCGGGTGCGATCCTGTCTTACATTATGTGTAAAGCGATGAACCGCTCTTTTATTTCAGTTATTGCCGGTGGTTTTGGCAATGATAGTGTGGCGGCCAGTGGCGATGACACCGTCGGTGAATACCGTGAAACAACGGCTGAAGACGTAGCTGACATGCTAAAAGCATCAGACTCCGTTGTCATCACCCCAGGTTATGGCATGGCGGTAGCGCAAGCTCAGTATCCTGTCGCTGAAATAACCAAAAAGCTGCGGGCTCTGGGTATAAAAGTCCGCTTTGGTATTCACCCTGTTGCGGGTCGTTTACCTGGCCACATGAACGTACTATTAGCAGAAGCTAGAGTGCCTTACGATATCGTGCTCGAAATGGACGAAATCAACGAAGACTTTAGCAATACTGATACTGTGCTCGTCATTGGTGCTAACGATACGGTTAACCCTGCAGCAATGGAAGATCCAAGCAGCCCTATCGCGGGCATGCCAGTGTTAGAAGTATGGAAAGCCCAAAATGTGATTGGCTTTAAACGTTCAATGAACACAGGTTATGCCGGTGTACAAAATCCATTGTTCTTTAAAGACAATACTCAAATGCTGTTTGGCGATGCCAAGGACAGTGTAGAAGCCATCCTTAAAGCCTTATAAATCGACTTTATGGCGTTCGAAATACCAGCAGATAATGCTGGTATTTTTTTGTTTAATAACCCGCTAAACTAGGCCTATTGGACTCTACAGGATTATCGGTTGTCAATGACACAGCAGGACATCATTTCTCAATTGCAGTTTGAGCTGAAGCAACACCAGCAGCGCTTAAAGCAGCTAGAGTATGAAAACAGTCGGCTTACCCTATTAAATAAACGGGTAAACGAGCAGCTTGATGCTGCACTTGATGGCACTGGCTTATGCCTGTGGGAGCAACACATTCCCACAGGCAATTTGACTATCTTTAATCAACAGTGGGGCCACCTGCTTGGTTTTACCCGCGAAGAATTACCCGCCCATATCAACAGCTGGAAAAACAATCTTCACCCACAAGACAAAGACTGGGTTATACAAGCCTTTGAAAGCCATGTAGCGGGTCAAGCTGAAACCTATCAAGCCGTACACCGCATGGTGCACAAAGATGGCAGTGTTGCATGGGTGTCAGACCGTGGGCGTATTATTGAATATGGTATTAATGGTGAACCGCTTCGAATTATGGGCACTCATATTGATGTCACCCAAGAGAAGCGTTATGAACAAGACTTAGCCAAACTGGCTCTTCGCGATCCGCTCACCAATTTACTCAATCGAAATGCACTCATTGATGCATTTGAACAGGAAAAAAACACCCATAGTACACATCATGGTGCCCTGTATTTTATCGATATTGACGGCTTTAAGATTATTAATGATCACTTAGGACATCGATATGGCGATACGCTATTAATCCATATTGCTAATGATATTTGCCAAGTATGCGATCAACTCCTTAGCGCGGCAGACACCACACACAATCATCACGCCCCCCGCCATCACGTGGCACGTTTTGGTGGCGATGAATTTGTTATTTTAGCCCATTATAGTAACGTGGAACGATTAACTGTATTGGCCAGAACCCTGCTATCACACTATCAAGAACCTATCGATTTAGAGGGTGAAACCATTAAAGTAGGACTCAGCATTGGGATCAGCTTGTTTGATGAATTAGATGAGTTTACTAATGTTTGCGAACAAGCCGATAAAGCCATGTACAGTATTAAAAAACACGGTAAACATAACTTCTTATTTTGGTAATAAGATTGAAATGCCTAAAACGATCCCCCAAGCCATACCTAAAATAATCCTTAAAATAACACTCAGACGCTAGCAAGGTTTTGTAACAAAAAGGGGCTATTGGCAGGAAGATGAGCGAAATAATGAACCCTATTGTGTATAACGATTTACCGATCAGGTTAGGTTTGCGTCCGAGAGGGCGAGGTTAATGACGCTGAAAATCCTATGTGAATATCAATAAAAATACAATTTATATCACTTTAAATTCATTTTCAGGATATGCTGCCACTAAATTAAACAGTCCTTCATAACAAAACCTCAATTAAATGGACCGAGTAATCTCGATATACCCTTGTAATACAGAGAGTATATTCGACCTATGTGGCCTGTGTTGACACCGGCGACAGACAATCAGTACCCTAAAGACACCTTGTATTTATCTTCAGCATTTGCTGTTTATCGTTATCAGGTGGGTTTATTTCGCGTTATACCGTAAACTCTCGCTCATTAATGGATTTTATTACTAACCTTGTCTCGCATAAGCCTAAATTGTTATTGACCATGATTAACAACAATGCCTTGTGATACAACTTACTACTGACCAATAAGAATTATTTTTTATGTTTTTATCACCTTATTTTACCAAGCTAGATCAAAGTGTGTTTATTTCGGCTCAACAGGCTAGTGATTTTGCTAAAAAAGTCGCCGAAGACTTCAACCCCATTCATGATGTAGGAGCTAAACGCTTCTGTGTTCCTGGCGATTTATTGTTTGCTCTAGTGTTGACCGAATACGGTTTAAGCCAAAATATGCAGTTTAAGTTTGCTGGTATGGTCGGTGATCGCGTGGAGTTAAACGTGGATAAAAACGTGGCCGATAAATTCAGCCTTTGCGACACCAAAGGCAAAGAATATCTGCATATTGAACGACAGGGCGACGAGTGCCAATGTGATGTGCAAACGGCGGCATTCATTAAAAGCTATGTCGCTTTTTCAGGATTGAATTTTATTCACGTACTTGTGCCTATGATGAAGCAATACAAGATGATGATTAATCCTGATCGTCCATTAGTGATTTATGAAAGCATGTCATTTCATTTGGACCATTTTGATTTCAGCACCATCAGTTTACACCTTATTAAACAAGACTTAGCTATTGATGGTAAGCGTGGTGATGTCACCCTCACCTTTGAACTTCAAAGCCAAGGAAAAGTGATAGGTAGCGGAGTCAAAACATTAGTATTAAGCGGTTTGCGCGAATTTGATGAAGAAAAAGCGCAGCAAATGTGCGACCGATACGAAAGCAGAAAGCGGGCGTAACCATGTATTTTGGGCGATTTTTTGTTGCTCACGAAATATCATTCCGTAACGATATCAGCTTGATCCAGCATGTTGAATGCTCAAATACCGACACGGAATGGTATCTTCGATATCCTATTGGTCATAATGCCAATTTGAACACCGATTTGTGACTAACAGGGTAACACTTAACGGATACGTACGATTTAGAGCGTTGCTTGCTCTTGGTGTAATGGCCCATCTTGCAATAATACCAATGCACTATTGCCGATAAGTTGTTCAACACATTGGCATCCAACCTCAGCAAAATGGTTAACAGCAGCCTCTCTGACGATATCAAGCGACTTGAAGGTTTTCATGTTTTCGTCAGTACTGGCACATAAACAGAAAAACAGTTGTAATACTGCTTTACGTTCAGGGTGGCGCATAACGTCAGCCCATGATTGCTCAAATGCTGTTATCGAAGCAAAGTCTAATCCTTCAATAAAAAACGCCCCAATACGTTGATCTAAACGCACTAGAAATTCTGTTTTTCGCGGAAAGTGATGACTGATCCCCGTGCGGCTAACACCAGTGGCTGCAGATAATGTTGTGTACGACATCGCCTCAAAACCAATTGTGAGGATTTGTTTGAAGGCTTCATCTAAAATTTGGTTAACGGTTAACTCAGTTTCAACTCGAGAACGCTTGGCCATAAACTTGATCTCTCTAATTATTTTGATGCAAGAGCTTACCAGACCGAACTAGAAAATTCTGCTGTGATTTAGCAAAATAGCAACATATTTAACCGTACAATGTACAGATCTACAGGATAAAACAGAATATTATCGCGATAACGATTTATTTACCCCTTTAAAATCAAGGGTAATAACAGAACACGGCTAAATGACCTTCATACGGTAAAAACAATCGCGAATAAAAGTTTATCGCTTATTTTATTGTTGAAAATTGCTTTTTCAGCCACTGCTGCGTTTCTGCCTTGCCCATCAACTGTTCTAAGGTCGGCGACAACACTTCAATTAACTTAGGTTGACGCCAAAACATGTACTCAGGCAAAGACTGAACCGCACCAAAAGTACGCTGGACTAAGCTAGAAAACTCTCCCATGTCACGCGTCGACCACGTCGGCATTAATGGATAAACTGCGGTTAAAAAATCCTCATACCGAGTAAAATGCTGTAATTGTTGGGCATCATAATGACTGAGTACAACCTGTAACTGGGGAGAACTCCAATGGGACAAATTACCACTGTCGTTAATGAGCGCTAGATTTCGCCGATGGAACTGTTGCCACGCCAGATCGAGCTGGTGATAATGTTGCGCAATACGCCATAACAAATACAAATCGGCTAGCCATTCATGCTGATATTTACTCAAAGAGGAAGGTAAAATGCTGTCTTGCAGTGCAATGTTATATAAATGGCCTATCTCGTGCCACAAGGTTAACTGTGTTTGTTCGGCTAACGGCAACTGATAAGTTGTTAACCCAATCGCGCCACTCTGTTCTGTCACCTCTTTAGCGGGATTAATAATAATCACCCCTGCAATGATGTCATCTTTAGCGACCAGCACCATGGCACTTTTACGCCCAATTGCACGGCGAATATTAGCAACAGAAAAAGCCGCTTGATGTTGTAATGAGGTAGGAAGTAACGCAACACATCGCACCAGAGTAGACACAGGGCACACGAGTGCTTGTTTAGTTGCAATAGGGGTGTAATAAGCGTGGCGAATATCATCATTCGCCACATTATCTTCAACAATAGCCTGAGTCGCTATGACCGGAACGATGGCCACTGATTGACTCATAAACGGGTTGGCATTGACAAGCTGACTTGCTAATAACGCTGCGCAAGCGAGGCTATAGCTTAATAACGTCAGTAATGATCGCTGCCAGTATCTAAGCATCGATTATTTTTGTGACATAATATTTTGAATAATGGCCGTGGTTGACACACCATCTTCAAATCCAAGCACTTCGACCTTACCGCCCGCTGCTATCACTTCAGCACCACCGGCAATATCTTCCACCTTATAATCACCACCTTTAACTAAAGAATCGGGTAATAAGCGCGTAATAATCCGTTGCGGCGTGTCTTCAGAGAATGGAACCACCCAATCTACCGCTGCTAGGCCCGCTAATACCGCCATACGGCGATCAACCGTGTTGACTGGACGTCCAGGGCCTTTTAACCGTGTAACCGAGTCATCATCATTCACAGCAACAATGAGGCGATGACCTAACGCTTTGGCTTGCTGTAAATAACTCACATGACCCGCGTGTAGAATATCAAAACAACCATTGGTCATCACAATACGTTCACCGCGTAAACGTGCCTGATCCATCGCATAAGCTAATTGATCTTCTGTCATCACCCCAAAGCCAGACTCGCCATGGTTAAGGGCTAATGCCTGAATTAATTCGATGCGGCTGACCGTCGAGGTACCGAGTTTACCCACAACCACGCCTGCAGCGGTATTGGCAATCGCACAAGCTTGCGCTAACGTCGCGCCCGCAGCAATGGATGTCGCTAAGGCTGAGATCACGGTATCACCGGCACCCGTTACATCGTGAACTTCACGGGCAACCGTTGGAATGTGCAGTTCAGGTTGATCTTGCGATACTAAGGTCATGCCTTTTTCTGAACGAGTCACTAAAATGGCATCAAAATCATGCAGTTTAATCAGTTTTTGGGCTTTTTCGATTAAATCATTTTCGCTGGTCACCGTACCGACAACCGCCTCAAACTCACTCATATTTGGCGTAATTAATGACGCACCATGATAACGCGCAAAATCATGCCCCTTAGGATCAACTAATACTTTTACCCCTTTGGCTCGCGCTTTAGCAATAAAATCCTTAGGTTCATCAATGGCGCCTTTGGCATAATCTGACAATACCAATACATCAACATTATCTAAAATGGCTTCGCTTTGAGCGAATAACGCTTGGCTAGTGGCTTTATCAAACGGTTCTTCAAAATCTAAGCGGATCAATTGCTGATTGCGCGACAAAACGCGTAATTTAGTAATCGTTGGCTTGTCTGCGACTGTTAACCACTGTGGCTCAACGCCAAACACTTTCACCCCTTGGGTTAATGCTTGCGCCGTTTCATCTTGACCTACAATACCCGCTAGGTGGACATGTCCACCTAATGTAGCAATGTTTAATGCCACGTTGGCGGCACCGCCGGGTCTATCTTCGATTTGATTAATTTTAACAACAGGTACAGGGGCTTCGGGTGAAATGCGTCCCGTAGGGCCTACCCAATAGCGATCTAACATCACATCGCCAATCACTAAAACGCGCGCATTTTCAAAAGCGGGGAGAGAAACCTTCATGGTGTATTCGCTGTCTTGTAAAATTTAACCATGATTGTACCTAATTTTCATCAAAATATGAGGTAGAATAACAAATAATTTTTATGAACTAGACGAGTTATCTGTGGTCGAGAAAGCCGAATTTTCTTCTGATTTATATCATCCTAAACATTGGCTAATGTGGTTTGGCGTCGGGTTAATGCGCTTGACCTTGTTATTACCCTTACCGTGGCAAATGAATATTGGCAGTGCACTTGGCCGATTAGTGATGAAAATAGCCAGTGGTCGAACCCATACCGCAAGGCGTAACATCGATTTATGCTTTCCAGATATGAGTGATACTGACAAACAACAACTGCTTAAGCGGACCTTTGAAGAAACCGGCAAAGCCTTATTTGATACCATTAACGCCTGGTGGTGGTCAAACAATCGCGTCCAGCAACACATGACGATTAAAGGCACTGAGCATGTTAGTCAAAGCTTGGACAGTGGCAAAGGGGTGATTTTATTTGCGGTGCATTGCCTACCACTTGAAATGGGCGCGCGTATATTTGGTCAATTTGCCCCTGGTATTGGGGTATATCGTCCACACAACAATCCGGTAATGGAATACTTACAAGTAAAAGGTCGCTTACGCTCAAATAAAGGCTTAGTGCCTAAGCGTGACGTGCGCCAAATGATCCGCAGTTTACGCAGCCCTGACGTGATTTGGTACACAGCGGACCAAGACTTTGGCCGCTCAAGCGCGGTGTTTATTCCTTTCTTTGGGGTACCGGATGCAGCCACCATTACCGGTGCAACCTCTCTGGCGAGATTAGGCAAAGCCAATGTTGTGCCTTTTTTTGTTGAACGTAATGCTGATGATAACGGCTATAACCTCGAGATCATGCCGCCTTTAGATAACTTTCCCGGCGACAATGAAACTGATGACGCCATCCGAGGCAACCAGATAATTGAACAACTGATTAGCCGCAACAAACCACAATATATGTGGCTGCATCGTCGCTTTAAAACGCGTCCCACCGAAGATACACCCTCGTTATATGACTGAAGTTAGTTAATCGAGCGGCCGTATTGGTCTTAAAAGCGTCTTTAGACGCTTTTTTATTGGCTCATCATTTACCACTCGTTTGATTTGTTACGCCTAACACCATGCCAATTTATCAATTTGGTGACACGATTATCGATGTTGATTTGATCAGCCACACCGCAAAGCGCAAAAACATTGCCACTACCAACGCAGTTTTGATGGCGTTTATTGAGAACATAATGATCCGAGCAGTATAGGGTTAACTTAGCATGAAGAGGCATATTTACCCCCAAACCTTCACCGCACTAGCCCGGCAGGAATCGTCATTATATAAAATCACACATTTCACTGAGCAACTTCTTTTCCAGTGCATGTTGTGGGATGGTCGCATCATCTGCAGGATACCCAGTAATAATAAGCATATAGGGGCGTTCATTATCATTGTCGCGCCCACACACTTTACTTAAAAAGCTCATCGGTTTTGGGGTGTGCGTTAATGTACCAAGGCCTGCGTGATGCAATGCTTGGATTAAAAATCCCGTCGCAATCCCCACTGATTCATGGACATAATAATTACTCTTTTGTTCACCCGCCGCTTCGGTGCGTTTTTTACTGAACACAGCAATTAGCCAAGGCGCATGTTCTAAATACGGTTTATCGGCGTTAGTCCCTAAAGGTTTCAATGCCGCTAACCATTCCTCGCCGGCACGACCGGCATAAAACGCTTGCTCTAATGCCTCAGCTTGTTGACGAATTTGCGCTTTTATTTGCGGACTGTTAATTGCCACAAAATGCCACGGCTGATGGTTCGCCCCATTAGGTGCCGTGCCCGCCGCTAAAATGCACTGTTCAATAATGGCTTGCGGGACTGCACGGTCAGAAAACGCCCTAATAGAATGACGCCGTTTAACCTGCTGGTAATTATCTTGTGCCCGCTTGAGCATTTCATCAGGTGAATATTCAATAAAATCGGTCAGAGGTAAATGCTCTTGGGTCATAATGCATCCTAATGATTACGCTTACTTGTTACTGTTATGTTGAGCTTACACTCATGTTTGTTGCGATAACGCTAGTTTTTTGGAATAACACTAATATTTCTGCAAAAAACACTAATGTTTCTGCAAAAACACTACGCTAACAAACAGGATAATAATGACTATTAAAATATTCTTATTGAAACCGTTGGAGCGACAGATTAGAGTCTATGCGAGTCAGTTTAGCTTTCTAAAGGATCATATGATTGCAGTAATAATAGGTGCGACGGGGTTAGTGGGTAATACCTTACTGGCTCGCATCATTGAAAGTGAACAGTATAGTAAAGTATTGGTCATTGGCCGTTCGGAACCTAATTTGGTCGAACATCAATTTGGCGCCGAAAAAGTACAGTTTATTGACAGCCAGCTTGACGAACTTCATGAACTTACATTGGCAGACAAAGTGGATCATGCCTTTTGCTGTTTAGGTACCACTATCAAGCAAGCTGGTAGCGAAGAGGCCTTTATTCAGGTTGATAAATTAGCCGTACTGGCCTTTGCTAAACTGTGTCAAACACAAGCAAATCCTTCGCTTAAATTTATGGTAGTGACCTCACTGGGTGCGGATGCTAAATCAAGCGTGTTTTATAACCGGATAAAAGGCGAGGTTGAACAAGCGCTTAAGGCGTTGTCCTTACCGGTAATGAATATTTTCCAACCCAGTTTATTATTAGGGCCTCGAGATAATAGACGTCTTCTGGAAGATATTGGCCAAACCATTTTGGGGGGATTATCGTTTTTGTTTATCGGCCCGCTGCGTCAATATCAGCCCATTGATGCACAAATGGTCGCGGAGTCGATGTACCAAGTCGCTCTGAAGCCTCAAGTTGCTCCCACCACTCAAATTATCACTAATGCCATGATGCATCGCTGTCATTATTCATAAGAGTACGCTCGACAATAATGCATGTTTGTGACAAGTTAATACCAATGTGTTGTTTAATGCTAACGACATAAAAGTATAACTGTAACGATTAAGTAAGGAGAACGAGATGAGTGATGCTAACGATTTAACCTTAAATGAAGTCTGTGAAATACTCGACAAAAGCCCTACTACAATTAAGCGTTATGCTCGTGAAAATTTACTGTTCACTGAACAACACGGTAATGTGCTTAGTTTTAATAAAGCCGAAGTGATGCGTTATTTAGCGTTTTCTGAACGTTAACCCCTCTTTACCCGTTTAACGTTCTTTGCTCAAAGTTCTTTACTAAAAGTTCTCTGCTAAAAAATCCCCAAACCGTCATTGACAGTATTGGGGATTTTTTTATCGGCTTAGTGAGTACTGCACAGCAAGACGTTAGTCACCAAAGTCATCGAGTAAAATATTCTCCGACTCAACTCCTAAGCTTTCTAGCATAGCAATAACCGATGAATTCATCAGCGGCGGGCCACACATATAATACTCACAATCTTCCGGCGCTTTATGCTGTTTTAGGTAATTCTCGTACAGCACGTTATGGATAAAGCCTGTGTATCCGGTCCAATTATCTTCTGGCAATGGATCCGACAAGGCCACATTCCAAGTAAAATTGTCGTTTTCAGCGGCAAGTTGATCAAAATCTTGTTGATAAAACACTTCGCGAGTTGAACGAGCACCATACCAAAAGCTCATTTTACGCTTAGTGTTAACACTTTTTAGTTGATTAAAAATATGCGACCGCATTGGCGCCATGCCAGCACCACCACCAATAAACACCATTTCAGCATCGGTTTCTTTGACAAAAAACTCACCAAATGGACCCGAAATAGTCACCTTATCACCGGCTTTTAAGCTAAATATATACGACGACATTTTCCCTGGTGGTAAACCGGCTTTAGGCGGTGTGGCGATACGTACATTAAGCAGAATACTGCCTTTTTCATCAGGATAATTGGCCATCGAGTAAGCACGTAATACGTCTTCATCCACCGTAGAGACTAAATCAAATAAACCATACTTAACCCAGTCATCACGGTATTCGTCCGGAATATCAAAATCAGCATAACGGACTTTATGGGCAGGCGCTTCAATTTGAATGTAGCCACCCGCTTTAAATAACACATCTTCGCCTTCGGGAATTTTTAATAACAGTTCTTTAATAAAGGTCGCTTGGTTATTATTTGAAATAACCTCACATTGCCATTTTTTAACCCCAAAAATTTCTTCATCAATCTCAAGCTCCATGTCGGTTCGCACGGCGACTTGGCACGCCAAACGAGAGCCGTCTTTGGCTTCTTTTTTCGAGATATGATCCAGCTCAGTCGCTAAAATATCACCGCCACCGGCTTTCACTTTTACGCGGCATTGACCACAAGTACCACCACCGCCACAGGCTGATGGAATAAATATCTGTTGCCCAGACAATGCACCCAATAATTTATCACCCGCAGGGGTTTGCACGCTTTTACTGGCATCACCATTAATGCTAATCGTCACATCACCGGTGTTCACCAATTTTCGTTTGGCGACTAAAATCACCACCACTAGCAAACTTACCACTATGGTAAACATGCCAATACCTATTGCCATTTCCATTAAATAACCCTTTTTTTAATGCGTTATAACGTAATGCCCGCAAATGACATAAAGCCCAGAGCCATTAAGCCGGTGGTAATAAATGTGATCCCAATGCCTTGTAATCCATCAGGAATAGCATGAAACTTCATCCGTTCACGCAATCCTGCTAATAACACGATGGCCATCGCCCAACCCACAGCAGAACCCGCAGCAAAGACCACTGACTCAGTAAAGTTATAGTCACGGTTAGCCATAAAGATAACCCCGGCAAAAATAGCGCAATTGACCGTTAATAGCGGTAAGAAGATCCCTAATGACTGATATAAGGTCGGAATATAACGGTCTAAAAACATTTCTAAAATTTGCACTAACGCGGCTATCACCCCGATAAAGGTAATCAACTGTAAATAGCTTAAATTAAGTTCAGCAAACCCCGCCCACGCTAATGCGCCTGGCGCTAAGATATTGACGTAGATAATTTGATTTAGTGGCACTGCCAGCATCATCACCACAATCACTGCGATCCCTAAGCCAAATGCAGTTGAGACCTTTTTTGATACGGCTAAAAAGGTGCACATACCTAAGAAAAATGACAGCGCCATATTGTCGATAAACGCCGCTTGGATAAATAAATTAATATAGTGTTCCATGCTGTTTCCTTATCCGCGCTTGCGCTGAATGATTTTAATGACCCAAATCATCACGCCAATGATAAAAAAGGCACTGGGTGGCAATGTGAACATCTCATTCGCCAAATACCAGCCGCCATTTTCGACAGTGGTTAAGATTGAATGACCAAACAAACTGCCACGACCCAGTAGTTCACGAATAAACGCCACGCCCATTAAAATCACCCCATAACCCAAGGCATTGCCTAAGGCATCGAACACGGCTAGGTGAGGAGGATGTTTCATCGCAAAGGCTTCGGCGCGGCCCATAATGATACAGTTAGTGATGATCAAACTCACAAACACAGATAACTGTTTCGATAGCTCATACGCCACATCTTGTAGCACCATATCGACAATAATCACCAAGGACGCAATCACGGTCATTTGCGCAATAATGCGCACACTGTTGGGAATAAAGTGGCGAATGCTTGAAATAATCAAGTTCGAAAACACCAACACAAACGTCACCGCGAGTGTCATCACAAATGCGGTTTGCATCGAATTACTGACCGCTAAGGCCGAACACACACCTAATACCTGCATTGCCACTGGATTATTGGCAAAAATAGGCGATGTCAGGATCTCGCGAGTTGAAGTGGTATTACTCATTTACTTATCCTCTGCAGCGGCTAACGTGTGTAGATAAGTTTGGTATCCCTCTACGCCAAACCAAAACTCGACTAAACGTTGGATACCGACACCCGAACGAGTCGCACCACTGACACCATCGATGCCGTGAATGTCACCGTCTTTTGCACCGCCCTTAATCACTTTAATGGCAATGTTACCTTTGGCATCAAATAGCGTTTTGCCTTGCCACAAGGCTAACCATTGTGGGTCAGTAATAAAGTCAGCAATACCTGGGGTTTCGCCATGCTCATAAAACACGATGTTCTCAATGGTGTTTAAGTCAGGTTTTATCGCCATGTAACCGTAAATAATCGACCACAAACCTTTGCCGTAAATAGGCATAACAATACTGGCAAGTTGACCCTTGGTGTCGTACACCTCAAAAATGCGAATATCGGTCGCCATGGTTTTAATCTTGGCGATGTCTTTTTTAGGTTTAGTAGACGTTTCAGGGTTAATGGCCGCCATGCGTTCGTCAAAATCAAGTAAGTTAGCTTTTTCAGTCACTTTACCTGTCGCCAAGTTAACCATTTTCGGTTGAACTCGCTGAGTAAACAACTCGCTAAAGTCACCTTGGCTGATGTCGATGTCAGCAGCCTTTAACACATACTGCTGCACTTCTTCACGCTTCTTGGCTAATTTGCGCTCTTTTAAAATCTCGACAGTACCCGTGATCATAAACGAACAAACTAAGCTTAAAATGATAATAAAAACCATGGTTCCAGCGACGGTATCTTTCTTAAAGGCCATGACGTTTTAGTCTCCGTTTAATATTAGCGCGAGCGACTAAGTAGTCGAATAACGGTGCCCATAAATTAGTAAACAAAATAGCCAACATAATACCCTCTGGCATTTTGGTATTGAGTAAACGAATAATAATGGTCATAAAGCCAATCATAAATCCAAAAACAAACTTGGCCTTACGGGTATAGGATGCCGTCACCGGATCGGTGGCCATAAACATCATTCCCAATGCAAAACCACCGGTCACTAAGTGCCATGTCCACGGCATTGCCGACATGGGATTTCTGCTAGAACCAAAATAGTTGAACAACAAGACGGTAATGATCATTCCCAGCATAACGCCGGCTACCACACGCCAATCAGCTACGCGGGTTAGGAGTAAAATACCGCCACCAATAAGAATGGCTAAGGTACTGGTTTCACCCACAGCACCTGGGGTAAAGCCTAAAAAGGCATTCCACCAGCTCGGATCACTCACCACGCTAAACCAACTCACATCGACAAAGCTTAATTTTTTAGCCACTGTAAGAGTTAATGTGGTTGCACCAGAAAAGCCATCAACCGCAACAAACTGTCCTAACGCCACCACTTCGGTTGGATAAGCAAAGTAAATAAACGCATAACCCGCTAGCGCAGGATTTAAGAAGTTGTAGCCCATGCCGCCAAACAGTTCTTTTGCCACCACGACCCCAAAACTGATGCCTAAGGCCACAATCCATAATGGTGTAGAAATGGGTAAAATTAACGAGAACAATAAGGCAGTGATAAAAAAGCCTTCATGTAATTCTTGGCGACGCACTTTGGCAAACACCACTTCCCATACCAAGTTTACTATCAGCGCAGTTAAGTAAAACGGCACATAAAAACTGGCACCATAAGCGAATAAACTGATCAAACCTGCACTTTCAGTCAGCGAGCCAAACATCGCGTTATACAAGGCTAATTGCCATACATCAGGCTGGGTTGCCCCGGCAATAATGGCCATTTGCGCCTGAAGACCAATGTTGTACATACCCAATAACATGGCAGGAAATAAACACATGCCGACAATGTGCATGGTGCGCTTAACATCAATAGCATCACGAATATGCACATCACCTTTAGTGCTGCGGCCATTGGCTATCCACAAAGACCGTAGATAACTCCGCATTGAGTTACCATGGGCGTAGTAACTGTCTTGGGTGCTGGTTTTTTTCTGTTGCTGACTCATTAACCTTCCCTCTCGATAATATCTAGGCAAGCACGTAATTCTTTACCGAAGTCATATTTCCCAGGGCACACAAAAGTACATAGTGCTAAATCTTCTTCATCTAGTTCTAATGCCCCTAATAACTGTGCCTCATCGGTATCGCGTACCACTAAGTCGCGCACTAAAAGCGTGGGCAGAATATCTAATGGCATCACACGATCAAGTTGACCAAATGCCATCATGGCCCGTGGAGAACCACCGGCTTGGGTCGTAAAGTCGAACAGTTTTTTGGTGCGACTAAAGCCTGACATCATGATGCCGGTCATTGAGAATTTTCGGCTATCATGGCGAACCCAAGGTAAAATCTCTTGTTGTCCATTTTCAGTGAGCACACTAATTTGATTATGAAAGCGGCCAAGATAATCATAAACGCCGACAGCCGTATGGCCTGACAATAGTGATCCAGAAACAATACGGGAATCTTGTTGATTGATTTCATCCAGGGTCAAATCGCTTAGCTTCGCACCCAATTGAGTTTTCATTAATCGTGGCATTAACACATTAGGGCCGGCTAATGACACGATACGATTGGTATACAGTTCGCCGGTTAAAAACAGTTTGCCAAAGGCAATCACGTCTTGATAACCCACATGCCACACTTGGCGTTCAATACTGGCAGGTAACAGATAATGAATATGGGTGCCAACTAATCCGGCAGGGTGCACACCGTTAAAACGCTGAACACTGACTTGCGATAAGTCGTGCTCAATGCTGGCATCGGCCAATAACGAAGCGCCATCGTCTTGGCATAGATACACCTGACCGCTAGTCAAAAACGTTAGGGCAAATAATCCGGCCTGAAAAGCCTGTGGTTGAGTCGCAATAATAACCCGTGGATCGGGCGCAAGAGGATTGGTGTCAATGGCGGTGACAAATATACCGGCAGGGCTTGCATCTAACTGGGGCACTCGAGAAAAAGGACGTGTGCGCAACGCGGTCCATAAGCCACTGCGGACTAAACCGTCTTTAACAGCTTGATGTGATAGCGTATTAATATCCATAGACTCAAGAATGAAACAGGGCTCTTGCTTGGCATCACAATCAATGACCACCGACTGCAGGACCCGACGCTCTCCGCGATGAATAGCGACAACAACTCCGCTTGCTGGCGCGGTAAATAACACCCCTGGCGTTTTTTTGTCTTCAAATAACACTTGGCCTTTGACGACACTATCGCCTACTTCAACCGACATTGTTGGCTTTAAGCCCACATATTCTTCACCAATTAACGCCACTTGGGTCGTTTTAGGTGCGTCATCTATTTGCTGTAGTGGTTCACCAGCAACCGGGATATCAAGTCCACGCTTAATAGTTATCACTGGATTGTTAGCACCAGCCATCACATTCACCATCTAAAAATATTCGATAGCTAATATTATATGTTTGCAACTACTAATATAACAACAAAGATCACAGTCCGAGTGAGAACTGTAATTTTTCAACATAACCGAATACCAAATGTGTGAACCAAATCAATTTATTGACCAATATGATGCAATTTGTGTAATTTTAAAGTCAAAAAGGTTTTTACATTTCGACGTCATTTCCGCGGCGATTTACTAATAATTATTAACAAAAATAGCCGAAAGCCACTTCATTAAAGGCCAACTTACGCCCATTAATGATGGCGCATTAAAATGGCGAACCGCTGATATTCTATATCGTTAGCCAGAGACGTTAATCAGCCAATTGTTGAATTAACCGTCCTTGCTGAAAAAGGTACACCGAATCCATTTGTTCTAACGCGGTCAAGCGATGGCTGATCATTAGCAGGGTTTTGTGCTGGGCAAAATCGAGTAAGACTTTGAGGATTTCACGCTCGGTACGTTTATCGAGTCCTTCAGTAGGTTCATCTAACAGCAGCAAAGGAGCATCACGCAATAATGCCCGAGCAACGCCAATTCTGCGCTGCTCGCCACCGGATAATTGTCGGCCGCCCTCACCGATCCAACAATCTAATGGTTTATCGCCTTGCAACAAGGTTTGCAGACCCACTTGCTGTAACACTTCAATAAAACGTTGATCATGTTCTTTTTGGGCCTCACCGTGCAGATACGGCAACGCTAACGCTAAATTGTCACGTAAAGTACCTGAAAACAGGTAAATACGTTGACTAACCACAGTCATCGCAGCACGAAGATTGGCATCGCTGTAGTCACTTATTGGTTGACCATCAAGCGTAATGGACCCCTGCTGCGCCGCCCAGTCACGGGTGATCAGTCCCAACAAGCTTGATTTGCCACAACCAGTAGGACCTAAAATAGCCACCTTTTCACCGGCTTTAATGGTCAAGCCAAGGCCTTGTAACACCGGAGAGTGTGCGTGATAACTAAAGTGAACGCCACTGATCTGCAAAGCTCCGTGATGGGCTTGTAAGTGACTATCAGAATTAAATACCACACTCGGTGTTTGCTCGGTTATTTCCGTCACCCGCCGCGCAGCAAGTACCGTGCTTGATAAATGTTGGAATGCACCGGCTATCGGCATCATCATTTCAAGACTGGCCATAGTGGCGAACACCATTAATGCCATTAACGGCCCTGGCGGCGAGAGATCACCGACACTTTGGCCCGCTAAATACAGCATAGAGACGACCGCACTGCCATTGATTAATATCAATAATGCTTGGCTTAGCCCAGTAATATTGGCCATGGTGGTTTGCTGACTAAATAAACTGTGCTGCGCTTGTTCAAGTTGAGCCAAATAGCGCTTATTAGCGCCAAATAAACTTAACTCGGCCTGCCCCTGAATAACATCAAGTAACTCAACTCGATATTGCCTTTGCGCCTGCATTAATACTTGCCCAGGCGCCTTACCTAAGTAATAAAATACTAGCGGTAAGATAAACCAAGCGGCTAATAACAGAGTGCATAAACTCAAGGCTAAATGGTTATCAAACCAACCGAGAAACGCCAACAATACACCAATCATCATCAAAGATGCGGCCATTGGCGTGAGTAAGCGTAAATAGAGATGATCTAAGGTATCAATATCGGCAACCAAACGATTGAGTAAGTCACCTCTTCGCAGACCTTGCAAGTTAGCCGCGCTTAACGGCAGTAACTTCTTCCATGCCCAAACACGCAGTTGCGTCAATAATTTAAAGGTCGCTTCATGGGTTGCTAACCGCTCACCGTAACGGCTTGCAGTACGAGCGATGGAGAAAAAACGCACACCTCCGGCGGGGGTGAAATAGTTAAACGTCTGCGCGGTAACCACCGCTAAGCCTGCTACTGCACTGGCAGATAAAAACCAGCCCGATAATGACAATAAGCCAATGCCCGTCAGTAATGTCGTCGATGTGAGCAAGAGCCCCACTAACATCATCAGCCACTGGCGGCGAAACAAAGCAACAAAAGGGCGTAATACCTGGATGATACTGCGCGGTTTCGCGTCAACGGATTGTGACATCAGCACACCTCCTGTTGTTGATTCTGTTGTTGATTCTGTTGTTGATTCTGTTGTTG
>TARA_R110000851_G_scaffold286024_1_pt1 | contig 66835 bp, 58 predicted proteins | sample TARA_R110000851 | Tara Oceans TARA_R110000851 (sample SAMEA4397627) | marine metagenome | biome: Polar Biome; feature: [DCM] deep chlorophyll maximum layer (ENVO:01000326); material: water (ENVO:00002006), including particulate matter (ENVO:01000060) such as... | depth 17 m
CTGCACCAGGTTGTAGGTAAAGCTGTCGTAGTTGTCGATCATCAGGATTTTAGACACGACAACCTCCTGATTTTAAAGAATTATTTTTCAATGCAGTCGATTCTATATACACAGATATATACACAATGTCTGGAGATTGCAGTAGAAAATGGGAAGTTTCCACCCCATTCCGAGACCTGCCTCCAAGGCCCGGTACGATGGCACGAGCTCTTGAAGCGCCCAAAGCACATCTTTCGTCAGCCACTGGCTGAGGACGACAGTAAGGGTGGGGAGAACGCAGGGACACAGGTCTAATTCCTCCATGCGGAGGTCTGTGCTGCATATGTTGTCTCGCTAGCATCGGGCAATCTCCTGAGTTCTTGGAGCCGCCGTGCCGGAGAGCCATCTGCTGAACCCTGCCTACCGGTACGGCGGCAAGGTGCGGTGCGAGGCCGCAACGACGTGCCGCTTCCTACTGGAAGCGCCACCACTGAGCAATGTTGATCGAAGCGGTACGGGTCATGGCAGACCGAAGTTCAGTTAACCGGAGAAGGTGCGTGGGACCCATCCCACAACAGCTTCTTAATCCACGCAATTGTAACACGTACCCCCCACCAACCGTCTACAACGGAAACCCTCTGGCTCCACCGTCAGTGTGACGACGCCCCCTTCACTTCGAGATCATCCACTCGGCATTTGAGCTCGTTGACCCAAGCAACCAGATTGTCGACCCCATCCTTATCCAGTTCATAGATGCGCCATTGCGCTTCCACGCGAACCCGTACCAGCCTGGCAACGCGAAGCGCCTTCAGGTGTTGAGAGATTGCCGGAGCACTGATCTCGAACCTCCCGGCAATCTCACCCGACGACAAGGGACCCTGCGCCAAGGCCTCGATGATCTGGCGGCGGGTAGGATCTGCAAGCGCAGCAAAACTGTTCATTTTGTGATAATGTTGCTCTGACTTAATTAAGCTAATCATACATCGATTGGCTTGCAGATTACATTCGAAGCGACGCCCTTGCGGGAGGCGGACAGTTGTAAGGGCCATAATCGCACTGCGGTGGCGTCAATCGCGAGGACATAGCGCATGGAATTACGCCACCTTCGATACTTCATAGCCGTCGCCGAGGAGCTGCATTTCAGTCGTGCCGCTGAGCGTCTGAACATCGAACAGTCCCCGCTATCACGCACTATCAAGCAGCTTGAAACCGAACTCGAAGCGACATTACTGGAACGTACGTCTCGCGGCACACGCCTGACCTGGGCAGGTGAAGTCTTTCTGGAAGATGCCCGCCGCACCCTGCTATGCATCGATCAAGCCAAGGCAAATGTCAAAGCGGCCGCCACCGGCTTTCGAGGCACCTTGCGTATCGCACTTTCTGATGGCATTGCACGCAGTCGCCTGACTCCGCTGCTCGCCCTGTGCAGGGAAGAAGAACCTGATGTCGAAATCAGGTTGTTCGAGATACCCCTGGCCCAACACCAAAGAGGACTGAGACACGATCTCTATGACGCCGGCTTTGCGTTCTCCAACGACGTTGACGATGGCCTGATTGCCGAGGTGGCCTGGAAAGAACCGCTGGTCATCGCCATCCCCAAACGACACCCATTACTGGCTCACAAGCATGTTCCACTCGACGAGGTCGTGAAGCACCCCTTGGTCCTCTGTCATCCCGAGTTTTGTGAAGGGTGCAGTCGACAGTTGGAAAGCCTGCTCGCCTCGATCGATTCCCCCATCACCGTGGCCGAAAGGGTCTCCACGCATGATCTCATGTTGACGTTGGTTGCTGCTGGTTACGGTATCGGTTTTTCCAGCGCGGCGCGTATCGAATCGTCGCACCACACAGACATCATCATCAGGCCACTTGCCGGCCACTCTCATGTGATGACCACTTATTTACTTCGACCCGATACCGAGCCATCGGATCAACTGAACAATTTCATGCAACGTGTTGCCCGTATTGGGTTATAGGGCTCTCACCTGTAGTGATTCTTTTTTTGCAGTCAGCCAGACCCGAAAGGTATCAGTACCCCCAGACATTTTCCTGAGATGGCACCTGCATATACAGTCCATTTCAGCACCGAGGCAATGCAGCTTTGAGCGTGCAGCCTTGCAAATACACCAAGCAGCCCACACGAGACTAGGCTTTGTCATTGTCCAGACCTGAAATGTCTTGATAGCGATTTCTGGCCCCAAAAATTCAGACGCTGACGCCGGATGTCTTTACTGGCATGCCATGTCACTCGACACTCGACCAGCATGGGCATGTCTACACGTGTGGAGGGCAGCTTCTTCTATGGGGGTATATAGCGCTCCATATTGAGCAATGCTGCCATCTCGTCATCAGCGCTAACCTGTCCATCGTTGCGTCAACCTCCAAGTAGCCGACTCGTGAAGCACCTACTTGGCTGGGAAATTGTTGACACTTTACCAGGAGGGCCAGATGTCTGGAACGAATCATGGAAAAGAACAACGACTCTCAGCATGCAAAAGTCTTCTATCGACCCATCGAGGCGGCGATTCGATGGAGTGACTTGATGCAATATGAAACCCGAATTCTTCATGAGTTCACTGGAGTATATGCATTGGGCGAAGGACCGTTTTCGAGATGGCCGACGCTGACTTTGAACATCGAGCGCATCTTCGATGGCCTCAGAAATGGAGACTTGCCCTATGGGAAATCCGGCATTACCTGCGGCGACCCTACGCTTCTCGACAACCCTGAGCTGACCATTCGCCATGTCGATCTCAAAGCCTGGATGACCCGCTTCTATCCCGATCAAAAACCCGAGTTTCTTTTCGACGACATAGAACGGCAAGCGCACCTGGCCATCAGTTCCGAGACCGTTCAGATTCTGCTGGTCGACCGTGAAGCGCTGAAGCTGAGAAATGCCGAGATGGAACAAAGCCTACAGCGCCTTAAGGATCAATGCCGCCTGCTACGAAAAAGCGCCAAAAGCCAAAAATCGGACGAACGCGAGATTTCATCCCGAAGCGAAGCCACCTACCTCAACATCGTCGGCGGTTTGTTGACGTTGCTGCTGGGCCAATCCCCCAGCGGCAAGAACTATTCATCTTTTAAAACCACAGATTCCATAATCAGTGCCTTGCTGGCTTACTACCCCGGTCGTCCAGGACTCAGCGAACGCACGCTGTGGTCGAAGTTCAAGGCTGCCAGGCAGCACATCGATACCGAACCCTACTGACTGCAATTGCAGTTCCGGCGGCTGCAATTGCAGTGCAATGCACAGCGCTCAGGCATGAAATGGCGAGCATGTTCCTCAACACGCTAAAGAGCGTCCAGGAGTGCTCGATATGACTGCTCAATCTCTTCCTACTCAACCGGTCGAACGCCGCATCCTGCGCCGCGCCGAAGTCGAGGCCAAGACCGGCTTCAAGCGCGCGCACATCTACAACCTGATGAAAGCGGGTCAGTTTCCCAAGGCGATTCGCCTGGGGGTGCGTGCCGTGGGCTGGGACGCTGCCGAAATCGACCAGTGGATCGAAGACCGGCTCAACGAACGCACCTGAAGTTTCCTTTTCGGACCAAACGGGGAGGAAATCCATGCAGGTGATATCCATCATTTCGACCAAGGGCGGCGTGGGCAAGACCACCACGGCAGCCAATCTGGGTGGCATTGCGGCCGATGCGGGGCTGCGGGTTCTGTTGCTCGACCTGGACGTGCAGCCCACCCTGTCCAGCTATTTCGCACTGCAATCAAGAGCGCCAGGTGGCATCTATGAACTGCTGGCCTTCAATGAGCAGGAACGTACCCGCCTGATATCGCACACCGTCATCGAGGGCCTGGACCTGATCCTGTCCAATGACGACAAGGGACAACTGAATACCTTGTTGCTACATGCCCCCGACGGTCGACTGCGGCTGCGCAACCTACTGCCTATATTCCGCCCCCACTATGATCTGCTGCTGATCGATACCCAAGGGGCACGCAGTGTCCTGCTGGAGATGGCGGTACTGGCATCCGACCTTGCCCTCTCACCCGTCACGCCAGAGATTCTGGCTGCACGGGAATTTCGCCGGGGCACCCTGCAGTTGATGCAGGACATCGCGCCCTACCGCCGCCTTGGCATCGACCCGCCGCCACTGCAACTGCTCATCAACCGGGTGCATCCGGTCTCCAGCAACGCACGGTTGATCCAGCAGGCGTTGCGCGACCTGTTTTCCACCGAACCCGGCATCGTCGTACTCGATACCCGCATCCCGGCCATCGAGGCTTACCCACGCGCATCGACCCAGGCCCTCCCGGTACATCGGGTGGAATACCAGCGTCCAAAGGGGCGTGTCACACCAGCGGCCTTCGACACCATGCAGGCGCTCTCCTGCGAGTTGTTTCCCGCCTGGGCATCCGCGTTCAGCCTGTTGCAAGCCGGGGCACATCGGAGGGTTGGCCCATGAACCGCTTACCCATGTCAACACGAGGTTTCAAACGCCTCAAGCCACTGATCGAACATGCCCTGAGCGAGGGCTGGGAAGTCACGCGCACCGCCGGAGGCCACTTGCGCTTCACCAAGCCTGGACTGCCAGCGATCTACACGGGCTCAACACCCAGCGACCATCGATCCCCCCGCAATGCCCTCGCACGCCTGCGGCGACAGGAGCGAGCCGCTGTTACCGACCAGGGTGACGACAATGGCTGAGCTGACCTCCAAGGACATGGCCGACAAGTTGCTGGTCGACCCGTTCCAACGCAGCGGCCCAGAGACCGAGACATTGAGCGACCCCATCGCCGACACCCCTATGACGGTGACGTTGGATCAGCTCCAACCCTATGACCTCAATCCTCGGGTCACCCGCAACCCCCGATACGACGACATCAAGGACTCGATCCGGGAACGCGGGCTCGATTCGCCACCGGCCATCACCCGTCGGCCCGGCGAACCGCATTACATCATCCGTAACGGCGGTAACACGCGACTGGCCATTCTGCGAGAGCTCTGGACGGAAACGAAGGATGAACGCTTCTTCCGTATTCCTTGCCTGTTCCGCCCCTGGCCGGAGCGGGGCGAGATCGTCGCCCTGACCGGCCACCTGGCCGAGAACGAGCTGCATGGTGGCCTGACGTTCATCGAGCGCGCTCTCGGTGTAGAGAAAGCCCGAGAGCTGTATGAGATCGAGTCAGGAGAAACGTTGAGCCAAACCGAACTGGCGCGACGCCTCACGGCGGATGGTTACCCGGTCCCCCAGCCTCACATCAGCCGCATGCTGGATGCCGTCACCTATCTGTTGCCCGCCATTCCCACCGTGCTCTACGGCGGTCTCGGTCGCCCGCAGATCGAACGCCTGTCGACGCTCCGCAAATCCAGTGCAACCGTCTGGGATGCCCGCAGCGAAGGCAAGTCGCTGGATATCGACTTTCCCACACTGTTCCATGACGTGCTGGCCACCTTCGACCATACCGCCGACGGCTTCTCGGTCGGACGCGTACAGGACGAACTCATCGGACAGATGGCCGAGCTATTGAATGTCGACTACGACACCTTGACGCTGGACATCACCGAGCCCGAAAGCCGTCGCCGTATCATGACCCGCGATCCCGTCCCGCACGCTCCAGCGTCGGTCGAAACACTTCCTCCACCCGTCAACACGGAAAGTGCACACCCCACGTCTCCGCCATCGGCCGACACACCACGGATTTCTGTCCCTGTATCAGAGCCACAACAGGAAGAGGAAATTCCAAGCCAGGAGCCCACAACTTCTCCAAACGCCCCGGAGGACTCCGATCCCACGGCATCGAATCGGAACGAACGCGTCCAGGGAAACATCGTGACGCCAGCGACAACCACCGATCGGCTGCAGGACATCCAGCGCCTGATGGCCGATACAACCGGCGAGGCATGGGAGGACTTCGAGTCGAACGTGCTGAAGTCCATACCAGTGCAGGCGGGCGGACTCTACCCCATCACGGATGTCTGGTACATCGAACCCCGACTGGATACGCCGGACAGTCTGCGCGTGCATATCGCCCAGTTCGCCAGCGAGATCGCCGACGAGACAGGTCAGGCGGAACACATCCAGCCAGTGGACACGGGCCTCGGTTTCCTCTGCGACATGAGTGCACTCGCCACCGACGGCCACGCGGTACCGATGATCGGTCGCGCTGTGCTCACGCTGCTTCATGCACTCAGCACGGGATACCAATCCACGAGCCAGTCCCTCGATGAACTCGACAACTTACGGCTGCTGGATCATTTGGGGCCGTTGCTGCAAGGACGCCATGGCGGAAATAGTCAGGTGTCGCGCCTGAGTGATAACGCCTTGGTCAAGCTGTATCGCCTGTTGCGGTTATCTCGCCGCCTGGTGGACCTTGAATCGGACACCGGGGCGAACAACACCACGCCCGGTGCTTCATAGGGCTCGGGAGGCAGCATGTCGGTACCGCACCCACTCAATCAGGCAGTGATCGCGCAGGCACTGCACGACCTGCGCAACGGGCAATTGCGCCGCTGCAAGGCGATGGGATTCGGCGAGCAGGAATTGAGTGCTCTGAAGCACCCCGCGCTGGTCAGCGTGCTCATCAATGCCACCGTGCCCTGGTGCTCGGTAACCGTGAACCGCGACGTGCTGCAGCGATTGTTGCGCCAGGTGGCGGATGTCGAGAAGGAAATCGCCGCCGTCGATCGCATGCTGCGCCTGGGCGCCAGTACCGAGATGGTGAGCAAGTTCTACGGGCTGACCCACCAGGAAGTCGCGTTGCGACGGGACATGCTCGATCTGCCCAAACGCAGGGGGCGTCATCCCGGATTGAGCGAAGAGCAGGACACCGAGCTATGGCGACGGTGGGAACCCGAATTCAAAACCCGTGGCATCGCGCTCGACGATTCCCTTTCAATGCTCGAACTGACACTGGATCTGGCCGAAGCCCTCGACCTGCCAGCTTCGGTGTTGTGGTCAACCATCCAGGGATGGATCGATCAGGGCCTGGTGTAGGCCATGGTCACCGATGATCCCCGCCGTCCCGGAGGCCCCGTTTCACTGACGGCACTCCTTGATCAAGCCACCCAACGACTGCAACCTGCGGCAGAAGACACTACCCCACAGGATGGCTTCCTGTTCAGCGGCAATCGCCACGAGAGCGTCCCCCGCGCGCTGTTCCTCGATCGCCGCCTGACACCACTGGAACGTAATGCCTGGCAGGTGTTCCGTCTGCTGTTGAACGACGATGGCGTGACGGCTTTTCCCACTTACGAGCGCCTGCGACCCTACCTGGCGTCAATGCCATGCACGGCCAAAGCCTCCCACGAAACCGTGGCCAGGGCGCTGACCCAGTTACGATTGACCCGCTGGCTCAGCCTGGTGCGGCGACGGCGGGACGCCCGCTCCGGACGTATCCAGGGCAACCTCTATGTGCTCCACGACGAACCGCTGTCCCCCTTTGAGGCCATGCAGCTCGACACCGAATATCTGGGACTGGTCAGCCAGGCATTGACGCACTCGGCCAAAGCCGTGCGGGTCGTCGGCGTTCATACGCTCAAGGAAATCACCGAAGACCCTATGGTCAGTGCGCGAACGCTGCCGTCTCGCCTGCAGGTCATGGTGCAACGTCTGGCCGGGCAGAACTGGGACGCCAATGCTCACGATCTTGAGTCTGTGGATAACCCCAAAACCGTAGAGAGCGCCGAGGCCCTTCTACGACATTACGACGCCCCATTTTCCAATTTGGAATCAGGGCGCAAAGCCCCATCTGACGGCATTCTTCCGAATCGGAAATCTGACAGTACAGTACGTAATAAAAGTATTAAAAATAATAAAGTACGTACTGTACTGCGCGAATTGAATTATTTGGACTTGCCACCTCGATTTGAACGCCTCGATGATGAACAGAAGGCCGGTGCCTTGCTCTCGCTAAGGAAGGTCGACAAGGAACTGCAACAGGCAGTGATCGATGAGTGGGATGTGCGCTGCTGCGACGATTACATCAAGAAGCCAGCCAATTATCTGTTCGGCATCATTCAGCGAGCCATCCGGGGAGAGTTTCGCGCCTGGGCCGGTGTCACCCCTTCGAAGGCGGATGCATTGGCGACACCACCACCCAAAGTGGATGCCAAGGTTGATCGCCCCTTCCAAGCTGCGGACCCGGAACAAGTGAAAGCCCATATCGCCCGTCTTCACGCCATGTTCCGCAATGCTTGATGGACTTATACCAGTGGTATAGGGCTATGGAAGGCCACCAACGTCTACAAACCTGAAACAAGCCCATAAACAGGAAGGCTACCAGTGCGAATTCTTTACTGACTGCCTTCCGCGCTTTGTCGATGCTGGCGATTCGATTCTTCACAGCGAGTCGCTCACATGGCCAACGAATCTCTGCAACTGAACCTCGGATCGCTGCGCAGCGCGATGGCGCTGACGCTGCACACTCACCATGCCTCCCGCATCTGGCATGGCCGCGCCGCCTCGGAAGGCAAGCCGGGCATCATCGGTTTGAACGCCTTCCTGTCGATCATGAACAAGCTCAAGCGCGGTGCCGAACAGGACGACCCCTACTCGGACTGGTGGATGCTGCGGATCGAGGACAAGATCGAAGGAGCCCGGTCCCAGCTTCAGGCCCTGCGTGAACAAGTAGACCAGGCCTTGGCGGATGTACCGGCAGCACTGAGTCTCGGCGATAACCTCAACGTCCAGCCCATCAAGCTACCCCTGTTCGTCAATGCCCAGCTCGGCTTCATGGCGGTCTATCTGCTGGCCGATTACGACACCTTGGCCCGCCGTCTGATTCTGGCGCATCACACCGCCCTGATCGACCGCAGTACCCTGGAACGCTGGCTCAACGATGGAGCCCATGCCCTGCGCAGCCTGTTTTCGCTGGCCCAGCAGTACCGCTATTCCGGCACCTGCCGGGACGACTATGCAGCCAACAATGCGGCGGCGCGAGCGGCGCGGGAGAAGTTCGGCGAACTGCCCCAGGACGTCCTCGAAGGCACCCGCCGCTCCCGATTTGCACCCCCCATCAATCGCCGATCGTCACAAAACAGTTCCAGTCAGAAAGACACCACTGACACTGCGCCAGCCGACGCGACCGGGGATGACAGTGAGGTCGAGGGCAGCGAATCTCCCGACGAGGAGGCGCAAGCATGACCACTGGCCACCTCGCTCAGCCACCGCGACACTTTGCACCGCTGGAACAGCCAGACTTCCAGCGTCTGACACACGCGGCCTACCTAAAAGGCCTTTTAAAACCCTTTAAAGGTAAGGGGAGTCTGGAGGACTGGGCCAACCAATGTATCGGGCTGCGCGACGAGATGATCGCCCTGGCGTTGCAACACGTCCTGCCCCAGGCACGTCGCTCACCGTTCAATCTGCTCGATGTGCAACTGGCCCAGCAAACCACTGGCGCAGGGACGACCTTTTTGCGCTGGCGCAACCTCGACCGATCCTCCATGGGTGTCTCCTTGTGGGAGCAACTCATCGCCTCGCCTTCGACCCACGACGCACTGATCGACGATCTCTACGCCATGGAGCTGCAGCGCATCGCGCTGAACATGCAGATCAGCCTCACCCACAGCATTGCCCGCCAGGCCCTGGACTGTGCCGGGAAGATGAGACAGGCCGAAGCGGCCTATCAGCGGCGGACCCAGGGACACGCCATCACTACGGAGTCACACTCATGAGTACGCACTTCTACGGCGAGGGCAATATCGGCTCTGCGCCAGAATACCGGGCTTTCAACAACGGCAATGATGAACCCCGTCGGCTGCTGCGACTGAACGTCTATTTCGACAACCCCATTCCGGCCAAGGAGGGATTCGAGGATCGCGGTGGCTTCTGGGCGCCGGTGGAGCTGTGGCACCGTGATGCCGAACACTGGCAGACGTTGTACCAGAAGGGCATGCGCGTGCTGGTGGAAGGCCGGACGGTGCGTGACGAATGGGAGGACGCCGAGGAGAACGAACGCGTGACCTTCAAGATCGAGGCACGTCGCATCGGCATCCTGCCCTATCGCATCAAGCAAGTGACTCTGGTACCCAGGGAGCCATCCGCTGAATCACCGGCTGATGAGTAAGCAGGGCCGTGAGCGGCTGCACCAACCCTCAGCCGCTCATTTTGCGCCAGCGATGGCTATACCATTGGTATAGCGCCACCGAGGTCCATCGAGGTCCACTCATCCCACCCCGCATGTCGGATCATAAATCCGGAATTCAGCCATAACGGGTTATGTGCAGCCAAGCCATTCACCAGCCGTCATGCTGTCACCTATTTGATCACTGGGCCAACCCATGACACCCGAGGAGGAACAGCGTGCGGGTCTATCTGTGCGAGAAGCCTTCGCAGGGCAAGGACATCGCCCGTGTGTTGGGTGCCCAGCAACGCGGTAACGGATGCTTTACTGGATCAGGCATCACGGTGACCTGGTGCATCGGCCACCTGCTCGAAACCGCACCGCCGGAAGCCTATGGTGAGCAATACAAGCGCTGGTCAATAGAACAGTTGCCCATTATTCCCGAGCGCTGGCGCAACGAGGTCAAAGCCTCGACCCAGGCGCAGTTCCAGATCGTCAAGCGACTCATCGGCCAGGCGAGCGAACTGGTGATCGCCACCGACGCCGATCGCGAAGGCGAGATGATCGCCCGCGAGATCCTCGACCTGTGCGGCTACCGTGGGCCAATCCACCGGCTCTGGCTGTCGGCACTGAATGATGCGTCCATCCGCAAGGCGTTGGATGCCCTCAAACCGGGAGCGGAGACCTTGCCCCTGTACCACTCGGCACTGGCACGTTCACGGGCAGACTGGTTGATCGGTATGAACCTGAGTCGTCTGTTCACCCTGCTGGGCCAGCAGTCCGGTTATGGTGGTGTGCTCTCGGTCGGTCGGGTACAAACGCCTACGCTGAAACTGGTGGTGGATCGTGATCGGGCGATAGCGAGTTTCGTGGCCATGCCCTATTGGGACATCGAGGTGATGCTTGGCCACGACGGTCAATCCTTCAAGGCCAACTGGGCACCCCCAGATGGCAGTACGGACGACGCCGGTCGCTGCCTGCAGGAAACCGTGGCACAACATGCTGCCGCTGCACTACGCCAGACCCGTGACGCCACCGTGATCCACGTGAATACGGAGCGCATGCGTGAAGCGCCGCCACTGCCATTCGATCTGGGCACCCTGCAGGAAGTCTGCTCCCGGCAGCTTGGGTTTGACGTGCAGGAAACGCTGAATATCGCTCAGTCGCTCTACGAGACCCACAAGGCGACGACCTATCCTCGCAGTGACTCCGGCTACCTGCCTGAGAGCATGCTGCCCGAAGTGCCAACCGTGCTCGACGCGCTGCTGACCACCGATCCCAGTCTGCGACCATTGATCGAGCGGCTCGACAGGTCACAGCGCTCGCGTGTCTGGAACGACAGTAAGGTGACGGCACACCACGGCATCATTCCCACATTGGAGCCCACAAAGCTCTCGGCCATGTCGGAGAAGGAACGGGCGGTGTACGCGCTGATCCGGGCGCACTACCTGGCACAGTTCCTGCCGCACCATGAATTCGACCGCACCGAGGCCCAACTCACGGCGGCCAGTCAGTCACTTCACGCCGTGGGCAAACAGGTGATCCAACCCGGATGGCACCGGGCGATGCCCCGCCACGAGCAGGACGAGGAACAGAAGGATATTCAGAGCCAGCAACTGCCGTCGCTTGAAACCGGCACTGTGTGCACACTGGAACAGGTCGAGTTGAAGGCACTCAAGACCAAGCCGCCCCGGCCCTACACCCAGGGTGAACTGATCAAGGCCATGAAGGGTGTGGCCAAGCTGGTGACCGACCCACGGCTCAAACAGACACTGAAGGAGACCACCGGCATCGGCACCGAAGCGACCCGCGCCGGTATCATCAATGGCCTGCTGACACGTGGTTTCATCGCTCGCAAGGGCAAAGCGATTCGGGCTACCGAGGCAGCCTTTACGTTGATCGACGCCGTGCCTGGCGCGATTGCCAATCCGGGCACCACCGCGATCTGGGAACAGGCCTTGGATCGGATCGCATCGGGCCAGATGACGCTGGATGGCTTTATCGACAAGCAATCCGCCTGGGTGGCACAACTGGTGCAGCAGTACCGGGGCGCGTCCCTGGCGATCAGCCAACCGGAAGGACCTGCCTGTCCGCTATGCGGTGCCGTCACGCGACAACGACGTGGCAAGCACGGGGCGTTCTGGGCCTGTTCTCGGTATCCGGAGTGCAAGGGTGCCCAGCCGCTCAAGCAGGGAAAATCCCGTGCACGCGGCCGCAGGGCCAAAACCTGAAATCGCACGAACACCCGCACCCCGCGTGGTGCCCCAGCACGCCCTACCTTCTGTCACGGTGTGCGCGCCCGGCCATTCTGGCCGTCGGCGAGAAGGTCTTTGTTCATCGATTCCGGCATCTACGGATTCACCCCATCATCAGTATTCGCTGCTCGCGTAGGGTTTCCTGACGGTTTGTGGCAGGCCATGCCGATCATACGAACCGTCAGGAAACCCTACGGGGTCAGCCGTATTCGGTGCCGGTGCCCGCCGGCGAAACAACGGGCTCCCTTTGTGCGCGGATGTGTGCCAGAGGATACCGGCCCCAGCCACGACACGGGCCGGGTGTGCATGCTTAAACAGCGCCAGGTTCCACCCACGACCCGGCTCTGTGCAGCCCACGGGTGGTAGTTTCTTCCGCGCCGAAGGCAAGGACCTTCGGCTATTTTTCCCTTGCTGCACTACCCGCCACTTACCCTGAAAAACAGGGTGCTTTCCATTGCGGTTTTCCCGTCGCCGACACCTCTGAAACACCGGAACCTTACCCCATGCGTCGCTGATTCCGGTCAGCACCATGCCCAGGCAGCTCCGGTCCTCAAGGCTGCATCCTGGTATGCCAGGACGACCGATCCAGTCCGCTCCGCATCGCCTCGCGGACGATCGCCCCAACCGGGCGACGATGCTTCATCCATCTACGGGAATCCCCATGCCCCGTTGGGATGTGGCGCTTCCCACCAAGCCTTTCATCAACGTAGGGAGAGTTCCATGTCCATTCAAAACCTCATCGACAAGCCAGTCACAGAGGCCGGTGCCCTGGCACTGAACTACACCGGTAAGCGCCTGCCGCTTCAGGTACTGCACAGTGCCACCGGTTACTACCTCGGCACCTTTGACAACGGCACCGAAGGCGGCCCCGTTTCCCGCGAGTCCGTCGAATATTTCCCTTCTCACGAGGCTGCCAGCCATGCCTTACAAACCGGCGCATGGACACAGCGGCCCCAGCCATGATTCTCGGTCATCAGGAGCAACGAACATGCATACGATGAACAATCAGGCAATGCTGGAACAGATTGCCATCAATGAACACCACTTCTCGCAAGCCCCCGAGGCTTTCTTCCGGGCGTGGAAGAGTGGCGTCCAACTGCTCAGTCCGACGCTGTTTGGCTTGGGCACCAAGGCCCATGTCGATCAAGCAGAGGACAAGTGGGAGTTGTGCCCCAACCTGGAAGTCATCGACCAGGCCATCGGCGTGATGAGTTCCGGTGAGCGGGTCTTTCTGGCCGCCATGGTCAGCTTCTACAACGCCAACATTGGCGGTGTGCTGCTCAAACGGGTGGGCGTCCATGGTCTGTCCGACCTGGGAGGCCTGGATCTGGAGCACCGTCAAGTCATCGCAGACCTGGTCTTGAACTACACAGGCCGGTGACAGCCATTCGACCGAGCCCCGAGAAGGGGCTCATTTTTGCCAAGAAATTGGGTAAGACATGGATTCCGATTCCCGGTGGCAATCCGACACATTGGAATGCCACCCTGCCCACATGTTCCGCTGATGTATCAGCGACATGCCCAGGTAGCCACGGTCTTCAAGGCTACGGCGCGGTTCCGACCGCGTGACCCAACCCGTTCGCCCCAGCATCCCCAGCGCGAACGACCATCCCTCGGGATGGTGGATGCACAAGCACTACCAGGATCATCCGATCCATCAACCCACGCGGGGGTTATGCCTCCCGACAGGGTGGGTGTGTCTCCGCTCGTTCCTTTATCACGACAGGAGATTCACCATGAACCCTTCATCCGACCTTTCCTACTTCGACCTGCACATCACGGGTCTGGGTTATCTCAACCGCATTCGTGAAGTGCAGCCCCGCAAGGGCGACGCTTTCCTCGCTTGCGACATTGCTGCCTTGAATGGCCCGAGCGATTCACCGGATTACCGCCGTTTCGACGTGCGTGTGTCCGGTAGCGAGGCCCAGCATCTGATCCGCCGTTGCCAACAGGCCGTCGAGGCCGAACGCAAGGTGCTGATCGGTTTTCGCCTGGGTGACCTGTGGGCCGACACCTTCACCTACAGCAAGGGGAAGCGTGCCGGTGAACAGGGCGTCAGCCTGAAGGCGAGACTGCTGTTCGTCAGTTGGATCAAGGTCGACGGTCAGCTCGTCTACAAGGCTGAACCCAAGGCCACTGACGACACGTCGCCTGAGCCTGTATCAGCCGCTGCGGAGGATGCCCCTGCATCCAACGACGTAACCGTCGATTCAAACCAAGACGTGACCGCCTCGGCGAAATCCTTCTGAACTGCATGGCCCCCGACGGGGCCTTGCTTCCTTCTCTCACCATTCAGCACCAGGAGCTGACCATGATTACTCTCTCCGGCCAATTGGCCATCCGAACCATCCACGGCAGGAACGGCGACTTCAATGTTGGCCGCCTCGCCACTTCCATCGGTGAGTTCGTCATCAAGAACGCCGAGCTGGATCAATACCGCGAAGGCAAGTACGAGGGCGATTTCGTCATCACCGAAATTCGCCCGTCTACGTACAACACCAGCGGTCGCATGGTCATCGAGATTCGCGCCCATCTGGGCGGGATGACCCTGTCGAATATCGACCCCCTGAGCACGGACGAAGCCAACCGGCTGAGCCCGCAGGAAGTCGATCCCATCGACGAGGAAGCTCAGCCTCCTGTCCCCACCGCGACGGCAACCACCGACGCGAAGGACGACAAGGCGTCGAGCCATCCCCTGGTCGACACCACGCCGTTCGGCACCACCGCTCCTGGCACATCGGCCAAGCCGACAGTCCAGGACGATGATGCCACCTTGTTCGGCGCGCTGTGGCCGCTGGGTGATGTCGTGAAACTGGATGCCACCGTCGATCGTCGGCAGTTGCGCCAGCAACGCGACCGCCTCGGTGCCCTGGGTTACGAGTTCGCTCCGCTGTCCCAGGACTGGCATCGCATCATCGCTTGATCACACCGTCGCTCAACGCGACGTTCCCACCACCCGCCGGGGTCTCACCTCGCTGGGGAGAGCTCCGGCATTTTTTACAGGAGAACTCCCATGGGCTGGTATTTCTCGCGGCAAACCCGCGCTCAACTCATCCAGGAACTGATCCAACCACAAGAAGGTGAACGCGCCCACTATCACGTCATAGCACACGCTCTGCGTGGCAATGTCATGTGGTCAGTGGTTCGCATCACTGCCAAAGAAAGCGGCATCTTCGGTCTCGATGCAGGTGAGTCGACAGCGTTCATCCGCTGCGATTTGCTGCAAGGGTCTGGTGACGACTGGGGCTACAAGCCTCTGGAAGAAGCCATGCACCCGTACTACTACTCGTGCCCCTTGCGCTACCTCGACATGGCTCCCGAGCAATGTCGGGAATGGCGTGACGGCGTGCGGGCCTATCACGCACGGCGACGTGCGCCAAGGCCAATGGCCTGATCCAAGGAGGTGATGACATGGACCCGATCCTGGCTTTGCTTCCGGCAACACTGCTGCAGTTCGTCGAAGACCAGCTGTCCAACAACGACGTCGCTTCCGACGCGGAGTTGCTCGACGATTTCGTCAGTAGCGGCCTCACCGAAAAGCAGGCACAACAGGCCTTGCGCTATCGCAGTCAGTACCTGTGCAATTTCTATCTGGAAGGCTTTACGCCGATCCTCAAAGGCGCTCAGGCGCGTCACTTCAACCCTTACAGCCGTCAGTTCGAGTCGGACTGATATTGGTTTTCATCCACCCAACAGGGGCACTTGTTCGCCCCGCTGGGCGCTGGTGTCCCTTTTCAATCACGAGGACATCGACATGCCCACACATTCATCCACTCAACCGCTGTTTCGGATCGACGAATGCCCCGACCTGATGGCCGATGGCTGCGTCGCTGACGAACACGGCAATCTGGTCTTTTTGTCTCTCTGGGCGCGTGACACCGCCGTCCAGGAATTCCTGGCCCGCCTGACACTCGGCAGTGCGGAGCAGGGATTGGACCGATTCCATCTCATCACCGACCAGGGTGCATCGGTGCCGATTTTCGTCGGCAACGCCGATCACCTGGACAAGCGCTCCACACGTGCCTTCCGCCGAACCCTGTTCGGTTCCATGGTGCATCTGTGGTTGTTTGATCCACACTGTGTAAAGCCGGACAAGGCCAATGCCAGTGCACTGACCCTGCTGCCAAGGGACAAGTCCGACCACACCGACCGCCTGTGGGCGCTGGTGCGGGAGACCTGCCCCTTGCCTCTGCTCGATCACTGGCGCGACACCGTGCTGGCACTGCTGCAATCCCGGGAGATGCTGGCCCGTCTGCCATTCGCCCTCGGGCGACTGGAGGGCCACCGGCTGACCCTGGACGTCCCGGCGCTGACCACGGCACTGGGCGATTTGATTCGCAACGGCACCCTGGGTATCGAGCAAGACGAACTGGATGACGGCAAACCGCTGCGTCGGGTGGCCTGAACCACTCCCACACTGGGCATGTGCAGACATGCCCACGTTTTTCATATTAGCCAACAGGAGAAACCCATGGCTCTCATGTTTCCGCGCCTTGCGCGCAATTTCATCAAAAACGGCTACTTTCCAACGGACGAACCTACCCTGGAACGTGCCCTGTCCGCGCTGGCCCCCGCCAGCAGATCAATGTCCATTCTCGATCCCTGCGCTGGCGAAGGCGTGGCGATTGCCGAAGCCGCTCATGCCCTCGGGCGTGAACAGGTCAAGGCCTTCGCCGTCGAGTACGACGCAGAGCGCGCCACCCATGCGCGCAAGCTGGTCGACCGCTGTCTGCACGGGGACCTGATGGACACCCTGATCTCCCGGCAGTCCTTCGGTCTGCTGTGGCTCAACCCGCCCTATGGTGACCTGAGCCGTGGTGTCGATGGCAACATCGGCTACCAAGGCAAAGGCCGGGCCAGGCTGGAGAAGCTGTTCTATCAACGCACTCTGCCGCTGTTGCAGTATGACGGCGTGCTGGTGTTCATCATCCCCGGCTATGTACTCGACGCCGAACTGGTGGGCTGGCTGACGCGCCATTTTGCCGACCTGCGTATCTACCGTGCGGTGGATACACAGTTCAAGCAGGTGGTGATCTTCGGTCGGCGCATCCGTCAACGCGAACAGGACAGCGAAGAAGCCAGGGCCGTGCGCAGCCGAATGTTGCTAATCGGTCAAGGTGAGCTCGAAGCCGAGGAGCTGCCAGATGCCTGGCCGTTCCAGCCCTACAGCGTACCGGCCTCGCCCGGCGATCCGGAGCACTTCTATCGCGTCACGCTCGAACCTGAGCAGTTCGCGGACGAAGTGCAGCGCCTGCAGGGACTGTGGCCATCGCTCGACACTCATCTGGGTGCCGTGCATCAGGCACCACGGCCTCCGGCCCGTGCCTTGTCTCACTGGCATCTCGCCCTGGCTCTTGCAGCCGGTGCGATTTCCGGCGTCGTGACCTCCAGAACCGGCAAGGTGCTGGTGGTCAAGGGCGATACCCACAAGGAGAAATCCTTGACCACGGAGTACCAGGAACGGGATGACGGCTCGATTGCCGAGACACGTATCCTCACCGACCGCTTCGTACCCGTGATCCGCGCCTGGGATCTGACACCCGCCTCCGAAACATTGGGGCAGGTGCTGACCATCCGCTGATCGCGTTTCACCGACGGCTCGCCGTCAACTTCATCCATCTGTTTCATTCATCTCTTTCATTCACCCACCGGGGTCCTGTCACCCCGTCGGGTGCCGTGGCCCCTTCATTTTGAGAGGAAACCACCATGGCACTCGTAACACTGTCCCAACCGCTGTTCCCAGCCGGTGACATCGTCATGACCCAGGGCGTGAGCGACCTGATTCAACGCGGTGCGCTCAATCCCACCCCTTATCTCCAACGCCATCTGACTGGCGACTGGGGCGATCTGTGCGATGAGGATCGGCGTACCAACGACGCTGCTCTCAAGCACGACGACCGGCTGTTCTCGTCCTATCAGGTCACACCAGCCTTGAAGCTCTGGATCATTACCGAATGGAACCGCAGCGTCACCACGCTGCTGTTGCCAGACGAGTACTGATCCACTTTCTCCCAACCCTGGGGCATGTCATCGCCCCATCGGGGGAGGTGCATGCCCCAATGACATCTGGAGCATCACCATGACCCTCGAAACGTGTTCTGACACCATCTGTTCCGAAACTACCGCGCAGGGCGACCTGCTCGATAACCCTTCATCCCCGCTCGACATCAGCCTGCAGGACTTCGTGTCCGAGTTCGGCGATGAGCTGCTCGACTCCCTCAACCGCGCCAACCCGCCGGTCTATACCGGCCAGGCAAAGGCGCATCGCCAGGTCCTGCTGACTGGTCTGAAGCGGCAGTTGTTTCCCGCCCAGGCCGATGTGGTCCACGCCGTCACCGAACTGCTGGTCGATCGTGGCGAACGCGCCGCCATCGTCAACGGTGAGATGGGCTGCGGCAAGACGACCGTCGGCATCGCCACGGCCGCCGTGCTCAACGCTGAAGGCTACCGTCGCACGCTGGTGCTCTCGCCACCCCACTTGGTCTACAAGTGGCGGCGGGAAATCCAGGAGACCGTGGCCGGTGCCAAGGTCTGGGTGCTCAACGGCCCGGACACCCTGGTCAAACTCATCAAACTGCGCGAGCAGTTGGGTGTGTCGCCCCAGGGGCAGGAGTTCTTTGTACTCGGTCGCGTGCGTATGCGCATGGGCTTTCATTGGAAGCCGGTGTTCGTGCGCCGTCGTACCCGTCACGGTGAAGTGGGGGCCTGCCCGCATTGTGGTCAGGTCATCACCAACTTGGACGGCGAGCCGATCAACCCGGTGGAGCTGGAAGCGGAGGAATCCCGCCGCAAATGCAGCCACTGCGCCTCGGCGTTGTGGACGCTGATCCGGCCCAGAGGGCTATCGGCCAACGACCAATCACAGGCCGTGCTCAAGGCGCTCAAGCGTATTCCTACCATCGGTGAAGTCACCGCCCGCAAGCTGATGAAGAAGTTCGGCGAGTCGTTCCTGGCATCCATGCTCGGCGACAACCTGTACGAATTCATCAACCTGATGGACGACGACGGCGAGTTGGTGTTTTCCGACCGCCAGGCCCAGCGCATGGAACGCGCCATGGCCTCGATGGAATTCGGCTTCGGTGAAGGCGGCTACCAACCGTCGGAGTTCGTCAAGCGCTACCTGCCGCAAGGCACGTTCGACCTGCTCATCGCTGACGAGGCGCACGAGTACAAGAACGCGGGCTCTGCCCAGGGGCAAGCCATGGGCGTTCTGGCGTCCAAGGTACGCAAGACGCTGCTGCTCACCGGCACCTTGATGGGTGGCTACGGCGATGATCTCTTTTATCTTCTGTTCCGAGCGTTGCCCGGACGCATGATCGAAGACGGTTATCGGCCCAGCCAGCAAGGCAGTCTCACGCCAGCCGCAATGGCGTTCATGCGTGATCACGGCGTGCTCAAGGACATCTACTCCGAGAGCAATGGCTCGGCCCACAAGACCGCTAGGGGCAGCAAGATCACGGTGCGAACCGTGAAAGCCCCCGGTTTTGGCCCCAAAGGCGTGCTGCGCTGTGTATTGCCGTTCACGGTGTTCCTGAAGTTGAAGGACATCGGTGGCAATGTGCTGCCGCCCTACGACGAGGAGTTCCGCGAAGTGGCCATGGCCGACGAGCAGGCGCAAGCCTACTCACGCCTGGCGGGGCAGTTGACCGCCGAGCTGAAGCAGGCCCTGGCGCGCCGCGATACGACCCTTCTGGGCGTGGTGCTCAACGTGCTCCTGGCCTGGCCGGACACCTGCTTTCGTGCGGAAACGGTCAAGCATCCGCGAACCCGCAACCTGCTGGCGTTCACCCCTTCGCTGTTCTCCGATCTGGAGGTCATGCCGAAGGAACAGGAGTTGGTCGACATCTGCCGAGAGGAAAAGGCTGCTGGTCGCAAGGTGCTGGCCTACAGCGTCTACACCGGGACACGGGATACCACGTCTCGGCTGAAAGGGCTGCTGGAGCAGGAAGGCTTCAAGGTGGCGGTGCTGCGCGCAAGCGTGGATGCCTCCCGCCGGGAAGACTGGATCGCTGAACAGCTTGATCGCGGCGTCGACGTGCTCATCACCAATCCCGAGCTGGTGAAAACCGGCCTGGATCTGTTGGAGTTCCCGACCATCGTGTTCATGCAGTCGGGCTACAACGTGTACTCGCTGCAACAGGCTGCGCGCCGTTCATGGCGTATAGGCCAGAAACAGCCGGTCAGGGTGATCTACCTCGGCTACGCCGCCACCTCGCAGATGACCTGCCTGGGTCTGATGGCCAGGAAGATCACCGTGTCACAGAGCACGTCGGGAGACGTGCCGGAATCCGGGCTCGACGTCCTGAATCAGGATGGCGACTCGGTGGAAGTGGCGCTGGCGCGGCAGTTGGTGAATTGAGTATTGCTTGATCTTTGACGGCCCCTTCGGGGGTCGTTTTTTCATGGACAAAGATGCGACAGCTTTAGCTGTTAACCAAACGATCAGTAATTGAGAGCGCTCAATTTGTTTCGTAGTGACCAGAAGCCGATATTCGAGAATATTGAGCTTGGCGTCAAGCCATCAGATCAGTCCGCTTGGGCCGGAGCTTCCTGCAAAATTCTCCGGAGCAGTACTTCCCCACTATCCGGGCGTCCAAAGCGGTCGTCTCTTTCCGCCAGGCGCTCTTCGAGCTGTTGGCGTCGCCGCATGATTGCTTCTTGGGCCGCCTCCCACAGGTCATCCGAAAATCCGCGTGGTTTTGTCATCAACGCCCGATCCACTTCATGGATCAGTGCGTCATTATGCCTCGCGACCAGGGCCATTCTGACACCCCAGAGATGAGCGAGCAAATCACCGATGGTATAAAGCTCAGCCGGTTGCGCAATCTCGCAATACGATTCCACAATGGAGCGAATGTTTGAAATGCAGGTAGAAAGAACCTCGGGATGTTCTCTCTCGAAAAATTGCAAGCCGATGAACATCAACGACTCGCAGCAATCGTCTGCACGCCGTCCGTTGACTTTTTTCTTGTCGTGGAAAGCGACCCAATAGAAAGCCAATATCGAACATAATTTCTCTATGAGTTCGGCTTCATCGTCATGATCCCGCCGCAACGGCTCATCCACTACTCTCGTGATGACCTTTGAAATGTGTTTGATCGATTGGCTGATATCCCAAATCAAGAAGCTCTCACCAAACTCGTTGCCCTCCGCCATCCTGCGCAGGTGATCCCTAATGATGTCCGCAAAATCAATCAGGTCATGATAGGGATTGATCCATTCGCGCTCCACATCCAATTTCGGCAGAATCGCGGCAGCCTGTTCGAAAAGGTAGCCGAGCGAGCCTGGATTCACCAGTCCATACGCCATGCCGAGCGGATGAACCATGGTCAGACGCCCCGCCATCGACTCGCTTATGATTGCGAGGGGAGCCAACATTTCCATTTTCGACAACACATGTCTCAAAACATCCTTGAAGAAATAATCTTGCCGATTAAGCAACTGGGCGAGGATTCTGAAGTAGTGACCATTCACTTCTTCCGCCAGCCCATGACTGCGTTTCCCATAGAAGTACAGTGCGACCTCTGCCAGAGCATCGATCACCGGCACATGAATATCAGTTTCAGCAATATTCTTAGGCGCGGTTTCCGCTACCTTGGAGAGAAGCCCGGCACTCTGGAATACAACTTCATCTAGGCCCTTGGACTGCGCGTACTTGATGCACGCGGAGGTGTAATAAATTGGAGCAAAGGTGAGCGGAGCGGTACCCTCTCGAAACGCCAGCGCTCCAAGGTGGGCAGTGTGATTCGCTATCGCTTGGAAAGCCTCGGATACACGGATCGCTGTTGCCTCGTCACCCTGAGTTACCGCTACGCGGCTCACATCCTGCAGGGCTTCGTAGGCACGATCCGTGACAACACTCACATCCGAAGTCGTGGCAAGAAACATGGCTTCAGGCGCAGGCCTCAGCGTCAGATTATGTCTCCTGGACGACAGATAGCAGTTCGTAAGATCGGCAATCGCGAGCACCGCTGTCTTTGCTAGAAGCTTCTCACCACGAGCTACCGCTTTTATGCCTACTTCTGCGAGATCATTCACCCATGAGTTGACCGCGGGATATCCCTGTATTCTAGGGTAAATGGTAGCTTCGAGGGTTTCGACGCTTACTCCACGCTGTTGCTCTGCATCAAGGAGCTGGTGCTGCAGCCTCGCAATACGCGTGACCTGATATTGTATGCGACCGATCGTCTTCTTCGCTTCCTTGGAGGCCAGACCGACTGCATGAACCGGGTCCAACAAGCGGCAGATATGGCCGTGATACCACCTCAGTATGTCCAAGCTGACGCCTAGTACAGCCAGAGACAGTGCCAACACCACACTGACTGGACCAGGGAATGCCCCCTTTACCGCGAGCAAGAAACTCGCCACGCAAAAAACGCCCAACCCTACGAACGTTACATAAGTGACTGGGTCACGACGGTACAGACGGACGATGGAAGGTGACCACACTTCAGCTGCGCGCTGTATCGGAATGATGGAGAGAGTCAGGACAAGCGCCAGGATCGTCCCGTAGGTAGCACCTAGCTGGGAAAGAATGGCTTCGAGCGGCTGGAAGCTATCAACTGCCGCTCGAAGCTGAGGGACGAGAAGGAGTGCCACACCAATTGCTAATGCAAACAGGCTTACGGCTGATGCCTCAAGGCAGTCTCTAACCCGCCTCCCGAAGAGGACCAAACGAAGGTGCCACTGGATGATGCGTGTCGTCCAATAGTTTACGCAGCGTCTCCATATCTGTGCCAAACGTTGCTTCACGCAGCCAATCTCCCGAACTCACCGCACGGCAGCTCCCGCAGGCTCGATTTGGTAATTTCGCGTAGTTTTCCAAAAACTACCCATGCTTGCCGAATACATCGGTGTACAAGACGCATGATTTAGTTCACTTGCCCTATCCGAATACGGTTATTTAACGGCTCCCATTCTTTGCTGACGCGACGGCATTTCCTTGCGATTGTGATGGAACACAACTCTTGGTATTTACCGTATGCCGACCATCTTCCACTATATCACGATCAACCACATCACCCTCATCTCAGGACTACTATCAGCAATCTTGAGCACTGGATGTGCCTCGACCGTTCCTCCTGCACCCGCTGGGCCAGAAGCCGAAGCAGCACCACCTCCAGTCCCAAGCGACTGGCTCCCCATTGCCCGCTACGGTCGCTACACGCTGGTGGAACTGAAGCCCCGAACGGCCCAACACAACCTCCTGTTGCAAGTGATCGATGTATCCGTGCCGGCAACGCCTGCTGCGACAGTAGGTGATGGCCTGCGGCATGTGCTGCAACGCTCCGGCTACGCCCTGTGTGACAGCGATCCCCAAGTGGCGGCACTCTACGAGTTACCCCTTCCGGCTGCCCATCTGCAACTTGGACCAATGTTCCTCCATGATGCTTTACTGACCCTGGCGGGACCCGCCTGGGAGCTGCAAGTAGATGATCGAGCCCGGCAAGTGTGCTTCACGCCGAGTCAGGAGACATCGCCATGACGCTTCGATCCGGCAGGGATTTCACTCGCGGGCAGTTACCGTGGGAGGCTACGGTGAAATCCCGTATACCCGTCGTGCTGCTGGTGCTGATCATTGCTCTTGTCCCGACGCTTGCACTTGCCCAAAACGCTCCCGCCACAGGTTCACGCATCGCCTCCAGCCAGGAGAGCCCGAGCAGTGACACGACAATTGATGAACACAGGGGAAGAGAGTGGGGGCTGCAACCCGAGGAGTGGGCACGGTATCGGCAACTGATGCAGGGGCCACTGGGCATCCACTCGCCCAACCTGGACCCGCTCACAGCATTGGGCATCGAAGCACGCACAGACGAGGAACGTCGCCACTATGCAGAGCTTCAAGTGCAGGCCGAAGCTCGCCGCGTCGAAAAAACACTGACCTATCAACGGGCCTATGACGCCGCCTGGCAACGCCTCTATCCCACACTCCAACGTGTCGATCTGACGGGAACGACCCTCGCCAATGGAGGAAGCCTCCCCTCGGTACGGCTCGCCGTCTTCGTGAAAGAAAGTTGTCCGCCCTGTGAACAGCGAGTGCGGCAGTTGCAGTCCGAGGGGGCCACATTTGATCTATACATGGTTGGCAGCCGCCAGGAGGATGCCCGCATCCGGCAGTGGGCCACGCGAGTAGGAATTGATCCGGACAAGGTTCGGGAGCGCGCCATTACCCTGAACCACGACGGCGGACGCTGGTTGTCCATCGGCGTGCAGGGTGATCTGCCTGCCGTCGTTCGTGAGGTCAACGGGCAATGGCTGCGCTTGTGAGACTTCGACATCTGGCTGCCATCTGCCTGTGCTGGTTGCTCGCATCGCCAGCAATGGCGGAGACGGTGAACAAATCGCTGATCCCGCCACCGGCATACCAACTGGCCGCTCATCATGCCGATGTGCCATCCGCCGTGTTGTATGCCATCGCGCTTCAGGAAAGCGGCATCCACCTGAGAGGCCAGCGCGTTCCCTGGCCGTGGACACTGAATGTCGCTGGCCAGCCACGGCGATTCACGACACAGGCCGCTGCCTGTATCGAACTGCAAGATGCTCTTGATGCGCAGCCGAACCAGCGTATCGACGTAGGGCTCGGGCAGATCAATGTCGGCTACCACGCCCATCGCGTGGCGCACCCCTGTGACCTGCTCGACCCGTATCGCAATCTGCGCATCGCCGCCACCATCCTGCGCGAACAGTACCGGCAAGGTGAAGATTGGCTACCAGCGATTGGCCGCTATCACCGTCCAGCCGGTGGCACGCCTGCCGCCCGCTACCGCCGCAGCGTTCATCAACACCTGTCGCGTGTCCACGGTGGCCCGGCAATTCTGGCCACGCCTGGGAGGTCACTACCTTGAAATCTCAATTGCAAGCACTGTGCTGGCTGCTGGGGATGGCAAGCCTGACTGTCTCTGCTGATAACACCCAACTCATCATCGTCGAGGATCGAGGCGGTGTCTCGGCCTTGCCGTACTACCAGGCACTGGACTTGCCGCCCATGGGCACGCCCATTGCCCCACCTGCTCATATTGAGGTGCCAGAGGCACCCTCACAGCCTTTCAGCGAGGCAGACATGCTGCCAGTGAAGTCGGCACTGCTATCGCCTGGCAGGGTGGAACGTCGCTCGATTCAGGCTCCAGGGTTACAGCCGCTTTTTCTGGTGGGTGACGACGAACTCTCCCGTATATGGTTGCGCCAGCGTGCAGCCAGTTTGTTGGCACTGAGTGCCGTTGGTCTGGTGGTCAACGTCGATACCGCCGAAAGTCTGGCCCGTCTACGGGAGCTAGCCCCCGGCTTGACCCTGTCACCAGTCTCCGGTGACGACCTGGCCCAACGACTTGGGGTTCGGCACTACCCGGCGCTGATCACGGCCACGGGCATCGAGCAGTGACATGGCCCAGCCCCATGCCGTGGAGGTCATGCTGCGACCTGCCGTCGAGCTGTACAGCGTCGGCGTCAGTGTCGGTGCCGCCGCTCTCTGTCTGTTCGCTCCCTGGTCACTGGCCCTGAGTCCCTTGCTGGGGCTGGGGGCCAGCCTGGGCTTCCTGACTTTTGCCGTCATTCGCTTTCGCGACGCCAGGGCGATCCTGCGCTACCGCCGCAACATCCGCCGCATCCCCCGTTACGTGATGGCCAGCCGGAACGTACCGGTGAGCCAACAGCGCTTGTTCGTTGGCCGAGGGTTCCGCTGGGACCAGCGTCATACCCACCGGCTAATGCAGACCTACCGCCCAGAGTTTCGCCGTTACGTCGAGCCGACACCGGCCTACCGCTTTGTCCGTCGCCTGGAGGAACGACTGGAATTTGCACCGTTTCCATTTCGATGCCTTGCCAGGGTAACCGCCTGGGATCATCCACTGAATCCGCTCCGCCCGCTGCCACCGGTCGGTGGACTGCCTCGTCTGCACGGCATTGAGCCGCTGGAGACCGACGTATCTCTGCCGCTAGGTGAACGGGTCGGCCATACCCTGGTCCTCGGCACCACACGGGTCGGCAAGACCCGGTTGGCAGAGCTGTGCATCACCCAGGACATCCGCCGCAAGGTCAATGGCGAACACGAGGTGGTGATCGTGTTCGACCCCAAGGGCGATGCCGACCTGCTCAAACGCATGTACGTGGAGGCCCGGCGTGCCGGACGCGAGGGCGAGTTCTATGTGTTCCACCTCGGCTGGCCAGATATCTCTGCCCGCTACAACGCCGTGGGCCGCTTTGGGCGTATCTCGGAGGTCGCCACACGCATCGCGGGGCAGCTTTCCGGCGAGGGTAACAGCGCCGCCTTCCGTGAATTCGCCTGGCGCTTCGTCAACATCATCGCCCGCGCCCTGGTGGAGCTGGGACGACGTCCTGACTACCTGCAGATCCAGCGTCACGTCATCAACATCGACGCGCTGTTCATTGAGTACGCCCAGCATTTCTTCGCCAAGACCGAGCCGAAGGCATGGGAAGTGATCGTGCAGCTCGAAGGTCGGCTGAACGACAAGAACATCCCCCGCCACATGGTCGGACGGGAAAAACGTGTGGTGGCTATTGAGCAATATCTGTCCCAGGTGCGGGTCTACGATCCGGTGCTCGACGGGCTGCGCTCGGCTGTACGCTACGACCGCACCTACTTCGACAAGATCGTCGCCTCGCTGCTGCCACTGCTGGAAAAGCTCACCACCGGCAAGATTGCTCAACTGCTGGCCCCAGACTATGCCGACCTGCACGACCCACGACCGATCTTCGACTGGATGCAGATCATCCGCAAACGCGCCGTGGTCTATGTCGGCCTGGATGCTTTGTCGGATGCCGAGGTCGCGGCGGCGGTAGGCAACTCCATGTTCTCCGACCTGGTGTCCGTGGCCGGGCACATCTACAAGTTCGGCATCGACGACGGCTTGCCCGGTGCCTCGTCCTCCGCTCCAGGCAAGGTCGCCATCAACGTCCATGCCGACGAGTTCAACGAGCTGATGGGCGATGAGTTCATCCCCATGGTCAACAAGGGCGGTGGCGCGGGGATTCAGGTGACGGCCTACACCCAGACCTTGAGCGACATCGAGGCCCGCATCGGTAACCGGGCCAAGGCGGGACAGGTGGTGGGCAACTTCAACAACCTGTTCATGCTGCGGGTGCGCGAAACAATCACCGCCGAGTTGCTCACCCGCCAGTTACCCAAGGTCGAGGTCTACACCACATCCATCGTCAGTGGGGCCACGGACACCTCCGACCCGCAGGGGCACACGGCCTTCACCTCCAACACCCAGGACCGCATCACCTCCACCAGCGTACCGCTGATCGAACCGGCTCACGTGGTCAACCTCCCCAAGGGCCAGGCCTTCGCACTGCTAGAAGGGGGAAACCTGTGGAAGCTGCGCATGCCGCTGCCCGCCCCTGATCCCGACGAGGCCATGCCGAAGGACCTGCAGGCACTGGCCGGCTACATGCGCCAGCACTATCTGGACGCGGGCGAATGGTGGGAAAACCAGGGAAAACCTGCGCTGCAAACTGAGAGTCTGCCGGATGACCTGCTGGATGACTTCAGACAGATGGCCACTGCCGAAACCGACGAAGCAGGGGCACCATGAATGACCCGGCAACCACCGCACAGCGGCAACAGACTCGGCAACGCAACATCGTCAGCGCAGTGGTCACCCTGCCGTTTCGCCTCTTCGGCGTACTCTGCGGCTCCTTGTTGCTGTGCATCCTGGTGGAATGGACCGGCATGCACCTGTTTTGGCCAGAGGAAGGATGGCGTCATGCCCAGGCCATGGTGCATTACGAACTCGACCAGCTCTCCACCCACTTCACCCGCAGCGTGGTGGTTCAGGAACCCGGGCGCACCGCCCACCGACTGATCGACAGTGCCCATGAGTGGATATTCCTCAAAACCGGGCTGATGGACTGGATGCAGGGCGCAGCGTCGCAGGCTCGTGCAGGCGCCGATACACCAACCCGCGACTTCCGCTACTACCTGGGCGTGGTCTACGTCCACCTGGAAAGTTACCTGATCGCCGCCGCCTACATTTCACTGGTCTTCCTGGTACGTCTGCTGGTCCTGTGCCTGATGCTGCCGCTGTTCTTCATGGCCGCCTTCGTGGGACTGGTGGATGGCCTGGTACGCCGGGACATCCGCCGGTTCGGTGCGGGACGGGAATCCGGTTTCGTCTACCACCGGGCAAAGGCCGCTCTGATGCCGCTGCTGGTGCTGCCCTGGGTGATCTATCTGACGCTGCCGATCAGTGTGAGTCCATTGCTGATTCTGCTGCCTAGTGCGGTGCTGTTGGGGGTGGTGGTAGATATTGCGGCTGGGAGCTTCAAGAAGTATCTCTAACGTCCAGGCTCAACCGCCTTCATGTTCTCTGCGAACTGGCCCAGTTGCTTCACTTCATCCTCAGTGAAATTAGCATCCTTGATATAGCGGAGCAGGCTCATAACCTCAGGTTGGTTGTGGAGAAAATCTGCCACCTCCGGGTCGGTAGACGCAGACAGACGGAAGAGCACATCAGGGTCGGCCGCAAGCACCCGGGCCAGCTCTTTGATCACCTCTGGCCGTGGGGGGCTCTCTTTGCCACGCTCAACCCGACTCAGGTAGGCAGGGGATATGCCCACCTTGGTCGCGGCCTCACGCAGGCCCAGATCCTGAGCAACCCTGAGGTTGCGAACGGTTTCACCAAAGTTCTTCATGGGAAGCAAAATACCTCACTGTTTAGTGTTATGCAACACTTAACTTGTTTGGCGTACTATGGCATCATTTGGTATCTTTTTGCTTTTTGTCGCATGCACATGAGATCCTATGCCGTACGCGCGTCATGCCCGACAGGAGAGGCGACATGAGCAATGAAGAAGTCCTGAGGATAAAAGATGTCGCCACCTTGCTGAAAGTTGGCGAGAAAACAATCTATTCAATGGCCCAGACCGGGGAGCTCCCAGCCTTCAAGGTCCGTGGCCAATGGCGGTTCTCCAGAAAAGACATTGACACCTGGATAGAACAGCAAAAACACACAACCCAAGATCTGGGTGAAGACGAACAGCAATGATCTCAGCCTCAATATTTGGAGTTTTCATATGAGCAAGCAGAAGAAAGTACAGGCTGAGAACACCATTCCAGCAGGATACACACTCGACTACGTAACAGGAAAACAGGTCAAAGAAACAAAAAAAGAACTGGTCCGGCAACGTGTAGTGCGTGCCTTAATCCATGAGTACGGCTTCTCTCCAGATGACATGGAACTCGATTTCAAGCTGGGGGGCCGCAAGAAAGTGGATGTGGCAATCTTCCACCACGGCAAGGAACATACGATAGAGAATCTGGGCCGCGCCGTAATTTGTCGCCAGGAACCGAACGTCGGCAAGAATGCCGTGCGCATCCGTGACTTTGAGCAAGCAGCCAAAGACCTGGACGAAATAGAAACCATCTTGCGTGAAGTCGATGCAGTTCAGTACGGCCTATGGACCAACGGTCTGGAATTCTTCTTTGTCGAGAAGGAACAAAAGCGCTTCGAGACAAAGTGCAACCCTATTGGCGACTGGCCGATGGCTGAAGAGTCCGTCGGCACCAAAGAGGTCATCTCCGATGCCCATACCCGCGTCGCCGACAACGAGATGCTCAAGATCACCTTCCGCCGTTGCCACAACTTCATCCATGGCAACGAAGGTATGCCTAAGGATGCCGCCTTCTGGCAATTCCTGTATCTGATTTTTTGCAAGATGCACGATGAAAACCTGCGCGCCAAGCAACGCCAGGCGTGGAAACGTCGGTTCTGGGCCGGACCAAGAGAACAATTCGATCCACAAGGCCGCAAAGCCATTCGTGCACGCATCGAAGAACTTTTTATCGAGGTCAAAAAACAGTTCAAGAACATCTTTCGTGGTAACGAAGAGATCACTCTCTCCGACCGAGCACTGGCCTTTATCGTTTCTGAGCTCGCTAAATACGATTTCACCCGCACGGATGTCGATGCCAAGGGCGTGGCCTACCAGGAACTGGTGGGCGTCAACCTGCGTGGCGACCGTGGCCAGTATTTCACCCCTCGGGGCGTGGTGAAATTGGTGATTGAAATGCTCGACCCCAAAGAAAACGAAACCGTGCTGGACCCTGCATGTGGCACCGGTGGCTTCTTGGTCGCCACCCTCGGTCACATGCTGAAGAAGTTTCGTGATGAACAGGACACACAAGTTGGCAATGAAAGCACCACCGAGTTCCTGAATGTCCATGAGCGCTTGAAGGAATACGCCGCTGCCAATGTATTTGGAACTGATTTTGATCCATTCCTGATCCGTGCCGCCCAGATGAACATGGTGCTTGCTGGCGATGGCCGAGGCCACATTTACAATATCAACTCGCTGGAATTTCCACTGGGGCACCTGACAGACCTCCCCTCTGCCAAAAAAGACATCCCTCTAGGGTCCCTGGATATTATCGCCACCAACCCACCGTTCGGATCGGACATCCCGATCACCGACAAGCACATCCTGGAACAGTACGAACTGGCACATAACTGGGAGCCAGATGGCGAAGGCGGGTTCCGCAATACTGGCGTGCGCAAAGGCAGTGTCGCACCTGAGATTCTTTTTATCGAACGCTGCATCAAGTGGCTGAAGCCTGGTACTGGCAGGATGGGCATCGTCTTGCCCGACGGTGTGCTCGGCAACCCTGCGTCGGAATACATCCGCTGGTGGATCATGCGTGAAACACAAGTGCTCGCTTCTGTCGACCTGCCAGTGGAGGCCTTTATCGCCGAAGCCAACGTCAACATCCTCACCAGCCTGCTGTTCCTACGCCGCAAGAGCGAAGAGGAAAAACGCGCCGAGGCCCTTGGCGGCATAGAGGAATACCCGGTGTTCATGGCCGTGGCCGACAAGGTTGGCTTCGACCGCCGAGGCAACAAGCTTTTCAAGCGAACTCCTGACGGTGAGGAGATCGTTAAGCAGAAGACGCACCAGGAAAAATTCCGGATTAAAGGCGAATGGGTCCAGCGGACATTAACCCGGCCTGAAAAAATTGAAGACAACGATCTGCCCGTTATTGCCGAGAAGTATCGCGACTTTCTGATGGAGAATGATGGGCAATCATTTCCAACGGCAAAATCAAAAAAGAAAAAGGCAGCCCGTAGATGAGCAACCAAGACGACATCAATGACGCTCAGCAGGATGCTGCCGAAGAGAGCGGTCCAGATAACTTTTTTATCGACATTCTGACCGGCAATAAGGAAAGCATCTCGGACAAGAAGTTGCTGGTGCAAAAGACCTTGCGCCTGCTCATCGAGAGCTACGGCTTTGACCGGAACGATCTGGAGGTGAATTACCACCCTCGGATTGAAGGCCACATGCGCAAGCGCGTCGATATTGCGATATTTCGCCCGGGAACGGAACACACAAATGAAAACCTTCAGCGCATCATTGTTTGCAAACACCAGAGCAGCCGCAACAAGCTGAGGTCATTCGAAGAGGCAGACTCCGATCTTCAAGGTCTTAGGGAACTGCTTGAATTGCTTCCGGCAGCCACCCTTGGTATGTGGACCAATGGTCAGGAGGAGTTTCTCCTTCAAGTCGAGCATACGCGTTTTGAAACTAGAGCGAAGCCTCTCGGTGTATGGCCAGTGCCTGGAGAAAACACCTCGGACCTAGACCGTACCGGTGGTGTCATTCAGGTCAGCGCCGAGGCGGAAGATCTGGAAGACGCCCTGCTGCGCTGCCGCCAGTATCTGAACCGCAACCTGGGTCTCGATCACAAGGATTCCTTCAAGCAGTTGGCTGTGCTGATGCTGGCCAAGATCTTTGATGAAACCCTACCTACCGGCGAGCGAAAATTCTGGATCAGGGGTGACGAGCCTTTCACCGACGCTGGCCAACAGGCGATTGCCCAGCGCATCAACGAATCCATTGTTGCCGCCAAGGCTTGGCAGCCGAGCCTACTGACTCGTGGCTGGGATCTGACGCTGGAACCCCACGAGACCGCCCGCGTGGTCATGGAACTGGCCCGCTATAACTTAAGCGAAACCCAACCCCGCTACCGTACCGGTGCCTTCCGTGCTGTCGCCCGCAACGTGATGGACGGCCGCGAGGGCCGCTACCCCACGCCACTCAACGTGTCCGAAATGGCGGTTGAAATGCTCGACCCGCAACCCGGCGAACGCATTATGGACTGTTCCAGCGGTACGGGTACTTTTTTGGCCATGGCAGCCACGCACATCTTCAAGAAAAAACTGGCGGCTCTGGGCACCACACCTGAAGAGGCCACCTTTGAGCAGATCCGCCAGGCGCAGAACGAAACCGCCGCCTGGGCAGCCAGCAATGCCCTGGGCTGCGACATCGATCCTTTCCTGGCCGTGGCCAGCCGCATGAACCTGCTGTTCACCACAGGCAACCCCGGCCGCGTGTTCCGCATCGACGCCCGCACCTTTCCGGACGGCGATCTGGATGGCATCGAAGCCGCCCGCCCAGCCATGCCGCTGGGCAGCATGGATATGGTTCTGCTCAATCCCTGGTTCTCGACAAAAGATGTTATTTCCGACGAATCAATTCTCTCTCGTTATGACCTTGGAAAGGTCTGGAGCAAAGAACAAGGTGGTGACGGTTACGTTAACTCAGGAGCCATCAACACAGGAGGCGTACCACCTGAAGTTCTATTTATTGAACGCGCGCTGGATTGGGTCAAACCTGGAATTGGCCGGGTTGGAATCCTTCTGCCTGATGGCGTTCTAGGAAATCCCGGCGATGAGTACATTCGCTGGTGGATTCTGCGCCACTGCGAGGTCTTGGCCTCGGTTGACCTGCCGGTGGAACCATTCAAGGTCACCGTCAAGGAATATGGCCTCACGCCTGCCTTGCCCAGCCTGCTGGTGCTGCGCCGCCGCAGCCAGGAGGAGCTGATCAATACCGAGCACCCGGAATACAAGGTCTTTATGGCCGTGGTGGATCGAGCCGGTGTCGATGCACGGGGCAATCTCCTGTTTCAGCGAGCCCCGGATGGAGAGGAATTGGTTTTCGATGAGGAAGTGATCGAGCGGGTTCGTGAAGGCGGCGAAGTGGAAATCCGCCGGACCACGCGCCGCGACCGTCGCATTCATGACGAACTGCCGCTGGTGGCAGAAAAGTATAAGGAATTCCGCGATACCGGCGAGGTGACGTTATGAGCAGAAAATTTCAAGTAAAAACGGTTCCAAGTAGCTGGATCGATAAACAGGGGCGTCGACTCGATTGTGGTCCGTATATGTCCGGCGCAATGGAGGCACGAGAAATCCTGCGACAGCTACGAGCAAAAAAGGACCATCTGCAAAACCTAACTGAAGGCGGCATTTCTGGGATCATAAATGCAGGCCGTATTACCCGGCTATGGGTAGACGATGACGAGAATGGATACCCATTTTTATCGAGCACAGACATTCTTCAGGCTGATCTCAGCACCATCAGTCACATTGCAAAATCGGTGGCACGTCAGAACAGTCAGCTCCTAATCAAAGACCGATGGACGCTCATTACACGATCCGGATCAATCGGACGCATGGCTTATTCACGTGCCGACATGAATGGGATGGCATGTACGGAGGATGTTTTGCGCGTCATCCCGGACGAACAAAAGGTCAAGCCGGGTTACATCTACGCATACCTCGGCACGAAATTCGGCTTGCCCATCGTAACTTCAGGGACGTATGGATCGATAATTACGCACCTAGAACCTCATCACATCGCCGACCTTCCTGTGCCACGTTTGGGCGAAGTTGAGGATGAGGCCCATGAACTAATTCAGCAAGCAGCCGATTTAAGGACAAAGGCGAGCCAGTTAATTGCTGAGCAGGTTAAGGCTTTGGAAGAAGAGATTGCCGGCGGCCCGATTACCTGGGAACTCGCTAAGCCCCAAGCATTCAGTATAGAAACTAGAACGATTAGCGACTTCGCAACTCGACTGGATGCTTTTCACCATATTGGATTTGTGGGAGAGGCTGAGAAAAAAGCCAAGGTTCCATTGATTGAAATTTCTGAAGTCGCGGATGCGCTACGCCCCCCGATTTTCAAGAGAATCCATGTCCAAGAAGGGGGGTATGAATTTTTAGGTGGCGCAGACGTGATGACGATGGATCAGAAGAGTGGGGACAGAATCTCTGCCAACACTAGGCACATCGATAAATTTATCGTCAAACCAGGTCAGGTACTTTTCCAGTGTGTAGGCCAGAGATACGGGATTTTTGGTCGGCCAACACTCGCAAACCGGAACCTAATTGGAAAAGCTGTATCCGAGCATCAAATTCGGATTACCCCGCGTGATGCAAAAGATGCTGGTTATGTATTCATCTATTTATCAACCGGTTTCGGGCTTCGATTCTTGCTTAAAAATTCTTCGGGCACATCAATTCCTGTGCTTCAGGAAGAAGGTGCTAGAAAGATCCAAATCTATTGGCCCGACGCGAAGCAACGACATCGGATTAGTGCCATAGCGGAAAAGGCTTGGGAGAACAGAGCTAGGGCCGTTGAGTTGGAGGAGGAAGCTCGCTCCCTCGTCGAGCGCACCATCGAGGAGGGAGGTCACTAATGGCAAAGGTCATACCCATCGGGCAACCCGCAAACGAATCTGAACGCCAGGCCATTGGCTTCCTTCGGGATCATCTTCCCGAGGGATGGCTGATTTTCCATAACTTCGAGATGCGCCAGGGTGAGGAGGTGTTCGAAATCGACATCGCCATCCTAGCGCCGCACGCGGTGTATCTGGTGGATGTCAAAGGGACGCGGGGCAACATCGATGTGTATGGCTCCAAGTGGTATCCCGAGGGGCGGCAACCTTTCCATTCTCCACTGGCCAAGTTACGCCACCATGCGAAGGTGCTGGCCAGCATCATCAAGGAGAGCCACAAAGGGCAGATTGAGCTACGCAAGGCCCATGTGCATGCCACCGTTCTGCTCACCGCCGAAGGGGCTGCCGTATTTGACCAAGCGGGTATCGACAGCCCGGACGTGACCGATTTCAAGCACTGCCTGAAATACTTCCGCGATACCAGCCGGATACCTGACAACCGACTGGATAGCATCACCCGCTTCCATTCCCAGATCGCCAAGGCCATCACCGGCAATGCTAAAGCTAAAAGCGCTGCATTGGTGTTCCGCGACTGGCAGGTGGAAGAAAAGCTGGGAGGCACTGACCGCTACACCGAATATCGCGCCAAGCACAACCTACTGGGCAAAAGTGGTGGCTTGGCACGACTGCGCGTTTATCAAGCCGACCCTTATCAGGATGAGACAGCCCGCAAGGACGAGTTCAAGAAGATCAGCAACGCCTATCGCGCCGTCGCGCACATGCCGACTCACGCCAACCTGCTGGCGGTGAAGGATCTGTTTGTCTCCGACGATGAAGACAAGGTAGTGCTGGTCACCGAGGACCTGCCCGGTCAGGCCCTGCGCCTACACATCAACAAGGCGTCCCTGGCGCTAACTTTTGACCAAAAGCTCCAGGTGATGCGCGACGTGCTGTCAGCACTGGATCATGCGCACCGGCACGAGGTAATCCATCGCAATCTCACCCCGGACGCCATTTTGGTAACCAAGGGTGGCCAGGCGCGGGTGACTGGGTTCGACTTCGCCCGAGTGGGCAAGAACCGCACCTCCACTATCGCCGATCAGGTGGTGGATGATTTGGATTCAGCCTATCAAGCCCCGGAGTGCTACAAGGACCCGACCGAGGCCAGCATTGCTTCTGACCTTTATGCCACCGGCCTAATCGTTTATGAACTGCTGACGGGTGAACTGCCCTTTGAAAGCGTCGACCAGATGATGGAGGCCGACGGCAAGTTCCCGATCAAGCCCTCAGAGCACAAGCCAGACCTTCCCAAGGGTATCGATGAGTGGCTGCAGAAATTCTGCGAGTTTGACCCTGAAGAACGGCACGCCAGCGCCGCCATCGCCCGCAAAGCCCTGGATGACGTCATTCTGCCAGAGGCCAAAAACGATTCTGCTCCAGAACCGAGCAGCCCCGCCGTAGCTGTATCTCAACTCCCAGAAAACCTGATGAACCTGCCACAGGATTTCATCCTGGCAGACCGTTTCCGTATTCAGTCAAGGTTGGGCAGCGGCGGCTTTGGTGTCGCCTATAAGGTGTTCGATTCCCTGGGTGACGTGGTACGAGTCATCAAACTGGTGACCAAGGACCGCCGCAGCGTTTACGAGCGGTTGCGCCGCGAATACAAAACCCTGACCAATCTGCCCGACCACCCACACGTGGTGAAGGTGATCTGGGCGGACCGTATGGCCGATGCCAAGCAGACGCCGTACATCGTCTTTGAGTATGTAGAGGGGCTGGATGTTTCCGATCTGATCGACGCCGAGGCGGTATCACTGGATGATGCCGTTCGCATTGCGCGCGAGGCCGCCGATGGGTTGGCGCATCTTCACAAACATGGCGTTTACCATCAGGACGTTAAGCCTTCCAACCTGCTGTGGACTGATAAGGGTGTCCGCATCATTGATTTCAATGTCGCAGTCTCCGAGAACGACGAGGTTCAAGGCGGTGGCGGCACGCGTCGTTATTTGCCACCGGATTACGACCACTCTTCTGATCTAGATGCATCGGATCGGATCGACCGGGACATCTACGCCCTGGGCATTTCCTTCTATGAATGCCTGACCGGCAAGTATCCTTTCGACGATCCCACGCCGCCGATCAAGACTCAGCCCAAGGATCCCAAGCAGTTCAAAGGCTGTGCCAACCTCAGCTCGTCGCTGGTTAATGTGTTGGTGAAGATGATAGCGCCGGAACGCAAGGATCGCTTTGCCTCTGCAGAAGAGTTCTTGACTGCCATGGCCGAGGTCAAGCATCTGCGCTCGGTACTGTCCACCGGCGAGCTTGGTGCGGGCCCCAAGGTGGTATCCAAGCTGGGCTTCGAACCGATCAAGCCCAACACTAATCCTTTTGTCACCCACCTGTTGACCCTCTACAGCCAGAGCCAGGTGTCCAACGCGGGTACCCGTGGCCTCGACGACATTGGCAAGGCCACCTATGTGCCTACCTATCTGGACGACAAGCTCAAGCCCGCGCTGCTCAAGGGCGAGTTCCGCCTGGTGATCATCAGCGGTAACGCAGGTGATGGCAAGACGGCCTTCATCCAGCAGTTCGAGGCCTTTGCCGAGAGCAAGGGTGCACAGCTGCAGCGCGGTGCGAATGGGGCTGTGTTCCAGCTCAAGGGGCACACCTACCAGAGCAACTACGATGGTAGCCAAGATGAAGGCGACGAACGCAACGATGTTGTGCTGCAGAAGTTTTTTGCCCCCTTCACAGGTAACGATATCGCTAGCTGGCCTGAGAACCAGACTCGCCTGATCGCGATCAACGAAGGGCGGCTGGTCGACTTCTTCCTAGAGCACGAAGAGGAGTTTCCGCTGCTGGCCAAGCAGATCCAGCAGGGATTGGCTGGAACTGCCCCTGAAGACGGTATTGCCGTCATCAACCTCAATCTGCGCTCAGTGGTCGCCGAACCCGAGGAAGATCAACCTTCGATAATGGAGCGATTGATCGTCCGCATGACACAGCAGGAATATTGGCAAGCCTGCGAAAAGTGCGACCTCAAGGGTAAGTGCTTTGCCTACCATAACGCCCGGACTTTCCAGGACCCCGTTGCCGGTCCTAAGGTGATTGAGCGCCTGAAGATGCTCTACACCATTACCCATCTGCGCGGGCGACTGCACATCACCATGCGCGACCTGCGTTCGGCGCTGGCCTTCATGCTGGTGGGTACCCAGGACTGCGACGGCATTCACCAGCTCTATCAGAACGGTGGTGAAGAGACCCAGAATCGCATCCTTGACGGTTTCTATTTCAACTCGTGGCTTGGCGGCGCGGAAAACTCCAATGACCGGCTGATTGCTTTGCTGCGCGAGATCGACGTTGCCGAAGTCAGCAACCCCGATTTGGACCGCGAGCTTGGTTTCCTCAACCCTAATACCAAGGCCATGAGTCGCTTCTCGTTCGCGGAGCGAGCCGGGTATGACAATGAACTGATGGAGACTCTGTTCCGCAGTCTGCCTCGCGATTACTCGTCGAAGAACCGTGCTCGATTGATCGCCAAGCACCGCAATTATCTATCACATATGCGTCGTCGCCATTTCTTTGAAAGGCGCGACATTGGTTGGAAGGAGATGTTGCCTTACGCAAGTATTGATCCCTTCCTGAATGCCATTGAGCAGCCGGGTGAAAAAAACGCTGATGAGGTCACTGCCATTCTTCACGCCATCAATCGGGGCGAAGGCCTGAGCGATCCGGCGCGGCTGGGCAACCAGTTGGCATTGCGTGTACGCCAGGTAGATAAGGGCACCATCCGTAGTTACCGCCTCTTTGACGGTGACCACTTTGCGCTCCGTACCGAGCAGGAAACGGCGGCCCACCCTTTCCTTGAATGCCTGTCTCAGGCGTTGGTGCTGCTTTACGACACCGGCGACGGGCACAAAGCCAGCTTGCGCATCAACCTCGACATCTATGAAATGCTGATGCGGCTCAACAACGGCTACCGTCCGAGCATCGAGGAGCAGGAAGGCTTCTACCTAAGTCTTTCAGTCTTCAAGAATCTCTTGGCTTCAGTGCCCTACAAGGAGGTTCTGCTCACGAAAGCCGGACATAAATTCTATGAAATACGCAGAGAAGACGATGGGCTGTTGAGGATGACCGTTTCGGAAAAGGGGGCTGAATACCATGTCAATTAAGGGACGAGACAAAGAGTTCCGTATTGAGAAGGTCAGCTACCTTCACTGGCAGCACGTCGAGATGGATCGTGTCCTCACTATGCTATTTCCTCGTCTCAAGTACGACGGGTATGCCAGTCGTCGACCGCCTCGTGGCGGAGACCTTTCCGTAGATGAATTCCAGGAAGACTTTCTTGAGCACCCAGAGTGGTTTGCTGGTTTCGACAAGCACCCTGACATCGCTCGTGCCTGGATTGAAACTGATCTTATGGATCTGGTTAACCGTGGCAAAAGCAATCAGGCGCTTGCAGCACCACGCCCGCTCCATGGAAATACCTACAAATTTCGCAACGCCAAACATACCCGTGATTACGGCGCCGCTGAACAGATCTACTGGATGCTTTTCTATGCCCGTAAGGGTAAGGGTCAAGCGGCAAGAGATGCATTGAAGCGCTTCTTCTTCCCGGGAGTAGACCTGGTGACGGATCGCTACGACCCCAATTCATCCGTTGATGTGGAAACTCAGGCCATCCTGCGTCTGGATCATCAGGTTACCCAGGACATGAAGGACTCTAAGGAGCCTTCTCGCTTCCAGCCGTTGTGCATCGATCAGGCCGACACCATGGCCGACGATATTTTGCGGCTACTGGCCTATGAGCCCTATATCCCTCGCTCTGTGTTGGTGGACTATCTCAAAACTCTGATGGCATTCCATCTAGCGCTTTACCACCTCAAGCTGTTGCAGATATTGCCCAAATTGGTGAAGCAGCGCTCAGACAATGCACTGGAGAACTCTCCTGGTCCTGTACCGTTGGTCGTGGACATGGGGGATCTCAACAATCCGCACATGGCCGAGTTGGCTCGTAAGTCCACGGACCGCCTCTATCGTCACATACCGGCCTTCGTTCAGGCCAATTTCGTTGTCAAGAAACTCGATGAAATGGCGGAATACCTGAGCAAAAAGACAGGCAAACTCGCTACCCCAGGGGGCGGCGTATTTAGCGTCGGCGATCTGGTTTCCCTACTGAAACCCGAGCACGACATTGATCGACAAGCCTATTTTAAATTCCGCTTGGCTAGCCTGGTTGAGGAATCAACCTCTGGGAACGAAGACGTCGATCCGGAAATACGGGAAGTCACCAACATGGGCCTTGGCGAGTTCGAGTCCTTCATCGAAATCCTGATGGCCTATCGCGGCAAATATCACCGCCAGTACATCACTGAATGTCTGGACTCTCTGCTGCTGAAAAACAAAGAGAACGGTCTGTTGGCCCAATCTCGGACTAAGGGAAGTCCACGGCGATTTGTATTGGGGAGCAAACTGCTTGAGGTACTCCTTCAGGTGTCTGTACTCACCCAGGATGGGGGACGTTTTGTAACCCGCGAGGTCCGCATTGAGGAATTGTTGGCCATTTTAAGGGAACGCTACGGGCTACATATCGACAGGATGCCAGAGGGCATTCAGGTCCAGAGCAGCATCCTCGACAAACGTGCCTTGCGACTCAACCTCGAAGCCTTCAAGCGCCGCCTACGTGAAATTGGTTTCTACGAAGACCTGTCGGATGCCTACGTGACCCAGAAGGTATCTCCCCGCTATGCGATTGAGAAAAATAATGGAACAGACAAGAACGGGAGACACGCATGAGTAACGCGTTCATCAAGCTTTCCCAGGATAAATTGAACGCGGCGGTCGCTGATCTGTTGTGCCCTCGTATCGAAGCGATCCTAGGTGACCGTGGCCCAGGCCACTGCATGCGAATCACAGATCTTGATGACGAGATCATGGAGTCAGTCTGCAAGGAACTGCGCCGAGCTCGACCCGACGGAAACATTTTTATCCTCGGCAGTCATGACGAAGAAGACATGCCTTTCCGGGTGACTTCCACCAAACTGGTGGAGTTGCGTAACCCTGACGTGAATGGCGAGTTGCGTGACCCTTTGCTGGTTTTCATACCGACCTCTCTCCGCACCAGCGCCGAGGACTCCTTTGGCGTGGCGACCTTCGAAGAGTTGGCTTTCACGAGTATCTACGAAGACCTTATTGAATCGCTACTTAACCGGCTTCCAACAACGCTGACCGGCCATATTCGAGATCTTTTAGGCATCCTCAACGAGGAGGAATGGCTGTTTGCCGACGCTGTTTCCCGCGTGCGGTACCTGCTCACTGCACTCGAAAACGGGGTTGATGGAGAAACTCTTGGGGCCAGCCTGTATGAATTGACGTTAGTTCCGGACTTCAAGCTCTTTGCCGATCCCGGCATGGTTAATGGCAGGATTCACCGTAACCTCGGTAGCGTCCGCAGTCTGATGACTTCGCACAAGTCGGTTCGTGGTCGCATCGCCGATCTTGCTCTCAGTGACAAACCCTTAGAGTCGCTGCTATTCACCTACTTTGAAAAATACGATGTCCAGGAGCCCGAGTCCTGGACATCGACCATCACAACAGACAAGAGTTGGTGGAGCATTTCTTTCGACAAATGGACGTTTCAGGAAGAGCTCTCCCTGGATAAGGTTCTTCTTACGGTGTTGGAAACCGACTTACCCGTCGTTCAAGAGGGTGAGACCGACGATCAACTCTCTGCTCTTATCGGGCAACAGGTGCTGGTACCGAGTGACCGTCGTAAAATGAACGTGGTGTTCGATGTTAGCCCCCACCCTAGCAAGGTTAGCGGACTGGACCATTTTACGGTTCAGATCGTTTCGCAGAGTGATGGCCCGGTTGGCAAATCAAAAAAAGTTAAGGCCTGGACTCCTAAACGTACCACGGCAACAGTAAGCCTCCTGAAATTAAACAAGATCGAATTCGAGGAGGGTTGGCATTTCATCCGTGTGATGCCTTGGACAGCCGATGGAGACCCGATTCCACTGGATTCGGATTCAAGTTCTGAGAGTGCGAAACGCTCTTATGAGAGCGAACCTTTCTACGTCCTGCCCGGTGGCAACATCGAGGAAGAACCCCCACAACGCGCGATCCCCATTGAGCCGAGCCTGGAGCATGCACTTTTCCGGCTGCAACTGACAGCCCTGAGCGATGAACGCGATCCCGATGATATCGCCATAAGTGGTGTCGTCTGGGCTGAGGGTAGTCGTACCAAGAAGACCTCCCGTCAGGAAACCCTGCACGCAAAATTCGGTCGGGAGGGGATTGTTCAGATCCCGCTGTCGCGAATGCTCAAAACTATCGAGCAGCGCATCTTGGCGGAACCTTCGCACCCATCAGGTTGGCGAATGCAGATCAATCTGGATACCGCCGAGCCGCCATCAGAAGTCGGTCTTAGCCTACCCTCATCTGCTGCGATGGCCTCTTTCCTATCCGCCCGCGAAGAACTTTTTGCAGTAGTGCGTAAAGACACTGCCGAGCTGATCATGCAGGGGCTGTCATTCCGAGACTCCGAAAAGGAATGCCTCGCATATGCAGAAAGCTACCTTGACTTGATCAGAAATCTTGTCCGTCAGGCCGAGACGACTTCTGGCGCCGAGCGCCAGCAACACCTTCAAGCACTCAGAAACGTGCTGGCCGTTGATTCTGTTCATGTGATCTTGACCGATTTCCGTGGAAGACATCGGGAGGCTGTTTTGGTCTCACCAACCCACCCTCTTCGTGCTTTGTGGTTGAGCAGTTGGGTCACGCTGGGCAGTGAGTGGATCAAGAAAATCAAGTCGGGCGGGAAAGATTATATCCCTCACGTCCGCTCAGCCCTGTTAGAAGGCCTTGTTCCCTCTGCCTATCCGGTCGGTATTCCTGTAGAGGATGGCCGCATCTTCACTCCGGTGGATAATCTAAATGCGTTTTGGTCGCTTTACGCCCCGACAACTGAGGAGAACGCCCGTGGCCTAATGGCGGAAATCTGTTCGTCCCTCGGCTTGGCCGAACCCTCTGCGGCAGGGGTCGACATTTCAGGGAAAGTCATCGCAGACAAAATCGAACGCTATCTCTCCCAGCATCCGTATGTACGAGAGATTTCCCTGAACATCTTCAACCCTGGGGCAGGGTCGGTGATCGCGGATGCCCTGATATCGCTTCAACAGAAGCGAGAGCATGCCGATTTGCGCTATGACATCCGGCTATTTTCATCTGACCCTGACTCGCCAGTTTTAGGTGAGTCGCTTGAATCGATGGTCCGTCCCGGAGCCACGATAAACGAGGCCGCCGACGCGTTTGCAACTTCAACTGGCAGCCATCTGTTCTCCAAGCTGAACTTGGCCAAACACGCGCTGAGTGAATTCCATGCAAATTCCAAGGAGTTTCCGGCTCATATCAGTGTTCTTCTGGATGTGTTTCCCGCCGAGGAACTTTCCATTGCCGAGAAGCCGATGGGGGTGACCCCGTTGCATGGGTTAATACAGGACTTCGACACTGAGTTCGTTGATGATGATTCGGGCACCTTCTGGAATAAATTGCCGATTGTCGGGCGTTCCCTCGGTACTCTTTCTAGCCAAGAAGACGGCCACGCTGCTTGCTTCGATTTACTGTCGTCCCTGAGCCGCCACCTCTGTTTTGCCACATCAGCGGTTGCCGCTTCTGGCGCCAGCTTCAAAGCCGTACCCGTTGTGACTCTTGGTCTCGATGTGGCCCAACGGGAGCTGATCTACGAAGTTCACCAGATCAGCGATTGGGTGTTCACCATCGACCGAAATATGGGGATAGAGTTTTTCGACCATGGCGGGCGGAAAAATAGACCGGACTATCTGATTGACTATGTGCCAGGTGCCAGCTCACATGCTACACACAATCTAATCATTTCCTCGCGCTCGAACGATGAGCTGGAGGCCATGTTGAAGCCGGTGCTGCTTGAGTATGGTTTATCCGCCGATGGAGAGCAGTCGATTCAGATTTTAGCGCATCTGCGGTCGCTTTCCGGTCAGCTCGCTTTGAAACTGATTTCAGCACGCACACAACAGGCGGAAGCTCTTGGTCTCGCCCTGGCGCGGCTTTATCTCGAATATCAGGGCGCGTTGAGCAATCAGGTCATTGTGCCTTTGGACGCGCACACAGACCTTTACCGCTCAAGCGGTGAGTCAGACGATGTTAACGATGCTATCAGCTTGCAACGCACTGACTTGGCATTGTTCGACTTAGATTTGAACACTCGCACGATCACCTGTAACTTGGTCGAAGTGAAGTGTTATTCGCAGGTTGGTGACTTCGCGGCCTTCAACCAACTGAAAGAGCGGATTTCCGCTCAGATCAATCAGAGTGAGCGCATTCTCCAGCGTCACTTTGACCCTGCCCTGAAAAATCCTGACCGGCCGGACCGGTTGCTCAAGAGCCGAGAGTTGGTACAGATCCTTAGATTCTATCTGGAACGATCCCTACGTTACGGGATCTTCGATGTAACTGCCGCTCAGGAAGCACGAGGGCTACTTGAATCCATCGAACAGGGGTACTCACTGCAGTTCAGACGCTGCGCCCTGATCTTTGACTTCGATAAGACAGGAACTGAAGCTCCAGACAACGAGGTGGGCATTGAATTCCACCGCATCGGCAAGGATCTCATTCATGCCTTGCTAGACAACTGCTGCAAGCCTGCTTCCGTTGAAACGGAAGAAGAACCGGTTGCGCTCCTCCTGAGCGAGCAGTTCATTCCGGACGTACCGAAGCTCGAAACCGCTGCTTTCATCGCACCCAAAAGAGCCCGGTCAACCTCATGGACGGCGGATGAACTCTGGGGCGAAGAGCCGGAGGCAACCATTACTCACCCCATACCTCCTGCTGCAGAGGAAGCACCCGCACCTGCCCAAGAGGAGCAAGAAGAACCAGCGGAATCCGTCGAGTTAACGTCTCGACCTTCTACCATCGCGCCCGAAGAAGAAAAAGAAAACGAACAGCTCACCGCCGTTGATGTTGAGCCAGAAGTACCTGCTCAACCCGAGATTGAATCGGCAGAACACCATACACCCAAGCCTGCTCCTCAAGCCGAAATTGGTTATGACATCATACTGGGCGTTAATGGTGATTCCCCCCAATACGGATTGCTCGGGGAAGTTTCCGGCAGGAAAATCGCGCTGGACCTCAACCACACGCACACAATCAGTCTCTTTGGGGTTCAAGGCGGCGGCAAGAGCTACACTCTTGGAACAGTCATTGAGATGGCCTCCATGCCGCTCCAACACATCAATGTGCTGCCAAGCCCGCTCGCCACAGTCATTTTTCATTACAGCCCGACGCAAGATTATGCGCCAGAGTTTACGTCGATGATCAATGCTAACTCGGTGGATGAGGAAATCAGCATCTTGCGTGAGCGTTACAAGGCTAACCCTGAAGCTCTGAAGGATGTCCTGATTCTTACTCCGGCAAACAAGGTGGATGATCGCCGGGCCGAGTATCCGGATATTGAGGTTCAGCCGATTGCTTTTTCTGCCTCCGAGCTCAAGGCAGCACACTGGAAATTTCTGATGGGAGCGATTGGCAGCCAGAGCATGTATATGCGGCAAATCAACCTCATCATGAGGGGGTTGCGGGATAATCTAACCTTAGATGCTCTGCGATCAGGCATTGATAACTCTGGCCTGTCTGATCACCTGAAAGAGTTGGCCCAAACGCGTCTGTTGTTCGCCAGCGAATACATTGATGATAGCCAGCGGCTCCAGGATCTAATTCGTCCAGGCCGTTTGATCATCGTGGACCTGCGAGATGAATACATAGAGAAGGACGAAGCCCTCGGCTTGTTCGTGGTAATGCTGCAGATTTTCTCGGAAGCAACCTATCAGGGAAGCGCCTTCAACAAGCTGGTGGTTTTCGATGAAGCCCACAAGTACATTGAGAACGATGATCTGGTTTCCGGCCTAGTAGAGGTCGTCCGTGAAATGCGGCACAAAGGGACCAGCATCATGGTGGCCTCTCAAGACCCGCCATCGGTCCCTGTCTCTCTAATCGAGCTGTCGTCGCAGATCATCATGCACAAATTCAACTCCCCCGCCTGGCTGAAGCATATCCAGAAGGCAAATGCCGCCCTTGGTGAGTTGACCTCCGACAAGATGAGTCATCTCGGGACCGGTGAAGCTTATGTGTGGTCGAGCAAGGCCTCGGACGACACCTTTACCAGGGGCGCGGTGAAGATCAAATGTAGACCACGATTAACGCAGCATGGTGGCAGCACAAAGACGGCAGTGTAGTCCCTTATTGTCAGACGAGAACGATGTAATGGCCATTTACGAACTTCATGAATCAGGAATCAAACGTCTTCAGAAAACCACCTTTGCCGGCCAGGGTATTCGCGAACGGCAGGATATTCAGCGCATGCTCAGAGAGCAGATCGAGATCATTTCTGAAGGAACAATGGTGATTGCTGAAGAGTTTGGCCATTGGGATGCAAGCCGCAGAAGAATCGACTTATTGTGCATCGACAAGGATGCCAACCTGGTCGTTGTTGAACTGAAGCGCACAGAAGATGGTGGCCACATGGAGCTACAAGCTATTCGATACAGCGCCATGATCTCAACAATGACCTTTGAACAGGTCGTTGACGCACATAAATCATTTCTCAAGAGCATCGGTTCGGATGATGATGCCCAACAGCGCATTCTCGACTTTCTTGAATGGGATGAACCCGATGAGGATTCATTTGCTCAGGATGTACGTATTGTGTTGGCCTCGGCAGAGTTTTCAAAGGAACTTACCAGTGCCGTGCTTTGGCTGAATGACAAGGGCGTAGATATCCGATGCGTCAAGATGGAACCGTTTTATAACGGCGAAAAAATCCTTCTGGATATACAGCAAGTGATTCCGCTGCCAGAGACAGAACAATTTCAAGTTCAGGTCCGACAGAAGAAGCAAAAGGAACAGCAGGCTAGAACCTCATCCCGAGACCTGTCGAAATTCACATTGACGTTAGCTGGCAAGCGCTATTCGGGGTTGAACAAGCGCAACCTTATGTATCAACTGGTCAGCTCTGTCTTGCAAACTGATGTTGCTCCTGAAGATATGGCGAATCTTATCAGTTGGAGAAAAGGTAATCTGTTCATCAGCTTCGATGGCGAATTGGATGAAGAGCAGTTCGCAGAAAAGTTGATGGAGCTGGACACTGGCGGCAAGCATCCAAAAACCAAGCGGTATTTCTGCAAGCAGGATGAATTGTTCGTAGCAAATGACAGAACCTATGCCATGACCAACCAGTGGGGACATCGAACCATCGAAGCCGTAGACCTGATTACCACGAACTATCCACAACTTGATATTGCGATTGAAAAGGAACCGTAAAGGCAATGTGTCGTGTAGTGAAGTAAAAGTGACTACGCTTTGTCTGAAAAATGATGTCTTGCTAGCCTTTCCTCCCTCAGACTTGGAGGTATTGTCATGGCAGGACGTTACGAGATTTCCGATCAGGGTTGGACATTGATTGAAGATATCGTTTCGCCTGGCACGCCCGCTGGGCGTGGACGCCCACGCCGCGATGACCGGCAGATGCTCAACGGCATCTTCTGGATCCTCTGTTCCGGCGCCAAATGGCGGGATCTGCCCGAACGCTTCGGCCCATGGAAAACGGTCTACCAGCGCTTTCGTCAGTGGCGAGATGACGGCACACTCGAACGCAGCCTGTCACGCCTTCACCTGAAGCTTCGGGAAGATGGTTACATGGATCTCGATACCTGGATGGTGGACTCCACCTCGATTCGAGCGACTCGCTCTGCCGCTGGTGGCAGTAAAAAAGGGGCTCTGGAGAACGGGTAGGCCATGCGCTTGGACGAAGCCGAGGCGGCCTGACCACCAAGATTCACCTGGTTTGCGATGCCAATGGCGTTCCCCTGAGCTTCCTGCTATCGCCTGGTCAGCATGCCGATTCACGCTATCTCGTTCCTGTCATGGAGCAGATCCGCTTGCCAGGTCATACGGGACGTCCCCGCAAGCGCTGCCGCCATCTGCTGGCCGACCGAGGTTACGATAGTGATCGATTGCGTCGCTACTGCGACCGGTACGGAATACGACCGACGATCCGGCACCGACAGATGCACCGTCGCCCCAAGCCAGGACTACCCCGCCTGTTCGAGCGCCCGCGTTATCGGCGTCGCAATGTGATAGAGCGTCTATTTGGCTGGATGAAGGAAAAGCGGCGACTTTGTACTCGCTACGACAAGCTGGCAAAAAGTTACCGTGCCATGGTCACGCTGGCCTGCATCGAGCGCTGTTTACGGGTCTATTTTTCAGACAGAGCGTAGTACGGCCTCGTAGCCAAGCCTCCGTTCAGATCGTCAATCAATACGGTAACCCGCCGCTTCCTATTCTTTGCGGCGCAAGCCAAGCTCATCCCCCAGCATCATGCCATTCGTCCTACGCGGAATGGCACGATGGCATACCCCAGCGACCTCAACACTCCATGGCACCGCGCCTTCGTCGCGCTGCTGGTCTTCTCTGTTCTGGCCATCGAACCAGTACTCGCCGGGGACGGTGCCAAAGAGCAGGCCCAACTGGCCGCACTGATCCGCCAGCTTGACATGATTGATCGGCTGGCCGAGCACAGCGCCAGCCTGCCCCATCCCGATAGCAGCCGTTATCACTTCGACTACGCCCGCCTGCGCGAGGACATCGAGCGTGTTCGCCAGGGCATCCGCGATTACCTGGTACCCCAGCGTGCCCAGCCCCGCGACCCTGTTGAGCTGCTTGGTGACTACCGCCAGACGTCCGAGGAGGCGGCCCCGTGAACGCCGCCCAATCCAGCGCCTTTCAGGCCAACGCCGGTTTCACCGCAGGGGAAGTCTCCTTGGTGCTCGTGAGCCTGGTGTTCGCCGTACTCCTGCTCTGGGGTGTCTGGGCGCTGCGCACCGCCTATGTCGGTTGGGCCGAAGAACGTCTTTCTCAACGTCAGTTCTTCGGGGTCGCGGTGCGCTTCGTCGCGATGTACCTGGTGCTGACTTTCTTTCTGTTGTCTTGACCCGATGAGGATTTCGCCATGGCTTCCCGCTTCACTCCCCTCCGCCTGATTCAACGCGTTCGACTGTCTGCTGCCGCCATGCTCTCGGCCAGTGCGGTGCCGCAGGTGTACGCCCAGGGACTGCCGACGCTGGAGGACCCGTCGCGGGGTACCGGCAGCGGCATCATGGAAACGCTGCGCAACTATGGCTACGACATCGTGTTGCTGGTGGCGCTGCTGGTGGTGGCGTCGATGTTCATTGGCGTCTGCTACCACGCCTACAGCACCTATTCCGAGATTCATACCGGGCGCAAGACCTGGGGGCAGTTCGGCCTGACCGTGGCGGTTGGCGCGATCCTGCTGGTCGTAGGTATCTGGTTGCTGACCGAAGCCACTGGCATCCTGTGAAGGCGTCCCACGATGGCCAGCACCTCTGAACTCAACGAAGACGATACGGTGAGCTTCCTGCCACACCGACTCAACCGCCAGCCCGTAGTGGTGCGGGGACTGACGGCGGATGAGCTGTGGATTTGCGTGGGCCTGTCGGCCCTGGTCGGATTGCTACTCGGTCTGCCCCTGGCGTGGCTGACCTCCACCATCGCGCTGATACCGTCGATGATCGTCGCCGCCATTGCGTTTGGAATCTTCGTTGGGGGGAGCTCGCTGCGGCGTTGGAAGCGGGGTCGACCCGACACCTGGCTCTATCGCCAGTTGCAGTGGCGCATCGCGCTCGACCATCCTTGGCTCTCTCCCTGGATTCGCGGAGATTCGCTGGTGACGCGCTCCGGGTATTGGACGACCCGAAGGGGCCGACCATGAGCCGCTTCAAGAATGAGGTTTCCCACCTTCAGGCTCATATCCGAACCCTGCGCTTGGGTGTGCTTGCTCTATTCGTCCTTACCCTGGTATTGGGCTTTGGTTGGTGGCAGGCCCCGCGTGATCTCACCATCCATGTGCCGCCAGACCTGCGCTCCGGCAGTGTGCGCAAGTGGTGGGATGTACCACCGGAGTCGGTCTATGCCTTCGCCTTCTACATCTTTCAGCAGCTCAACCGCTGGCCCACCAATGGCGAGGAGGATTACGCGCGCAATATCCATGCGCTGTCCGCCTACCTGACCCCGGCCTGCCAGCACTTTCTTCAGCTCGATTACGAACAACGGCAACGCACCGGCGAACTGCGTCAGCGAGTGCGGGGTATCTATGAGATTCCGGGTCGAGGCTTTGGCGATGACCCAGCCCAGCGGGTGAAGGTGGTGTCTGAACGCGATTGGGTCGTCACCTTGGACATCTCCGCCGACGAGTATTACGGCACCGAACAGGTCAAGCGCGCTCTGGTGCGCTATCCCCTGAAAGTGGTGCGCCTGGACATCGACCCAGAGCGCAATCCCTTCGGTCTGGCCTTGGATTGCTACGACGGCACGCCACAGCGTATCGCTGCCGAAGCGCCATCCCCCACACCGGATACCCCGTAGAGGACTTGTCATGTTACGACCATTCCGCTTTCTGGCCTGCCTCACCCTACTGTTCGGTGGGATACCCGCCACCCACGCGGTCGAAATCCTCAAGTGGGAGCGCATGCCGCTGGCCGTGCCCCTGGTAGTCGGCCACGAGCGTGTGGTTTTTATCGACCGCAACGTGCGCGTCGGCGTTCCTGCATCAATCGGAGATCGCCTTCGGGTGCAGAGCGCGGGTGGAGCCATCTATCTGTTGGCGCACGACACCATCGAACCCACACGATTGCAGTTGCAGGATGCCGACGACGGCACATTGATCTTGATCGACATTGCCGCACAGGAAGGAGACGAACCTCTGGAGCCAGTACGCATCGTCGAAGGTGATGCCATTGGCCTCCGTTATGGCGGCACGAGCACACAAGCCCTCGACGTCCCGATCACTGCCACCCCGAATCCCGCGCGGGAGACACCGGTGCCGGTGATACTCACGCGCTACGCAGCCCAGCACCTGTACGCACCGCTGCGTACCGTCGAGCCCGTGAACGGCCTCTCGCGCGGGAACCTGCGACGCGACCTGATGTTGGACACGCTGTTGCCCACCTTGCCGGTTCGCTCCAGGGCACTGGCCGCCTGGCGCCTGGCGGATCACTGGGTGACGGCGGTGCGCCTGACCAACACGGCCCATCGGTGGCTCGCCCTGGACCCCAGAGCGCTGCAAGGGAACTTCGTGGCAGCGACGTTCCAGCATCCCGACCTGGGACCGGCGGGTGAGTCGCACGACACCACGGTGGTATACCTGGTGACACGCGGCCATGGTCTGGCGAAAGCGCTACTGCCTGCCATCAGTCCCATCGACGCTTCCCGCAATTTGCCAGCCGCCGCTGCCGCCGGTGATGCGAAGGGAGTGAATCATGCGCAGTAACGGTCTGCTCAAATGGTTGATGCTCCCGGTACTGGCGTTGCTGGTGTTCGTCGGCATCCGGCTACTGTCGGGGGACCGTGGCCCTGGCACGTCCCCCCAAGAGGCAGAGGTACGACTGTCCGCCGATGAAATGCGCGCCCTCGGCATCGAGGGGGATACGCCCAACGATACGGTGGCTACGCTGGTGGCCCAGGTCCGGCAGTTGCGCGGAGAACTGCAGACGGCCCTGTCGGACAACCGCACCCAGCAAGCAGAGAACGACCGCCTGCGCCAGCGTGAACGCGCCATCGAGCAACGCATCCAGACGGCGCTGGATACGGAGCGAGCCCAGTTGCGCCAGGATCGTGATCAGGTGGCCAACGAGCGGCAGCAGGCCCAGAGCCTGTTGCAGGATTTGCAGCGGCAGCTCGAAGGTTTGAGTGGCACGGAAGGTCATGAGGATCTACCCATCGGCCTCGGGCTCGAACCTGGCGACGGTCAGGGGGTCGGCGACGGTATGCGCTGGATCGAGCCGGATGATGCCCGGCCAGAAGACCCTCGCAGTGGCAATCGCAGCAGCTTCACTTTTCCCAACACCTTTGGGCCAGCCCAGGGGACCATCGACTCGGCCAGTGAAACTCTGGGACGGGCCACGGATGGGCAAGTGGGCACCTCACCGTTGAAAGCGGTCTACACCGTGCCCTCCAACGCCACCCTGATGGGCTCGGTCGCCATGACGGCACTGATCGGTCGCGTCCCCGTCGACGGCACGGTGAACGATCCCTATCCATTCAAGGTGGTGATCGGCCCCGACAATCTCACCGCCAACGGCATCGAGATTCCCGATGTGGCCGGTGCCGTGGTCAGCGGCACGGCTTCAGGCGACTGGACGCTGTCCTGCGTGCGGGGGCAGATCCGCTCGATCACCTTCGTGTTCCAGGACGGCACCATCCGCACCTTGCCGGAGGAGGACGGCAGCAATGCCCGCAGCAACCGGAACGATGTCGACATCCTCGATGGCCTGGGCTGGATCAGCGACCCCTACGGTATCCCTTGTGTGACCGGTGAGAGGCGCAGCAATGCCCAGCAGTATCTGGGTACCCAGGCACTGATCACAGCCGCCGGTGCCGGTGCGGCTTCCCTGATCGACTCGGAGAGTGGCCGCATGTCCTACGTTGGCAGCGATGGCTCTTTGGGAACGGTCGGCATCAGTGGCAATGAGGCCATTGGCCGCATTCTGGCGGGTGGCGTGCAAGAGATGTCGCAGTGGGTCAACCAGCTCTATGGGCAGGCCTTCGCGGCGGTCTACGTGGAACCCGGTGCCCAGGTGGCCGTGCATATCGAACAAGCGCTCAACATCGACTACGACGCCAAAGGCCGCCGGGTCGATCACCGAATCGGAGGCTCTCATGCACAGGATCTCGATTGACCTCAAACGGGCCGGATGCACGGTCATCATGCTTGCCATGCTGGTCCTGGCTGGCTGCGCCACCAGCAAGGATGAACTGCTCACCCACGATGGTCAGACCATGCACGACATCTGGAGTCGTGAAGCCGGCAATGGCGGCCGCGCTGCCCGAGAGCTCTTGGATGCACGCCAGTCCCTGCGTCGACCACTAACCACGGAAGACGTGCAGGCAGCGCCGAGGGAACAGGCCCGTTATACCCGTACCGCGCACAATGAAATCCTCAGCCAGTTTAAGCGTCTGCCCAATCCGGACCTGGTCATGTACGTCTTCCCGCACCTGGCCGGTACAGACCCCGTACCGGTACCTGGCTACAGCACCGTGTTCCCCCTGTATCAGCGCGTGCAGTACGCCCTGCCGGGCGAACGGGTGGAGGATTATTGATGGCCTGGTCACTGCCTTGGTTAAGACAAGTGTTCATTCGAAATCGTGCCGGGCAAACACGGGCGTTACCAGCGCCACCCGATGCCTGGGCGCGTCATGTGGAAAACCTGCACAACCACGGCATTCCCACACCGAGCGGCCATCGCGACTCTAAACGCTCCGCCGCGACGCAAGCGGACGAACAGCATCTGTATGACGTCAAGCCGTCGTTCGTCGATCTGCTGCCCTGGGTGGAGTACCTGCCGGACTCACAAAGTCTGCTGCTGGATGACGGCGAGTCAGTCGCAGCCTTCTTCGAGTTGACGCCTATCGGCACCGAGGGGCGTGAATCGCAATGGTTGTTGCAAGCTCGTGACGCCTTGGAAAACGCCCTGCAGGACAGCTTCGATGAGTTGGACGAACACCCCTGGGTGGTGCAGCTCTACGCCCAGGACGAAACCGACTGGTCCAGCTACCTGAACACCCTGCGCGACTACATCCAGCCCCGCGCCCAAGGCAGCGCCTTCAGTGAAAGTTATCGGCGTTTTCTGGCTCATCACTTGCGCGCCATCGCCAAACCCGGCGGACTTTTCGAGGACACCACCGTGACCCGACTGCCCTGGCGCGGCCAATGCCGCCGCGTGCGCCTGGTGGTCTACCGCCGTGCGCCGGGCACTGCCCGGCGTCGAAGGCAAACCCCAGAGCACGCGCTGACGACAGTGTGTGATCGCTTGCTGGGAGGGCTGGCCAATGCCGGTGTCGGCGCGCGCCGCATGCAAGCAGCGGACATCCACGCCTGGTTGCTGCGCTGGTTCAATCCGCATCCCAGCCTACTCGGGTCGACAGCGGAGGATAGGGAGCGTTTCTATCAGTTGACGGCTTACCCCAGTGAGTCGGAGCCGGGCGAAGTCGAGCTGGCCAGCGGTACCGATTTCTCGCAGCGGTTGTTCTTCGGCGAGCCACGCTCCGACATGGAGACCGGCACCTGGGTATTCGACGGCATGCCGCACCGGGTCATGGTGCTCGACCGTCTGCGTACACCTCCGGCTACCGGCCATGTCACCGGTGAGACTCGCAAGGGCGGCGATGCCTTCAATGCCCTGTTCGACCAGATGCCCGAAGACACGGTGATGTGTCTGACCCTGGTGGCCACGCCCCAGGACGTGCTCGAAGCGCACCTCAACCACCTGGATCGCAAGGCTGTCGGCGACACCCTGGCCTCCGAGCAGGCGCGTCAGGACGTACAGGAGGCGCGTTCGCTGATCGGCAGTGCCCACAAACTCTATCGCGGTGCGCTGGCGTTTTATCTGCGCGGGCACGACCAGGACGAACTGAACGCACGGGGCCTGCAACTCGCCAACGTGATGCTCAATGCCGGCCTGCAGCCGGTGCGAGAGGAGGATGAGGTCGCGCCACTCAATAGCTACTTGCGCTGGCTACCCGGCGTGTTCGATCCAGCCAAGGATCGCCGCCAGTGGTATACCCAGTTGATGTTCGCCCAGCACGCGGCCAACCTCTCGCCGCTCTGGGGCCGCAACCAGGGCACTGGCCACCCCGGCATCACTTTCTTCAATCGTGGGGGCGACACCATCACCTTCGACCCACTCAACCGGCACGACCGGCAGATGAACGCCCACCTGTTCCTGTTCGGCCCGACCGGCTCCGGCAAGTCCGCCACCCTCAACAACATCCTCAACCAGGTGGTCGCCGTCTACCGGCCACGGCTGTTCATCGTCGAGGCGGGCAACTCCTTCGGTCTGTTTGGGGATTTCGCCAAGCGCCTCGGGCTGAGTGTGCACCGGGTCAAGCTGGCCCCCGGTGCCGGTGTGAGCCTGGCACCGTTCAGCGATGCCTGGCGGTTGGTCGACACCCCCGGCGAGGTCAGCACCCTGGATGCCGATGCTCTGGATGACGACGAGGAAGGTGCGGTGCCCGGCATGGAAGAGGAAGAACAGCGTGATGTCCTCGGTGAATTGGAGATCACCGCGCGGCTGATGATCACCGGCGGGGAAGACAAAGAAGAGGCTAGGATGACCCGCGCCGACCGCAGCCTGATTCGCCAGTGCATCCTGGATGCCGCCCGCCGCTGTGTCCAGGACGAGCGCACGGTGTTGACCGAAGACGTGCGCGACGCCCTGCGTGAGCGCAGCGCCGACACGACATTGCCCGAAACCCGGCGAGTGCGCCTGCTGGAGATGGCCGATGCCATGGACATGTTCTGCCAGGGCCTGGACGGTGAAATGTTCAACCGCCCCGGCACACCTTGGCCCGAAGCCGACATCACCATCGTCGATCTGGCGACCTTTGCCCGCGAGGGCTACAACGCCCAGCTCTCCATCGCCTACATCTCCCTGATCAATACAGTCAATAACATCGCCGAGCGAGACCAGTTCCTGGGGAGACCCATCATCAACGTCACCGACGAAGGGCACATCATCACCAAGAACCCTTTGCTCGCGCCCTATGTCGTCAAGATCACCAAGATGTGGCGCAAGCTGGGAGCCTGGTTCTGGCTGGCGACCCAGAACCTGGACGACCTGCCCAAGGCTGCCGAGCCCATGCTGTCGATGATCGAATGGTGGATCTGCCTGTCCATGCCACCGGACGAAGTGGAGAAGGTGGCGCGCTTTCGGGAACTCAACCCCGCGCAGAAGGCGCTGATGCGCTCGGCCCGCAAGGAGTCCGGCAAGTTCAGCGAAGGCGTGATCCTGTCGAAGTCGATGGAAGTATTGTTCCGAGCCGTGCCGCCAAGCCTCTATCTCGCCATGGCGATGACCGAGCCCGAAGAGAAAGCCGAACGTCACCAGTTGATGCGCGAACACGGCATCAGCGAGCTGGAAGCGGCCTTCAAGGTGGCGGAGAAGATCGACCGGGCGCGAGGCATCGAGCCTTTGTCGCCGGACAGTTTCAACTGAGGTGCTCACATGGACAGGTCTTGGAATGAGACCCACAGAACACGATCCACCATTGGGCTGATACTGGCCGCAGCGGCAGTCTCTGTTGCCCTTCTGATATGGGTATTCTCGTTACGTGGCCCAAGTTCGCAACAAGCCGATGATCCTACCGCCGAACCGATGGGGCCACCCTGGTTCTACGGCCACCTCAATGCACGGTTCACCGTAGTCTCCTACGCTGACCTGGAATGCCCGTTTTGCCAGGCCTATTTCCCAATCCTGAGACAGTGGATCGACACCCATCCCGAAGTGAACTGGCAATGGCATCACTTGCCGCTGGCGTTCCATGAACCCGCCGCCACTCAAGGCGCACGCCTGGCGGAATGCGCCGGGGAAGTGCGCGGGCACACCGCGTTCTGGCAGACCATCGCCTGGGTGTATCAGCACACACGTAGTGATGGCCAGGGCGTTCCCAGCGAGGTCCCGATACCCGGTCTGACACCTGAGTTGCAAGCGTGTCTGGATAGCACGAGGCCCGATGCCGCGATTCAGACCCAGGCCACAGAAGCGTCACAGGCTGGAGTGGTCGCCACGCCGACTCTGCGCCTGATCGACAACCATACCGGCACAGATTTGCTGTTACCGGCTGGCCCTATCGAGGGCGATGCGCTGCTGTCCGCCATCGACCTGCTCATGGCCATGGCGAGTGAGACCGCGGAGGAATCGGCCACCACAACAAGCGAAATGCCTGCCGACGTCGTCGGCGACATGCCCAGGTAGCCACGGTCTTCAAGGCTACGGCGTGGTTCCGACCACGTTGATCGACCCGTTCGCTCCGCATCCCTCGCGCGAACGTCCATCGTCTTCGATGGAGGATGCCAACGATCCGGCCCGTATTGCGGGCCTTCCACTGTCCCAGGGGGCCTTGCCCCTTGGGACAGGAGCCTCCGTTCCTATCCAGGAGGTTCCCATGACTCTGTCCAATGCCGTCACCGACGGCACCACTTGCACGCTCGTCGACTATGCGAGCATCCAGGATGACCCACTGATCCGTCAGGCCATCGGCGTCTTGGAAGAACGCCTCTTCAAGCGCGGTGCATCGCTGACCAGTCCTGCCGCCGTACGTGAGTACCTGCGGTTGAAACTTGCCGGTGAAGCACTGGAGGTCTTTGCTGCCGTCTTCCTCGACTCGCAGCATTGCGTGATCGCCTATGAACCGATGTTCCGAGGCACCATCGACGGCGCTGCGGTCTATCCACGTGCCGTGGTCAAACGTGCCATCGAGCACAACTGCGCCGCCGTGGTCTTTGCTCACAATCATCCTTCGGGGTCGACCGAACCGAGTCAGGCCGACAAGGCGATCACGACTCGATTGAAATCGGCTCTCGAACTCGTCGATGTGAGAGTGCTGGATCACTTCATCATTGGTGATGGAATCCCGTTCTCGTTCGCCGAATCGGGTTTGCTGTAATCCCTGTTCTTCATGGAGGCGTCTTCGGACGCCTCCTTTCTTCTCTCCTGCAATAAAACGGTAGGCACTCAATTCGCATTCTTCATGGCGCATGTACCCCAAGGCGATCGACGATCACCCATCATAGATACTGGGGAGCCATGACATGCCATCAGCCACTGCCCGATTCACAAATACCAGCCACCTCCTAGTCACGGCAGTCTTCATGCTGCTGGTTTCGTCCTATGTCCAGGCGGCAGATGTGCTGGTCTTCACCGATCAAAAGCATGCCGTAGTGGCACCGAACGATGTGCCGGTCATTCACCTGGATGCCCCCGCAGAGATCGAAGCGGAACTGGCATCTGAGCTGCCTGCCGATTCCCAGCGAGCAGAGGCCATCGTTCGCCAGCGCCTGGGGGATGGCGGTACTGAGCTTCAAGCCCGTCTTGCCAGCGCTTACCAAGGCGTCGTTGATGCCTGGCATCTGGGTATCACCAAACTTCCCGCCATCGTAGTCGAGAGGCGCTATGTGGTGTATGGCGATGCTGACGTGGCACGGGCCATGGCCGCCATCGAGGCCTACAAGAGGGAGCAGCAATGAGATTACCTCGCCGGAAGCTACGTGCCAGTCTCGCTGTTTGCCTGATGAGCGCAGCCATACCGGCCTTCGCTATCAACACCGTCACCATCACCAGTTCGGTGCTTTCCCCTGACTGCGTCAGCTACCGTGTGAAGGGTATCTGCTACTGGCTGCTCTGCACCTTAACCGGTTGTACCGTGAGGACTTCCGTCAAGGTAGAACACTACGTGCCCGATGCGGTGGTCTCCAGTTATTCCAACACGGGCGAGAACCCCTGGGTGGAAGTGCGGGCGATGAGCATGCCCAACCCCACCGCAGAAGGCGGCGGCGACGGCACCACCAACGAGGAACACGAGAACAACCTGGCCAAGTTCAAGAATGCCGATGTGATCGGCCATCCAGGCTCAACCCTGTTCAGCCAGTTCATCAGCCAGTGGGGGTATTCCTGTGCGGGAGCAGGCACGGCCTTTATGCCCTACCTGCTGAGCACGCTCGATACCGTGGCTTGGCGTTACAACGTGCCGGAATCCCTCTATCCCGAAGCATTGATACCGGGCAGACGTGAGATCGGCACGCGATTGGGGCTGAACCTTTGGGGCAATGTCTATCCCCGTGGCGGTTTCCTTCACCACGTCGATGACTACAAGGCCGCCGCTGTCGTGGCTCAGCGGGCGGGCGATATCGTGACCCGCCGTGGTCAGCTCCATGTCTATCAACCGTTGGTGGCCAATGCCTATGACGGCTACTGGCCAGCCGGTGCGTTGATGGAAAGCGATGCCAGCACGGGCAAGTGGCAGGAACTCACTCCCACACTCAAGAACACCTGCGCGGTCTTCCCTCACAACGAGCGCCGGGTTCAGGCACAACGAGGCGACTACGCCTGGGCACTCTGGCGACCCTATGCCTGCTGCCAGCGTCGGGGCCAGATTTTTCTTGGCAGCGTGGATTTCTATTGAGGGCAGGCCAATGAAGCGACTTATCCGACGATCACTGTTGCCCATAGGGCTTGGCATGATGCTGCTCGGTCAGCCGCTGTTGGCGCAAACCACCATCGACGATTACAACGTTCACCACCGGGGCAGCGTCATCGGTGACGACGTGCTCTACAGCATCGGCGGCGGCCGGGCCGTTTCCATGGGGCCGGTCGGCCAGATGCAGACCCTGGGGGTCGGCATCGGCTGGAACAGCAACCTGATCTGCGGCGACATGAGCCTCACTACCACGCTGCAGAACCAGCTCAACGGCATCACCAATGGCTTTCAGACGATCATGAGCAACGTGATCCAGAACGCCACGTCGGCAGTTGCCTCACTGCCAGCCCTCATCATCCAGCGTGCTGATCCTGGCCTGTACAACCTGCTCACCAACGGCATTCTGCAAGCTAGGCTGGACTTCGATCGCTCGAAGATGACCTGCCGCGCTATCGCCAACCGCATGGCGGACATGGCGGGCGGCCAACTGGGTTGGGATCAACTGGCCGAGGGCATGGTGCTCAAACAGGCGGTGGCCAGTACCGACGCGGTGTCGGCCATCGAGGAGGCGGAAGCCAGCCGTGGGAATGACGGCGTGGCCTGGGTCGGGGGCGGCAATGCCGGTGGTTCGGGGCAGGCTCCCATCCGCGTGGTCGGTGACGTGACCCGTGCTGGTTACAACCTGCTGAACGGCCGCAGCGCTACCGACAGTTCGCCCATCGACAGTGCGACCTGCGGACACCGACTGAGTTGTCAGGCCTGGCCCTCGCCGGATGCCGCTGAAGACTGGGCAACGCGGGTACTGGGTGAGCAGGAACAGCGTACCTGCGATAGTTGTGAGAAGACCCGGACGGTACCGGGCGTTGGCCTGACGCCCATGATTCAGGAGGAATATGAGACTCGCTTCGAGGCACTGCGGGATCTGGTGACCGGAGCCACACCCACCACCTTCGAGAACCTGGCAGAGGCCGGTACCGCTTCATTGCCCATCACCCGTGGCGTGATCGAGGCACTGCGCGATGAGCCAGATCAGGACATCCTCGCTCGTCGCCTGGCCTCCGAGGTCGCGCTGTCCAGCGTGCTGGAGAAAGCGTTACTGCTGCAGCGGACACTGCTCGCCGGACGCAAGGAGCCCAACGTGGCAGCCAACCAGCTCGCACAGGATGCAGTGTCACGCGAGAGTGACCTGCTGGCCCAGGAAATCGACAACCTCAAGACCGAACTGGAATTGCGTCGCGAGCTGGCGGCCAACTCCCCGATGGCAATCATCCAGCGCCACAGCAGTCGCAGCGACGTATCGCGGGGCATCTACCAGGGCGACACCGAGCGCAACCGCCTTGATGCCATCCAGCAGGCACCGAATCAAGGCAATCCACCATGAAACCCGCATGGTTGTTCAACCGTTCATTGGGGAGGGCACTGCTCTGGACAGCATTCGCCGTATTGATGGCAGTGGGCGTCAATCTGGTCGGCATCAGTATTGTTGGTGATGTATCGAACTGGAGCCTCTGGCTCGACGACCACGCTGGCTATTTCTTGGTCTGGCGACTGTGCCTGTACGGCACAATCGGCTACGGCTGGCTGCGGATGCGACGTCGGCTGTCTTGGGATAAAGACACACGCCAACGGCTGCTCCGAGCAGAGATCGGCGCGGTAGTGGCCGTCCTCCTGCTCGAAGTCAGCGTATGGCTGACCTGAGCCCGATTGCCGGAGCCCTAACATGACGCTCTACACCTCGGACTACCTGGAGTACTACCTGACCCTGGTGGCCTGGATCATCAACAACGGCATCTGGGACGTGCTCGTCGCCAGCGGTATTTTCGCTTTGCCGTTTCTGGCCATTGTCGTACAGGAATGGCTGAAGGCTCGCGCGGAAGGCGCAGATGAAGGAAACAAAGGCGTCCTCTCATCTATGCGTATCGAAAACCGCGTGTGGGTGGCCATCGTGGTCATCCTGTTTGCGGGCATCCCCTTCATTCCGGTCGATCTCGGCACACTCCAATTTGATCGCAGCCGTTCCCAGCAGTGCCAGGTCAATGTGCCGGAGCCGTCGGAGACCAACTGGTCGACCTCCTTCACCACCCTCAACAACCAGAGTGCCCACGTCCCGGTTTGGTGGTTCTTTATGCACGCCATCTCCAAAGCCGTCACCGGCGCAGCAGTGGCCGCCATCCCCTGTGGCACCGACCTGCGTCAGATGCGCATGGACATCGATAGCACACGCATCGCCGATCCGCTGTTGGCCCAGGAAGTCGCCGATTTCACCCGCGACTGCTACGGCCCTGCGCGCGCAAAACTGTTCACGAACCGCCCCACACTGAGCAACGCGGAAATGCATGACGTCACCTGGGTCGGTTCGCGTTTCTTCCTGAATACGACCGGTTTTTACGACACTTACCGCTCCCAATCGCCCCGAGATGCCTGGCCCTACAACGACAGTCGCGACGCTGGCTTGGCCGAAGTCGCCAGTGGCGGCGGTTACCCGAATTGCCGACAGTGGTGGTTGGACAGCGGCGACGGTTTGCGCGACCGCCTGCTTGCACAGGTCGATCCCGATCTGCTGACCCGGCTTGGGCAATGGGCAGGCTTTCTCAGCCAAACCGAAGTGGATGACTCGGTGATCCGCGCCATTGCCTCACCTCAGCACCAAGTGATGAACCAGGGACATGTCTACACCGACTACGGTGGCCAGATCGGAGTGACACTTCCCAACGTCACGACCCGCGTTGCATCCGACCTCGGCCTGACAGTAGGCTCACTCGGCTTCTTCCCAGCCATGGACGTGGTGCGTCAGGCACTGCCGATGGTGCTCTCCTTCCTGAAGATGGCCATGGTCATCTGCATTCCGCTGCTGCTCATCTTCGGTACCTATAACCTGCAAACGGTGGTGACGATGACTGCCGTGCAGTTTGCCCTGTTCTTCGTTGATTTCTGGTTCCAGCTAGCCCGTTGGGTGGACTCCACCATCCTCAATGCGCTCTACGGTTGGCAGTCCCCGCACGTCAACTTCAATCCACTGTTTGGGCTCAACAACGCCTTCGGCGACATGCTGTTGAACTTTGTGATGGCAATGATGTTCATCGTCCTTCCGGGCTTTTGGGTCATTGCACTTTCTTGGGCAGGTATCAGGGTTGGTAATGTTCTTGGAGGGTTAACCTTAGCCACTGGTGATGCAAAATCTGCAGGAGGGAGTGGAGCTGGAATTGCCATGAAGGCTGCAACAAAAGGCGCTAAGTAAGAAGGTTCTCTGCCGACATTACGAGGTCACGATGGATTGTTGGGGTCACCCATATCGCGACGCCATTCATTTTTATCATACAGACCAAAACCGGAATGACCTTCACGCCATTCAAGTTTTTCCTCATCGTTCAAGTCCGAGTTTTTCAAAATCCAAGCCCCGGCGACACCGAACAAGAGCAACAAGGCAAACCAGAATGCGGCATATAGCAGCAGACCTAATAGGAACAGCTTTACAACCCAAAAAAACACCCGCCCAACCCGTGTGGGAATCCCTTGTGTCGCCAACCAATCAATCGCTCGCACTTCACGATGAGCAACACCACGCCAACCGCGCCCCAGCCAGCGGCCAGTGCGCTCACTTAATTTGACTTTAGGTGCTGCTTTCATCGCTTTACCTCCTCCGGAGGACTATCGTTTCTCCTTCTTCGACCAGTCGGATCGGCTGGCTGCCACCAAGCTTTCCCAATCATCTGGCGGGTTGCCTTTCTTGAGCATCTTCACGAACACCGCGTAGGGATCAGACTTGCTACCGGATGACCGCAGCGTCTGCTCGTCATTGACCCAGGCGAACACGATGGTCTTCGACCTGGAGTCGTAGCGGAAGAACAGCCGAAAACGCCTTCCGATCTTGGCCCGGCGCCAGTGCCGATGCTCCGGCCCTAGCGTATTGCCCTGGCGGTATTCGTCCCGCCCTGGATCACTGGGCACGATCTCCAAGATCAGCTGCGTCAGCGACCTGAATAACTTGACGTTGGCATTACTCTCGTAGCCTTTCGGGTCACTCCGTTGCGCTCGCTCAGTGGCGGCGTGCAGTTTCTGCAACTGTTCCACGATGCAGTCGTGGAACAGCAGTATCCATCCATGGCGCTCCATCAAATAACCACTTCACCTTCGATGTCCTCATCGAGGTCCACCGGATGTCCCAGGTTGGCAAGCATGGCTTGAGCGAGGTCATCCGGCAGGTTGCCGACGTGCTTGCCTTGGCTGATGTCTTTCTCCAGCAAATGAAGGAAGGCGCCAATAGCTGGGTCTTCGTGTTCTGCATCGGCACGGCTGACGATCACGTCGCTGCCACGCAGTTCAAATGACACTTTACCTCCTGTGGTCACACCCAGGGCCTGCCGGATCGCCTTGGGCAAGGTGATCTGCCCCTTGGACGTGAGGGTGGCTTGTTCATGGATGCTTTCATGGACACGGGACATGGTCGATCTCCTGTCGCTGATACTCATATTTACAGGGTAAGGATTATTCCTTACACTGTCAATCCCGGTGTTTCCGGCGCGGCTCTGGCTCTGCATGACCCTCTCCTGCTATCGCTGAAAGCACCGATGGTAGGCGCGACACAGCCAGCCTTCCGCAAACAATACGGAATCTGCCACACCCCATTTCTGGTAGCCCTGGTTCAGGGATTGGCCTATACCCGAGGACTTACCAAGGGCCAAAGGGCTGGGAAGGGGCAAGGGAATGGTGACAAGGGGAAAGGCTCTACCCGAAAAGGCCAAAAGGCCTCGGCCCAGCCACATTGTTCGGGGTTTCAGATGCTCTCTTTGTTCCAGCGCAAAAGCACCTGTCTGACTGCCGGAGCTGGTCAGGCTCCCGGCGCGGAAATGCCCAAAGGGCTGATGCGGCCCAAATCCGCCACAGGTCTGCTGGCGACGCCCCGCCGTCAGAAGCTACTGGAACACATCTGGCAGCGCACCTCGCTGTCCCGCCGGCAATTCAAGACTCTGTACCTGGCTCCATTGGAACGCTATGCCGAACTGGTCCAACTGTTCCCGGCCTCCGAGGGGCACCATCATGCCTATCCTGGCGGCATGTTGGATCATGGCCTGGAGATCGTTGCCTACGCCCTCAAGCTGCGCCAGTCGCACCTGCTACCCGCCGGCATGAAGCCGGAAGAACAGGCAGCACAAGCTGAAGTCTGGACCGCTGGCACGGCCTATGCCGCACTCTTGCATGACATCGGCAAGATTGCCGTCGATCTGCACGTGGAATATGCCGACGGCTCTCTCTGGCACCCCTGGCACGGCCCTTTGCAGCGGCCCTACCGATTTCGCTATCGCATGGGCAGGGAGTACCGATTGCACAGTGCTGCGACTGGACTGCTGTACACCCAACTCCTTGATCGCGGCATTCTGGACTGGCTGTGCCAGTATGCCGATCTGTGGGCTGCCCTGTTGTATGTCCTGGCCGGGCAGTATGAACATGCCGGTGCCCTAGGCGAGCTGGTGGTACAGGCGGACCAAGCCTCGGTTGCCCAGGAGCTGGGAGGTGATCCAGGCAAAGCCATCGCCGCTCCCAAACACAGCTTGCAGAGAAAACTGCTGGATGGTCTACGCTACCTGCTCAGGGAAGAGTTCAAGCTCAACCAACCCCAAGCCTCCGACGGCTGGCTAACTCAGGATGCCCTGTGGCTGGTGAGCAAGACGGTCTCCGACAAGTTACGTGCCTATCTGCTGTCCCAGGGCTTCGAGGGCATCCCATCCAACAACACCGCTCTGTTCAACATTCTGCAGGATCATGGCATTGCGCAGCCCACTCCGGACGACAAAGCCATCTGGAAGGCAACCGTGACCAGCGATGAGGGCTGGTCGCACAGTTTCACCTTTCTGAAGTTGTCTCCGGCTGTCATCTGGGAGGCGACAGAGCGACCACCGGCATTTTCAGGGAGCGTCCAGGTCGATCAGGAAGAGAGTGAGAAAGCTGCCTCCAACGAAGGCAATACCGATCACCGTGAGCCTGATTCCGAGCCTACCCAGCCGATGCCTGAGGCATCCTCCTTGCCTGTTCCGGCGAACGATGGTGTGACTGCGCTGCTCGACCTGCTGGATGACACCGACAAACCAGACTCTGACTGCCAGCCTGACACTCCGGCGGAATCAGAAACCGTTTCCACAGCCGACTCAGTGAAAGAAGATGGCCCACCATCCGGCGAGCATTTCATGGCATGGTTGCGCCAGAGTATCCAGACCCGGAAACTCATCATCAACGATGCCAAGGCGCTGGTACACACCGTGGACGGTACCGTCTACCTCATCAGCCCCGGAGTGTTCCAACGCTATGCCCAGGAACATCTGCAGGTCGCGAAGCTGGCCAAGTCGAAGGAGCTTCCTGGCTGGCAGTGGGTTCAGAAGCGCTTCGAGAAGCTGGGGTTGCACCGCAAACAGGACAATGGACTAAATATCTGGACGTGCGAAGTGAAGGGGCCACGCAAGTCACGGCGGGTGCATGGGTACTTGCTCTCAACTTCCGATGAACTATTCGACCATCCACCAAGCGACAACCCATATCTAAAGCTGTTGTGACAAAGCAGCGCTATTAGCAGGCTTTCACCGACCTGCCCTCATACGGGCAAGTTCATCCACGACCATTTGCATCGGCAGCTCAAAGAAATCGAAAAGTGCATAGAGCGGCGCCAGAAGGGGATGCACTATCTCCGGCAGGTTCGGATCAATCGCCTGAGCATCAACGTGAGTTTCCAGAGTGATCGCGTCCTGACGGGCAACACGCCCTTCCCAAACATGGCGACGGCCGTCCATGCTCACCAACGAACGCCCAGCCAACCCTTCGTAGGTGACAACCAACCTGATCGTTGTCGGCCCTTCGAAGATATTGGCTGCGAGACTACCTGCATGCAGCAGGACTTCACCGACCCTCCAGACTGGGAGGGTAATATCGAAAACAGTCGCGGGAGCTAACGGGGCATGTCCGGGCCGTTGGGCATCCATACCGTCCTCCTGATAGCCACGAAGAAGGAAGGCCAAGCCATCTGGATGGATGCGCCAAAAATCAGAGTGTGCCGCATCCCGAGCTTCCGGAGGAGTTTGGGGATCACCCCCCAACCAGCATTCGACAGCGCCATCTATTGGATAAGGCACGATCCCAGCACGCGTCGGGTACCAGAAGGGTGGCCAGCCAGTGTGCCGAACCACGCTCTCTCTGAGCACTTCAGGGAATCGTGCGGGAGCGATTTGTCGGCGTTCGCCGAGTATTTCATAGGCGACGTGAAAGCGCCCGTGGGGCAAGCGAGGCCCAACACCTTCGGGAAGTTGTTCGACGAGTCCCGTCCAGCGCTCGCAACTGGACCTTATCCATTCATTGAGCCTATCTGATTCAGGCGGCATTTCTACCTGTGGAACTGCCCCCGTGATCAAATCTCTGATCTGACCGAACATCTCGTCTCGCCGATTCCGAAGACATCGAGCCAATAGGTTGTCCCAGTCCTGCGCACTTTGGGGGGACTCGCTACGCGGCCCCGGCTTGCGAACATAGATTGCGTTGTTCTGGATCGTGTTTCCGTTTGGCCCTGCTCTGCGCGCTCGAATAGGCACCCGATGGCCGCCGGGAACGACCACGATGGGAAAGACCGCACCGGCAGGGTTTACAACGATGTGTACCGCACAGTGAAACGGCGGATCGCTGTAGTTTTGCACGATGCCGTTGATCAAGTCCTGGCTGTAACCGTCGAATGTGGCAGGGCGACCCTCGGCTTCTACAATGCCGGTATCGGTTTCAACCAAACCGAGAATGATGAATCCACCACCATGGTTGGCCAAGGCGAGCACCGCCTTTGCGAGGGTCGCCTTGTCATCGTTCGAGCCTTGCAGATCAAGCCAGTTCTTGACCTCGCAATCGAGATCTTCCCGAGGATCAACCAACAGGTCTGAGAGTCGCTCACCGGAAACCGTCATATGATCACCCTCAAACACAGCGTCCAGGCCGCAGGAATGCAGCCTAGATTTATTGGGTAAGCGGATTAAATGGTTGATCTTACCTTTGCATGAGAGT
>TARA_R110000851_G_scaffold124476_2_pt1 | contig 66586 bp, 68 predicted proteins | sample TARA_R110000851 | Tara Oceans TARA_R110000851 (sample SAMEA4397627) | marine metagenome | biome: Polar Biome; feature: [DCM] deep chlorophyll maximum layer (ENVO:01000326); material: water (ENVO:00002006), including particulate matter (ENVO:01000060) such as... | depth 17 m
CAGGGCTTTTATTGGAAGGTGGAATCGTTTCGTACGACACTAACATTGTTACTGGTGGTATTGGGGCGCGGTATTTTGGTATTGGTGGGTCTTCACGGTATAGACAAGACCGAATTACTATTTACTTACGGGCTGTGTCTACCAGTAATGGGGAAATTTTAAAAACCGTATATGTTTCAAAAACAATCCTCTCACAATCGTTAGATGCAAGTTATTTTCGTTTTGTAAAATTTCAGCGCCTGTTAGAGGCTGAAACTGGGATCACACGTAATGAACCATTACAAATAGCCGTTAAAGATGCAGTTGAGAAGGCTGTACATGATTTAATTGTTGAAGGGATAAAAGAACGCTTTTGGTCAACAAAAGAGGGTGCTGAAACCAATAAACAATTAGTTGAAAATTATACCAAAGAAAAAGAAGAAGAAGAGTCTATTGAGCTGTATAATAGAGTTTTCAAAAAACGAACAGCCAGAAGTAGCTTAAGTTTGTCGGGAGGAATTTCATTAATCGATGCTGATTACGCAAAAAGGAATGCAGGTTTCTTAACTCGTTTAGAATATCAAGGAAATATTACCGAAAATCTAGGGTATGGTTTGTCTACTTCTTTTATGCAATTAGATAGTGGTGAGCAATTTTCAGATACCTTTAGTGACCTGAATTTAAGCGCTTACTTTAACATATTGCCTGATGACGATTTATCTCCATACATTTATGCCGGAGCGGGTGGAGTTTTTAACGTTAGTGGTGCATCAAATAAAGAAAAAGATACCTTTTTTAAAATGCATTATGGAGCCGGACTAAAATATTACCTTTCACAAAGAATAGGTTTAAAGCTTTTTGCAGAGCATAACCTAGTGTTCAGTGATGAGCTGGACCATACGATAAATGGAAAAAGAAACGATTTTTATTATAACTTCGGTCTTGGCCTTGATTATTATTTTGATTTTTAGAAGAACGTAAACACAAAGCAACCTAGAAGATGAAAACTAAATACTATTATATCTATTGCCTGTTATTATTTGTTGCACTATATAGTTGTAATGAAGATACCTTGGAAATTGAACGAAAAGGATCGATAATAGGGACCGTATTAGATAAAGAAACCGGTGACCCCTTGGAGAACGTACAGGTATCTACAAATCCTGCCTCTTCAACGGCAATAACAGATGAAGACGGGAATTTTTCCATTTTAGACATTTTAATAGATGATTATTCAGTACAGGCAGAATTAGAAGGATACAGGACTGGTTTTGAACCAGTAAATGTAGTAGAGGGTGGTGTTTCTGAAGTAGTAGTCAACCTTGAACTAAGCGATGCAGATAATCTACCGCCTACACAACCAGAATTGGTTTTTCCTGAAGATGGTGCCGAAGAGGTTGAGCTTGAAGTGCAATTTACTTGGGAAGCCTCAGACCCTGAAAACGACGATATATTTTATACCTTAAAACTCCGTAATGGGGCTACTAGTGAAATGCAAGAATTTGAGGTAGAAAAAGATACATTTTTCACTGTTGACAACCTTCAATTAGCAACTAATTATTTTTGGCAAGTATCTGCTAAAGATGAGGATAGTGATCCTGTAGAGTCCGCTATTAGTGAATTTAGAACATTGACAACACCTAATAATCCTTACTTTTTTGTGAAAAAAGAAAATAACAATAATGTTATTTATTCAGGGAATTCAGATAGTGATACCATAACAAATACCGTAGATCAAAACCTATTTAAGCTTACTAGTGAAAACGCTAACAGTTTTAAGCCTAAAAAAAATAATACATTACAGAAATTGGCATTTTTACGTACTGTTGGTGGAGACGCACATTTATTTACTATGAATTTAGATGGTACGGATGTTAATCAAATAACATCTAATGTACCCGTGGCAGGTTTCAGACAAGAACAAATTTCATACACGTGGTCTAATGATGGTGCTTTTTTATACTACCCCTATTTTGATAAGTTATACAGAATAAATAATGATGGTAGTAACCGTACCTTAGTGTACCAGACTACAGATGGTTCTTTAATTTCTGAAATTGAAATTCCTGAATTTGATACTGATCTGCTATTACTTAAAACAAATGATAACCAGGGGTATAATGTGCGTATTTACACTTATCGATTGTCAACAGAAGCTGAAGAAACAGTTGTGCTTGAAAATGTTGAAGGTGCTGCAGGAGCTATAGATATTACAGCAGATGGAGATTTAATATTATATTCAAAGGACACTTCAAATTCAGAAAATCAGGTTTATCGGCAGTTTGAGGCAAGGATGTTCTTGTACGATGTGGCTTCATCTGGACCTGCAACAACAATCGATACCGACGTTGTTTCTGGAGAGAATGAATTGCAATGTCAATTTTCACCTAGTGAAGGAGGTGTAATCTTTACAAGAGTGGCTAGTAATTTTAGCGCTAAGCCAAAAATATTCTCATTAATATTTGGTGGAGATATAGATGATGATGAACTTTTTACCGAAGCCTCCATGCCCAATTGGGAATAAAGTTATAAATAAATCAATTTAATTAAAAAAGCGTCCTGTATTTCCGGGACGTTTTTTATTACTTATTTTTGCAGTTGAAAATATATTGCTATGAGTGAAGAAGTTTCAAAAAGATATGCAAAACGAGGTGTTTCAGCTTCAAAAGAAGATGTACACAAGGCTATTAAAAATGTGGACAAGGGATTATTTCCTAGTGCTTTTTGTAAAATAGTGCCAGATTACCTTACAGGAGATGATGATTACTGTCTGGTTATGCATGCAGATGGGGCTGGAACAAAATCTTCTTTAGCATATATGTATTGGAAAGAAACTGGAGATGTATCTGTATGGAAAGGGATTGCTCAAGATGCGTTAATTATGAACTTGGACGACCTTCTTTGTGTGGGGGCCACCGATAATATTATGCTCTCTTCTACTATTGGGCGAAATAAAAATATGATTTCGGGTGATGTGATTTCAGCAATTATTAATGGCACGGAAGAACTTATCTCAGATCTTAAAAAACATGGTGTTTCCATCCACTCTACGGGTGGTGAAACGGCAGATGTTGGTGATCTGGTTCGTACTATTATTGTTGATTCTACGGTAACTGCAAGAATAAAACGTAGTAATGTTATTGACAATGCAAATATTAAATCTGGTGATGTTATTGTTGGTTTGGAATCTTTCGGTCAGGCTACTTATGAAACTGAATATAATGGCGGTATGGGAAGCAATGGATTGACATCTGCAAGACACGATGTGTTCCATAACTATTTAGCAAAGAAATATCCAGAAAGTTTTGATGCTTCAGTACCAGAAGATTTGGTGTATTCTGGTTCAAAAAAATTGACCGATCCAATAGCCGAAACCTCTCTAGATGCAGGTAAATTAGTATTGTCTCCAACCCGCACATATGCTCCTGTTATTAAACAAATACTATCACAATATACCAATGAACAAATTCATGGGATGGTACATTGTAGCGGTGGAGCACAGACTAAAATTTTACATTTTATAGAAAATCTTCATATTATAAAAGACAATTTATTTGAAGTACCACCTCTATTTAAACTTATACAACAAGAAAGTAAGACGGATTGGAAAGAAATGTATCAAGTTTTTAATATGGGTCACCGTATGGAGCTATATGTTCCAAAAGAAATAGCTTCAGATATAATTAAAATTTCTAAATCTTTTAATATTGACGCACAGATTATTGGGCGTGTAGAAGCTTCAGAAGAAAAGAAATTGACAATAAACACATCTCAAGGTAGTTTTACGTATAAGTAAAAAATTACTTAATATTTTTTTGATGATGCGATTTGCAATTATTTTATTGTTAATGCTACCTATAGTTGGGTTGGCACAAGAGGATAGCGAAAGGGGATACGTTTTTATGGTTAACACACTCCATACTGCAAATCCAGTATATTTTCATACTCCAGTTCCTCAAGAAGAGAAAAGAGATCCTGTTTTAGCTGTTAATAGTTTGCAAAGTAAAAGGCCTGTTTTTTTTCGAGTTCCTTTAAAACCTAAGCCTATTAAAAGAAGTAGTGTGTACGGTTTTGTGAAACCTACTTTGTGGGGCTCATATAATAGAATTGGTGTTAATGTTAGTGAAGTAGCTTTTGTAAATTGGAATGCTGGTGGTGTGAGTTCTGTTTCAGGTTTACTGAATGTAGATTTAAAGCGAACCTACAAAACCAAAAACACGCGTTGGAAGAATGAGCTATTTGCCAAATACGGTATCAATAAACAAAAGGAATTGGGGGTGCGAAAAACAGAAGACATCATAGAGTTAAATAGCTCTTATGGATATCGAAAAGATACCTTAACCAATTTATATTATACTGCAAAGCTACGTTTTGCAACTCAATTTTCTAATGGATATGAGTATCCAGACACCTCAAACGAAATTTCCACGGTTTTCTCTCCCGCCTATCTTTTCTTGGGGATCGGAACAGAGTACGGTGCTAATGATGGTAACCTGTCTGTTTACCTCTCTCCATTGACAGTAAAATCTACAATAGTTTTAGATCAAGAATTGGCAAATAATGGTGCTTTTGGTGTTACTCCGGCAGTTTTAAATGATCAAGGTGATGTAATAGAAGAAGGTAAAAATTTGCTTACCCAGATGGGTATTTTGATTACCAGTGAATATAAAGCTGAAATATTTAAAAACGTCAGTCTTTCAAATAGAGTGACCTTATATACTGATTACTTAGACGATTTTGGTAACATAGACATTGATTTGCAAACAGAGTTTAACTTTCAAGTAAATCATTTTATAGTTGCTAATATTGGCTCTCATTTCAAATATGATAATGATGTAAAAATGACAGTGGAGAATGAAGAAGGAGAGCTAATCGAACAGGGGCCTATTGCACAATGGAAACAGCAATTGGGAATCGGTATAATAGTCGAGTTATAATTTTAATCTATTAAAAACCTAATTAAAGGTTTTTTCGTAGATTAAATAAGTTTAACTAACTTTTAACCACTCAAAACCAAATTATGATTTCTCATTACTTGCCTAGCAAGTACGTCAAGCTAACTATTGTTGCTGTGATGCTACTTGTAATAAACATCCTTGTTGTTCAATATTTTGAAATTGATGAAAGCCGAATTTTACGAGTAGCTTCAGTATTCTCCTTGCTTTTGTTTTTCTTTTATTACAAATCTTATTCAGAAAAATTAATCCTTTTTTGCACTTGTACTATTTACAATCAGGGATATCATGATTTTAGATTATGAAAATGTTTTTTTTAAAACTGTTTCTTTTATCTTAACAATTGTTGCATACTCTTCCATTTTATTACTAACTATTAAAAGACTTAAAATTTCAAAATCTACTCCAATAATAATATTGTTAGTTACTATACTTATTTTTTTAAATGCTTTTAATGTGTACTACCTTTCTGATATTATAAAAAGCGGTTTGGATAACCAATTGCAGTTCGTCTTGTTTTTTATTCAAGGTGGGGTGTTAATATTGCTAGGTTTTGCTGCTTTTATGTATAATGAACGTTTCCAAGGTAAAACACCTTTAATATACCTATATATGGTATTGTGTTTTGTGCTATCAGATTGTTTTGGTTTAGGGGCTTATTTTTATGAGGCACAATTGGCTTATTTCCCCGAACGCGTTTTCTATCTTTTAGCCCTTGTTTTCTTGGTCAATTTTGCACTAAACACAAAAACACAAAAAGAAGAGGGGATTTTACTTACCGAAAAAGAATACATTCTCTAAATTTTTAATGTAATCAACAAAACCATATATTGTTCTTGATGTATTTGTGTTAAAAAAAATATTTCTTTGATTTCTATACAAAAGAAATATTCTTCAAATTATCGTAAATTTGTATTCTCTTGCTCCAACGGCAGGTTATTATAAAAAACAATATGTTAGAGAAACTTCAAATAGTAAAACAACGATTTGATGAGGTAAGTGACCTTATTATTCAACCAGATATAATCAGCGATCAAAAAAGATATATTCAGCTAAATAAGGAATATAAAGATCTTAGATTGTTGATGGATAAACGAGAACGGTATCTTACCCTTACTAATCGTATTGAAGAAGCCGAAGAAATTATAAAAGAAAGCGGCGATGATGAAATGATTGAGATGGGTAAAATGCAGCTGGAAGAAGCTCAAGAGGAATTACCAAAATTAGATGAAGAAATTAAATTTCTTTTAATTCCTAAAGATCCAGAAGACTCTAAAAATGCCGTTATGGAAATTAGAGCCGGTACAGGTGGTGATGAAGCAAGTATTTTTGCAGGAGACTTATACCGCATGTACACTAAATATTGCGAAAGCAAAGGCTGGAAAGTAAATACTGTCGATTACAGCGAAGGTACTAGTGGTGGTTTTAAAGAAATTCAAATGGAAATTGAAGGTGATGATGTTTATGGAATCTTGAAGTTTGAAGCAGGCGTACACCGAGTACAACGAGTACCACAAACCGAAACACAAGGACGAGTGCATACCAGTGCTGCAACAGTTATGGTATTTCCTGAAGCAGAAGAATTTGATGTGGAAATTGATCCTAAAGATGTTCGTATTGATTATTTCTGTTCTTCTGGACCTGGTGGCCAATCTGTAAACACAACTTATTCTGCAGTACGTTTAACGCACGAACCAACTGGTTTAGTAGCGCAATGTCAAGACCAGAAGTCTCAGCATAAAAACAAAGAAAAAGCATTTAAAGTACTTCGTTCTAGATTATATGATATGGAGTTGGCGAAGAAACAGGCCGAAGATGCAGCAAAAAGAGGCTCCATGGTAACTAGTGGTGACCGTAGTGCTAAAATTAGAACCTATAATTATTCACAAGGACGTGTTACTGATCACCGCATTAACTTAACATTATACGATTTAAGTAATATTATTGATGGAGATATCCAGAAAATAATAGACGAACTACAAATGGTGAGCAATACAGAAAAACTGAAAGAAGCGGGAGAAACCTTTTAGTATTTTTTTAATTAAATAGATTTATTTTTCTCTCCCTTTGGGAGAGATGCCGAAGGCAGAGAGGTCATGACAACACAGCAGCTAATTTCAGAAATATACAAGAAAAAGTCATTTTTATGCATCGGGTTGGATGTCGATTTAAATAAAATCCCAAAGCATTTATTAAAGGAAGAAGATCCTATTTTTTCTTTCAATAAAGCTATTATTGATGCTACCCATCACTTGGCGGTTGCCTATAAGCCAAATACAGCTTTTTATGAAGCCTACGGAATTAAGGGGTGGAAGTCGCTCCAAAAAACTATAGAGTATTTAAATAACAACCACCCAGAAATCTTTACCATTGCCGATGCTAAGCGAGGTGATATAGGGAATACCTCTTCCATGTATGCTCATGCTTTTTTCAATGATTTAGGTTTCGACTCGCTAACGGTGGCTCCTTATATGGGGAAAGATTCAGTAGAACCCTTTTTAGCTTTTGAAGACAAGCACACGGTATTATTGGCTTTGACCTCTAACGAAGGAGCTTTCGACTTTCAAACAAAGAAGATAGATTCTGAAGAAGTGTATAAAACCGTTTTAAAGACCTCAAAAGGCTGGAAAAACTCGCAAAACTTAATGTACGTGGTTGGAGCAACCAAAGCAGAGTATTTTTCAGAAATACGAAACATAGTTCCAGACAGCTTTCTGTTAGTGCCGGGAGTCGGTGCACAAGGAGGTAGTTTGACCGAAGTCTGTAAATATGGAATGAATAAAAATATAGGGCTGTTAATTAATTCTTCTAGAGGTATTTTGTATGCTTCAAATAATTCAGATTTTGCTGAAGCTGCTCAAGCTGAAGCTGAAAAGTTACAACTGCAGATGCAAAAGCTAATGCATGCAGTTTAAGGACCAAATAGGAAATATCATTTCACTGCCCATAACTCCTAAGAGGATTGTTTCTTTAGTGCCTTCTCAAACTGAATTATTGATAGATTTAGGTTTAAAAGAAAACCTAGTTGGAATCACCAAATTTTGTGTACACCCTAAAAATTTAAGGAAAGAAATAAAAGTAGTAGGAGGTACTAAAAGCTTACATTTTGATAAAGTGGAAGCAGTTAAGCCAGATTTAATAATTTGCAATAAAGAAGAAAACACTAAAGAAATGGTAGTTGAACTTCAGAAAATTGCACCAGTTTGGGTAAGTGATATTTTTTCTATAGATGATAGTTTAGAAATGATTAAAAGAATAGGTTCAATGTGTGGTGTGGAAGATATTGCGACATCTATTTGTTCAAAAATCATTTCTGAAAAAGAAGATTTTTTAAATTTCGTAAAAGATAAACCTACTAAAAAAGTAGTCTATGTCATTTGGAAAAAACCTCTAATGATAGCAGGTAAAAATACCTTTATTAATGAATTGTTAGTGCTCAACAATTTTGAAAATAGTTACGAAGACGAATCCTCACGATACCCAGAAGTGAAAAAAGACTTTTTAAAACAAGCTGATGAAATTTTATTGTCAACAGAGCCTTTTCCTTTTAAAGAAAAAGATGCTATAGCTTTGAGTAAAGAGCTAGATAAAAAAGTTTCGATAGTAGATGGGGAGTATTTTAGCTGGTATGGGTCAAGACTTATAGAAGCCTTTTCATACTTTAAAAGCCTACACTCTTAAGTTTATTTCTCTGCGTATTGATATCGAAGTGATTTTATTTGTTCAAAAACCGCTTCGGCTTTATCATGAATATAATCGCTTTTTTCTTTATCCTTTAATGCGATTTCATAAGATTTTCGCATTAAAAATTTATATCGTTTTTTTAACTTATCGAGCTTCGTTTCTCTTTTAAACCAATTCATCATAACTGCTATCTTTCATGTTATACAAAAGTAGTTGTGATAATAAAAAAGTGCTGTTAGTGTTAGGTTAATTCTATCACAATTGTTTATTGTATAGATAATAAAGGCGTTAATACCTTAACAGATGTTAATCTTGGAGGGCAAAAACTTGTCTTAGTAATGTAGTTGTTCTAGATTGGACAGAGTTCCTGATTTCCTTTTCTTCAACTCCAATCATAGTATAAACACCTTTTAAAGCTTCGTTTGTTACATAGTCGGTAAGGTCTGGGTTTACTTTGTTTACAAAAGGGACGGAATTGTATTTTGTAATGATATTTGTCCAAATTCTATCAGCACCGACTTTTGAAAATGAGTTTTTAATTACAGGATTAAATTTAGCATATAATTTAGAATTCGTTCTGTTTTCTAGATAACTAGTAGCGGCATTGTCTGAACCTAACAGAATGTTTTTTGCATCATTAAAAGTAATTTCTTTTACTGCGTTTACGAAAATTGGTGTAGCCTCTTTAACAGCATCTTCAGCTGCCCGGTTCATCGCTTTTAGTCCTTCATCGGCTAAGCTTCCTAGTCCGATATCTCGTAAGGTTCGATCCACTTTTTGAAGCTCTTCTGGAAGTAGAATCTTTACTAATTGATTTTTATAAAAACCATTCTCTTTAGTTAATTTGGTAACTTGTTTATCAATACCAAAGTCTAGGGCTTGACGCAATCCATTAGCAATCATAGTGGGATCAGTACCCATTTGACCAGTAGGCAGCGTGTTGACGACGTTTTGAAGTTCGGCGCAAGAAACCAACATAAATATTGAACAAAACAAAGCTATTTTCTTATAAAGCATAGGAGCGTGATTTTTATTTAAAGTAAAGATATAAAAAAGCCCTTCAATCCTGATATAAATCGGGAGAAGGGCTTTAAAAAGTGATTAATTAAAATTATTTAATCACTTTAACTGTTTTAGAAGCACCATCTATAGTTACTTGTACTAAGTAAGCACCAGAAGAAAGAGCGCTCATATCAATACTTGGAGAAATAGCATCCGGTTGAGCCGTAAGTACTGTTTTACCAAGAACATCATATACAGTTACATTGTTTACTGCAGCAGCAGACTCAATGTTTAGTACATCTTTAACTGGGTTAGGGTATACGCTAAATACATCTGCAGCGAAATCGCTTGTACTTAATACGCCAACTCCAGCAGTTACATTATCCACATAGAATAATGAAAATTCACTTGGCGCAAAAAAGTCAATACCACCTAAGTAAGGTGCTGTTGGTTCATTAAATTCTGTTCCTGCTGGTATGGCTTCGGCGCCGTCAACAAATAATTGATACTCTCTATCATCAAGGTCAAAAATAATTTCTACCTCAAACCAAGCATCGTGAGGAAAAGACCAAGTAAAAGTAGCATCAGCTGTTTGTCCCTGTCCTGGAGTTGCGTTGTCTGGGTTAAAGTAGTGATCTGTTAATAAAAAACTATTAGCATTAGTTTGATCTGGCGTTATCTCCCCTTGAATATTAAAAAAGCCTTCTTGACCTGTAGGTATGTACATTTGCCATTTTAAAGTGTAAATTCCAGAATTGGGTTGAGACTGCACCAGATATAATTGATCTTGTGGTCCTCCACCTGATTGACCAGGGCCTATAACCACAGATTGAAATCCTGAAACAGCTTGGTCAAAAGTTACTTGACCTTCTTCAGCGCCACCTTCTTCACCAGACCACGTTCTCCAATCATCAGATTGTGGCGAAATATCTCCTATGGTGTAAGAATCGATATCATCGAATTGTTCAATTTGTGCAGTGCCTGTAAAAGCAAATGCGCACAATGCAAAACCTAATAAGTAAATTTTTTTCATAATGTTAAAATTTTAGTTGTTTTAAAGTTTATTTATGATAGTAGCAATATACAAAAATATTATAATTATTACTAATTTACTAAATTTTTCTTTTTTTGTTACCTATCTTATGAAAGCCTTTTATTGTTGGCTTTTTCGTAAATTTGTACTTTAAAAAAAAATACGAAAGCTATTTATGAAACAAGCAAAACCCTATATTCCAAAAAATAAAGTACGAATTGTAACCGCCGCCTCGCTTTTTGATGGTCACGATGCCGCAATAAATATCATGCGACGTATCATTCAGTCAACCGGAGTTGAGGTTATCCATTTAGGGCACGATCGCAGTGTTGAAGAGGTAGTGAATACTGCGATACAAGAAGATGCAAATGCAATAGCAATGACGTCCTATCAAGGGGGGCACAATGAGTATTTTAAATATATGTATGATCTGCTCAAGGAAAAAGGTGCAGAGCATATTAAAATTTTTGGTGGTGGAGGTGGAGTAATTCTTCCCGAAGAAATTGAAGAATTACAAAACTACGGCATTACTCGTATTTATGCGCCAGATGATGGTAGGGAACTTGGTTTGCAAGGAATGATTAACGATTTGGTTGAAACATCCGACTTTCCTATTGGTGAAAACTTAAATGGAGAAGAAGCAAAGCTTTCAGAAAAAAATGATAACGCTATTGCTCGTGTTATTTCAGCAGCTGAAAACTTCCCAGAAGTTGCCAAAAAGACCTTAGATTCCATTCATAAAAAGAATGAAAAAAGTACGATCCCTGTTTTGGGAATCACAGGTACAGGAGGTTCAGGTAAATCGTCACTAGTTGACGAATTAGTTCGCCGTTTTTTAATCGACTTTCCAGAAAAAACAATTGGGATTATTTCCGTAGATCCTTCAAAACGGAAAACAGGCGGAGCTTTATTGGGCGATCGTATTAGAATGAACGCTATAAACTCACCGCGTGTATATATGCGTAGTTTGGCTACGCGTCAAAGTAATTTGGCACTTTCTAAACATGTTGCTGAGGCGGTTCAAGTTTTAAAGGCTGCCGAATACGACCTTATTATTTTAGAAACTTCGGGTATTGGTCAAAGTGATACCGAAATTTTAGATCACAGTGATGTTTCTCTTTATGTAATGACGCCAGAATTTGGCGCTGCAACGCAATTGGAGAAAATCGATATGTTAGATTTTGCCGACTTAGTTTCTATCAATAAATTTGATAAACGAGGTGCTAAAGATGCGCTTCGAGATGTGAAAAAACAATATATGCGTAACCACCAACTGTGGGATACCGCAAAAGAAGATTTACCGGTTTTTGGGACTATCGCTTCTCAGTTTAACGATCCAGGGATGAACAAGCTTTACAAATCCATTATGGATGAGATTGCTTCTAAAACAAAAGCCGATTTAAATAGTAACTATGAAATTTCAGATGAAATGTCTGAAAAGATTTTCGTAATTCCACCGGCAAGAACGCGTTATCTTTCTGAAATATCTGAAAATAACAGAGCTTACGACAAAAAAGCTTCCGAACAGGCCGAAGTAGCTCAAAAACTGTATGGTTTTTTTAAAACTATAGAAACCATTTCTGGTGCTACGCCTACATTAGATAAATCTGGAATTGATTCTGGAGCACTTAATGTTTCCGAAGAAAATGAAGATTTAGTTAAACTATTGGTAGCAGAGTTTGATAAAGAAAAATTGAATTTAGATCCTTACAATTGGGAAGTTATTACCAGTTGGGACGAAAAAGTAAATCGCTATCAAGAACCGGTTTATAAATTTAAAGTTCGTGACAAAGAAATTAGTATCGATACACATACCGAATCATTGTCGCATACTCAAATTCCAAAAGTCTCATTGCCTAAATACCAAGCTTGGGGCGATATATTAAAATGGGTGTTACAAGAAAATGTGCCAGGGGAGTTTCCATATACCTCAGGCTTATATCCATTTAAACGTACAGGAGAAGATCCTGCTCGAATGTTTGCCGGAGAAGGTGGCCCAGAGCGAACCAACCGCCGTTTTCACTATGTAAGTATGGGGTTGCCTGCTAAGCGGCTTTCTACTGCTTTTGATAGTGTAACGTTGTATGGTAACGATCCCAATCACCGTCCCGATATCTATGGGAAAATTGGAAATGCAGGTGTATCTATTTGCTGTTTGGATGATGCTAAAAAACTATATTCTGGATTCGATTTAACCCATAAAATGACATCGGTGAGTATGACTATCAATGGTCCCGCCCCTATGTTACTTGGCTTTTTTATGAATGCAGCCATCGATCAAAGCTGTGAAAAATATATTAAAGAATATGATCTTGTAGATGAAGTAGAAAAGAAAATCGCTAAAATTTACAAAGAAAGCGGAATGGATCGCCCAAAATATAATGGCGAACTACCTGAAGGGAATGACGGCCTAGGTTTAATGCTATTGGGGGTTACTGGAGATCAAATACTGCCACAAGATGTGTATCAAAAAATTAAGTATGATACGTTAAAACAAGTTCGAGGAACGGTACAAGCTGATATTTTAAAAGAAGACCAGGCTCAAAACACCTGTATTTTCTCTACTGAATTTGCACTTCGTTTAATGGGTGATGTACAGGAGTATTTTATCGAAAAACAAGTTAGAAATTTTTATTCCGTTTCTATTAGTGGTTATCATATTGCTGAAGCTGGAGCTAATCCAATTACACAATTGGCTTTCACTTTGGCAAATGGCTTTACCTATGTAGAGTACTATTTAAGTCGCGGGATGGATATTAATAAATTCGGACCTAATTTATCGTTCTTTTTTAGTAACGGTATTGATCCTGAGTATTCAGTAATTGGTCGTGTGGCTCGTAAAATTTGGTCTAAAGCTTTAAAAGAAAAGTATGGTGCCAATCCAAGAGCACAGATGTTGAAATATCACATTCAAACGTCTGGACGTTCGTTACACGCACAGGAGATTGATTTTAACGATATTAGAACTACGTTACAAGCATTATATGCGATTTATGATAACTGTAATTCATTACATACCAATGCGTATGATGAAGCGATTACAACACCTACGGAAGAAAGTGTGCGTCGTGCAATGGCAATTCAGTTAATTATTAATAAAGAGCTAGGATTGGCGAAAAACGAAAACCCAATTCAAGGGTCGTTTATAATTGAAGAGTTGACCGATTTAGTTGAAGCAGCTGTTCTAGAAGAATTTGATAGATTAACGGAACGTGGTGGTGTATTAGGTGCGATGGAAACCATGTACCAGCGCGGAAAAATTCAAGAAGAAAGCTTGTATTATGAAACGTTGAAGCACACAGGAGAATTTCCTATAATTGGTGTAAATACCTTTTTAAGTAGTAAAGGTTCGCCAACTATTCAGCCTAAAGAAGTAATTAGAGCTACGGAAGAAGAAAAGCAAGCTCAGATTACTACATTAGAGAAACTTCATAAAACATACGAAGATAGTGCAGAAGAAACATTAAGTAAAGTGCAAGATGCGGCTATTGAAAACAAAAATATGTTTGAAGAGCTTATGGAAGCAACCAAGGTTTGTTCGTTAGGGCAAATTACTGAAGCCTTATTTGAAGTAGGAGGGCAGTACCGTAGAAATATGTAACAAGCTTGAAAAAATTATAAATAATTTGAGATTAATTCTTAAACTACGACAAAAAACCGTATATTTATGACAAATGTCGTAACCATGGAAAAAGGTAAAGTTATTAATTTAGTACAAGAGCCCGAAGTTTTTTATCGTATTCAAAATAAGTATGATAGGATAATAAGTGTTTTGGGTGGTAGCACACAGGTTTCACAAGTTGTAAATAGTGATATAGACCTTATTGAAATTACCCGCAAAGGATTACCAACATCGGTTGTTTCTACCTTAAGTGCTGTGTTGGGTATTTCCATGGAAAAAATGAGCAGTTTGCTTCATATTTCGCATCGTACTATACAGCGCAAGAATAGCAGCGATTTATTAAATGTGTATAGCAGTGAGCAAATTCTTGAAATCGCCGATGTCATTTCCCGTGGTATCGAGGTGTTAGATACCCTTGATAACTTTACAAGTTGGTTGCATTCAGACGTACGTGCTTTAAACTATGCTAAACCTCTAGATTTTCTAGATACCAGTTTTGGTACCAAGCTCGTTAAAGATATTTTAGGCAGGATAGAGCATGGAGTTTATTCATAATACATCGTATTTATTTTGAAGCTTTATAGAATAGCAAAAAAGAAGTTTATAAATGATGTTAGTGGGGAAGGTGCTCGGCTTTATGGTGGGCGTTGGAACAAGGTTGGCGATGCTATGCTCTACAGTTCTGAACACTTGTCACTGTGTGTTTTGGAGGTTTTGGTACATATGGACTACCAATATTTTACCGATGAATATTATTTTATTGAGGCCGAAATTTCAGAAAAGGATATTTTTTTTCTGAAAGATATTGAAAAGGTTACCACTAATTGGCGAAACAACCCTCCTTTGTCTCAAACACAAGATTATGGCTCGTACTGGTTGGAAAAATCAGAACAGCTTGCTATAGCTGTGCCTTCAGCTGTTTTACCTTTTGAGTATAACATTCTTGTTAATCCAAGGCATCCCAAATTTACTGAAATTAAATTTTCAAAAGAAAAACGCTTAGGTCTTGATGCAAGAATGCAGGTTTGATGTTTACAAGGTCAGCATCCAAGTGCGCTGTAGTTTTCTAAACTTTTTAAGCTCGTGCCTTAACAGGTTTAAAAACTCTTTCCCGTTGCTGTTGGAATGTTCTAATCGTTCACAATTTTTGTAAAGTAAATTGGTCAATCGAGCTACCGAAGCAGCGTGTTTGTGTTTTGCTTCAGAAAAAAGTTGGTTTTCAGCTTTTAATATTTCAGGAGCTAAGTTTGTAGATTGTTGTACAATATCCCCTGTAAAATAAACGTGCGGATCTTCTGTTCCATCTTCTTTCAAACTAGCTAAATCGTGTACCAGATATTCTGAAACTCTTCGTGATAAAGCAAAAATTTCCTCAGCCTTTTTATAAAGGGCTGTCTGTGGAAATTTATTTGGAAGAGGTGTTGCCATTATAGCTATTATTAATATTTAAATACTGAAACCCAAATTTACTAAGAAAAACGATTAGTTGTCAGTTGAAATTAAGGTGTTTTGTTATATTTGAATTAATATTTAACGTATTTTAAAAATAAACTTTAAAAATGATTGATGACTTAAATTGGAAGATTTTAAAGCATTTACAAAAAAACGCAAGACTGTCCAGTGCCGAAATAGGAAGACAAATTGGTATGAGCTCACCAGCAGTTTCTGAGCGGATAAAAAAAATGGAGGATGCAGGTGTAATTCATGGATATCACACCGTTGTTTCTCCATTTGAAGCTGGCTATCAATTAAAGGCCATTATAACACTACGGGCTTTTATGGGGAAATTAAAACCCTTTTTAGAAAAAGTAAAAACATATGATGAGGTTTTAAACTGTTACCGAATAACTGGTAATGAAAACATCGTGATGGAAGTAGCTTTACGAAATCAAAAACATTTAGAGGCGTTCATTGACCAATTGATTGTGTATGGCGAAACTAAAACCCAAATAGTGTTGTCTCATGTAGTTAAAAATAATGAAATTAAGAAAGCTTAACGTTTCATTTTAATTCAGTTAAAGTTATATCAATTAAGGTATTATTAATACAAAAGTGAAGTGTCGTATTCTAAATTTGTAACGAATCAACTACTACAAATTATGAAAAATTATACACTTCACTTTTTAATACTTACTATTATTACAGCTATTATCGGATTTTCAGGCCTTGAATTTATTGGAGGTTCTGTAGTTCGATTTATTTGTTTGGTTTCTGGTATTGGGTTGTTTATTTCCTGTTTAGATTCAGTGCTTATTACTCGAAAAAATAGAAAATTTAAAAAGCAAGTTGAAGCTAAAAAGGTGAAAAGCGATTCTGGATCAAGAAACTTCAGTAATAACCATTAATTGATTATTACGAAATAACCTCCTTTTCTATAGTTACTGTCTTTGTAGGAGTTACGCTACTTGATTTATTCATCAATTTGTGTAACCACCATACGGCTAAGCATATTACCACAAGGAAAACAAACATTGTATACCAAGTAAGGCTGAATCCTAGACCATCTACAAGATTCATCCCTGCATTATGACCAACAATATGAGAAATTGAAAAGCTCATACTGTATAGCCCCATATAGCTTCCTTTTCTTCCTTTTGGAGCCATCTCAAGTGCTAGAGCATTTGAGAACGGTGAACCTATCATTTCTCCAAACGTCATTAATACCATTCCTATTAATAATACACCACTCCAATAGCTTATATTTAAAACAATAAAACTTATTGCCAAAAAGAAGACGCCCCAAAATGTAGCCATGGTTTTCGACATTTTTTTTCGTTCTAACCAAGTTATTAAAGGCATTTCAAAAATTACAATCAATGCCCCGTTTATGAAAAATAACCATCCAATGAGATCCTCACTTAAAAAGTGTGCCTTCTCATAATACAAGGGCATAACTGAAAAATATTGTACAAAACAGATGCTATTTGCTACCATGATGATAAAAAATAGAATGAAAAGTCCATTTAAGTATGGAGGAACTCCCTCCTTTTTTACTACTTTTTCGGTTTCATTTTCTTTAGATTTTTTAGGCTTTAAGAGGATAAATAGACCAATAGAAGCTATTACGCAAGTAAGGCCATCAATCCAAAATAGAGAAGTATAGCTAATTGTAGCTATTATAATTCCACCAATTAATGGGCCTATTGAAAAACCAAGATTAATAGCTAATCTAATTAGTGTTATGCTTCTAGTTACATTGCCAGGCTTACTATATACTTCACATGCTACAAAAATGGCTGGGCGGTACGCATCGGCTACCAAAATGAGGGTGAAAATTCCGAAACAAAACCCATAAAATGTATCTACAAACTGTAGAAAAACAAATCCTATACCTCCTAAAAATAAGCTGGAAACAATTACTTTGTAAAAACCTATGGTATCGGTCAATCTACCACCAATCCAAGTTCCGACTAAAGAACCTACACCAAAGGAAGTCATAATCCACCCTACTTGCGGCAATGTAAACCCTTTTGCATTTACTAAATACAATGAAAGAAAAGGAATTACCATCGCTCCAACTCGGTTAATAAACGTAACCAGTGAAAGTAACCAGATTTCAGGTGACAAGCCCCGAAAGTTATTGATGTAATTGGTGTATAGTTTTTTCATTTTGATTTGTATAAAAATAAAACGTCCCGGAAAGTTCCGGGACGTTTTTATATTGATTTAATTTATGTTTACATAACTCAACACATACATATCCCGTTTCTATGGCTAATCACCACAGATTGTTTAACAGAATTATAGGTGCGTTTTTTCATTTTTTGTTTAATTGATTATTCAAAAGTAGTAAAAAAATGAATTCAATTTACATGTAAGGGGCATTTCTGAAATATAATGCAATACGTATCTATTAAAATGATTTGTATATTGAGTTAAAATTTTAGTATGAAATATCTTTTTACCTCGATAATATTATTAATTTCTTTCTTCTCCTTAGCACAAACTAATGAAGAAATTATTCAGGAAATTGAAACCTATCATGCTTCAGAAAATGAAAAATTTAGTACTGCTGAAACCACCATTTTAACCGAAAAAGATTTTAAAGATTTTGAACAATTAGCGTTTTATCCAGTTGATTTGAAATATAGAGTCGAAGCTAAACTTATAAGAACACCTAATGAAGAACCTTTTTTAATGCCAACTACGACAGAGCGTTTACCAGAATACGTGAAATATGGAGAAGCTCATTTTACTTTAGAAGGAAAAAATTTTAAACTAAATTTATATAAAAGCACAGAACCCTACGAAGAATCAGGTTATGAAAACTATCTTTTTTTACCGTTTACAGACTTAACAAGTGGAGACGGCTCGTATGGTGGAGGAAGATTTCTAGACGCTAGAATTCCTGAGGGAGATACCATCGTTTTAGACTTCAATAAAGCGTACAATCCATATTGCGCTTATAACTCGCGGTATTCGTGCCCAATTCCGCCTAAAGAAAACGATTTATTGGTTAGAATAGAAGCAGGGGTGAAAAATTTTGGAAAGCACTAAATAAATTTAACTAAGTACATTCCTAAAAAAACGGCAGCAAAACCAATTACAAAACTTCCTAATGTGTAAAGTGCAAAACTTAGAAAATCACCCGATTTTAAAAAGATGTGATTTTCGTAAGCAAAGGTAGAAAAGGTAGTAAAACCACCACAGAAACCTGTGGCGACTAATAAAACAGTGTTTTGAGAAACAGAGTTATTCTTTAAAGCTAAACCTAATACAATCCCTATAATAAAGCTACCTATAATATTTGCGGCAAATGTGCCGTAAGGAATACCCGTTTCTACGCTATTTAAGTATTTACTTATCCAGTAGCGTAGTGAACTACCTAAGCCACCACCAATAAATACCAATAATAGTTGTTTCATTTAAAAATCTTCTTCTGATTGAAGCACGGGAATGTAAATTTCTGTAATCCAATTTGATGGATTAGGAACTTCCCCTGGATCTGTTGCATAGACTTCAAACATATTGGAATAGGTGTCTATTTCCAAATTGTTTTCTGCTATATACTTTTTTGCTGTTTCATAAGCTTCGGGCAAGTTATCGTAGTTTCCCTTTAGGGTAGTTTTAACAGCGGTAGTAGTTTCCATAAAGCCTGTTAAAACAGGACTGCCCTCTGGTGTGATAACTCTATCTTTTATAGGAATAGCAGCTGAAAAAATTACGGCTCCATTTGCTTCATCTATATTATTGTAAATAGTGAAAGGCATCCCAGAAGACCGTATGTTGTTTTGTTGCATATATCCCATAACTTGACCTAACATTGGCCCCATTTTATCCCCAATTTCACTCTGTTTAGCTGCTGTAGTATTGTACATATAGTATCCACCACTATAAAGGGTAAGACCATCAACATTAATAGTGTATTGTTTCATGCTTTCTTCAACTACTTCTTCAAGATTGTTCAACCCGTTTGCAAACATTTTTGACAAACCGGTCTCCATATCGTCTTCTTGAAATGACATAAATACTTTTTCCATAAACGATTGCTCACCTTTCATACCCCAAGTTACTTTGGTCTGTCCGTCATTCTCAGTTTCTTCAAAATACCAATACACATCACTCTTACTGTCACCTATTGGTGTATTGAAAACAATCTCTTGGTTAATTTCTTTGTTGGGTATTACTTTTACTGTTTTCATAGAACCATCACCTACTGCTTCGCTTGTCCAAGAATAAGAAGCTCCTTCACCTTCTGTTTTTTCGGCATAATCAATTTTCATATTCTCATCTTCTTCCATCCAAGGTCCCCATTGTGACCAACTTTTAAAGTCTTTCACATTATTATAAACAACTTCAGCAGGAGCATTTATTACTTTTGTTTCAGCAACATTAAAACTACCATCTTTGGTAGCAAAATAGATAGCTCCGCCAATTATGACAATTAAAAGTAAGAAAAAGAGGTATTTTAAAATTTTCATGAAAAGAAGTTTGTTGGTTATAATCCATAAAGATAATCATTTTAACATAATAGCATAGTTTATAAACCTTCTTTGAGTAAAATGAATTTGCTACATTTGTTGAAATCTAAAAATCAACAAAATGAAGAATACTTTTATTATAGCTGCTGCTATGAGCGGGTTTTTGTTTTTTTCTTGTGCTGAAGAGAAAAAAGATAAACCTGAACAAGACATTGCTGAAGTGAAAACCGATGACTTTAAATATCAGGTAGATACCTTTGGTGATATTAAAGTACTGCGTTACCAAATTCCTGGATGGGAAGACCTTTCTTTAAAGGAGCAGAAATTAGTGTACTATCTTACACAAGCTGGCTTGGAAGGACGTGACATTATGTGGGACCAAAACTACCGTCACAACCTTAAAATTAGAAAAGCCTTTGAAAATATCTATACTTCGTACGAAGGGGATAAAACTACAGATGACTGGAAAAATTTTGAGACGTATCTAAAGAGAGTTTGGTTTTCTAACGGAATTCACCACCATTACAGTACGGCAAAAATGAAGCCTGACTTTAGTAAAGAGTATCTTCAAACGTTATTAGATAATACTAACTCTGAACTTACAGGTGAAGCTCTTGAAGTCTTATTTAATGATGAGGACTCTAAAAAAGTAAACTTAAGTAAGGATGCAGATATAGTAAAAGAAAGTGCTATTAACTTTTATGGACCAGATGTTACTACTGCAGATGTAGAAAAATACTACAGCTCTATTGAGGTAAATAAGGAAGAGCCTATAGAAGTAGGCTTAAATTCTAAGCTTGTAAAAGAAAATGGAAAGCTAGTAGAGAAAACTTATAAAAGTGGCGGAATGTATGGTGCTGCTATCGATAAGATTATTGAATGGCTAGAAAAGGCAAAAGGTGTTGCTGAAGATGAAAATCAAGCAAAAGCTTTAGGTTTATTAATTGAGTATTACAAAACAGGAAGCCTAGATACTTGGGATGACTATGCTGTTGCTTGGGTAAATTCTACCGAAGGGGATATCGACTGGATTAATGGCTTTATTGAAGTGTATAACGATCCTAAAGGGTATAAGGGCTCATATGAAAATATTATACAGATTAAAGACTTCGATATGTCTAAAAAAATGGCTGTACTTTCACAAGAAGCACAGTGGTTTGAAGACAACTCACCTTTAATGAAAGAACATAAAAAGGACAGTGTAAAAGGAGTTTCATATAAAACAGTGATTGTTGCAGGAGAAGCAGGAGATGCTTCCCCAAGCACCCCAATTGGAGTTAATTTACCAAACAACAACTGGATTAGACAAGCTCACGGAAGTAAGTCTGTTTCTTTAGGAAATATAATCAATGCATATAATAATGCAGGCGGAAGTGGCCGTTTACAAGAGTTTGCTCATGATGAAGAAGAGATAGCTCTTGAAGAAGAATACGGAAAAAATGCAGATAAACTACATACAGCACTACACGAAGTTGTAGGGCACGCTTCTGGACAGATTAATCCAGGTGTAGGTACACCTAAAGAGACATTGAAAAGTTATAAATCTACTATTGAAGAAGGTCGTGCCGATCTTTTTGGATTGTACTACTTAATGGATCCAAAATTACAAGAACTAGGCCTTGTTGAAGACTGGGAAAAAACTGGAAAAGCTGCTTACGATGGTTATATTCGTAATGGTTTAGTAGGGCAATTAGTTCGTTTAGAGTTAGGAGATGACGTAGAAGAAGCACATATGCGTAACCGCCAATGGGTGAGTGCTTGGGCTTTTGAAGGAGGACAAGAAGAAGGTGTTATCGAAAAAGTAACTCGTGACGGAAAAACGTATTACGACATCAAGGACTACAGTAAATTACGTGAAATTTTCGGTGAATTATTGCGTGAAACACAACGTATCACTTCAGAAGGGGATTATGAAGCTGCTAAAGCACTTGTTGAAGATTACGGTGTAAAAGTAGACCAAGAACTTCATAAGCAAGTAATTGATAGAAATAGTCAATTTAAATCACCTCCTTACAGCGGTTTTGTAAATCCAGTAATTGTTCCGAAGATGAACGATGAGGATGAAATAGAAGGCTTTACTATTGAGCAACCCGCTTCTTTTGAAGAGCAAATGTTGATGTATTCTAAAAACTACGGAAATTTGCCGGTAGAAAACTAAATTAATGGATTCTATTTAAATCAAAAACCTCCCGAATATTTTCGGGAGGTTTTTTACATTCAAATATGAAACAAAATCTGATTAGTTAGTAGTCACATCAAAGGTAGGCTGTTTTTGAAGTAGATAAAATACCCAATTTCGGGTATATTTTTCCTTCTTAGTACTAATTACATAAATTGTAAAATTGGCATAGCTCTTTGTCAATTTCTTCTTGAGATAGCCCTAACCTTGATAGGTTTCCTGAAAGATTTTCGATTTCTTCCTTTTCTCTTTCATAGTCTGCTGTTGTAAGATACTTAAAGGTATTAAACTTGATTTGTGTGAAATTAGGAAACTCTTCTTGCGATACGCCCCAAGAAAATGAATTACCCTTGGTAAGAAGTACATCATCGACAAATAATGTGATGGAGTTACCGTGAACACCTATTTTTGATAGGGTATTTAATGTATTGTTTCGTAAGAAAAAATAATAATAAGCACTGGGATTTTTTTCATCCCAAGAAAAAGTAACGTCATTGCTAAAAACACGAATACTATCTTTTGGGGTTACTAAAATATCTAATAAATTATCCCTATAGACATTACCAGTATGTTGTTTAGTATTTTCAGCTCCTTTTAATTGTTTCCACACATAGGTGAAATATTTTTTTGAAAAGGCACCATCGTCAATAGGTTTTGGATGGCTTTTAATTTCTGAAATTTTATAACTCCCAGCATCGGCAAGTTCATATAAAGCTCCAGCTTTATCAATAAAAAGAGCCATATTTTCTTGTGAAATTTCTATAGCGCCGTTGTTGACCAGCGTTCCTTTTTTAAGGGATTTGGTGGTGTTTTCAACTTTATTAATAGGTGTTCCTTTTGTTTTATAAACCACATATTCTTGTGCTTGAATTGTAAGTGATGTAAAAAAGAGTATATATATTACTCTTGAAAAAAGTAGCTTTTCCATTTGTATTTTCTATTTAATTTAAAAATCAAAATCTTATATAATCCAATAAATTCAACACTTAACACTAATACAGCTATAATCAATTCTGGTTTAAAGAGTATTTTATTTTTATATAACCACAACGAAAACCATAATAAAAAAACGGTAAATAGAAGCTGAACAACTTTTTTATTAAGCATATAACTAACAGGTTTTTTTGTACTTGCATACATAAAATATAACAATGCTGTATAAGTGATAATTACTGTTATTAAAAGAATAATCCATTGAGGAATCACTTTAATAAAGTCTTTGTTAATAAGCATCGCAATAATATTGGCATGTATAAGTACTCCAAACATATCTGGCGGACTTTTCCCAGCTGTTTTAGTATTTAAAGGAGTGAAAAACTTGTCTTCAATATCATAAACACTAGTGTGCGGTGTACCAACGTAACCAACCAAAACAATTTTATCTTTTACAAAAGGGTGTGTTTCAGTTTCCATAAATTCTTGATAGGAGAACGTAAAAAATTGATCCGTTGTCCCGCTGTAATTTATGGGAATAGGTTTTGAAAGTTTGCTTTTCATATTTTCAGCTTCCCATTTTTCACCTACATATTTTTTTGAAACTAATGTAGAAAAAGATGTTTGTGTAGTATCACTAAGGTCTTGATAGCCTTCAAACTCCCTGATAACATCTGTTTTTAAATTGAAATTTAAATTGGAGTACCCAACGAGTTCGTGATTTTTCTTAAAAGGAGCTGCATTGTACGCCCAAGTGTCACCTAAAAATGCTTTGGAAAGAATGATGTTTTCAGACTGTAAGCTTTCTCCCAATAAAGAATCTAAGAAATTGTCTTTTCTGTCTTTAAATACGATATCGAGCCCTATAACCTTAGAATCTTGTTTTTTTATATGTTCTATTAATTGTTGTATTTCAAACCTGTCTTTATGTTCTATATTAACCACGACAATGTCTTTAACAGGTTTTTTCTCGAACATTTCTTGTGAATAATAAAGATCTAAAAAGCTAAAATCTTTAAAAGCATTTGTAAATGGATTGAATATAGAAAGGTTAACAATTAGAAAAGAAATAAGATATAAAATAATAACTGAAAATAGGAGGCATAGGCCGGCATCCTTCATTAATAATTTAATGTTCTTCCTCATTCTTTACTGGCTTTAGTTGCTTTTGAAAGAGCAGCAGCAACAATACCTGCCGGCACGGTTACAATACCCAAACCAACAATTAAAATACAGAAAGTAAATAATTTACCTCCAGTAGTAACTGGATAGACATCGCCATAGCCCACAGTTGTTAAGGTTGATATAGACCACCACAAACTGTGGAAAATCGATTTAAACTTTTCCGGTTGTACATCATGTTCAAAATAGTAGATGCCAACAGCAGACAGATAAATTAAAATAGCAGTTATGAATAAAAACAAAATAACCTCTTCTTTAGCTTCTACAGCGGCTGTTTTAAAACGATTTAAGGCTTTATTATAACGAACAAGTTTTAAAACTCGGAAAATTCTGAAAACTCTAAAAGCTCTCAGCGATCTTAGATCTACCCCAATGGCGATGTAAAATGGAAGAATGGCCAATAGGTCAATTAGTCCATAGAAACTGAAAATATATTTGAGTTTAGAAGCTGCATAATAGACGCGAAAAATATATTCAATTGTAAAAACCACGACACAAAAAACGTCGAATACTTTTAAAAAAAGTACTGTGTTAGGATGAAGGTTTGGTATTGTTTCAACTGCAAATGCAATCATAGAAAGCACAATGAGTATTTGAATAAAAATATCAAAACGCCTCCCTAATTTGGAGTTTATATTGGTAATCATGTTTTTTAAAAGTTGCAAGAAATAAGTTTTGTTAGCTTACCATTCTCCTAACCTTGTTAGGTTGTTAATAGCATCTACATTTCCTTGCCTAGCAGATTTTTTCCACCACTCTACTGCCAAATTTTTATTCTTCCGAATGCCTTTACCTTTATAATAGAGCCATCCTATTCGTTCTTGTGCATATGCGTTACCCTTATTGGCAGGTGTTAAGTACATTTCAAAAGCATCTGAGTACATTCTTTGGTTAAAATAGGAGTCTCCTTTAATTACTTGCTTTGCAATGGTTTCTACGTCTGTTTCTCTTGTTTCTGTTTTTACAACCGGGGTAGGAGTCGATTTTTTTGCATTCTCATCAGCCTCTATTTTAGCTAAACCTTCTGCTGCTTTTGGGTGATTTCCTTCTGCTGCTTTACTAAACCAAAAGCGTGCGTTTTTCATATTTTTAAACACACCATAGCCTTCATAATAACAAGTTGCTGCCATATATTGCGCTTCAACATAGCCCTGTTGTGCAGCGGTAATGTACCAGTTTAAGGCCTTTCGGGCATCTTTATCTACTCCTCTTCCAGAAAGATATAAATCTCCTAATAGATGTTGAGCTTGAGCATTTTTACTTTCTGCTGCTTTAGATAATAACTCAAACGCTTTACTATATTCTTCATTTTGAATATAAAGAGCACCTTTTTCTACAGATTCTTCTACACTCATTCCGTTAATACCCTCTTCAATCTTTTCAAACTCACTAGTTGCAATTACTTCAATTATATTGCCATTTTTGTCAGGGTCTTGCGAACGGGTTAAAAATTGATTTCCAAAAGTAATTGCCTTATCATAGTTTTTACCTTTATAAAATGATTTACTTAAATGGTATACTACCGATGGATTAGCAAAAAAGGCAGTATTATTTATGGATGATTGTGTATATAATTCGCTAATTTCTTTAATTCTTGGTTCTTTATCTAATCCCTCTATACTTAAATAGTTAACATACGCATCCATTGCTTTTTCATCATCTCCTACTCCTGCGTAACAAATGGCTTCAAAATAACGAATGTCTTCAGTGTAGCCTTTATAGTATGAATTTCTAGCTACGCTTAATTGTTTTAAGGTTTTTCTATAGTCTTCCTTGGTTAGTGAGTTGTTTTTTAACTTATTGTCTATAATTTCGACTAATTTTAAAGCTACTTTGTTTACGTCTTCTTTTCTAACTTTTATAGTAAGTGCTTTATTCTTCACTGATTTCCAGCCATCTTCTGCTTTTTGAGCTCTATCTGCTCTTGCGGGGTGAGAGGAAGATGCTTTTTCGGGTAACCTACTTGTTACCAATAATGTTTCTTCTAAAGAGGCTCCTAAATTTGCCAGAGCACGTCCAGCAAAGTAATCTGCTTGCAGTTCATAATCGTGATTACTACTTCCGTTATTAAGACTATGGCCATTGAGGTGATGCCCAATTTCATGAGCAAGAACAAATTTACCAGACCAGTCATTAGAAGTACTGTTTATAAGCCCCTGTAACCAATCGCTATCATAGATAATATAGCGGACATCTTCACCACCAATAGGAATGATTTTGGCTACTGCATTTTCAATGTTTGAACATTCTTTAAGCTCAAAACCTGCTTTGCTTACTCCTGCTGTTTGTACAATTTCATTAACAATGTCTTCTACTTCTTTTGGCGTACTCATAAAGCCTAAACCAACAGTTTGACAAAGTTCATCTACCTCTTCTTCGGTATCGGCTTGTACTACATCTTGAAATTTCTGCGATAATACAGGGCTTACTGTGAAAAAAATGAAACCCCAAACTAGTATCTTCTTCATAATAAAAATTTATATAAAATTTGAGCAATACATTAATATTGCACTTCTACTTTTTTTCTTTTTTTAAAAACGAAACAAAACTGTCTCGGACGCTAATTACTTCTTGACCTTCTAAATTTATAAATCCTAACTTTTTATTTTTTGAATCTAATAAAATTGAAAGCTCACAATTTTCGGCGCATAATTCATATTGATAATCAGGTTCAAATGCTATGTTTTTATCTTCAGTGGTGTTATAATTGTTTGAGTTTGTAATTTCAGTAAGAAACGTACTTGCTTCTTTATTTATCAAACTATCTTGTTTAACTGCCTTTTTTCCATATTCATTGGTTGTCCCTTCAATTAACACATCCTCAATTTTATAAATAATTACTTTTTGAGTGTTTTGAACATGATCCAACTTTGCGGTACCAACTGTTGCTTCTAGATTGATACTTTCCATTTTATCTTCGGCTTCTTTTACAACATCTTGCGAACTGTATAAGCTTTCTTTTTGTCCTTTACAGCAAATAGTCAAGGCGCAAACCATTAAGGTGACAGTTATTTTTTTCATTTAAGATCGTTTTATATCTAAGACCATCATTGCTGTCGTCCCTTTTTTGAAAGTTGCATCAAATTTCATTTTGTCTTTTGAAAGTTCTATGTTTTCCTTTGGAATTAGGCTATCATTAAATATTACATATAGCTTATCAAGCATATCACCTTCAAGCGTGTCTAACTGTTCTTTAACTTTATGAGAGTCTATTTTTTCAAGTGAAAAGACAACGATTGTGTAATCTGAATCTACGTCCTTATTAAGCCTAAAAAAATACTTTTCTCCTGGGATTACCAATTCGGCTTCTGTATTATCAAAATATGGAGAGATTCCTTCTTGGTGCGGGAAGAGTACACCATTTTCACCAGCGCTGTCTGCAGCAAATACATATACGTAACTTGGTTGATTAACCTTAGCATACATGCGATATCTGGTCTCTTTTGGGTAGGTAGCAGTAGTTTTATAATCGCCTACTGTTTTTTCGTCGGCTTCTTCTTCTTTAACCACATCTTGCCAACCGAGAACACTTTTCTTGAAAGTGGCATCACCTTTAACAACTTCCATGGCATGTCCGCCTTTTAATTCGATCCGTAGTTCTCCTGCTAAAGTTTTAAATTCGTTTACTGGTTTAGGCTTCGGAATAATTTCTAAGGCATAGCGAGTGTAGGTTACAAAATCATCATACTTTACCCATATGTATCCATTGTTACCCCAGTCTGTACCCCAGCTGTTTATAATTTCAAAAGCTCCACCGTATTTTTCATCGTCAAAACCAACCACACACATGGCATGACCACCGCCTGTTAATTGATTATCTGGCACGTAAACTCCTTTGGCTATATGTAGTGCTTTTTCTACTTTAAAACCAATTATCACAGGATTTCCGTTGTGAACGGCCCGTTTTACATTTTCTATTTTTTCTTGCTTTGTTTCGCTACCAACAATAACACGATTGTATTCTTTAATAACATTTGATTTCGCTTTTTCAAAGACATTTTCTGGAATGGCATCGTCACAAAATTGAGCATCTTTATAATCTTCAAAATAAGGAGAGCCATCATTTATTAATGAACGTAATGCACGATCTAATGAAGCTCCTTTTTGACAGTTATAACTGTTTTCTTTGGTTGCAGCGTTTAAATAGGTGAAAATAGGGGAGAAGGCTATTTTATTTATTTCTTCTTGGTCTTTTAACCCCAACTGTTTAGCTTCTACTATGGTACGACCGTAATAAGCTGTAGCCCAGCCAGTACAAGTGCCATATCCCCCTTGGCTTCTAACAACCGGAGCATATTTTTTAATTGAAGCGCTTGATATGTCGGCTAGATCATCAAAAAAAGCGACATTTTTAGGTTTTGACGGTATCTCTTCGTATGCTTCATCATCAAACACCAACCCTGTGCCATGCTGAGCAAGACACAGAGAGGTGGTTAATAAAATAAAAAAGAAAACAAACTGTTTCATATGTTTTTTTTAAAACTTAAAATTATTGACGATCTGATAATCCATCGAAGTCTTCAAATAATCTTCCTTCTCCTTCATCTATCAATTCATCTTCCGTATCACCAGTTTTTTCAATTATTATAAATCCAGATTCTACATTCAAAATACCTTCTTCTGATATAGTTCCTGAAATAGCAAGGCCATTAGTTATTGAAACATTGTTTCCAGATCCGGTTTGATTTACTCCGTTTGTTCTAATAATTATTGTAAAATTGTTTCCCGAACCAGTTATAAAAGATTCAGCACCAGTTTCTGTAGAAGTTACATTGCCTTCAGGATCAATTTGAGCACCACTGTATTCAATGCTTAAGTCATCATTGTTTTGGGAAAAAAATGAAATTCTTTTATCGAAAAACCCATCACCAATATCAAAACCATCGTCAGGTATATTTGTTGCTTTTAAAACATTAGGGCTTATTAAATAACTTCCAACTACATCTGGAGGAGTATTACCCGTATTAACATTAATTCCTAAGTCTAATAATCCTTGATATGCATCTTCTGTTAAAAAGTCTATAATATCATCCTCTGTTCCGGTAAAGCCTAAATCTTCACCATCTTCAAGAAAAGACGCTTCAGAATCAACATCACAAGAAGACAATCCTAATAGCGATATAAATAATGTAATATATAAGTATGATTTTTTCATCGTATTGTTTTTTAAATTATAAGTGTATTAAAGGATGTTGAAACGTAAAGAAATGTTTAGTGTAACAGGAGTTTTGTTTTTAAAATTCACTTCGTCCACTTCACCATCAACTCCTAATAATTTTTCTTTATTGAATGCAAAAAGTGTTGGTGTTGTTAAAGCATCTGCCCCTACAAAAACTCCATTAACAATTTTCCAAGTTAATCGCAGTCCACCCGCTACATAATAACTGCTTCCGTAGTTAGCTTCGTCCGCTTTTCTTTGAAACTGCAACCATCCCAAACCTAGTAATGGAGATATTTCAAAGTTTGTATCAATAGGATCACCTAACGCGAAATCATATTTTAAAGCAAAAAATCCATCATAAGCTCTAATGTCTTCTCCGCCAATAATCGAGAAATAACCCATAGAACCAAATCCTAGTCCAGATTCGTTAAAGTCTGCATTTACTACTAGACCTATACCTACGTTAAAGATGTTCTCGTCATTAGAAAAATTCTGCGTATTTCCATCTTGAGTAATTTGAATTTCATCTATAAATAAAGGAATAGGCATAAACATAACACCTAAAGAGTATTCCTTGAATGTTTGCACCTTATCTTGAGTAAAAGATTCTTCTAAAGAATATTCATATGTTTCTCCAGGGGCTTGCAGTAACATGCTAGTCTCTTGTGCTTTAGTAGCACTCCAACACAAAACGCATAAAAGAATAAGTGTAATTTTTTTCATAATTAAAATTTGGTTTATAATTTTTGTTAAAAGTAAGTTAAGACGGAATGTTACAAAATACCCACTATTGGGTATTTTTTGTAGGAAAAGGATTAACTGCCTTGTTTTCAGTGTATTTGTAGGCCAAGGCTTGTAACTGTCTACTTCCTGTTATGTTTAACTTTTTGATTATATTTTTTCTGTGAGTACCAACGGTAGCTTGGCTTATAGAAAGCATTAGTGCAATTTCTTTAGATCGAAAACCATTGCCAACTAAATTAAATATTTGAGACTCTCTACGGGTAAGATTTTTAACCTTGGGGCCTTGCTGCTTAAGTACTAAAGCATGGTAAATAGTCTTATCCAGAATTTTTTTGTTTTCTGAAATATGCTTTAAAGCATCTAGAACGGTTATCGTTTCATTAGTATTTAACTGAAACGAGTGTTCTTTGGCTTCTTCTAGAAGTGTAGTTAATTTTGTGTAAATATTCACAGCCCAAAAATAGAAGGCCTGAGCAATACTTAAAATACCCGATTTTGGGTATTTTCTTAGTAATCGGTTCTTTTTTTAACCGAATTATAAAGTAAGAAAGGGTTTTTTTAGCCTTTCACATATGTTTTAATGGCTAAAAGAAGTACTATGAAAATAATAAAGCCAATAAGGATCCAAAAGCTTCCTTTGTAGTATTTTTTATGAAGCTTTTTATCTTTTCGATAACTAAAAAGAATAATACCTATAAAAGCGAAAGCAAAAATAGCAGCAAAAATCCATTGACCGGTACTAAACATAAATGTGTAATTTTACGTTTGCAAAAATACAATTAAACTACATATTATGAAGAATAAAATTGCTGCTGTTGCTGAATTTCATGAGGCTTTTGGCTTAGGAAGAAAAGAAACCCCAACAGCCACCTTAGGAAAGGAAAAAAACCTATTGCGTTATAAATTAATGCGGGAGGAAAATGAAGAGTATCTAGAAGCTGCCAACGATAATGATTTAGTAGAAGTAGCCGATGCCCTTGGTGATATGCTCTACATACTGTGTGGAACAATAATTGAACACGGCATGCAGCATAAAATAGAAGAGGTGTTTAGTGAAATACAAAGAAGTAATATGAGTAAATTAGGTGCAGATGGAAATCCAATCTATAGAGAAGATGGGAAGGTTTTAAAAGGTCCTAATTATTTTAAACCAGACATTCAATCTATTTTAGACAAATAAAAAAAGCCGAAAGAAGTTTTCTTTCGGCTTTTAATTTTATAAAGTTAGCTTATTAAGCTAAAGGATATCTCCACCCAAAAGGATCTTCTGCTCTGTTTTGCTGAATATCCATTAATTCTTTTTTAAATCGAACAGCGTACCCATCGTTTGTTTTAGGAATATCGTACACTTCTTCTTTGTAGCTAAAAGCGCTTACTGGGCTAATTACCGCAGCAGTTCCAGCTCCAAATATTTCCATTAACTCATTATTTTTTGCAGCCTCAACTAGTTCTGAAACTTGTATACGTCTAATTTCAGTTTTTATTCCAGCACGTTCAGCTAGCTTTAAAACACTCTTCCTTGTTACGCCGTCTAAAATTCTATCACTAATTGGAGCAGTAATCAATGTGTCCTTAATTCTGAAGAAAACATTCATCGTTCCAGCCTCTTCTAAATACTTATGCTCATTAGAGTCGGTCCATATTATTTGTTGAAAACCTTTTTCACGAGCTAAATTAGTAGGATAAAATTGTGCGCCGTAATTTCCAGCTGCTTTGGCATAACCAACCCCGCCATCTGCAGAACGACTAAATTTTTCAGCGATTACAACCCGCACATCGCCTGTATAATAGGCCTGGGCAGGTGCCATAAGAATCATGAATTTATATTCATCTGAAGGGGCTGCCGAAACACCAACTTCAGTAGCCATAGCAAATGGGCGTATGTAAAGTGAATTTCCATCGCCTGGCTGTACCCAATCTTTATCAAGCTGTAAAAGTGTGTGTAATGCTTCAAAAAAGAACTCCCTAGGAAATTCAGGAATCGCCATCCGTTTTGACGATTTATTTATACGCTCAAAGTTCTCTTCAGGACGAAATAAGAACACTTCGCCATTATCATCTTTATAAGCTTTCATTCCTTCAAAAACAGCTTGGCCATAATGAAAAACCTTTGTAGCAGGCGATAAAGTTAAATTGCCATAAGGTTTAATAGTAGGGTTTTGCCATTTACCATCTTTGTAGTCACACTCAAACATATAATCTGTAAAATTCTTGCCAAAGGTCAATTTATCAAAATCTACTTGATCTATTTTTGATTTTTTGATTTTTTCGATTGAAATATGCTCATTTGCGGTAAGACTCATGGAATACGTTGTTTAGCTGTCAAAATTAATTAAAAAATACTCTAAAAAAAATGTAAAAATTCCTTAAAATTGTAGAATTATAATATACGATTAATTTCTGAAAAAAATATCATGAAAAATATACTATTTGCCATTACCTTCCTATTTATAGCTATAAGTTGTAATGAGAACAAAAAAAGTGAAGACGTTGAAAACGAGATGACAACAGTAGGTGAAGTTACTGAAACTTCAAAAGAAATGGCTTATCAATCTTTTGGTGAAAAAATAAACGACAATAATGTTATGACAGCTGCCGAAATGAAAGAAAAATTTGAAGCCATGAAAGTTGGTGATACGGCAGAAGTGAAATTTCGGTCAAAAGTGAATTCGGTTTGTCAGAAAAAGGGATGTTGGATGCGCCTAGATATCGGTGATGAAGACGAAGCTTTTGTAAAATTTAAAGACTACGATTTCTTTATGCCAAAAGATATCGCTACCGATGAAGTTATTGTTGCTGGAAAAGCATATGTTGAAAAGACGAGCGTAGAAGATTTAAAACACTTTGCAGAAGATGCAGGTAAAAGCGAAGAAGAAGTTGCTGCTATTACAGAACCAGAACTTACATATGCGTTTTTATCACACGGAGTATTATTGCCAGAAACTGCAGAAAAGCAATAATAATGAAACGTACATTCCTTAAAACTGGCGATGGATCTATAACGATCCATTTGCCAGATTGGGATGAGCAATACCACTCAAAACATGGAGCAATAGCTGAAGCTCAGCACGTTTTTATAAAAACAGGTCTTCATTATTTCTGTGACAAATACACCCCCAATACACTTTCTATTCTCGAAATTGGTTTTGGCACTGGGTTAAATGCTTTTTTAACTGTTATAGAATCCAAAAACAAACAACTACAAGTAGAATATACTGGAGTGGAAGCATATCCAATTGAGGTTAAAGAATTGGAGGCGTTAAACTATGCTGAGGTTTTAGAAGTTTCAGAAAATGATTTTCAAAAGCTTCATTCTGCAGAGTGGGAACGAAAAACCACGATTGTTCCAAATTTTCAGCTGCTAAAACGAAAACAATTTTTTTCTAAAATAGAAGATAAAAAAGCATTTCATCTTATCTATTTTGATGCTTTTGGAGCACGGGTCCAACCTGAATTGTGGACCTTAGAAATATTAAAAATAATGTACGATTCACTTAAAGAGAAGGGTATGTTAGTTACCTATTCAGCAAAAGGAAGCGTACGCCGGAATATGGAAGCTGTTGGTTTTACAGTAGAGCGGTTGCCAGGACCTCCCGGAAAAAGGGAAATGCTGAGAGCCTCAAAAAATTCGTAGAATCTAATTGATAAAATCCTTTTAACAATCTTTAGCATATTCCACTCTTAATATTGCGTTAAGTGCTTTGGGATTGCTTTATATATCCTGTAACTTTAAATAAAAAGCTATTAAAGGAGAATTGTATTGATTTATGAAAGTATTGATAACGGGCGCGACAGGATTAATAGGCACACAATTAACAAAAGAATGCCATAAAGCAGGTATTAGTGTAAACTATTTAACAACGAGTAAAGAAAAATTAGAAGATAAGCCTAATTACAAAGGGTTTTATTGGAACCCTTATGAGGGCGAAATTGATAAAAATGCTTTTACAGATGTAACTACTATTATTAATTTAGTAGGGGCAACCATATCAAAAAGATGGACAAAAAGCTATAAGAAGACAATTATAGAAAGTCGTACCAAAACAGCCAATCTTATATTTGAAACTCTCAAAAATAATAAAACTACAGTAGAGCATTTTATTTCTGCAAGCGGTGTAAGCATCTACCCAAATAGCGAATCCCGGTTATATACTGAAAAAGATACAGCAGTTGATACTACCTTTTTAGCTGAAGTAGTTCAAGCTTGGGAAGCTGCTGCAGATCAATTTGAAAAATTAGATATGCGGGTGACAAAAGTGCGTACTGGTGTTGTTTTGGCAGAAGAAGAAGGCGCATTCCCAAAATTAGTTAAGCCTATTGAAAAGGGCTTTGGAGCACCATTAGGGAGTGGAAAACAATGGATGTCTTGGATACATATAGATGATATAGTTTGTGTTTATATGCACATATTAAAAAATGGGCTTCAAGGTATTTATAATGCCACTGCCCCCAATCCCGTGACAAATGAAAAAATGACTCGTAAAATTGCCGCGTATTTAAAAAAAGACCTGTGGCTGCCTAACGTTCCTGGTTTTGTGCTGCGCTTAGTTCTTGGTGAAATGTCCATTTTAGTGCTTAAGGGGCAATTAGTAAGCTCAAAAAAGCTAGAAGAAAGTGGCTACAAGTTTAAATACGTAAATGTAGTGCCCGCCATTAAAAATTTACTATAAAAAAAGACGGTCAATAAGACCGTCTTTATAATCAATAATTATTTTAATTCTTCGATTACTTTTTAGCAATCAATGATATTGTTAATTCAATCTCATCATTAATAAACTTATCTCCTAAGTTATCAAATACTGATTTAGAACCGTAATTAACGCCCCATTTAGTTCGGTCAATAGTAAAAGATTTACTTTCAATCATAACTTTATCAACATCCATATTTACAGTTGCAGGAAATTCAATATGATTGGTTTTATCTTTCATAGTAAGATTTCCTTTAACCATCGTGTGATCTCCCATTGCTTCAACTCCTGTTAATTCAAAAGTTGCAGTAGGGTATTCGTTTACATTAAAAAAGTCTCCTTCTTTTCCTTCCACAGTACCCATAAGGTGTGCTTCAAGATTCGCTTTTTGCTCACCTTCTAGATCTTCATCGGCGATGGTCTTCATGTCGATGGTAAAATTACCAGCTTCGATCATATTTTCTTTAACTGAAAGTGAACCGTTGGCTATATCTACCGTTCCGTGGTGGCTTCCTGTAGGTTTTTCACCTTTCCATTTAATGGTTGAAGCAGTCGTGTCAACTGTGTATTTTACAGCTTCTTGAGTAGTTTCGGCAACTTCTTTTGCTTCAGATGTTTTTGCTTCTTTTTTTCCGTCGTTACAAGAAACAGCTCCTATTGCAATAAAAACTGCTAGTGTACTATTGATGATGGTTTTTTTCATGGTTTATTATGTGTTTAGTTTCTTTTTGCAAAAATAGCAGTTACGTATTTTATTATTCTTAAAATACTATTAAAATAAACTCTTGACATTTTGTCATTTCATATTAAATGGCAGTACTTTTGCACCTTTCAGAAAAAACAAAAATAAACTCATTCATGAGCAAGAAAGATAAAACCAAAAAGGAGAAAGTTGCCGAAAATGATGTGGCAACGAAAGAGCAGGAGCAACAAGAGGTTGTAGATACTGCCGAAAATGAAATAACTGAAGAAAATGAGCTAGCAAAATTACAGGAAGCGCTAGAAAAAGAAAAAGAACGCAACTTACGTTTGTTTGCTGAGTTTGAAAATTATAAAAGAAGAACTGGGCGTGAGCGTGTTGAGTTGTTTAAAACTGCAGGACAGGATGTCATAACATCATTACTACCAGTAATGGATGATTTTGACCGTGCATTGAAAGAGATTGAAAAAACGGAAGATAAAAACCTTTTAAAAGGGGTGGAATTAATTCAGAATAAATTGAAAGAAACCCTTCGGGCTAAAGGATTAGAACCTATAGAAACGAGTCAAGGAGAAACTTTTGATGCTGAAATTCATGAGGCGGTAACACAAATTCCCGCTCCATCGGACGATTTAAAAGGAAAAATAATAGATGTAATTGAAAAGGGATATACTTTGGGTGAAAAGATCATCCGGTTCCCAAAAGTTGTGATAGGCCAATAATTGTATGAAGGAAGATTATTACGAAATACTCGGTTTAAGTAAAAACGCTACGGCGGCAGAAATTAAAAAAGCATATCGAAAGAGAGCTATTAAGTATCACCCAGATAAAAACCCTGGTGATGCTGAGGCTGAAGAGCTATTTAAAAAATCTGCTGAAGCATATGAGGTTTTAAGTAACCCCGATAAAAAAGCGAAGTACGACCAATTTGGTCATCAAGCCTTTGATGGTTCTGGTGGTTTTGGTGGCGGAGGTATGAATATGGACGATATCTTCAGTCAGTTTGGTGACATCTTCGGTGGCGGAGGCTTTGGAGGCTTTGGTGGTTTTGGCGGCGGGGGTCGCAGAACTGTAAAAGGAAGCAATCTTCGTATTCGTGTACAGCTTACCCTCGAGGAAATTGCAAACGGGGTAGAAAAGAAAATTAAAGTAAAACGCAAAAAAGTTGCCCAAGGAACTACTTATAAAACGTGTACTACGTGTAATGGCTCGGGACAAATGACTCGTATTCAGAATACCATTTTAGGGCGTATGCAAACAGCTACGACGTGTAGTTCTTGTGGAGGTAGTGGCCAAATTGTAGATAGTAAACCTACCAATGCAGATGCACACGGTATGCTAGCTACAGAAGAGACTGTTTCTATAAAAATACCAGCGGGAGTAGTAGACGGTATGCAGCTAAAAGTTTCGGGTAAAGGAAACGATGCGCCAGGTAATGGAATAGCTGGAGATCTTTTAGTAGCAATTGAAGAAAAAGACCACCCAACCTTACAGCGGGAAGGTGATAATCTTCACTATGATCTATACGTCAGTATCCCAGATGCAACACTTGGTGCTTCAAAAGAAATTGATACCGTTACAGGAAAAGTGCGGATAAAGGTAGAGCCTGGAGTGCAAAGTGGAAAAATATTAAGACTTCGTAACAAAGGAATACCAAGTATTAATGGATACGGTTCTGGAGATTTATTAGTCCATGTTAATGTATGGACACCAAAAACATTGAGTAAAGAACAACGTGCTTTTTTCGAGAAAATGACTGACGATGAGCACTTTCAACCCAAGCCTGAAAAAGAGGATAAATCATTTTTTGAAAAGGTAAAAGACATGTTTTCTTAAATAAACGTTAATTAAATAATTTTTACCTATATTTGATTCATCGCTACACTTTGTGGCGATAATTTTTCTTTTTCATAGCAATTTTTTTCCCACCCTTTATTTATAGAGGGTGGGTTTTGTTTTTTTAGACAATGCATACTCATAGCTCTTGTTTACCTTAATAATTGAGCGATGAAAACTGTAACAATCTTTAGTTTTTTTGCACTAACAAATTAAATTACCTGAATACTATTTGCCTTCAGGGGCATTTCAATATCTTTACGAAATCGATAGTAAAAATTATGGAAAAACTTTTAGTAGCAAACAATGTTTCTAAAACATTTGGCAAGTATAAAGCAATCAACAATATTTCAGTTGAGGTACCCAAAGGCAGTGTTTTTGGTCTCTTAGGTCCTAATGGAGCGGGGAAAACAACTTTTATACGTGTTATCAATCAAATTACCATGCCAGATACGGGTGAGGTAATTTTAGATGGAGAAAAACTACAGCCACACCACATACAATATATAGGTTATCTACCTGAAGAACGAGGCTTGTACAAATCTATGAAAGTAGGGGAACAGGCATTGTATTTAGCACAATTAAAAGGTTTGAGCAAGACCGAAGCTAAAGAGCGGTTAAAATATTGGTTTGATCGACTGGAAATTGGCGATTGGTGGAACAAAAAAATACAGGAACTATCTAAAGGGATGGCACAAAAAATACAATTTGTTGTTACCGTGATGCACAATCCAAAATTGTTAATTTTTGATGAACCTTTTAGTGGTTTTGACCCTATAAACGCTAACTTAATAAAAGATGAAATATTAAAATTGCGCGATGATGGAGCAACGATTATTTTTTCAACACATCGTATGGAGTCAGTTGAAGAAATGTGCGACCATATTGCTCTTATTAATAAAGGTAATAAAATCTTGGACGGTAAGTTGATAGATATTAAACGGGAATATAAATCGAATACCTATGAAGTTGGTATTCAAGCTGAATATCCAGATGTGGTTACAGCCGATTTAAAAGAAAAATTCACCTTGTTTCCTGCTACTTTTAAAAGTATTAATAACGAATTACAGTATAAAATTCAGATTCCTGAAACTCACACTGCAAACGATTTAATCACGTATTTAACCGGAAAAGGGGAGCTTACCCACTTTGTGGAAGTAATTCCTTCTGCGAATGATATTTTTATAGAAACTGTACGTAACAACTAATCAATATGAACCATCTTTTACTAATTCTAAAAAGAGAATATTTAAATAAAGTACGTAACAAGTCATTTATCATCATGACTTTTTTAAGTCCATTAATATTGGTAGGTATTTTTACTTTGGTAGCCTATTTATCAAATGTTAATAGCGATAGCGTACGAACTATCACAATTCTGGATGAAAGTCAATTGTTTGTAGATCAATTTGAAGATACCAATTCTATTCATTACAAAGCATTGAGTGATATTTCGGCAGAAGAAGCCAAAAAACTTTCTCAAGAATCGGAATATTACGGGTTTTTGTACATTCCGAAGACACAGACCATTGATGAGCTTGCCAATAAAATAACTTTTTATTCTGAAGATTCTCCGTCCTTGACTATTATGGACGATATTCAAGATGCGATTGAAGAAAAGGTAAACACAGAAAAACTACAAGAAGCAGGAATCGATTCAAAAAAAATAGAAGAGCTTCGTATAAAAATAAATACAAATTTAGAAACCTATGCTGGGCAAGAAACCTCAAAACTAGGATCGGGTCTTAAGTTAATATTTGGTGGAGCTGCAGGGTATCTATTATTTATGTTTATCATTATTTACGGAAACATGATTATGCGCAGTGTTATAGAGGAGAAGACCAGTAGAATTATTGAGGTGATTATTTCTTCAGTAAAACCTATGAAACTGTTATTGGGTAAGATTTTTGGTACAACTTTGGCCGGAATCACACAATTTGTAGCCTGGATGCTATTAATAGGTGTATTTAGCTTTGTACTTACGTCAGTTTTGGGTATAGATCCTTCAGCAGTACAGACTCCTCAGCAACAAATGCTAGAAGCCAATGGTAGCGGTGTGGAGCAGATAGCGATGGAAGTTATCCACGAAATTAACTCCTTGCCAATAGCCAATTTAATTATCATGTTTATATTGTTTTTTATTGGCGGTTATTTGCTGTATGCTTCTTTATATGCAGCTATTGGAGCTGCTGTAGATAGCGAAACCGATACGCAGCAATTTATGATGCCCATTTTAATGCCATTAATTTTGGCTGTTTATGTAGGCTTCTTTACTGTAATTGATAATCCGCATGGTACTGTTTCTCAGGTATTTTCTTTTATACCTTTTACTTCCCCTGTAGTAATGCTCATGCGTATTCCATTTGGAGTGCCTATTTGGCAACAAATTGTATCAGTAGTTATTTTATTTGCTACATTTATGGGTACGGTTTGGTTTGCTTCAAAAATATACCGAGTAGGTATTCTAATGTACGGAAAAAAGGCAAGCTACAAGGAGATTATAAAGTGGCTTAAATACTAAAAATGATTCAGCAGGAAAAAGTTTCTGAAAAAATAGAAGATGTTGTAACGAACGATATTTGGGGAAGTATAAAAGATTTCCTCCAATTGGGTTTTCATTTTGGTGAAGGAGAGAAACAAGTTAACATATCAATTGGCTTGTTGTTATTGGTTATCGTATCATTTTTTATCGCAAGCTTTATTTTAAAATGGGTTCGTAAGCTCTATACTCGAAGATTGGAAGAAGCCGATAAACTCAAGTTTGTCAGTGTTTTTAAATTTATAAAATATGTAACCTACATTGTTGTTGTTGCAATTGTTTTAAGTGTTGCCGGATTTAATATTACTCCATTTTTAGCGGCATCTGCAGCCTTATTAGTTGGGCTAGGATTAGCGCTTCAAGACCTTTTTAAAGATGTAATAGGGGGTATTTTCATTATTCTGGACAAATCGCTTTTGGTGGGTGATATTATTGAATTGAACAGTAAAGTTGGTAGAGTAATAGATATAAAGCTGCGAACCACCCGCGCCATTACACGTGATGATAAGATTATTATCATTCCCAACCATAAATTTATTACCGATACCCTATACAATTACACACAAAATCATCGTACTACAAGAGAGTGTGTTAAGGTAGGAGTTGCCTACGGAAGTGACACAAATTTGGTTAAAGATTTACTTTTGCAAAGTGCCGAAAAACAAAAAGGAGTGTTAAAAAGTCCTAAACCTTTCGTATTATTTGAGGATTTTGGAGATTCAGCACTTATATTTAGTATCTACTTTTATATCGGTGACAGTTTTGTCGATCCTCGTATAAAAAGTGAGATGCGTTTTCGTATAGACCAACTGTTTAGAGAAAACCAAATTACCATCCCGTTCCCGCAGCGAGATGTACACTTATTTCAAACTAAAAAATTGTAAACATTTTGAAAAACAAAAATAACGACGGTTTAAAGAAAGTCTTTACCTTATTTCTTATCCTTATGTGTAGTACTTTATTTGCACAAACCACCGATCTTGCCAGGGTTGAATATTTAAACATTCCTTTTTCTAAATCTGATAACTCCATACAAAGGTATCGAGCCCTTGTTCAAGCGCCTATTCCTCTAGATAAGGAGAATAATAGCATTTTTGTAATTAGTTTGGAGTATCGCTATATCGATTTTTCCATTAAAGATACTGAGGACCAAATTGCTTTTGGTGATAATTTAGTTGATTCCTCCCAAGATATGAGACTCAATTTAGGTTATACATGGAAATACAACAAAGATTGGCGTTTTGGCGCTAGAGTAGGTGCAAGGATTAATTCTACGTTGGAAAATAGCATAGAAAGTGACGATGTTGTGTACGAAGGTGGTATTTATGCCATTTTAGATAAAAAGGATGACACCACTGTCACCAAGCCATACCGTCTTATTTTAGGGCTTACCTATTCAACTACTCCTGGGCGTAATTATCCCTTACCACTCATAAATTACTTTAGAGAATTTCGTCCCAACTGGACTTTCACTCTTGGAGTACCGAAAACCAATGTTCGTCATTATTTAAATGACAGTCATAAAGATGCGATACAAGCTTTTGCCACCTTGGACAATATTTATGCTAACCTTCAGAATAACTTCGTTCCCATGTCAAGCCAAAATCCAAATAATAAGCAAGTGGAGAACATAGAGCATACTATCGGACTTTTAGGATTGGGTTATGAACATTTCTTTACTGAACATTTGCTTTTTTATGGATATGCCGCACATTCTGTTTATAATAATTTTAGGATGGAAAATAATGATGGTGATAAAATCTATGAAATTAATTCTACAAACACCCCTTATTTTCGAGCTGGGTTTAAATTTAAATACTAATAACCAATGCCAAAAATTTTAATAATTGAAGACGAAGCTTCTATACGCCGTGTTTTGGTAAAAATTCTTACCGAAGAAAACGACACCTACGAAGTTACCGAGGCCGAAGATGGTCTCGAAGGAACCGAACTTATTAAAGACAAAGATTTCGACCTTGTTCTTTGTGATATTAAAATGCCAAAAATGGATGGGGTAGAAGTGTTAGAGTCTATAAAAAAAGTAAAGCCAGAAACACCTATTGTCATGATTTCCGGTCATGGAGATATTGATACCGCTGTAAATACCATGCGAATGGGTGCGTTTGACTATATTTCAAAGCCGCCAGATTTAAACCGGTTGCTAAATACTGTCCGTATTGCTTTAGACCGAAAAGAATTGGTGGTGGAAAATACCCGCTTGAAGAAAAAGGTAGGTAAGAACTATCAGATGATAGGAGAATCTGAAGAAATTCTTCACATTAAAGAAATGATTGAAAAAGTGGCCCCAACTGAAGCTAGAGTATTAATAACGGGACCTAATGGAACGGGTAAAGAATTAGTGGCTCATTGGTTACATCAAAAAAGTGATCGTAACAAAGGTCCAATGATCGAGGTAAATTGCGCCGCTATACCAAGTGAGCTAATTGAAAGCGAACTGTTTGGTCACGTAAAAGGAGCTTTTACAAACGCTAATAAAGATCGAGCGGGAAAATTTGAAGCTGCAAATAAAGGAACTATTTTTTTAGATGAGGTAGGCGATATGAGCTTATCTGCGCAGGCAAAAGTATTGCGTGCTCTTCAGGAAAACAAAGTACAACGTGTAGGTAGCGATAAAGACATAAAAGTAAATGTACGTATTGTTGCCGCTACCAATAAAGACTTAAAAAAGGAAATTGAAGAAGGAAACTTCCGGGAAGATCTATACCATAGATTGGCCGTTATTTTAATTAAAGTTCCACCATTAAACGAGCGCCGAGACGACATTCCATTATTGGTAGATTATTTCAGCAAAAAAATAGCCGATGAACACGGAACGGCAAATAAAAATTTCTCTGAGAAAGCTTTAAAAAAATTAAAAGAATACGACTGGACAGGGAATATCCGCGAACTTCGAAATGTAGTAGAGCGATTGATAATATTGGGAGGAACTGAAGTAAGTGAAAAAGATGTAAAACTATTTGCAACCAAATAAAACATTATGAAAGCATTTAATATTTCAGATTATAAAGTTTCTAAGAAAGTAAACATTAAAGAAACATCAACAAAAGTTGATTTAGATGCTACCAAAGATGAAGTAAAAGATGCTTTAAAAACTACCCGAAAAGATTTGGCGAAGTTTCAAGATACTATGTATGCCCATGGTAAATACGCTGCATTAATTTGTTTACAGGGAATGGACACGGCCGGAAAAGATAGCTTGATTCGTGAAGTTTTTGAAGAGTTTAACAGCCGTGGCGTGGTAGTTCACAGTTTTAAAACTCCCTCTACCAATGAATTAAAACACGATTACCTTTGGCGGCATTACATAGCCTTGCCACAACGTGGAAAATTCGGAGTTTTTAACCGTACCCATTATGAAAATGTATTGGTAACTCGAGTACATCCCGAGTATATTTTAAATGAAAATTTGCCCGATATTACTAAAGTTTCAGATATAGATGAAACCTTTTGGCAACAACGTTTCGAGCAAATAAATGCATTCGAAAAAACACTTTCCGAAAACGGAACCATAGTTTTCAAATTCTTTTTAAACATCAGTAAAAATGAACAAAAACACCGCTTACTAAGACGATTGAACAAAAAAGAGAAAAACTGGAAGTTCTCGCCTGGTGATTTAAAAGAACGCAAACTTTGGGACAAGTATATGAACTGTTACCAAGAGCTATTAAACAACACTTCTACCGATTATGCCCCTTGGTATATTATTCCAGCTGATAGTAAACCTTCTGCTCGTTATTTAGTCTCAAAGATACTCTATGAAACCATGATTAACTTTAAAGACATTAAGGAGCCCGAATTAGCTCCCGAAATCGAAGCAAAGATTTCAGAATATAAAGAGCAACTAAAAAATGAATAGTAAGCACAAATTACAATGAAAATAAGTTTGTTGCGTTATTCAAACTGAAAATAGATTTTATATGAATAAATTAGCTACCCTACTCCTTACCGCTTTATTTTTTTCTCAATCCTACGCCCAAAAAGTCAATACTGAAGATTCACTTACCATTCGTAATATTTACGACATGGCTTTGTTAAATGGAAAAAGTTATGATTGGTTGGATCACCTTTCAAACGAAATTGGCGGCAGACTTTCGGGTTCATTAGAAGCCCAAGAAGCTGTAGAGTATACTGAAGAAGAATTAAATAAATTAGGTCTTGATAAGGTTTGGTTACAACCTGTCATGGTGCCAAAGTGGACGCGTGGAACTAAAGAATACGCTTACATTGAAACCGCTCCTGGACTTTCCACTACGACCGATATTTGTGCATTAGGAGGTTCTGTAGCTACACCAGCATTAGGTTTAAAAGCTGAAGTGATTGAAGTACAAGGCTTAGAAGATTTGAAAAATTACGGACGCGAACAAATAGAGGGTAAAATTGTTTTTTACAACCGGCCTATGCAAGCTAATTTAATTAACACTTTTGAAGCATACGGCGGTTGTGTAGATCAACGCTATGCCGGCGCTATGGAAGCTGCCAAATATGGTGCCGTTGGTATTGTAGTCCGTTCTATGAATTTGCGTAAAGACGATTTACCTCATACAGGCACCATGAGTTATGGAGATACGCCTGCCAATCAAAGAATTCCTGCTTGTGCCATTAGTACCAATGGAGCCGATTATTTAAGCAGGGCATTGGGAATAAAACCAGACCTTAAGTTTTATTTCAAACAAAATTGTAGAACGTTTGATGATGTTCAGTCGTATAACGTAATTGGAGAAATTACCGGAACAACGTATCCAAATAAATATATTGTTGTGGGCGGTCATTTGGATTCTTGGGACTTAGGTGACGGATCTCACGACGATGGTGCAGGCTGCGTGCAGTCTATGGAAGTATTGCGGTTATTTAAAGAAATAAACTACAAACCAAAGCACAGTGTTCGGGTAGTATTATTTATGAATGAAGAAAACGGACTTCGCGGCGGAAAGAAATATGCTGAACAAGCAAGACTGAAAAATGAACAACATATTTTTGCATTAGAAAGCGATGCCGGCGGATTTACCCCAAGAGGTTTTTCATTCGATACCGATGCGGCAAACTTTGCACAAATTGAAAGCTGGAAACCATTATTTCAACCCTATTTAATCCATTCTTTCACAAAAGGTGGAAGTGGAGCAGATATTGGCCCTTTAAAAGATGAAAACATCGTTTTGGCAGGATTACGTCCCGATTCACAACGCTATTTTGACCATCACCACGCCGCTAATGATACCTTCGATGCCATTAACAAACGCGAACTCGAATTAGGTGGTGCGACCATGGCAAGTTTGGTATACCTTATCGATAAATACGGAACCAAAACTGAAATGAGCAACGTTAAAAACTAAACAATGAGTTTTTTGACAGCCGAATGGAGACGATTAGCATTCGCTAATTATGAAGTAGACCCTAAATCTCTTCAAAAATATCTTCCTGCTCATACCGAATTAGACACATTTAACGGTACATATTACGCAAGTTTGGTGGGTTTTCTGTTTAAAAATGTAAAGCTTCTAGGTACAAAAGTACCTTATCATGTAAATTTTGAGGAAGTAAACTTGCGTTTTTACGTGCGATACAAATCTGAAACTGGCTGGAAGCGTGGCGTTGTATTTGTGAAAGAAATTGTACCAAAACGAGCTGTAACCTTTATAGCGAATGCGTTCTACAATGAACGGTATGAAACACAAAAAATGAGTCATATTTGGAAAAACAGTAATGATAGTCTCATTACGGAATACCATTGGCTACAAAAAGGGAAAGAGCAGTTTTTCAAATTAGAAACTGAATTAAATCCTCATGTGATTCTTTTAAATTCTAAAGATGAATTTATCACAGAACATTATTGGGGCTATGGTAAGAAAACGACCTCAAAAACTACCGAATATGAAGTTAGACATCCTAAATGGGAAGTTTACGATGTGAAAAATTATGATGTTCAAGTAGATTTTGCTGCCAATTACGGGGCTGATTTTGAGTTTTTAAACATAGCTACACCAACTTCAGTTATGTTAGCTGAAGGCTCACTTATTAGTATCGAAGGAAAAAATATCATCAAGTAGTTACCACCAAACCACAAAGAATTTTTCAAGTATCCCTTTTTGTTTTTTATATACCAACGGAGATTTTTTATTGGTCACCAAACTTGCTATTTTTTCTTTTGTTTCAGAAAAAGAAAACCATTCGGTTAAACTTTCTGGCGGGAGTAACCACTGTTTTTTATCAGGGATTGCAAATTGAGCATCATTAGACTTTTCAGTGTCAAATTTTGAAAACGATATGTAGGTTCCCACCACACATTCTTGATATTGTCTTGGAAGTTTTTCTTTATCGAAGTCCTTCGGGAGAAATAAAAATGACTTAATACATATTTGCTGTTCAATAGTAGCAATGTCAAGATGTAAGTCTTTTAAAAAGTCAGCAGTTTCAGGTTTATACAGCAAAGGGAATTGTTTTTCTTTTACTTTATCCAGCTTTTCTTGTAAAGTATCTTTTCGATTGGGGCCAATCCATTTGGCTTCAGGAACAGCACCTAAACTATCGTCAAACAGGTAAAATTTACAAGCTAATTCAATATGAAGTGTTTTCTGTGTTTCCGTGTCATAAATCAAGTAATCCAACTCACCTAGAGTTTGTGTTTCACCTTGTATTTGAATGTTGGCAGTGAGTAATTTATATCGTTTAGCATGTTTCAGTACATACTCGAAACAAGCCTCTGCCTGTTTGCCCAGCATTAGATTTGAAGTAAATTGAAACTGTGAGGTATCAATCCCTTCTTCCGAAAAAGAAAAGAAAGAAAAAGGAAAAGTGCCAGAAACAGCTTTAAGGTCTGGCGCTTTTATAAAATAATCTAATGTATTTTTTATTAAAATAGCTTTTTTGTTATATGGAATGTTTAAAGTTTTTCGGTGCCTGAGTGCCCCGACAGTAGGAGGGGTGTATCGAAGGCCCATTATCCCTTTACAGCACTTTCATATTTCTCAATCCATTCATCAACAGTCATTTTTCCAATTAACTCAGCCATTAAATCAAAAGGGATTTTCTTCGGGTTTTTAAAGCGAATACAGCTTTTTCCCATATCCAGTTTATTAGAAGCATGCTTGGGCCATTCATTCGTAAACCAGTTCAGTAATTCTGGGTCACTGTAAATTCCAGAATGATAAAGCGCGATATGGTTTTTTTGAGAAGCCAAATTTATAAAAGGCAACGGCTGTTTAGGGTCGCAATGATAGCCATCAGGATAGCGGGAATGAGGAACAACATATCCTAACATTCCGTAGGTTATTTGTTCATCAAATCCTTTAGGAAGGTTTTCTAAAATGATGTTTCTAAATTTCGAAATAACTTCTTTTCGGTCTTCGGGTAATTCGGCGATGTATTGCTGGGGTGTTTCGGCCTTAGATTGCATGGTTGTTATTTTTAAGTTTAAAATTACTGAATTTCTTATTGATAACCCGCAGCCTGTAGTTTAAAAAGTTCGGCATATAATTTTGGGTCGTTCATGAGTTCTTCGTGAGTTCCTATTTCTAAAACTTTACCATCTTGTAAAACAAGAATGCGATTAGCCATTCGTACCGTGCTAAAGCGATGTGAAATTATAATACTGGTTTTTCCTTCTGTTAAGCCAATAAAACGCTCAAAAACATCAAATTCAGATTGTGCGTCTAAAGCCGAGGTAGGTTCGTCGAGAATCATGATGTCGGCATCTTTCATATAAGCACGAGCCAAAGCTACTTTTTGCCATTGCCCACCACTAAGCTCTTGTCCTTTTGCAAAACGTCGTCCTAATTGCTGTTCTAGTCCTTTTTTCATGACAGAAACAACTTGATTGGCAAGACTTTTAGAAGCAGCATATGCTATCATCTCATCATTCTCAATTTCTGTAATATTACCCACAGCGATATTTTCCCGTAAACTGAATTCATATTGAAAGAAATCTTGAAAAATAACTCCAAAACGCTTTCGGTACGCTTCCATGTGAAAGCTTTTTATGTTGATGCCGTCCAGCAAGATCTCCCCTTTTGTGGGTTCGTAAAAACGAAGTATTAATTTTATAAGCGTAGTTTTTCCCGCTCCATTTTGGCCTACAAAACCCATTTTTTCACCCGCTTTTAGTTTGAAGTTAATCCCTTTTAAAACAGTTTCTTCTTGTCCTGGATAAGAAAAATGAACATCTTTAAACTCAAACCCTTCTTTTATTTTTTTCGGGATAGGTACCGTTTCAGTATTTCCTTCGGCTACGTTTATATCAATAAAATCAAAATAATCTTGAAGATATAAAGCGCTTTCAGAAATACGCGTAAAACGCGTGAAGAAGCCTTGTAAGTTATTCCGAAGTCTGTTAAACGAACCCGAAAGAAACGTAAGCTCCCCTAAACTTATAACGCCCGTCAATACCCGGAAAATTATAAATACATAAGCTCCATAGTACGAAATAGTCCCTAAAAGATTAAAAATAGAACCGTAAATGGATTGCTTTATCGAGAGGTTTTTATTGAGCTTATAATAATCATCTGATAATTTTTTAAAGCGTGTTGCAATAAAATCGGTCAATCCAAATAGTTTTATTTCTTTCGCCGTTTGGTTGTTAGCGCCAATGTAGCGTAAATAATCAAGTTCTCTTCGTTCACTTGTCCAGCTTCTGGCAAGTGAATAGCGATGTGAGCTGTATTTTATTTCATTAATAAAAGAGGGAATAATACTGAAGAATAAAATTACAATTAGAATGGGTTCAAAATAAATAAGTCCAGCAATTAAAGAAATCATCGAAATAATAGTTTCCCCTTGGCTTAGCGCATTACTCATAAGGTTTACACGGCTGCTAGTTTGGGTACGCGCGCGCTCTAGTTTGTCATAAAACTCAGGATCTTCCAGTTGCTCCATAGTAAGTTCGTTAGTCTTTCTAATTATTTTTTCAGAAGATTTATTCGAATAAAGATCACCTAACAAGCCATCGGTTAGATTGATTAGCCTCCCGAAAAGATCAGACAGGACAGCAACTGCAAACTCAATGCCTACATATTGCCAAAGCAGTGTGAAATCTTTGTCTTCTAACGAAACTTGAAGTATAATTTCATCGATAATTAATTTTCCCACCCAAAGTATTACTACAGGTGTAAAAGCATTTAAGAGCCGACTTATCGTATTTACTAAAAATAGACTGTGGCTGGCATTCCATATTTCCTTAAAAAACCGAGGGATGGAACGCAATGTTCTAAAAGAATCTTTAACGCTGGTTTTTTCTTTTTCAGTAATCGATTTTAACGGTTTCCTAGGCAAAATAATTTTATTTGATTACTAAGATATATTAAATAAAGCAACCCTTATCTTTGCTCAAAAATTTTTCTCAGTTTGTTACAACAATATACCAAAGAATTTAAATACAATATTCGTCTCGCTACGCCTGTAATATTAGGTATGTTAGGGCATACAGTGGTGGCTTTAGTTGATAATATCATGGTTGGGCAATTGGGAACTGCAGAGCTGGCCGCAGTATCCTTAGGGAACAGTTTTATGTTTGTAGCTATGTCTATTGGTATTGGTTTTTCAACGGCAATTACACCTTTAGTTGCTGAAGCCGATAGCGAGAATAATTTCGAGGCTGGTAAATCTTCCTTTAAGCATGGTCTGTTTTTATGTTCCGTATTAGCACTAGCTATGTTTTTGGTTTTGTTATTGGCCAAACCCTTGATGTATGTAATGAATCAACCTGAAGAGGTTGTAGAACTTGCTATGCCGTACCTTAATTTAGTGGCGATATCCATTATACCATTGATAATTTTTCAGGCTTTTAAGCAGTTTAGTGATGGGTTGTCGATGACGCGATATCCCATGTATGCAACAGTTGTAGCGAATCTAGTAAATGTACTATTAAATTATATTTTCATCTTTGGAAAGCTAGGAATGCCAGAAATGGGCGTTGTAGGTGCCGCTATTGGTACGTTGGCTTCTCGTGTGATTATGGTTATATATTTATGGTATATGTTGTCACAACATCATAAGTCTAGAGATTTTGTGTTGAATATTAAGCTGTTTACACTTTCAAAGGCGATGTTGAGAAAAGTGTTTAACTTAGGAAGTCTCTCTTCTATGCAAATGTTTTTTGAAGTAGCTATTTTCACTTCCGCAATATGGCTTTCAGGTATTTTAGGCAAAAACCCGCAAGCTTCCAATCAAATTGCCTTAAACCTGTCGTCTATGACCTTTATGGTGGCAACAGGGTTTAGTGTGGCAGCTATGATTCGAGTAGGAAACCAAAAAGGATTAAAACGGTTTTTAGAACTGCGTCGGATTACGTTTTCTATTTTTCTGCTTTCTACCATATTAGCAGTCGTATTTGCTATATTTTTCATGATTTTTAATACAGCTTTACCAAAACTGTATTTAGATTACGACAATGTAGCCGAATTTGCCGATAATTATGAAGTGGTTTCAATCGCTGCCAAGCTGTTGTTAATTGCAGCTGTGTTCCAAATTTCCGATACAGTACAAGTGGTAGCTTTGGGAGCGTTACGTGGAATGCAAGACGTAAAAATCCCTACGTTAATCACTTTTGTTGCCTATTGGTTAATTGGGTTTCCCATTATGTACTACCTAAGTACGTATACTGAATATGGTAGCTCAGGAATTTGGTTTGGACTCTTGGCAGGTCTTACCGTTTCAGGCATATTGTTATTCATAAGATTTAATTACCTTTCAAAAAAATTAATAGCAAGTAAAGCTGAAGCAGAACTTGCCTAGTTTTATAAATATACCAATATGACATTACCCAAATATATTTTAGGCGATAACACAGATTATCCCACCGCTATTTTTGTAATCCATACAGAGTTTCCTCGTTTCATTATCAACTTGGAAGACGATGAAGTTGAGTGGTTAGAAGAATTTGACAATCACGACCAAAAAGAACTGGAGTCTGAAACTGAAAATTACATAAAAGAAGCAACCGAATTTTACGATCGCGAAGTAGCCCGTTACGAAAATGATTGAGGAATTACTTAAATATGACACAGAGCTTTTCCTGTTTCTGAACAAACTGGGAAACACATCCTGGGATGGCTTCTGGCTGATTGTTACCGAAAAATGGTCATCCATTCCTATTTATGCGTTTCTATTATACCTTGTATATAAACACTATGGCTTAAAAGGCACTTTGGTTGTGTTGATAAGCGTAGCTTTAATGATTACGGCAACCGACCAATTGGCCAATTTATTTAAATATGGAATAAAACGTCCCCGTCCGTGTCAAGTAGAGACCTTGCGCGAAACTATGCGCTATGTAGCAGTACGATGCGGTCGCTATGGATATTTTTCTGCGCACGCTGCTAGTTCGATGGCCGCAGCTGTATTTTTAAGCTTATTATTAAAAAAATGGTATCGATATCTGCCCTTTCTTTTATTATTCTGGGCTGCCGTAGTTGCATACAGCCGTGTTTATTTAGGTGTTCATTATCCTTTGGACATAGTAACCGGAATGTTTTTTGGGAGCTTGATAGGACTGTTATTCTATAAAATACAGCGTTGGGGACAACGAAGGTTTGTGAAATAATAAATGGCGTGGAGAATTTAACTCCGAGTTTTAACCCTTCCGACCCTTCGGTCACCTTCCCTTGTCAAGGGAAGGAATAAGAATAGCTAACTAATATATTTTGTTAAGTGAATAATCCAGAATGGAAAAATAAAAGCTGAAACGTAGGTCACTGAGTGAATAGTTAAGAATGCAATTCTTAACTATTTATACCGAAGTGTCGAAGTGTCGAAGTCCTACTTCTTCACCAAATACAAATCTCTATACAATCTATCACGGTGCGTACGACTGCCTGGAGCATTAGGATTCATATCGTAACGTGTGACTTTTTCAATAGAATAATCCTTAAACTTTTTTCTGAAAAAATCCTTATCTGGTTCTGCCACGAGCACGCCAAAAGTAGTTTCAGAAGGTATTTTAAAACGCTCGTCTTTTTTTAGTACTTCAATAGGCTGTCCGTATTCCCAAATCATTTCAGGAGTAAAGTACGTGAGTTCGTATACGTTTAAATTGGTTTTCTGTTGCCAATCATTCAATTTTGCCAAACTTTTATATTCTGGGTTAATCGTTATGGTTTTTGCGAGTGGCATTCCAAAACAGATAATGGACGCGATAAAAGCAATGGTTAAATAGAAAACCGGTTTTATTTTCTTCTGAAGTAATTTCTTAATTATAAAAAATCCGATTCCAAATAAAACAATGGAAAGTACGATGTACCAACCCCAATTTCCAGAGAGCGCTTCCGAACCTAAAAATAAATAACCACCAATAGGAAAAACAAGGCCGATGGTTGCAATCAATCCGAAGTTAAAATACACAGGAATCGTTTCTCGTTTATCTTTTATTTTAGAAAACCTTCGGAAGAGATATTCAATATAAAACCCTGTATTCAAAGCCAATGGAATCAGAACTGGAAGTAAATAGCGTGATTTCTTTTCGGGGATAATAGAAAGCAATACAACCGAAATTATCGTCCATAAAAAAGTAAATAAATACGCCTTTTTATTGAATACCCGGTTTTTTAAATAAGGGTAAAGCAACCCAACAAATGCGGGAATTGTCCATACACCACTTTGTGTAAAAAAGCTCCAATAATAATAAAACGGTCGAACGTTATAGCTGGTCCAATTCGAGGTTTCTTTTTTAGTAATGGCGGCGACATCTTGCGTATCGAAAGTATAGGTATACCAATGCCACCAACCTGAAACAAGTAGTGCGACTACTAAAAAGACAAGCAACGGCAGTATTCTAGATTTAAAATTCTGGAATTTGTGAACAATTCCGAAGGCAATTAAAAAGGGTAATAACAGTGCATAAAAAGAAACCGGTCCTTTACTCATAAACGAAAACCCAAAAAAGAGGGCAGCGATTAACGCGTGTTGGTATTTTTTTTCTTCCGAAGTAAAAAAGAGGTATAATTGGTAAATACATACCATCATAAACCCGTGGGTGAAAATATCCCACTGGCCATTTCGCCCGGCAAAGACAATGTAAAAAGAGGTCGCCATAATCAAGGATGATATAAAAGCGTATGTCCTGCTACGGGTAAATTTTAAAGCTAGTTTATAAGAAAATACAATTAAAACAACCGTAATCAAAGCAGCTGGAAGCCGAAGAGCGGTCAAGCTTTTTAATCCAAAAGTAGCTGCTGATAATGCTGTAAGCCAAGTGGGCAAGGGTGGTTTTTGGTATCGTGGTTCACCGTTTAAGGTAGTAAGTAACCAATTGCCGTCGTGTAACATTTCACGGGCGGTTGTGAAATTTCGGGCTTCCATAATGTTCACGAAAATAGCATCGAGATTTACAAAGAATATTGCAATGCAAACGAGTATTAGTATCGTGATATGTATTTTTTTAACCTTCAAATCGATGTTGTTTTTTCCAGATAAATATATTTCGAATGTAAATTACCAATCCAGCAATATGACCAATAAACAATACGGGGTCTTCTCTAAAAATCGCATAAGTTAAAATTAGTGAAGCCCCGATCACGCTCATACGCCAAAATCCGACAGGCAATTGGGAGGTTTTGGTTTTTTCAGAATAGATCCATTGATAGATAAACCGCAATGTGAAAATTAATTGCGAAAATATTCCCAATAGCAATAACCAAAGTGGGATGTCTTCGTTGTTGAATAACTGATTAATATCGTATTCACCATTATTATATGCATAAATCACAATAAAAATTGGGAAGGCGAGTAAAAACAATTGAAACCACTTAGGTGATTTTTGCCATTCGCCTTGTAAATGAAGGTTTCGTATGTAAATAAAATACGTGAGTGATTGTCCTAACATAATGGCAAAGTCGTCGCGTAAATAGCCGTAGACGAAAAGTAAAAAGGAGGCCAGTAAACTCAATTTCCAGAATAGGGAAGGGGTAATGACGCGTTTACTTTTTTCTGAAAGAATCCATTGCACCAACAACCGACCCGAAAAAAGAGCTTGTGCTAAAAAGCCAATGCCATAAATAAGCCAATTGCTCATCCTTTGCTCTTTACTTGGTAATTAATGTATTTTTTCTTCATCCATAAATAGGCAAAACAATCCATTAAAGGACCAATAAGTCGGTTCCAAACCCCAAACTTGGCTGTTCCTGCCATTCTAGGGAAATGTTGTACGGGGATTTGTATAATTTTTCCGTTTTGCAATAGAATCATAGCCGGTAAAAAACGATGTAACCCTTCGAACATAGGGATGCGTTTTGCATAATCACTTTTAATTACTTTAAGCGGGCAACCGGTATCGTCCATCCCATCGTGAGTAAAGGTACGCCGAATGCCGTTTGCAATTTTAGAAGACATATTTTTTACAAACGTATCCTTTCTATCGGCTCGAACACCAGTTACCAAATCATATTCACCAATGTGTTGTAATAATAAGTTGAAATCTTCCGGTGCGGTCTGTAAATCTGAATCAATATATCCTAAAAGTGGTGTTTCCACATGGTCAAACCCAGCTTTAATGGCAGCACTTAAGCCACGATTTTCTTTAAATGAAATATAGTTGAAAGCTTCATTTTTACTGCAAATAGTTTCTATTAATGACTGGCTATTGTCCGAAGAACCATCGTTAACCAATAAAACAGCCGTCTTTTTAGTGGCTATTTTCATGTAGGCAAGCAGCTCTTCTTCAACCCGCTCCAGATTGTCTTCTTCATTGTAAACTGGGACAATGATGGTGAATTGGTACATATAGGATTACAAATTTGTTTGTGCAAAAGTATTTCTTTTTTAATGAATAATTCAGAAACATAAAAAAAGCTGTTACTTTGTAATCTGAAAAATGCAATATGAAGATACTCGTTACAGGCGCAGCAGGGTTTATAGGGTCACATACTTCGGAACGATTAACCGAAATGGGACATCACGTAATTGGAATTGACAATTTTTCCCCTTATTACAATATTGAATTGAAAGAGCTGAATGCTATGTCTCTTTCAGAAAAAGGTGTCGATATATTACGATTTGATCTTAGAACGGATAATCTGGTTGAAGCACTTCCTAATGATTTAGATTATATATTCCATTTTTCAGCACACCCTGGAATTTCAAACACGTCAACATTTGAAGATTACTTTTCAAATAATATTTTAGCAACGAAAAATCTCCTAGATTTTGCGCTTCAGTATGAAAAACCACCTTTTGTTGTAAATATTGGTACTTCTTCTATCTACGGATTGGAAGCTACTTTTCCAGAAAATGTCGCGCCAAAACCAGCTTCGTGGTATGGAGTTACTAAGCTCGCCGCCGAGCAATTGGTGTTGGCAAAATCGCGTGAAGAAAAATTACAATCTACATCGTTGCGATTGTATTCAGTATACGGTCCTAGAGAACGTCCAGATAAACTTTATACACGTTTAATAGATTGCGGACTAAATAATAAGCCTTTTCCGCTGTACAACGGAAGTGAGAAGCACCTGCGCAGCTTTACCTATGTGCAAGATATTGTAGATGGTATTGTAAGTATTATTGGTAAAGAAAGTATAGCAAATGGTGAGATTTTCAATTTAGGTACCGAAGAAGAGAGCACAACCGCCATTGGAATTGAAACCGTCGAAACGTTGCTAGATACGAAGATAGAAATCTCGGCTAAGCCGCCACGTGCTGGGGATCAGTCTCGTACCAAAGCAAATATTGATAAAGCCCGTCAACTATTAGACTATAATCCTACAACGACCTTAGAAGAAGGATTGAAGGCACAGATAGCTTGGTTTCGTGATGCTTTTCTTAAAAAATAATTTATTCTTTTAAGCTTAGTAAGTAAGTAGCCGCTTCAAACGGTGACGTTTTGTTGGCTTCAATAAGCTTTAATTGATCTTCTAAAGCAGTTTTTACTTTCGGATTGTTATAAAAATCTCTTTTCAAGGTATTTTCTATAGTCTGCAACAACCAGAATTTATTTTGTTCGGTACGTTTATGCTGAAAGTATTCATTCTTTTTTGTTTCAGAAATATACGTTTCAATCAATTTCCACACACTATCAATACCATTATTTTCAAGTGCAGAACAAGTAAGCGTTTTTGGTGTCCAACCGCTTTCTTTAGGTGGGTAGAGGTGAAGCGCACGATTAAATTCATTTTTAGCCATCTTGGCCGCTTTCAGGTTTTCGCCGTCTGCTTTATTAATCACGATGGCATCGGCCATTTCCATAATTCCACGTTTTATACCTTGTAATTCGTCTCCAGCACCAGCTAGCTTTAACAATAAAAAGAAATCGGTCATAGAATGTACGGCGGTTTCACTTTGGCCTACACCTACAGTTTCAATGATGATAATGTTGTACCCAGCCGCTTCACAAAGAATAATAGCTTCTCGTGTTTTTTGTGCCACGCCACCTAATGAGTCACCACTAGCAGAAGGTCTTATAAATGCATTGGGATCCTTTACCAGTTCTTCCATTCGGGTTTTATCTCCCAAAATACTGCCTTTGCTTAGCGAACTACTGGGGTCTACGGTAAGCACTGCTACATTATGGTCTTTAGATGTTAGGAGACTACCGAAGCTCTCAATAAAGGTGCTTTTACCAACTCCCGGCACGCCCGTAACCCCAATACGTATCGATTTATTGGCGTGTGGCAAACAAGCTTCAATAATTTCTCGTCCTTCTTGCTGGTGTTTTTCTGCAGTACTCTCTATTCGTGTTAAGGCACGACTTAACTGTGTTTTGTTTCCTGCAAGCAATCCTTCGGTTATTTTTTGGGTAGAAGGAGTCTTGCTTCGATTCTTTTTCAAACGTTCTGCTGCCTTCGGGTTTAATCGCGTAGGTTGATCAATTCCTTCTTTTTCTGAAAGCGTTTTGTTATTATTTTGCTTCTCTGCCATTGCTGAAATTTATGACAATTTTATGAATATCGGTTTTAAAAAGCGGTGAAACCATAGTATATTGAATATTATTAAATAAAAAAAGCAAAAAATGAAAACATTATACGAAGCTACTTCAATTGCTAAAGGAGCGAGAAAAGGACACGTAAAAACCGAAGATGGACCAATAGATCTTAACTTATCAGTGCCTAAATCAATGGGTGGTGAAGGTGGAGACGGTACTAACCCTGAGCAATTATTTGGTTGTGCCTATGCAGCTTGCTTTGGAAGTGCCATAGAAGCCATAGCTGATAAAAAAGGTGTTGATGTAGATACCGAAAAAATAAACGTTACAGCAACCATTGGTATTGGTAAAACCGAAAAAGGCAACTTACAATTAGAAGCAACATTAGATTGCTACATTCCTGGGGTAGATGTGGAGACAGGAGAAGACTTGGTAAATGAAGCACATGTGATTTGTCCGTTCTCTAGAGCTACACGAGATAATATCACAGTAACGCTTAACTTGATGTTGGACGAATAGTAGTTTAACATATCTATTAAACAGCTAAAAAAATCCCTTTTCAATTCGAAAAGGGATTTTTGTTTTTAGAATAAAAGTTCTAACTATATAGCTCTTAGAGGTATTACTCTTCCTCTTTCATCGTCATCATCTTCTCTTTTATTATCATTGTTTTTTTTTGACCCCTCATCGTTCTCTTGGTTTTCAACAGTTTGTTTTTCTTGAGGTTCCGGAACAAAATGGGTTTCTTTATGTTGTTCAGACTGCTTAATGTACCATTGCAGTTTTTGCTTTTGCTTTTCTAAAAGACTTAAAATACCATCAGGCAACTCTCTGCGTTCTAACAGTTCATCATATCTTTTAATATTATTTATATCCCTTGATATACATTGATTTAAAATAACAGTAGCATCAAACTTTTCCAAGGCTTCTTTTATTTCTTGCCAAGTTCGGTCAATATTCCCTTTATCTGAATCCTCTTTAAGTGGTTCTATACCACGGGAATGTAATTCATTGGAAATATCATGACTCATCCGGTTACGTTCGGTAGCCATATAGTTCAAAAAACGTTTTAAATGGGTGGTATGTGCATCTTGTGCAGCATTGTAATAAAGCTTTTCTGCTTCAAAACTAGCAACCAGTAAACGATTTAATTTATTAAAGTCGGCGTATTTCTTCTTCATAAACAGTGATTTATACCAAATTTACTATAAAAGCTTTAGTTATGACTGTAAATTTATATTTAATTTAAGCTAAAATATGTTAAGATTTGCAACACACGAATAAAAGTGTCGTCTTTTAACTGAACAGCAACCAAAAAACCATCAAGCTTGTCCAATTCATTACTTGTTGAACAATGTAAACAGCACAACCGCAAGGCGCAGTTGGCACTTTATAAAAAATATTGTGACGGAATGTTTATCATAGCACAACGGTATATGCGGGACACTGCAGCGGCAGAAGATGCCATGCAAGAGGCATTTATTAAAGCGTTTCAAAAACTAGAGCAATTTAAAGGGGACGTCACCTTTGGTGCTTGGTTAAAACGGATTGTAATAAACACGTGTCTAGATATTATTAAAGCTAGAAAGTTAGAAATACAATCCTTAAATGAGGAAACTTTACATATTGTTGATGAAGATGATGAATGGCATGTGCCAGATAAAACAACAATAGAAGAAGTGAAAGCAGCAATGGAAACATTAAATGAAAACCATAGGCTCGTAGTGAAATTATATTTATTGGAAGGGTATGATCATCAAGAGATTTCTGAAATTTTAAATATTTCAGAAAGTGCATCCCGAACCAATTTACACCGCGGAAAAATACAATTGCAAAAACAATTAAAACACGTACAAGATGGCACAGGATATTAGGCAGCTATTTGAAAATAAACCTAAAGAGGGTGTAAAGCCTCCAAAAGGGCACGAAGCACGTTTTGAGCAAAAATTAGAAGAGGCATTTGGAGAAAATGAATCAACAAAAACTCCATCCTTCTCAAAATTTAGGTGGCTTAAAGTAGCTGCAATTGCTATTGTGATGCTTTCTGTCGGTTTTTTTGGACACCAACAACTTTCTAAAGAAAACCCTGTGGAGGTGGTTGAAGTACCCAAACAAAATAGTGACACCAATACTAATTTGGCAAAAATAACATTAGGGGACCTTTCACCTGAACTTAAAAAAGTAGAAAATTATTACCAGACCGGAATCAATGTACAGTTAGCTTCCCTTAAAATAAAAGGGGATAACAAAGAACTAATTGATGGGTATATGAATCAGTTAAGTAAACTAAATAATGAATATAAACGTCTTACATTAGATTTAAACGAAGCAGGCCCCACCGAAGCAACCATCACCGCATTGATTGATAATTTGCAATTACGTTTGGAATTGCTGTTCAAACTTAAAAACAAATTAAAAGAACTAAAAAATCAAAAAGATGAGACCACAAGTATTATTTAAAATAAGTATTACCACGATTATACTATTAATCTCTACTGCAATAACAATTGCACAAGAGCAATACAAAGAAACCTTTAACGTAAAGGATGACGCTACTGTTTCAGTAAATACAAGCCATACTCGTATTATTTTTGAAACATGGAATAGAGACAAGGTAGAGGTAGAAGCCTATATAGAAGGCTCAACCCTTTCTGAGGCAGAAAAACAAGAGCTATTTGACAATTGGGACTTTAGTGTGTTAGGCAATAGCAATAAAGTCGTGATAACCTCAAAAGGGGGAAATAGCTGGAATGGTATGGCTTCTATGAAGCATATGGAGGGAATGGGTGGCCTTGACTTCTTGGGTCCAATGATGGAAGAAATGATTGTTCCTATGATTAGTAATATGAAAATCCCAAACCTGCCAGATGATCTGTTAAAAGATATTGGTAACATAGATTTTGATTACGAAGAGTTTCAGAAAGACGAAGAAGCTTATATAAAGAAGTTTGAAAAACAAATGGATAAAAAAATTGGAAAAGACTTCGAAGTGAAAATGGAACAATGGGGCAATGAATTTGCTAATCAATATAACGAAGAGAAGTCTGATAGCATTGCCGCTGTTTGGGAGTCTAAAATGCAAGGCTGGGGTGAAAATTTCGGAAAACGAATGGAAGCTTGGGGTAAGCGTTTTGAAAAAGAAATGGAAGCTAGATACGGAGGAGAAGATGGTAATTATAGCAAAACAGTTCAAACCGATCCTTTTGGTAATAAAACCATCATCATCCAAGGGAATAAAGCTAAAAAGTCTAAAACCAATAAATCGAAAGGCGTAAAAACCATTAAAATTAAAATGCCGAAAGGAGCAAAAACTGAAATTGATGTTCGGCATGGAGAAATTGAAATGGCAGATGCAGTAAATGTAAAGGCTACATTGAACCATTCACCGTTTACAGCAAATAGTATTGATGGGGGAGAAACCCTCATCAATGCTTCTTATGCCCCGGTTGTAGTCAATAATTGGAATAATGGTACATTATATCTTCAATTTGTTGAAAGCTGTAACATTGCAGATGTAAACACGATTAACCTACAGGCAAACTCTAGTGATGTATTAATAGGGAATGTAGAAAAAGAAGCTATTCTAGCAGGTTCTTTCGGAAACTTAAAAGTAACACATGTTTCCAACGGATTTAAGAATATTGATATTTTATTAGAAAATACAGATGCTGTATTATATATGCCAGATACTGCTTTTTCTTTTTATTTCAACGGAAAAAAATCCACCTTGCAATACCCAAAATCGCTTGAGTTAAATCGAACTAAAAATTACAACCGTGTATTGGTTAGAGGTTTTAATAAAAACAGTAATGCGGGGAAAAATGTGACCGTTAATGCCAATTACAGCAATATAAAGATTCAATAAGTTGAGCGTCAACCACAGTGAAAGGACAACAAAATGAAAGTCATCCCTCTTTAGCAAAAAAGGATTTTCACGTTACCAACAATAGATTCCTCAGCTAAGCCTCCTTCGGAATAACAAGAAAATACTTTCTACCCAGTTAGCTATTCAAGCTAGTCTTCTTCTAGAAATCAAGTATTATTTCTTCCTTGTAAAAACAGCTACTATCGCCGCCGTAACAATACCAAAACCCAAGGCACCAAAAGCAGATTGCCACATATAATTGGTAATGTTAAAATAATCGTTGGCCTTGGTGCGCGTCATTAAATCGTTTGTGACTGAATACTCAATAACCGTATTGAAATATTCGGGAGTAATGTAGTTATGCGTTAGGTATTGTGCTATAGGAGAAAGCAAGGCAACAAAAACAGTTAAGATTGTACCTGAAATAAAACCCTGTAGCCAAGTCATTTTTTTGTTGTAGACCCTTCTTCTTTTCTCGCGAACTGCCAATAAGTAGATAAAAATAGCAAAAGGGGCAAATAACATCGTTAACCACCAATGGTTTGCTATATTTTCTTCGTGCCAGCCTAATGTTTTTTCAAGTAACATCCAAGCGAGAAGGGTAATGGTAAAAACAATAGCCCATTTAAATTCTATTTTTAGCTTTTTCATTTGTGAATTTTAATAGTGCTAAAGATACCAAAAAAAGAAACCCTGAAAAGTATAACTTTTCAGGGTTCAGAATGAATTTAAAAAATAATTATGCTTCAGTAAGCACCCATTCGCCTTTATCTAATAATGGGATTGCTTGTTTATACTTCATAGTCTTGTTTTCACCACTCATCACGTTTTTGATGGTTACTTTTTCATTGCGGCCTATTTTAGGGCGTTCGCGTACAATGGTTTCGGTAACCTGCTGTTGTTGACGTTGAGTGTCACCAGCAGCACGAGATTGAGCAGCACGCTCGTCCATATTTTGGATTTCCTCTTTCTCTTCACTGAGTTTTTCCTTTTTACGAACTTGCTTTGCTTCGGTAATTTGCTGTTGATTTTCTTGTGGTAATTCCCCTTTAAATAAGAAGGAAATTACTTCTCTATTCACCTTATCAATCATTACTTTGAAGAGTTCAAAAGCTTCAAACTTATAGATTAATAATGGGTCTTTTTGTTCGTGTACCGCCAACTGAACCGACTGTTTTAACTCATCCATTTTACGCAAGTGCGTTTTCCAGGAATCATCGATAATAGCTAGGGTAATGTTTTTTTCAAAATCCTGTACTAATTGCTTTCCTTCAGACTCATATGCTTTTTCTAGATCGGTTGCTACATTTAGTGTTTTTACACCATCGGTAAACGGAACTAAAATTCGCTTGTATTGATCTTTGTGGTTTTCATACACATTTTTAATTACTGGGAAGGCCATCTCAGCATTACGCAACATTTTCTCTTGGTAGTGTTTGTAAGCTGCCTTGTATACTTTTCCAGCAATCTCTAAGGTGTTCATTTTTTCAAATTCCTTTTCAGAAATAGGCGAACTCATAGAGAAGTAGCGAATTAATTCAAACTCGAAGTTTTTATAATCCTGTGCCATTTTGTTACTTTCTGAAATAGCTTCGGAAGTTTCAAATATCATATTAGCCACATCTACTCGAAGACGCTCTCCAAACAATGCATGGTAACGACGTTTGTAAATCACCTCTCTTTGAGCGTTCATAACATCATCATATTCCAACAAACGCTTTCTAATCCCGAAGTTGTTTTCCTCCACTTTTTTCTGCGCCCGCTCAATAGACTTAGAAATCATAGAATGCTGAATTACTTCGCCTTCTTCTAATCCCATGCGGTCCATCATCTTAGCGATACGCTCGCTACCAAATAAACGCATTAAATTATCTTCTAGCGATACGTAGAACTGTGAGCTACCTGGATCTCCTTGTCGTCCACTACGTCCACGCAATTGCCTATCTACACGACGGCTATCGTGGCGTTCGGTACCTACAATGGCAAGACCACCAGCTTCTTTAACTTCTTTACTTAATTTAATATCGGTACCACGACCCGCCATGTTTGTCGCGATGGTTACCATCCCGCTTTTACCTGCCTCAGCTACAATATCGGCCTCTTTTTTGTGCATTTTCGCATTCAACACGTTATGTGGAATTTTACGTATGCCTAACATTCGGCTCAATAATTCTGAAATTTCTACCGAAGTAGTACCAATCAAGACTGGGCGACCCGCTTTTGAAAGGTTGGTCACTTCATCAATTACGGCGTTGTATTTTTCACGTTTGGTTTTATAGATTTTATCTTCCCGGTCGTGACGTGCAATTGGGCGGTTGGTTGGTATTTCAACCACATCTAATTCGTAGATTTCCCAAAGCTCGCCTGCTTCTGTTACTGCTGTACCCGTCATACCCGATAGTTTACGGTACATACGGAAGTAATTTTGAAGGGTAACTGTCGCAAATGTTTGCGTTGCTGCTTCAATTTTTACATCTTCTTTGGCTTCAATCGCTTGGTGTAAACCATCACTGTATCGACGACCATCCATGATACGACCTGTTTGCTCATCGACAATCATCACCTTGTTTTCCATTACTACATATTGCGTATCTTTTTCAAACAGTGCATATGCTTTTAGTAATTGGTTAAGGGTATGAATGCGTTCACTTTTAATTCCGAAGTCACGGAATAGCACTTCTTTTAGTTCAGCTTCTTCTTCTTTAGGAAGTTCTTGATCTTCAATTTTTGCTATTTCTGTTCCCATTTCGGGCATCACAAAGAAGTCTGGATTATCAGAACCGGAAAGGTACTCTACACCTTTATCGCTCAATTCTATTTGATTGTTCTTTTCATCAATCACAAAATACAGTTCTTCATCAACCTTGGGCATTTCGCGGTTGTTGTCCTGCATGTAATGATTTTCAGTTTTCTGAAGCAATTGGCGGATGCCGTCTTCAGATAAAAACTTAATCAATGCTTTGTTTTTAGGCAATCCACGGAACACACGAAGCAATTGAAAACCACCTTCTTTGGTGTCACCTTCTTTAATTAGTTTTTTAGCTTCGGCTAATACTCCTGTTAGGTATTTACGTTGTACATTAACGATATCCTGAACCTTCGGTTTTAACTCGTTAAATTCGTGACGATCTCCTTCTGGTACGGGGCCGGAGATGATTAAAGGCGTACGGGCATCATCAATTAATACAGAATCCACCTCGTCGACAATTGCGAAGTGGTGTGGACGTTGCACAAGATCTTTAGGGTTGTGCGCCATATTATCACGCAGGTAATCAAAACCAAACTCGTTATTGGTTCCGTAGGTAATATCTGCGTTGTAGGCTTTTCTACGCTCTTCACTATTAGGGCGGTGATAGTCTATACAATCTACACTCATACCGTGAAACTCAAAAATAGGAGCCATCCAAGCGCTATCACGTTTTGCTAAGTAGTCGTTTACGGTTACCAAGTGTACACCGTTACCAGCCAAAGCATTTAAATACATAGGAAGTGTTGCTACTAATGTTTTTCCTTCTCCTGTTTGCATCTCGGCTACTTTTCCTTGGTGCATGGCAACTCCACCAATAAGTTGCACATCGTAGTGTACCATATCCCAGGTTACTTCTTTACCCGCTGCATCCCAAGAGTTTTTCCAAGTGGCTTGTTCACCATCTAAAGTTACATAGTCTCTAGTAGCAGATAGTTCACGATCGTAGGTAGAGGCTGTTACGGTAAGGTTCTCATTATTTTTAAAACGTTTTGCAGTTTCTTTCACCACTGCAAAAGCTTCAGGCAGTATTTCTTCGAGAGTTGCTTTTTCAACTTCGTAGCGATTGTCTTTCAGCGCATCTATTTGGTTATAGATTTCCTCTTTTTTATCGATATCTTCTTCTGCATCGGCATCGATTCGTAACTGATCAATCTGCTGCTGTAGGTCTTTTTGATCTTCTTTAATCTTAGCACGAAACATATCGGACTTGGCCCGTAATTCATCTAATGATAAGCTAGACATAGCACTTTCATGCTCTTTGATTTTATCAACGTAGGGTTGAATTTCACTAATGTCTTTTTTGGATTTGTCTCCAACAAAAGCTTTTAAAATATTATCTAATATTTTCATGGGTTAAAGGTGTGTTTTATGCTCAAAAAAAGTGCGGACAGGAAGCCGTGATTGATACTTACAAAAAAACTGCAAAAAAATAAGGTAACCAAGAAGATGGTTTGTTTTATTTATTGTCATTGTTTTTTGTTTTGAGCAAAAAAAAAGCCTCTATGAGTATAGAGACTTTTTAATTATTATTTCAGTTATTGTTGTAACATAGCATTAATATGCTGTTATTAATATTCATCTTCATTCCACAGATAATCATCATCTGTAGGATAATCTGGCCAAATTTCTTCAATAGAATCGTAAGAGTCACCTTCATCTTCAATAGCCTGTAGGTTTTCCACTACTTCTAGCGGAGCTCCCGTTCTAATGGCGTAATCTATTAATTCATCTTTTGTTGCCGGCCAAGGCGCATCACTTAAATAAGATGCAAGTTCTAAAGTCCAATACATAGCACTTTGTGTTTTATAATTTCTGCAAAAATAATTTTTTCGATTAAAAAGTCAAGAAAAATCGCAATTATTTATGCTATATTTTAAAGAACGTTTTTAAATCGCTGATTTATAATATATTAAATTTTATGGAAAAACCTTACAATTTCTTCGGAATCCATTTAACTTCTTCAGCTTGCAGGTCATAAGTCAATTTCCGTGCCAGCACAAATAGATAGTCAGATAGGCGGTTTAAATATTTTAAAACATGCTCATCAATAGGTTCTTCATGGTGTAATAGCGTGGCTAAGCGTTCTGCGCGGCGGCAGACACAGCGTGCTATGTGACAATATGACACGGTAGGATGTCCGCCAGGGAGTACAAAATGTGTCATAGGAGGGAGGTTGTCGTTCATCGTGTCCATTTCGGTTTCTAGCCGTTCGATATCTTCTTCTTCAATTTTTGGGATGTTTAAGCGTTCTTTGCCACTTTTTAACATCGCCTTTTCAGGATCGGTGGCTAAAATAGCACCTAATGTGAAAAGTCGATCCTGTACGTGAATTAAAATTTCCTTGGAACGCGCATCAATTTCTTGATCACGAATAAGGCCGATGTGCGAGTTTAATTCGTCAACCGTTCCGTAACTATCAATGCGGATATGGTATTTAGGAACACGCGTACCGCCAAATAAAGCCGTGGTACCTTTGTCACCAGTTTTTGTATATATTTTCATGATATTAGATTTCTAAGGGGGGTAATTTCAATTAGTCCCTGGTTTCTTCTTCTTTTTTTTTTTTCCTTTCAAAATATTCATTTCTGAAGTTTCTACGCCGTCTTTTACTCAGGGCTTTGGTGTTTCGTTTGTTCCAAAAGTAGAGTAGAAGTAGCAATAAAATACCGCCTACAGCCAATACAATTGGGTTTGAAAAAAAGGATGTTTCCATAATGTGTGAAGATACAGAGGGGGCTGACAAATTCCAAATTCCGAATGAGAAATTACAGATTGACTGATTTTAGGTAGTAGGCAGTAGGCAATAGGCAGTAGGCAATAGGCAATAGGCAATAGGCAATAGGCAATAGGCAATAGGCAGTAGGCATTAAGCAGTAGGTAGTAGGTAGTAGGGAGTAGGGAGTAGGGAGTAGGGAGTTGGGAGTTGGGAGTTGACAGATGGTTTCGGTACAAATTT
>TARA_R110000851_G_scaffold129525_2_pt1 | contig 64873 bp, 58 predicted proteins | sample TARA_R110000851 | Tara Oceans TARA_R110000851 (sample SAMEA4397627) | marine metagenome | biome: Polar Biome; feature: [DCM] deep chlorophyll maximum layer (ENVO:01000326); material: water (ENVO:00002006), including particulate matter (ENVO:01000060) such as... | depth 17 m
GATACAAGATGAAAATATTTAACTAGATATTTTACGTAAACGCAGATAGATTGAAATCAATATCATTTTTAGGGAGAGTATATGAGTATGTTGCAACAGGTAAGCGTCGCTAAAAAAGCCAATGTACATTTTAACGGTAAAGTGATCAGTAGAAGCGTAGTGTTAGCCGATGGAAGTAAACAAACTCTGGGTGTTGTATTGCCTGGTGAATATGAGTTCTCCACTGCTCAAGGCGAAATAATGCAGGTCATTTCTGGCGAGTTTGACGTGTTATTACCGGGTCAAACTGAGTGGGTTATATACGCTACAGGCAGCCAGTTTGAACTTGCACCAAACGTGAGCTTCAGTCTCCGTACGGCACAAATTTCAGAATACTGCTGCCAATACATCTAGTGTTGTTGCACCTAAATAAACAATAGCGGCTTAATATTGCCCGCTTATATTCAGCTTAATCAAAACAGTTTAAGCTGATTTTTTCTTTAAAAACGTCTACTCTATTGAAACTATCGTTTTATGGAGTGCATCATGCGCCTTATCATACTTATTGGTTTACTATTATTGAGTGCCCAAAGCCTTGCGACCGTATACCGTTGGGTAGATGAAAATGGCAAAGTGCATTACTCAGATGAACCCAAAAATAATGCTGAAGCTATTGATCTAAATGAAAACACGCAAAATAATATAACGATTAATATACCTAAAAAACTCAATGTAACACCTACAACAGAAACTCAAATTAACTACACTATCTCGATTACCTCCCCTCAACAAGAAGCCACTGTCCGTGATAATAACGGTAATTTTACCGTGTCTGCTAGCGTTGCGCCCGAGTTACCTCAAGGGGTGTTGCTGACATTATTAATCGATGGGGTCATCATTGCTCAACCACAAGTTTCGCCAGTGTTCCAATTAACAGGCATTAATCGAGGTGAACATTCTCTTGTTGTTAATGCTGTAACACAAAGCGGCAAAGTCCTTGCATCAAGCTCTCCTAGAAAGATATTCCTTCACCAAGCATCAGTATTTGGACCTGCAAAAAAGTCTAAGTAGTTAAGATAAAAAACCATTTAATTCATTAGCTTATAAACTTATTTCTGGCTTTTTATCTTAGAGAGTGCTTGTGTGTACCGGGTTGTGTAACGCACCAATGTGGTGCATCATGATGGTGCAACCTTATACTAGGACGGCTAATGGACACAAATAACCTTCTCAATCATTTAGTCACCGCGGTGCTGGTGATTAATAATCAGCTCAAGCCGTGCTATGCCAATGCCGCGGCCGCACAATTATTGGGAGTCGGTAATCATAAGCTACTCGAACAGACGCTTCCCGAGCTTTATCAACTCATGGGGGTTGATCCACAATTATTACGCGATGCCATTAATGCTGGCCAAGGACTCACGGTCAATACCGCCGCATTAATTACCCTAGATGGTCAGCACCACACTATTGATATCACCTTGATGCCTATTGAAAATGACAATAACCTCAGCATCTTAGAACTACGTCAAGTCGACCAACAACGGCGCATTCATCAGCAGCTTAATATGGATGCCCAACAGCAAGCCGCACAGTTTTTGGTGCGTAACTTAGCCCATGAAATTAAAAATCCACTGGCTGGCCTTCGGGGTGCAGCCCAGTTATTGTCTAGAGAGCTCACGTCGCCTGATTTGAAAGAATTTACCAGCTTAATAATCGAACAGGCAGATAGATTGCGTAATTTAGTCGATCGTTTACTCGGCCCACAACGTCCTACTCAGCACACTGAACACAACATTCACCAAATAATACAAAAAGTACTTAAGCTGGTTGAAATGGCACTGCCAGATAATATCAGTTTACAACGAGATTACGATCCATCCATCCCTGACATTCAAATGGACCCAGATCAAATGCAGCAAGCAGTATTAAATATTGTCCAAAATGCGATACAAGCGTTAGAACACTGTGGTGGCGATATTGTCATTCGCACTCGCACTCAACATCAAGTCACCATTGGAACACAGCGCTATAAAGTGGTACTCGCCTTATCCATTATTGATAACGGCCCCGGTATTCCTTGCGAGTTAATCGATACCCTTTTCTACCCTATGGTCACCGGTCGTGACGAGGGTTCAGGCTTAGGTTTATCCATTGCACATAACATTGCCCGATTACACGGTGGTCGCATTGATTGTGTTTCGGCACCAGGCCATACCGAATTTATTATTAACCTGCCATTACAATAACTAGCATGCCCTATGTAGGCAGAATGAGGTAGTAACATGAACATTAGTGAACAAGTTTGGATCCTCGATGATGATAGTTCGATCCGTTGGGTACTCGAAAAAGCCCTTAAAGGCGCATCACTATCAACGGCCAGTTTTGCTGCTGCAGAATCCTTGTGGCAAGCTTTAGAAGCATCACAACCTCAAGTCATCGTTTCAGACATCCGCATGCCAGGTACTGATGGCTTAACCTTGCTTGATCGCTTACAACTGCATTATCCGCATATCCCGGTGATCATCATGACCGCCCACTCAGACTTAGACAGTGCAGTGAGTGCGTATCAAGCGGGGGCATTTGAATATTTGCCCAAACCATTTGATATTGATGAAGCGATTAATTTAGTTGAGCGTGCACTGACTCATGCAACCGAACAAACGCCACAACCCGTTATTGATACAACGATAAAAACCCCTGAAATTATTGGTGAAGCTCCCTCTATGCAGGAAGTATTTCGTGCAATAGGTCGGTTATCACGTTCATCGATTAGTGTGCTGATTAATGGCCAATCAGGCACGGGTAAAGAGTTAGTTGCAGGGGCATTGCATAAACACAGTCCTCGTAAAGAAAAACCGTTTATCGCGTTAAATATGGCCGCTATCCCAAAAGATTTGATTGAATCAGAACTCTTTGGCCATGAAAAAGGTGCGTTCACAGGTGCCGCTAATGTGCGACAAGGTCGTTTTGAACAAGCTAATGGTGGCACCCTATTTTTAGATGAAATTGGTGACATGCCAATCGATGTGCAAACCCGATTATTGCGCGTGCTTGCCGATGGGCAATTCTATCGTGTCGGTGGTCATCAAGCCGTGCAAGTAGATGTGCGAATTATTGCTGCAACCCACCAAAATCTTGAGGTGCTGGTGCAAAAAGGCACCTTCCGCGAAGATTTGTTTCATCGCCTCAATGTGATCAGAGTGCACTTACCGCCGTTATCGCAACGCCGTGAAGACATTGCCCAACTCGCCAATCACTTTTTAAACACAGCGGCGAAAGAGATTGGCGTTGAACCCAAAATACTCACCAAAGAAACCGCGGTAAAACTGGCCAATTTACCGTGGCCAGGCAATGTTCGCCAACTGGAAAACACTTGCCGTTGGTTGACCGTAATGGCCTCTGGACAAGAAATCTTACCGCAAGATTTGCCTCCTGAATTACTTAAAGATCCGATCAGTGCTCAACAAAAATCGGCTGGGGCAACGGATTGGCAGACCGCATTAACCGATTGGATTGATGAAAAGCTTGCTGCTGGTGAAAGTGATTTATTAACTGAAGTTCAACCGGAATTTGAACGTATTTTACTTGAAACAGCCCTAAGACATACCCAAGGCCATAAACAAGAAGCCGCTAAGCGTCTAGGTTGGGGGCGTAATACCCTAACCCGTAAATTGAAAGAACTGTCAATGGACTAACAAGTGAACATTATCTCCAATAGTATTGGTTTATCGAGTTTATTCATCACATAATCATGCAAATAACCAAGAGGACTAGAATATTTATCCACTAAAAATGTTACCTTAAAATATAACATTCAAATAAGGACCGATTGTGGATTTTGATGCTCATTCTGGTGTAGTTATTCATCAAGATTTTATACCACTCTATGCTGATGATAATTATGCAAAAATATTCGGTTATAATACAGCTCAAGATATTTTAGCGCTGAAGAGTATTTTAGAGTTAATCGATCCTGAAATGCAGGACGTCGCTGCACACACTTACTACGCATTAATGAGCGGTATCGAAAAGCCGCAGGTACGCAATTACATTAATCGTAACCGTTTAGGCATGATAATCAACGTATTAACGATTGAACATATTGTCGAATGGCAAGGGCGCCCTGCACTGCAAATCACGATTGTTGATTTAACCGAATCCACCACGCTTAAACATGCATTAGTGCAGAGTGAACATCGCTATCAACAATTAGTTAATGGCTCTATTCAAGGGGTGTTGGTGCATCGTAACTTTAGCCCACTGCATTGCAATCAAACGTTAGCGCAGCTATTCGGTTACCCTAATACTCAAACGATTATGTCACTACCCTCAATTTTAGATGTGATTGAACCTGCCTATCAAGAGCAATGGGTAGACGCGAACGCTGCGTTATTAGCGAGTAAAATAAAATCTCACTCTTTTGAAATCAAATGTTTACATTTAAGCGGCCGTTTAATGTGGGTGAAATTACTGGAAAGTGTTATCAGTTGGCAGGGGCAGTCAGCGATTCAAGTGACCATGATAGATGTCACTGAGTCTTATTTATTAACAGAGAAACTTGATAAACAAACCTATACTGATTACCTGACTAATACCCTTAATCGACGAGGGCTAATACATTTTAGTCAACAATTAATGACCGATAGCACCCTTGTACATGAACACCTTTATTGTGTATTAATGGGACTAGATGACTTAAAGCAAATTAATCATTTATTTGGTCATGATATCGGTGATAAAGCATTAATTCATTTTGCTCAACATTGCCAAAGCAAGCTGGCTGATACCGATTTATTAGCCCACTGGTGTGGTGATGAGTTTCTTGCCATCATCCAAGCTGACAGCAAAAAAATGGCACTAAAAATTGCCGAGAGTATTCGTCATAGTATCAATAATGCAGCCCTAATCGAACCCGCTACGGATAAGCATATTCGTTTTAGTGCCTCTGTTGGGTTATCAAACTGGCAAGCTAACGACACTATCGACACTCTTATTTTGCGTGCAGACACAGCCCTAGAGCAAGCCCGATCACAAATCACTCACCAGCTAGTGTTTGCATAAGCTTACCTGATTACCCATAACACTCAGCTCGGGAGAATAAGCGGTTATGAAATAGGTGAAGTATTGGGCGTTACTCTACTTCCGCCATCTTTTAACCAGAGTCGAGGTTAAGTAGATAAACCTAATGCAACTGGGTAATGTTGACAGAACTCGTCAACTTATACCGGATCTTGGTGAATAATCACCTCAGCATCATCAAACGCCTCTTTAATCATCAACCCCGCTTTATCTGCTATTTCATGAGCGTCATGCAAGGACAAGTCACCAGCTAATTCCATGTGCAATTGAATAAACGTGGTTTTACCCGCTTGACGAGTGCGCAAATCATGAACGCCTTGAACGCGAGGATCTTGCTTGGCTAACGCTTTAATCTTGTCGCGAGTGTCGTTGTCTAACTCACGATCCAGTAAGCTTTGAATTGAACGATAACCTAAACCAAGCGCTTGATTGCCAATAAATAATGCTATGAATACTGCAAAAAGACCATCAGCCCACCACCAACCATATTGTGCCAATACTAGCGCTAATAACACGGCAGCATTGAGTAGCAAATCAGATTTATAATGTAATGAATCGGCTTCAACCAATGAACTATTGGTTTTCACCAGAGCGTGTCGTTGCAGCAACACTAAGGCAAATGTCAGCACAATCGCAATGATAGACACCACAATCCCACTCACCGCATTGGTGACCGGAACCGGGTTAATTAACTTTTCACCGCCATACAATAATAACAATGACGCCGACCCCAAAATAAAGGCGGCCTGGGCTAATGACGCTAACGGCTCTGCTTTACCATGGCCATAACGATGGTCTTTGTCCGCGGGAACAATGGCGTAACGAATAGCAATAAAATTAACAATCGAAGCGAGTGCATCAGCAAATGAATCCGTTAATGACCCTAACATACTGGCCGATCCCGAGTGCAGCCAAGCGATTAACTTAATGACAATAAGGCACAGCGCAGTTGCCACTGACGCGCGGCTAGCTAATTTGACCCAAAAGTCATATTCAGAAGAGGTACTCATAAAGGAATTATCGGCTCTTTTTACGGATGATTTAACTGCGCTTACTATAGCAAGTTCATTGCTTAATTAGGATAAAGTTTACTAAAGTAACTGCTGGTCTTATGCAAAGTGTGACTATTAGCAAACTTGCATGAATGAAAAAAGCCATTACCCAAAGGTAACGGCTTTTATCTGTTTAACCTGATGTTGTATCAATTAATCATTAACGGCGAGGTTTGTGGCCTTTACCTAGGTTAAATTGATCTTGAAACGTTTGTTGCTGTTCAGGCGTTAATAATTGATAAATTTCGTTTTGCATTTTCAAATGCGTCAGCATCTTTTGTAAATGCTTTTGTTGCTGCATTTCAGCCATTTCAGTTGCTTTTGCTTCGTCAAAACCGGCGGTAGTGATTAACGCTAACATTTCTGTACGGTGCTCAGCGCGCTGCTCTTTAGTTGGGCGCTCAGGGCGGTTAGCTTGATACTTTTGCATAATCGCGTTGACATCCGTTTTCTGAGCGGCAGTCAAATCAAGCATATGCATCATTTTATGCATACCCCCTTTACGACCATGATGCATATCACCCTTTTGATACATAGACGCTGTCTTTGCTTCTGTATCGGTAGTTGTGTCTGCCGCATATAACTGACTGGCCAATAATGTCGAACTTGCCACTAAGGCAACGAGACTTGCTTTGATCACTGAACGTGTTTTCATCAGAAGTTCCTCTATATTTATGTTGTATAATTCATTTTCTGCCGCAACAGATTTAATACTCATTGTAGCCAATGCAATGTCAATGAGGGTTATGCCTGGGTAAAATTGTGTAAAGAATATTTCCCTTAACACTTTAAACAGCCGATTTCATGATCCAGCTGGCATATTTGCATATTAATATCACCGTAATGCGAGCCAGTTAACGTTATTTTGACTTAGCACTTACAGCGATCATTTAAGGGCATAAAATCATATTATTAGGGATATTAACGATATTAACGATATTAACGAGATTATTTATGAACAGATTGATTGGCCCATTACTTTTACTTTTTAGTGTCTTCTTACTGGCACCGAGTGCCAGTGCTTCCAACTCGGTTGACGCTGCAGATACCGCAGCAACCACGACTCAAATGCATAACGCAGACGACCCTCTGTGGTTTAGCCAACATGATCAACAAGTGTCGGTAAAGCTGCACTTTTTTTGGTCAAAAACCTGCCCGCACTGTCGTGAAGCACACCCTTTTATTGACGCCCTAGGCGAACGTTTTGACTGGATTGAATTACACGACTACGCCATTAGCGAACCCGGTAATGTCGATAAATTAATGCAAATGGGCCAACAGACTGGTATTGAACCTAAATCGGTACCCTACTTTGCCATTTGTGGCGAGGCCGTAGTCGGCTATAACAACCATGATGTCACAGGGCGTTACATCCTAGAGCGTTTAGTCAACTGCTACCAACGTCATGGTGGTAAAGCTGATATTGGCGATAAGCTCGATGATTTTCTAGGTGCGACTCCAGTTGAAAATACGCCATTATTTGAAACCTGTGGTGACAACAGTGATGATCCTCAAGCCGAAGGTTCTTGTGGCATGTCATTTGACCAAGCCAGTGACATTACTCCAGTACCATCGGTTCAGCCTGTCAACATTCCACTGATTGGTGCGGTGCATCCTGAACAAATGTCATTGCCTGTACTGACCATAGTATTAGCGGGTGTCGATGCATTTAATCCCTGCGCCTTTTTCGTATTACTGTTTTTACTGAGCATTATGGTTAACGCCGGCAGCCGTAGACGTATGCTATTAGTGGGCGGTATTTTTGTATTCTTCTCAGGCTTTATCTATTTTATATTTATGAGTGCTTGGTTAAATTTATTCCAACTACTCGGCGGCGGTGATGGCGGCATCATTATCACTTGTGCAGGGGTATTGGCCTTGATCGCGGCGATAGTGAATATAAAAGATTACTTCTATGGCCGCGGCGACGTTAGCCTTTCAATGTCAGTCGAAAATCGTGGTTCACTGATAAAACGTATGGGTAAATTATCTAAAGCCAGTTCATTACCCACCATGATTTTAGGCTCAACCATTCTGGCTATTCTAGCCAATACCTATGAACTACTGTGCACCGCAGGCTTCCCGATGATTTACACCTCGGTGTTGTCATTATCAGATCTCGATACCATGCAACGTTACTTATACCTCATTGCTTATAATGTGGTTTATGTTATCCCACTTGCCGTAATTGTGATTGTGTTCTCAATGACGTTAGGTAAACGCAAACTGACCGAAAAAGAAGGCGAAGTACTTAAACTGATGTCAGGTATTATGATGTTAGGGTTAGGCAGCATGTTAGTCTTTAATCCTAACTCACTGCAAAATGTAGTCTTTTCGGTAGGCCTGATATTAGGGTCTATTGTACTGACCTTTATTATTGCCAGAATTAAACGTTACGTTGTGCAAAATAAAGCAGGGTAAATGTAAAACTGTGCAATGTTGATATGATTTAATCTTGGCATGCGATAACCTTAATTGATCGAAAAATCTGTATGTTAGCGTTAGCATGCAGATTTTCTTTGTGCCAGAGGACAGTTATGAATCGCATTTTACTTATCGACGATGATATTGGTTTATCCGATCTACTCAGCCAATTACTTGAATTGGAAGGATTTGCCTTAACCCAAGCTTATGATGGTGAGCAAGGGTTGTTGATGGCGCAACAGCAGGACTTCGATTTAATCCTCCTTGATGTCATGTTACCTAAGCTCAATGGCTTTGAAGTATTGCGCGCCTTAAGGCAACGCAAGCAAACCCCAGTGTTGATGCTAACCGCCCGCGGCGAAGAAATTGATCGGGTAGTCGGTCTAGAAATTGGTGCCGATGACTACTTACCAAAACCGTTTAATGACCGCGAATTAGTGGCTCGAATTCGGGCCATCTTACGTCGAGCACAAACCACTCAACAAGATAACCAAGCCAATGAAATGATGCTGTTTGGTGATTTACGCCTCGACCCTTCCCGCCAAGAAACCTATTGCAACGAACAACTGATTATCCTGACGGGCACCGAGTTTTTACTGTTGTTTAATTTACTCGAAAAATCAGGCGAACTGGTCACCAAAGAGTCATTAAGCGAAAACGTATTAGGCAAAAAACTGATGCCATTTGATCGTAGTTTAGATATGCATTTGTCTAACTTACGCAAAAAACTACCAGAGCGCCAAGACGGCCGTCCACGGGTCAAAACCCTGCGCGGTAAAGGCTATATTTGGATACCATAATGCTGAAAAACAATCCATTTAACCGACTGTTTTTTAAATTATTGCTGGGCTTTTGGCTATGCAGTTCGTTGATTATTGCTCTGGTGTCATTATTGCCATTATTGCAGCAAAATCATGACCGCTCACCTTTGCCGCCTAGCCTTGAGCGGATGCTGGAAAACGTCGCCGAGCGGATACAAGAGCAACCTCAATTACTCGAAGGCAAAAACCTACAACGTCTGCGCCATAACCGCAATAAAGACGGTGGTGACCGTAAGCATAATGGCGGCCCTTTGCGTTTATATTTAACCGATGGTGAAGGCCAAGTGTTAAACAGTAAACACGTCTCGCGTGGATTTAGACGCTTTCAACTGATGGCAGAAGAGGCAGATCAGCCGATAAGTCACCAATTTAGAGACGAGCTCATTTTTGGCCCCTATTCTTTTGAGGTCAACAGCAAACCCTATCAATTATTTGGCCGTTTACCCGATAACCATCCTCGGCCGTGGTTTTTCTTTTTTGCTGACAATAAATTACTCACGGCAGGCCTAGCCATTTTATTATCGGGCCTATTATGCGGTTTGCTGGCATGGTATTTAGGTAAACCATTGCGTTCGCTCAAGCACAGTGCCAATGCCCTCGCCAGAGGCGACTTGTCTAGCCGAGTTGATGCGGCTACCGCTAATCGGCGTGATGAAATGGGCCAATTGGCAGTCGCTTTTAACGGTATGGCCGACGCCATTGAAGCCATGGTGAATAACCAACAAAGATTAATGGGCGATATTTCCCATGAACTGCGAACGCCACTGACGCGGCTGCAACTATCATTGGCACTTGCTCGTAAAAAAGGTCAGCACAGCACCGAACTGGATCGAATAGAATATGAAGCTCAACAACAAGATGCCTTAATTGGCGAGCTATTAATCTTATCTAGAGTTACCTTAAATGTTAGCGAAAAACGCCTGACAGCTGAACTCACAGAAACCTTAAGCCAAGTGCTCGATGACGCCGAATTTGAAGCCGAACAGCAAGGTAAACAATTACATATAGATATCGACGAGTCTATCCGCTTTAACCATTTGCCGAAAACCTTAGCGCGCGCCATTGAGAACCTGCTGCGTAATGCCATTCGTTACGCTGAGCAACATATTTATATTGAAAGTCAGCAAACAAAAAACCAAGTTCGTATTGTGGTCAGCGATGACGGTCCCGGCCTTGCAGAAGAAGAGCTCGAAGCGATATTTGCGCCATTTTATCGACCTGATAGCGCACGTGATCGCGTATCTGGTGGATGGGGATTAGGATTAGCCATTACTCAAGCGGCAGTTGATGCCCATAAAGGACGCATAGTTGCCAAAAATCAACCATCACATGGGCTAATCGTCACCATCGACTTACCCATTTAATGTAAACATTAATCGGTGACCTCACCTCGGGATAATAAACTTCGGCTTGGGATCATGAGTGGCATACTGATGCACAACCATGATTAATATCGTCACACTATTAACCATCGTATGAACCATAACGTTAACCATAGTGTATGAACCATAGCGTATGAACCATAGCGTATGAACCATAGCGTATGAACCATAGCGTATGAAAGACACCAATATATATTATCCTCGGTACAGTGACCCCTAGTACCGGTATCGTCAGTGCTTATGCCGCCAATAGATTAAATCGCCTTGCTGCAATACTCTGCCATCGACTTTTAGCAATATCATCCATTGTATCGTGACAAATTCAATCCACCGTTTACCAAGGCTAGAGTCATATTTACCCCAAAAAAGATACCTGCTAAAAGTCATATCAGCACGCTAACGCATGCTCATCACAGTAACCGAGTCAGTTTTGATAACGTCTCGCAGTCAAACCCTGCTTAATGTATAATTTGTCATTCTTTTTATACTTCGTACCGTAAGGTTGCTATGTTTCAGATTGCCCTTTATGAACCCGAAATCGCCCCAAATACTGGAAATATCATCCGTCTATGTGCCAATAATGGCTCACAGTTACATTTGATTGAGCCGTTAGGTTTTGATCTCGAAGAAAAGAAACTACGTCGCGCTGGACTCGATTATTCCGACCTAACCAGTGTGACTCGCCATAAAAATTATGCCGCTTTTTTAGAGGCCATGGCAGGAAAACGTATTATCGCCTGCACCACTAAAGGCAGCCGTCCCCATACTCAAATTGCTTTTCAAGAGAATGATGTGTTGTTATTTGGCCCAGAAACTCGTGGACTGCCGATGGATATTATTGATGCGACGCCACTTGCGCAGCGGTTACGTATTCCAATGACAGCCAATAGCCGTAGTATAAATTTATCAAACTCAGTCGCCATTATTAGTTATGAAGCATGGCGTCAACTCGGTTTTGCAGGCGCAGAGTAATGAAAAAAACCCAGTCACCCGAAACCCAACACGATGCTTTAGCCATTGCCAAAGCAACCCAAAGACCCGCACAAACGAAAGAACAAACTAAGCTGATTGCCGCAGGCATTGAGAAAGGGATTACTGAATTTAAAAAGCAGCATAAAGTCAAAGCCCGTGATCGTGACAAAGCACGTAAACAGCAACAAAAAACCAAAAGTACCAAGCCCACCAATGATGAGCCCGATATGCCTTATATTGTGCCCCAGAGTCGATTCAATTCGCTAACGTGGTCGTTAATGGGCTTATTACTCTTGAGTTGGGCATTGTTTGCCGCTTACCTGTTTTACCGCTAAACCGCATTGGCGAAACACTCACGTTATTCAGTCAGCTGAGTCTCCTCTGCTGACGGTTTAAGCAGGCTAATGGCTCTGACGACCTGATACTGCTCACTGTCGTCATCCAAATAATGAGCGCTTTGCTGCCACTGCCATCCTAGTATTGCCTGATCGGCACTGGTATCGGTATCGGTATCGGTATCGTCAATAATGGGATCAAACTGCAACTGCACTAATGCTGGACGTTGATTTATTTCACCTTTGCCTAAAAATGAGTAACGGCCAGCTTGCTCATAAAGCGTTAACTCCTGCGACACGTCATCGGTAACACCATTGGCATACACCAATAAAATATGATCGTTTTGTTGCCTAAACCACCAGGTTTCACTGTTTGTAAAACGACTGCCTCGGCTAACACTGATGAACAAATTGCGCCGATCTGCAGAGCACATCACCGAGGTAGTGACCTTCTTGGGGTAAACATTAGGATTGGCAGCACTGCCCTGCCACTCGCCAGCTAATTGGCTACAAAACGTATTCAATGTCACTTTATCTGCATAAGCTGAGGCTGAATGTGTCAGTAACAACATTGCCATTAACAGAAATATTGATCGACCTTTTTGGGTAAACAAACTTCTTACCATTCAAATGTCCTTTATGATTAGATACATCTACTGCCCAACACCGGTAAGCCGTTACAATACCACATACCCTATAATATCACTGGCAATGAGCACGCTTTGGTGATGGTTAACCATAAAAAATGGCTCACCTTAGTGGGCCATGATATGACTAACCAACAAATACCTACTGGCCAAAACCGGTGGCGGTAATATCCACTGTAGTGACTTCACCGTATTGCGCCGAAACATCAGCAATTTGTTCTGCATTACCAATCAACACAAACTGTAAATTTTGCTGTGGGAAATATTGCTTAATCAAACGTTGGGTTTCAGCTAGGGTAAGTCCATCGACTTTAGCTTGAAATTGATTAATAAAATCATCATTAAAGCCATATAAATACATGTCAGACAATAAACCGGCTAATTGACCACTGGTCTCATATTTAGGCGGAAACTGGCCTTTGACATAGGCTTTAGCAGAATCTAACGTCACTTGGTCAATGCCCTTTTCCCACAAACGAGCATAGGTTTTTAAGGCTAAATCAATCGCTTCTTTAGTCGTCGACGACTTGGTAAACGTACTGATTTGGAATAATCCAGATTGCGCATACGGGCTAAACCCTGAACGAGCACCGTAAGTTAAGCCTGCATTGACGCGTAGTTCATCATTTAACCATGAGGTAAAACGACCACCTAAGATGGTGTTAACGACGGTCAAACCAACATAATCTGGGTTGTTATAACGAATTCCCACGCCACCAATTAAAAAGGTGGTTTCAATTGCATCAGGCTTGTCGACTAATAACACCTGCGGCTTGGTGAGCGTCGGTAAGGCTTGGCTTAAATCTGGCTGAAGCACGGTTTCGGTCGCCTGCCAATCACCAAAGGCCTTATTAAGCTTGGCGGTCATATCGGCAACATTAAAATCACCCACCACGTTAATGGTCATATTGCTTGGTTGATAATAACCTTTATAAAAAGCGCGTAGCTCCTCAATAGACAGGCTCGCGATGGTGTCACTATTACCCGATACTGGGTTGGCATAAGGATGCTCACCAAAGACTAACTGATTAAAGTAGCGTCCAATCACGGCTCGCGGACTTTCTTTTTGCTTTGATAAGCCAACGATTTCGCGCTGTTTTAGCTTATCAAATTCAGTGGCATCAAAGTCAGGTTGACGTAATACATGGCTAAAAATATTGAGCACAGTATCCACATCTTTGTTCATCATATTGGCACGAATATAACTGCCTTCTAAATCGGCACTGGTATTAATGCTGGCACCGATAAAGTCTAATTGCTGCTCGATGTCCGCCTTAGATTGACCCGCGGCACCTAACATTAAACTTTGTGAGGTGATGTAAGCCATACCAGAGGTCAAATCATTGACCGCGCCCACTCTAACCACGGCATCAATGGTCACTAATGGCACTTCTTTTTGCACCATCAACTTAACCTTTAAGCCATTGTCTAACGTGACGGATTGGTAGCTTGGCAGCACAAAGCTCGCGGTGACAGGGTTGGCGGTATCGGCAGTAGTTTTCTGAGTGGTCGCACAACCACTTATCCCTATGCTACAAGCCAATGCGATAGCCAATAACGATAGCTTAATGCGTGTGTGAGTAACGGTTTTCATTGGTCTGACTCCTCAGTAGCAGCGAGCACACCGACAGTTCGATTCGCTTTAATTAGATAGGTTTGCGCCACACGCTGAATATCAGCAGGGGTGACTTGGTTATACGCTTCTGGGGCGTTAAACAGTTTGGTATAGTCGCCAAAATACAGCTCGTATGTGCCTAATGTATTGGCTTTACCGTTAATGGTTTCCATAGCATGGTAAAAATCCATTAGTTTGATATTTTTTACTTTTTCAAGCTCTTGCTGAGTCACACCTTGGGTGGCAATAAGATTAATTTGCTCAATTAAGGCTTGCTCTAAGGTCTCAGCGCTCACACCAGCATTGGCCACACCCAAAATGTAAAATAGATTCGGGTCGAACGACATCGGCATGTAGGTGTCGGCCGATAACGCTAATTGCTTGTCGACCAACGCCTGATAAAAACGCGAGCTATTACCTTCGCTTAACATCGACGCTAATAAATCAAGCGCGTAATAATCAGCATGGCGAGTGGCAGGTACATGGTAAGCCAACATAATGTTTGGCGTACTCACAGACTCTTTTTTGACAAATACTCGGCGCTCACCATTTTGTGGCGGCTCAACCGTGCGCACAGCTTTTGGCGCTGCTTGGGCTGGAATTGGCGCGAAATACTGATTAGCCAGTGCTTTTACTTGGGCTAACTTCACATCACCGCTAATCACCACTAGCGCATTGTTAGGCGCATAGTAAGTTTTATGATATTGCTGTAAGTCTGCTAATGTCCAAGCAGCAATATCGGACTCATAACCAATCACAGACCAACTATATGGGTGGGCTGCAAAGGCAACACTTTTAAGCGCTTCTTGAATAGTGCGCCAGTTAGAGTTTTCAAGCCCGGTAGTCCGCTCTGACTGCACCACGCCACGTTCACTTTCAACCATTTCAGGGTTGATGTCTAAATTGGCGATCCGGTCCGCTTCTAAATCAAAAATAGTTTCTAAGCCATTTGCAGGAAACCAGTTGGTATACACTGTCATGTCTTCAGTGGTGTAGGCATTATTAGCGCCACCAGCGGCTTCCATGGTGCGATCAAACATTTTCGGACCAAACTTTTTAGAACCATTAAACATCATATGTTCAAAAAAGTGCGAAATACCGGTAATGCCAGGCACTTCATTGCGCGAACCGACTTTCCAAAAAATGTACATGTTGGCATTTGGGATAGAGCTATCCTCAAGTACCATAATTTTCATGCCATTATCTAAAGTAAAACTATTAATATCTTCAGCTTGTGTCGCTGACACCGAAGGCGCACTTAGAACGCCTAACGTCATCAACAACGCCATTATCTTGCGGATCATATCTCGCTCCTTTGAGCACTTGTCCAATAATTAATCTACATTGTGTTTTTTTATGCCGCGCTTAATACCGTTAACGCTACTTGCGCCATGATTTATACGCCAAGTTTAAGGCCCCTTAAAAGCAATGGTTCAAGGGAGTACAGAGGAATGCTGATTCCATGTTTAAACCAATTAGTGCAACAAAACTACCCTGTAATGACCCTTTTGTTAAATCTTTTAGCCATTTGCTAACAAGTCAATTGTATCTATTTATTAACGCCTGCCGGTCATGATTAAGCTGGTGATGCCGCAAACCCAGATTTATGTGGGCGAGACTGGCGAGGACTTTATTGAGTTGACCACTCTTCATCCAACACGTCATGCCCCCTCATGCAACACTTCACGTAACACTTAACGTAATACAGGCACGTGAAAAAACACCACGTCACTGCCGATAACTTCAAGCTGCCAGCCTTGTTGTAATGCTAGCCACTCGAAGGTTTCAATCGCGTAGAAATTGATGTGGGTCGGGTCGATTTTATAGTGCCAGTTAATGAATCCTTCAAGGTTCAATACCCGTTTGGTCATAATGGCCAATATGCCACCGGGTAACAGTAATTGGCTTAATAGCTCGATGAGTTGTTTGGCATTGGCAATATGTTCAATCACTTCGGTTAAACACACAAAATCATATTGCTGGCTTAACACCTGAGTATCTGGGTGATAAAACAGATCATAGTTAGCCACGCTGATCCCTTGCTTTGCTGCCATTTGGCTTAGCACAGCACCTTCGCCGCAGCCAAAATCTAATCCGCTTGCATTGGGAGCAAGCCGGGTTAACAACGGGGTTAAGGTGCGTGATAAAAAATGCTGATAGCCCGCATCGGCAAAGTCGTTATGGTGACAATCATAATGGGCTTTTTCGGCGGTTTCATCCCAATAAAATGCTGCCGGAACTGACACCAGCAAACACTGTGAGCAACGAACATAGGGGCGATATTTATCTTGATGAAACGCAATAGTTTGATGGTGACACAAAGGACAACACGACAAAATGAACTCCGACACAGGCGAGGTGAAAAGTAATAATAAACACTGAGTCTATTCTGATAGAACCGGTTCTGCTGTTGTGGTGGCCTTGGGGATTTTACGTGTTTGCTTAGCAGCGTCTTGCGCCTGCTGTAAATACTTTTGCTGACGGGTTAAACGCTCATCAGATTGAGCACGGGCTTTTTCGAGCTGCTGCGCTTCCCAATCATTAGACTGCGCCTTAGCTAACACTTTTTGTTCACGTTCCGAGGTTGCCTTGGCTGCTTCACGCGCTTTTTGCAATTGGGTTTGCTCAAGTTCAATTGACTCTTGACGCGCTTGCTCGCCTTTTTCAGCTAAGGTCATTTTTTTATGGGGTTTGTCAGCCGCAGAAGTAGCACCAGAAACGACAAACGTCAACGAGCTTGCTGCAACCACTAAAACAAATAAGCCTATCAGCCCGATTTTCATGTTATCTATCCTTTGATTTTATCGCTGTTATAACGCGCACGAACCTGAGCAGGCATAGCGGTTAACTTATGTTGCACCATTGTGTTAAACACTGCAAATATTGGCGCGATATCAGTCGCAGGATTTAACGCAACCAGAGTATGAGCAACCGCTTCGAGGGTTGACAGGCTGTCGCTGCGTTTCGCTTTACGAATAACATATTGCGACTCATCTGCACACTCAAGATGCAGCGACGGATAATCAACTAACCACGGATTCAACTGCAACATGCGGTACGCCTTGCGCCAAGTACCGTCGATTACAATAATAATCACGGCCTCGCTCGCTCCGGCCTTGGCGACAGTTTGGCTGCGCTCATTGGGGTAAACCACGTACACAGGTTTCGTTTGCGTGGCTAAATAGTGTTGCAGCTCAATAAAGTCCTCGGCAGTCTCGCCCACATAAATCTGGGTTTGCGGCAGCACCAGCTTCAATAACCTCACGCTGTTTTTAGCATGCCCCACTTCAGACGGGTGTTGCATCACCACCACCTCGGTTTGGGAACACACCGGTTTGAGCGCATGGCAAACACACGCTGACTGCGGGTATTGGCAATTAATACAATAACTTCTGCTCATTTTTTGTCTTATTATTGTTGCAAATATGTAATATCGAGTTCAATATGCTTGGCTTTACATCATAACATCTCAAGGAAGAACCACTATTATGACAGGAATTATCACAAGAACCATGGCAACAACAATGACAAAGATGTCGATTGCCTTAATGCTCGCACTTTCTACAAGTTCCGTTTATGCCGCACAAGATAATGCCTATCACCACGAAGCAGAACTAAGCTTTTTAGATTCTGACGATGGCGGCGATGGCCTATTTAATGCTAACTATCGTTACTACTTTAAAGCGGTTGAACAAGCTGATAAGCCATACGCACTAAGTGGATTCTTTCATCAAGGCTCAACTGTTGCTGCTCGTTACTCTACTTCTAGTTTAGATAATTTATATCAACTTTCAGGCCAGTACGTTTTTGACTCAAAATGGTTTATCGGTGCAGAAGTCCGCCAAGTCAATTTTGAGGAAGATAATTATTCTATTAGTCTAGAGAGCTTTACCACTTATTCAGCCAATCTAGGCTATTTTTTCACGGACCATTCGGCATTAACCCTCAATTACAGCAGAATGTCTGAGTCTGAATCAAGCAGCTTTGCATCAACAAGCTATAACTATGAGGCTTATAACAGTCGTGTTAATGATGTTTTCAGCTTAACTTATGAACATTTTATTCCACTGCAATCAACCGCTGGAGTCATGCTCACAGGTGCATTTTCCTATAGTGATCAGAAAATTACGAGTAATGATTTAAGCAGTTCTGTTGATAACTTAGGTCAAGTAACCATCAGAGATTCTAAGATATACATGGGTTACAGCATCTATAACCTTGCCATCAATGCCGATTGGTATATCAATAATGCATGGTCTGTTGGGGCTAATGTTGAGCAACGTTATCTAGATACTAATTATAACTTCAGCGGTACTGGTTTTGACAACCTAGTTCATAATTATGACCAGACAGACACTTATACTGGCATAAACACCCGCTACGTCTGGCGTTTTGCCGATGTATTTTCGGCTAAGTTTGCACTTGATCACTCATATTTCAATGGCGAATTTGATAACGACTCACAAACCAGCTTTAGTGTAGGCATTAACGCCCGCTTCTAAGCCTCATCATATTGAGGTAAAAAAAACCCGCGGAATGTGGTTAGCATTCTGCGGGTTAAAGGTGATATTACTCAAACTAATTACTCATGTTGTAACTGTTCTTGATGCAGATGGCTTAAGTTTTTCATTGCCATAATGATCAGTAATACTGCACTAAAGCCTGCCATAACCAGCGCAATGGCATAAGGTGCCGGTATATCTGTTAGTTGCACCAACGCGGTCAGTAATGACGCACCGCTCATTTGAATACACCCCAGCATAGCGGCTGCTGTGCCTGCTCGTTCTCCGAAAGCCGACAACGCCATACTGGTTGCAGGGCCAAGTAAAATAGCAAAACCAATACACAAGATCATCATTGGGGCCATAAAGGCTATCGCGGCTGCTAAACCTTCTTGTGGGCCGAATAAGTACATCCCCGCTTCGAGAAAGGCAGCAACTAACATCAGCGACAATGCCAGCAATACGCCCGGACGATTACCAATGCGCTTTACCAACACCGGAGCAGCAAAACAGGCGGCAATATTGACCGCAGCATTGAGTCCAAATAAACCACTGAAGGTAAGTTCAGATATACCTAAATGACCAATTATCCACACGGGTGAGTACGACACGTAACACAGAATAGACGCCATCGCGATCATGCAGCAACTGGCATAAAACATAAAATGAGGATCGCCAATAACAGGCTTGTAACGGCTCCAACGGTATAAAGGACCTGTGCTGTCGGTATTTAATGGACGCGTTTCCGGAAAACGAAATCCCACTAAAAACAGTACGAAAATGGCATACAAAGCCATAAAAATGAAGGTAGAACGCCAGCCAAACTGTAAGGCCAATAGACCACCAAATGTGGGGGCCAGTGCAGGAACCACACAAATGGCTCCATTGAGGTAACTGTACATCGACACACTTTGTTTGCGGTCATAGCAATCACGTACCGCACTAAATACCACAATAGAGGTTGAACATGCTGCCAAGCCTTGGAAAACACGCGCAATCTGCAACACTTCAAACTCAACCGCGTAAGCACCTAATAAACTGCTAATGCCATAAAGTACAATACCAAATAACGCGACAGGTTTACGGCCAAAACGATCCGCTAATGGGCCAATTAAAATTTGTCCTACGCCCATAGCAAATAAAAATAACACTAAGGTGGACTGTACTTCACTGTTAGATACGCCGTAATCCAACGCCATCGCAGGCATAGATGGAAGATATATATCAATAGCTAATGGGCTTAGTAGCACCATAAACATTAATAGTGGCAATAGGTTACGACGCATATTTTCTATCTCTCAAAATTTTAATGCACAAAGGTCACCCTTAATAGGGCGCTATAGTAAGTCAAATGGAGGTATGAACGGAAATGATATAAAATCCAAAGTGAATTTCCATTTGAGAATATCACATGAACTTAGACAACCTCGCTCGAGTCGATCTTAATCTATTAGTCATTCTGCAAGTCTTACTTGAGGAGCAAAGTGTCACCCGGGCAGCCCATCGCTTGCATGTCAGTCAATCGGCTGTTAGTAAAAGCTTAAATCGTTTGCGGGAAGCATTAGGCGATCCACTTTTTCAACGTACAGCACACGGCTTAAAACCAACCGCACATGCTGATGCATTAAGGCAACAACTACCATTAGTGTTGCAAAACTTGTATCAACTCACGCAACCGCCAACCTTTCATCCGGCGACCAGTAACCGTCAATTTTCATTCTCGATGGTCGAAAGTGCTTATGAAACCTTAATTCCATATTTTATCGGACCATTATTACAACAGGCACCGTTAATAAAATTGGATTCTTATGTTTGGACTGAAAAATCAATGCAAGATTTACAACAAGGACAAATCGATTTTGGGCTTGCAGGCAGAGACATTCAACCTCATACCGATGTCAATTTTGAACATGTGCCTGAAGGTATTGAATCACAAACTCTATTTAACGATCATCAAGTTTGCTTGGTGCGTAAAGATCACCCTATTTTACAGACTGTCACTGCTGGACACTGGGATCAAGATCACTACCTCAATATGTCTCATGTGCAAGTAAGATGTGAAGGTAACGACTGGTGGGCCTTGGATTACCACTTAGCCAATTTAGGCTTACATCGTAACTTATCAACCACAGTGCCAGACTTTTACGGTGCAGTAAGTGTATGCGTAAACACCGATTTAATTTTCACCTTACCGTCTAGTTTTGCCTATCACGCCCAGAAACTGTACTCACTCGTTTCTATTCCCTTGCCGTTTGAATTTATGCCTATGGCCTATGTGTTTTTATGGCACGAACGAAATAATCAAGAGCCGGGACATCAATGGTTTCGCAATATTATTTTCAGCAGTGTCGAGAAAGCCATTACTCATAATCATATTAGTAAAACTAATCGCTGACATTTCAGCCTTGATTTAACTTTTAAGTCACGAGGCACTAGAATAAAACGAATAAGTAATCGATTACCAAAGAAGCAAACCTGATGGGTTATCCATAGGGTTAATCCCGGTGGAGAGAGGATGTTCAGTTCAATTAACCTACACAATATAATTCAACGCCTCCGGAAAATGCGCCCATATACTGCATTAGCAACGGTTGCCACTGTCCTATTGGGCGGTCTGTTGTTATTACCGTTAATATTATTGTTTGTATTTGTCGGTTTCATTGGCATGACGCTCTTGCGTAACCAATATATGAAGCATAATCGCTAAACTCAAGCAAGGACAGATATCAACCTCATGCTAATATTGAACCAGAAAACCACATCATGTCACGTGACTAGAACCATTAATCACTCGCGTAAATAATTGTTCTGCCCACACTGACTCAGCTATTTTTTATCATGCCTCTATTTATTTTTTCATATTTACAACCTAACTCGCGACACACTTAATCCCTCGATAACTATTAGGATTTATTCGTGATGGGAGGGCATGTTGATGTTTTAAAATACATTTTGCAGCAGTTTGAGGCCATATTATACAAGGTCGCGCTTACAACGTGCAGTGGTTGTAGATGAATAAGTGATAACGCACTAGCGACAAGCCACCAATGTGCCCTAAGGGTCCAGCTAAACGGGTGCTCTTATTTTTAAGCAAGGGTATTCGTAAGCAAAGATACTTGTAAACCAAGGTCTTTGTTGCAAGGTACTCGCTTAGTTAAAGACTCGATCTGTAAGACTTGCGCCGCAATTAAAACCTGTTTACCTCGAACATATTTTAACCAGAAAATATCTACAAGCCATAGGGATAGTATTATATTGCGATGTTTTTTTAATCGAATTCCCAGCTTATATCCATGCCACGGTCAATTGAACATGCACAAGTCACACATTGGCTACAAATCTGTATCGAAATTTTTACATACCTCTTTTGATATAGGATAATAAACAGTTACAAAATGTAGGGTTTTATTTTTATAAAAAATATATTAGGGAGCAAAGATGAAAACATTTTATTTCATCGCCATATTTGTATTATTTTCCATGTTAGCGTTCAACGCTAATGCGCAATGGGATGATGATACCGGCTGCATGAGTTGCCATAATGGCATCGAACAATTTTCACAAGTTGACGGCATGGCCGATCTGACTTGTGTTGATTGCCACAATGGTGATGGTATCGCCACCAACATGAAAACCGCTCACACAGATATGTGGGCCAATCCGACAGACTTACGGGTTATTAACGACACCTGTGGCAGTTGTCACCCAGATGAAGTCGACAACGCCAAAACCTCACTCCATGCCACTATGGCCGGAGTAATTTCAGGTACTCGCTACAACTTTGCTAGCCAAGATCGTAATGCGATCCATGCCACTTACGATGTTAAAGCACTGAAAACGGGCCGAGAAGGCACAGTTGAAAGCCTAACCCAGATACCAAGTTATGACCCAACTCAACCAGAATCAAACACCAATTCACCAGGTGATGATTACCTCCGCAACCAGTGTTTACGTTGCCATATTTGGAGCGACGGCCATCAACGCGATGGCGATTACCGCGCGTCTGGCTGTGCAGCATGTCATGTTGAATACAGTAACGATGGCACCTATGAAGGTGGCGATGAGGCCATAGATAAAACTCAAAAAGATCGTCCTCGCAAGCATAAAATGACCAAGAAAATGACCGTAGACCAGTGTCAGCATTGTCATAACCGCGGCGGACGTACTGGCGTAAGCTATAAAGGCATGATGGAATCTGACGGATACGGCACACCGTATACCGAAGACGGTGACAAGCAGGGTAAGCTGCATGGCAAACACTACAACTTCCTTGAAGCTGATTTACACTATGATGCTGGTATGAGTTGTATTGACTGCCACACCAAAAACGAAATGCACGGTGATGGCTACTTATATACCAAAAAAGAGCACGCCTTAGAAATCCGTTGTGTGTCTTGTCATGGTACGCCAACCACCGAAGCCACATTAAAAACCTCACGCGACATGCCATTGAACAACCTCAAACGTGAAGGCAAAACAGTAACCTTAACCACTAAAAACGACGGTAAAAAACTGGATGTTCCTCAACTAAAAGATAAAGAGTTGTCTAAAGAAGGCTATGTTGCGATGGTGAAAATTGCCAGCCACATGGAAAAAATGGAATGTTCTACCTGTCATGCAGCTTGGGCACCGCAATGCTATGGCTGTCATGCTAAGCAAGACATCAGCAAGCCAAATGGCGATTGGCTTAACGGCACGGGTGATGACCCCTCTAAACAAGGTAACAAAGCTAACTTAGCCAAGAATGCCTTCAGCTGGGATGAATCCCGTTCATACGTTCGTTGGGAAATGCCTGCATTAGGGATTAACCATCGCGGAAAAGTGTCTACTTTCGTACCGGGTTGCCAAGTATTTTTAACTCAAGTAGATGGTAAAAAATCGATTGTAAGCAATAAAACTTACACCACCGTCGATGGCACCAGTGGTATTTCACACAACCCGATCCAGCCTCATACCATGAGCAAAAAGTCGCGTACTTGTGAAGAATGTCATACCAACCCGAAAGTATTGGGCTTAGGGAGCGGTGTATACGACATCAACAGAAACTTCCCAGACGGCAAAGCCCCTATCGATTTTGAACTGGAACGTTTTGTTGATGAAAACGGTAAACAACTGCAATCAACTTCACATGAAGGTGCTCGTCCATTTAATAAACAAGAAATGGATCGCATCAGCCGAGTCGGCACTTGTTTAGCCTGTCATGGCAGTGATGAAATCAATGCCACAGGTAAAGCGCCAAACGATGTAACCCATAATAAAGTGATTAGAAAGATGGCCGAAAAAGCCAAATAATCGATCAAAGCATTTTATAAAAAAGTCATAACCAAAAGGGTAAACATTATGTTTACCCTTTTTTTTGGCTATATGCTTAGTTAACAAGAGCAACCGTTACCCAGACCAATAGAGGGTTTCAAACAACTCTTTTTCCCGCGGTCGAAGTTGTATTGACGTGCTATTGCTAATGGTTCAGCAAAATAGACATTTAATCCCAAACTTAAAACATTAACCAAGTTTAACGTGACATATTATGTCCTGATATTGCAAACTGTACATTAAGTCATCGTTACTAATTTATAGGTAACGTTTTTAGACACCCATTTTCAGACGAACTGCATTCAGGAGCCACTATGAAATTTAATCAATCATTCCACACTGCCAATTTGAAAAGTCGGTTCACGGCAATGAACCCAATTTTGGTATTACTGATGTTTTTTAGCATCGCATTAACCACGATTGTGCTATTACCCTTTTTATTGTTACTGGGCTTATTAAGCTTTATTACACTACAGCTCTTAGGTAAAAAAATATTGCAGAGAAACCAGCCACACGCTCAACAAGGTGATGTCTACCAAGACAGCGCTGATGTGCAGCGCGAACAAGCTGCGCCTTACGCAGAGATGTTTAGCCAATCTAAACCGAATCAAACTCAACACACTGGACGCACATTTGAGCATCAAGCAGATTAACTAACCGTTAGATGTGCTTAGTGATCACCTTACCGATCCTAGACATTAATCCAAATTGATATGGGCTATGTTTATCTAAAATTACCGTCATTAGTCCTCATTACCAGCAAGCTATTAACGCTATCTAAGGCGGTGAAACCTTCAATATTCGCCAAAAATATCGGCTGGTTATGTTTATTTTGATGTAAAACATAAAGTGCTGCTAAACACTAGTCACCTCTTAAGCATTGAATCGCGCCGATCAAACCCCAATGTCATTAGAAGGCGGGCAAATAGAGTAGCAAACGATGCTGCCACATTTGCCAGTAATATAAGCCAAAAATTCGATACTGAGGAGAACATAAAATGAAACAGACACTCATTTTAGGCGCAAGCGGACAGATCGGTAACATGGCAACAAAGCAGCTATTAGCAGAAGGCCAATCAGTAATAGCGTTAGTGCGAGATAAAAATAAATTGGCTGATATCGCCAGTGATAAGAAGCTACGTATAGTTGAAGTGGATTTAGAACAGGACTTTAGCCAAGCATTTAACGATTGCGATCAGGTCATTTTCAGCGCTGGCTCAGGTGGCAAAACAGGTGCAGACAAAACCATGCTCATTGATTTATGGGCGGCCTGTAAAGCCATTGATTACGCAAAAGCGGCTAATGTGTCACATTTCATTATGGTTAGCTCTATCGGTGCTGACGATCCCGACCAAGGTTCAGAACAAATGAAGCCTTACTTAGTTGCCAAACACATGGCCGACGAACACTTGATCAACAGTGGGCTTAACTACACCATATTTAGACCAGCTTCATTAACCGATGATCGTGCCACAGGTAAAGTGCAAACCCAGCGGCCGAGCAGCAAACAAGAGATGACCATTCACAGAGAAGATGTTGCTCGAGCACTGACTTACGCGGTAGGAAAACCGCAGCTAGGCGGCAAAGTCTTTGAATTATTTAATGGCAGCAAATCCCTCACTGATGTCCTAAATTAATCCATTCAGTAGGCATTCGCCTGACAACGCCATAAACACTGAAATAAAACGGCCAGCACAACGCTGGCCGTTTTATTTTTAGTATTTTTTCATAGTCTTAGATACAATAAATTAGCTATATTGCGTGGTTAGGCGCACCACTATTTAGCCCTAAAATGTAAGCCTGAAATGACATTTTATCCATCGCACACTGCAGATTACCGAACTGACTGGCGATTATCGAGATATGAAAGAGCGGCCATTGTGCAAATGATAGCAACTAATGAGCTGGCGCACTTTTGGAAAAAAGTGCGTTATATTCCTATCTAAATTAGCAATTTAGGCGTGAAGTAGCTTAGATATGTCATTCACTATCAATGGCGCAATTCAAGTATTACGAGATGGCCAAGTATCGCTATACCACATCAGGCTTTCAATCGATCCGAATGATAATTTATCAATGTTAAATCAAGAGTTGATCTAATAACCTTTTTTATATCGCTGTGGCGCTTTGAGTAAGGTTTATCAGCTTTCCCAACGCTTTATCTTTAGTTCTCTTTTCCGCGAGTGTCGCGCCATTAAGTGCTTGATCAAACTGTAATTTTTGATAACTGAGCAGACGTCTTTCTGGTAGCTGGCCAGCTTTGATAGCACGCTGAACAGCGTACCCGGGCTCTGACTTATGCGAACAATGTAGTGATACAGATGGTTCACTCTTATCGTGGTGAACAACGCTTCATACGACTTCACGTCGCACGGGCAAAAGTATGTTAAAGCTAAAGCTCTAAACTTCATCTTTCACATCACAATTAGTATCGGTAAGTTCTGGAACATGGTAAATATTGGAGTGGATGATCTTTAAAGAAGTGGCTAAATCCTGTATTCCACTTCTTTAGAATATTTAGTATAGAGTAATCACAATTATTTACTTTGATTATCAAACAATATAGACTCAATCATTACTTGATGATCAAACTACTTTAATATGAAAACTATTGCTGAAAAATATATCCACCAACACAATTTCACATCCGTTAACGAGCAAAATGTAAGACGAACATGGTATGTACTTGTCATCACAGTCATCACCATGATCATCGAAGTTATAGCCGGTACTGTTTATGGTTCTATGGCCTTACTCGCTGACGGTTGGCACATGGGAACTCATGCCGCTGCCTTTTGCATCACACTATTCACCTATAGTTATGCAAGAAAGCATGCGAGTAGTAACAAATTCTCTTTTGGTGTTGGTAAAGTTGGAGTTCTGGGCGGATATACCAGTGCAATAGCACTAGGTATTGTCGCAATTATAATGCTAGCAGAATCTATACATCGTCTGTTATCACCTATTGAGATCCAATTTAATCAATCCATTCTAGTCGCTATCATCGGACTAATAGTGAACATCGCAAGTATGTTTATACTTGGTCATGAACATCACGGTCATGACCACAGTGATCACCATAGTCATGAGCATGATCACCATGAAGAACACCATGATCATCATAGTGATCACGATCATAATCTCAAGGCTGCTTACTTCCATGTGCTCGCTGACGCATTAACCTCAGTGTTAGCAATTTGTGCACTTTTGGTGGGAAAATTCCTTGGATGGTATTGGTTAGATCCAGTTATGGGCGTCGTTGGTGCTGTCATTATTACCAAATGGGCATTGGGTCTAATGAAGCAGACAAGCCCAATTCTTTTAGATGAAAACATCGACAAAGAATACCAATTAGAAATAATTAACACGATAGATGATGAGCACACTAAAGTCACTGATATCCATATCTGGAAAGTTAGCGCAGATCATTATTCTGCCTCAATAGCACTGTGTACAACAACAGAAGCCAATGTAGAATCATTTAAACACTCTTTGAATAAGTTTGATAAGCTAAGTCACTTAACTATCGAAGTAAATTACTGCTAAGGCCCTTTATGCATTCTTTGAATAACTTAATCATCGAGTTTTACGACAAACTGTCTTCTTGGGAGCAATCAGTCGTTAAAGATACGGGGTATTCACTAGCACAAGTGCACACTATAGAGGTGTTAGGTTCCCATGGGCCGATGAGAATGAAGGAATTAGCGGATAGGCTTGGAATTACAACTGGAACGCTAACTGTTCAGGTAGAGAAACTAGTAAAGTTTGGATTAATTACCCGCTCTCCACACGAAGAAGATAGGCGTTCAATATTAGTCAGATTAACAAACGAAGGGATTGAGCTTCATACACACCATAATCGCATGCATATACAACTGACAGAAGACATTACTCGCAACTTAGATCAAAGCTCAATTGATGTACTAACGAAATGCTTTGATAAAATGAACCGAGAATTCTAATTTAAGATTGAAACCGAGTGTAATCACCTCGTAATGAAGCTCTAACAGGTTAACGGCAAAGGTATTTACAGGCTATCAAACTCGGCTTGTTAATGAGTTTAACGAGCTATTACCTTGTGATTAAATCATTTTAGTGTTGGACACTCAAAATCTGTATCCAACACTCTTTTACTGATTTTTTTAGAATACGTTATTTTCAGATACAACTATGACGTCACCATCGTCTGCAATTTGAAAATATAAAGTCTTGTTAATCTCTGCATTAATGGCGCTGACAATATAAACACCACCGGCATCGCTCAAGACTTTGACATCTGCTACGCTAATGTTTTTCCATGATGCAGGAAGTTGACCCAGCTTGTAACCTAAGTCCTCAAACGTCATTTTTTGTGCCGATGTGATGACAATACTGATAGCAGCCTTATCATTCATATGGTCATGACTTGAATGATTAATTCTTTTCAATTTATCTGAATGTGCAAAAGAATAACTACAGATTAAAAGTACCACTATTAAAAATAGAGCTCTCATAAATCCCCCTTGTTATTTTAAACCGATCACTTTGTATTGACCTTTTACTAATAGCTGTATTGCTACTGGTTGATTAGACTTGTTTTTCCAATACCATCCGTGAGAACCAGTAAAAGGTGCCGTAAAACTGCCTTTCATATCAGCTGATGTCGTGATGGCATAACTTTCGTAATAACCGCTTGTATCTCCTTTTGGCTCACCGTGCAGATCAAAAAATAAAGCGGCCCCATCAGTTATCCATTCATAGGTCATTTTTTCGAATTGTTGCATCTCGAATTTATATTCCACTCCACGTCCAGCTGGTACGATGACTTCAATCGTTTGAAATTCTAAAGAACCGGCTACTGATGGGCTCTTTTGTTCTTCAGGCGCTATCGTTTGAGCTAATACAGTGACGCCTATTTTTTGTCCAAGTCCTGTCGGGTCGATGTTGTACTCGGCGGGTAAAATTAGCGTGACTAAAATAATGCCTGCTAAGACCGTTGCTGATAATGCGGCTTTGATTAACGTATTGCTGCTTACTGTATGTTGCATAGTTTTCTCTTTTTTATTAGTTAATTGCATAGCCTGTCAGCTGATAACCTACCAACATGACACCCGCGCTCATCAATAAAGTATTCGTTAGCGTAGAAAAACGCTGAAATGAAGGCCATTTTCTCCATGCATTTATGACTATTAAGATAACCACTAATGCCGCAAACTGACCGAGTTCCACACCAATATTAAAAGCCGCTAGATTAGTGAAAAGGCCTTCTTTAGGTAAATTGAATTCCTGTAACTTTGTCGCTAAGCCTAAACCGTGAAATAGTCCAAAAATCAATACGGCCCATTGGGTATTAGGTTGCCAATTAAAGCAGCGTTTGAATCCACCTAGATTATCAAATCCTTTATAAACCACAGACAAACCAATAATGGCATCAATGAGGTAGGCATTAACGTTAATATCGGTTAAAACACCAAGAAGCAAAGTGGTGCTATGCCCAATAGTAAACATCGTGACATACAAAAAAACATCACGGCTTCTATATAAGAAAAAGATAACACCGACTAGAAATAACAAGTGGTCATAACCGGTAATCATGTGCTTAGCACCAATGTACAGAAATGGTACGAATTGTACGCCGCTATTTTGTTCTAAAAATACTCGCGTACTGTCATCAACGCCATGAGCAAGCACTTCAATACTGATAAAAGCACAACCAATGAGGATAGCGAACAAGCAATAGCTTAAGAGTTTAGTTAACATTGGATGGCTCCAACGTTGCTGTTTCAGTCAAAATAGCTTCCTTTTCTTTATGTAAAATTCGATATAATGCAGGGATGACAAATAATGTCAGTATGGTTGATGAGATAATTCCTCCTATAACCACTAACGCTAAAGGCCGCTGTACTTCTGAACCTATGCCTGTGTTAAATGCCATGGGAATAAACCCTAAAGATGCAACCAAAGCAGTAGTGATCACAGGACGAAGACGAGTTAATGCTCCCTCAAAAATAGCTTCATTTAAGGACATGCCATCTTTTCGGAGTTCACGTATGAAAGACACCATAACCAATCCGTTCAAAATGGCGATACCAGAAAGCGCAATGAAGCCAACTGCTGCTGATATTGAAAACGGAGTGCCACTCAACATCAGTGCAGCCACTCCGCCAGTTAACGCCAAGGGCACCCCGGTAAAAATAATCAATGCATCTTTCAATGAATTTAAAGCTAACACTAATAAGCCAATAATCATCAATAATGTCACAGGAACCACAATACTTAATCGTTTTGAGGCTGACTGTAGTTTCTGATATGTACCGCCATATTCAATCCAATAACCTGCCGGAATATCAACATTAGCAGTAACAGCTTGTTGGATATCTTGAACAAAACCACCCAAATCTCGCCCTCTTACATTGGCTGTTACAACAATTCTGCGCTTGCCATTTTCACGATTTATTTGGTTAGCGCCATTAATAAGCTCTAATGTAGCCAGCTCTTGTAATGGAACTGAATGACCATTTCCCAAATGTATGGGCAAATAGGATAATGCATCGACATCATTACGCAGCGCTTCATCTAACCTTACAACGATATCTGAACGCATATCACCTTGATAAAACTTACCCGCGACGGTTCCGCCAATGGCAGTAGCGACTTGAGCTTGAAGTTCAGCTGTACTTATACGGTACTGCATTATTTTTTCAGCAATGGGGATGATGGATAGCAGTGGCAAGCCTGTAGTTTGTTCGACTTGAACATCTGCAATCCCTTCGATTTGACTAATGGCCGACTCTACTTCATTTCCTAGCGAAGCAAGCGTCTCAAAGTCATCGCCGAAAACTTTAATGGCTAACTCGGCTCTAACACCTGCTAGCAACTCATTAAAACGCATCTGGATGGGTTGTAAGAACTCATATCGATTACCAGGAATGGGTTCAACCAAAACGGCTAACTCTTCAACAATCTGTTCCTTAGACTTACTAGGATTAGGCCATTGGTCTCGCGGTTTAAGAATAATAAAGTTATCGGCAACGCTTGGCGGTACGGCATCAGTTGCGACATCTGCTGTACCAATTTTAGCAAAGACTCTTTCCACCTCAGGCATTTGTTTTATTTTATCTTCGAGCACTTCTTGTAATGCAATAGCCTGACTTAACGATGTACCTGGAATACGCAGGGCATGCATCGCTATATCCCCCTCATCTAGATTAGGGACAAATTCACTGCCTAAACGTGTTGCTTGGTGGCCAAAAACTACGACCAGTAACATAGCCGTTATCACCACTACCCATCGCCCTTTAAGCACCACATTAAGCGCTGGTCGGTATAAATAAGCCACTCCGCGAATGATGGGACTGTGTTTCTCTTTAACAGGTTTTTTAAATAGCAAAGCAATCATTGCAGGAACAAAAGTCACCGACAACAACATTGAGCATAAAAGCGCGATAACAACAGTGATAGCCATCGGGTGGAACATTTTCCCCTCTACACCTTCAAGGGCGAAAATAGGTAAGTAAACAGCGGTAATGATAAACACACCAAACAACGCAGGACGAATAACCTCACGCGTCGCATCAAATACCAATTCTAAACGCTCTTTTAGAGAAAGTTGGTTATCTCCTGCTTGGCTTAGCCGACGTAAACAATTCTCAACAATGATAATGGCGCCATCGACTAATAAACCAAAATCCAGTGCCCCTAAACTCATTAAATTGGCACTCACGCCAACCTGCACCATACCCGTGACGGTCATTAACATTGCAAACGGAATGACTAGCGCAGTTAAAAAGGCTGCTCGGAAATTGCCAAGTAATACAAACAACACCACGACAACTAAAATAGCGCCTTCAGTAAGGTTTTTTTGCACTGTACTGAGAGTGTTATCAACGAGTTTTGTGCGATCATATACCGCTGTAGCGATAATTCCTTTTGGTAAACTCGCGTTTATTTCTTTGAGCTTTTCCCCAACAGCATGAGCGACCGTACGACTATTCTCGCCAATAAGCATAAACACTGTGCTCATCACCACTTCACGGCCGTTTTGGGTTGCTGCGCCTGTGCGCAGCCCTTTTCCATCACCGATACTCGCGACATCTTTTATGCGTACTGATGAGCCATCAATACTTTTAAGTGGAATATCGCCAATGTCCTGTACATCTTCGACCTGCCCAGGGACCCGAACCAACCACTGCGCCCCGTTCTGCTCAATAAAACCAGCACCTTGGTTTTGGTTATTTTGAGCAATTGCCTCTACCACATCGGCTTGACTGACGCCAAACGCCAGTAGTTTTTCAGGTTTGAATGACACCAATATTTCGCGCTCAAATCCTCCGATGGGATTAACCTCAACCACACCAGGAACACGCATTAATTGTGGACGAATAGTCCAGTCGTGAACCGTTCGTAAATCGGTTGGCGTAATAGCAGAACCGTCTGCATGGGTAGCATTAGGTAAAGCATCCACGGTAAACATAAATATTTCACCCAAACCGGTAGCGATAGGGCCCAGTTCGGGTTCTAAACCTGAGGGTAATTCAGAGCGCGCTGCTGATAAGCGTTCGTTGACTAATTGCCTTGCAAAATAGACATCAGTATCATCATCAAATACCGCCACTACCTGCGACAAACCATAACGAGAAACTGAGCGGGTATAAGTTAGCCCAGGTAATCCAGCGAGCGCATTCTCTAATGGATAAGTCACTCGTTGTTCAATTTCTAATGGCGTATAACCCAATGCTTCCGTATTGATCATTACCTGTACATTGGTGATGTCAGGTACTGCATCAATAGGCAGTTTAGTGAAATTCCAAGCACCTAAGCCTGCAACAATAAGTACTAGAACTAAAACGAGCAAATTGCGCTTTATCGAAAAGCGTAAAATGGATTCCAACATGTCGCTCTCCTAGTGATCGTGCGATGCGCCTGACTTTTCAATATCGGCCTTGATAATGTAACTATTTTCAGTGACATAGGTTGTACCCACTTCGATACCGCCAAGCACTTCAATCCACTGACTATCTTCGCGACCCAATTCAAGCATTCTGACTTCGTATTGATCACCTACCTTTGCGTAAACGACGGTGAAATCCCTAAATCCTTGAAGACCGATTTTTTTGACCGCCACTGGAACATTAATGGTTGCGATCTCGAGATCAGCATTAACAAAACTACCTTCCGCCAGTGAATGGTTAAGATTAGGTAATGCGACCCAAACAAGTTTTGCCTGGTCATCACGTACTCTTTGTTCAATCAATTCGACTTTGCCTATCAGCTGACGGCCATCACCTTCGACCTTAATGGTTACAGGCGTCCCTATTTCAACCTTGGTATAGTCTTGTGGGTATATCGCCAGTTTTGCCACATAATGAGCAGTATTCGTTAACCTTAGTAATACTTTTCCACCTGTTGGCTCACCAGCATTGGCATATTGATCACTAATAATGCCGTCAGAAGGCGACGTTATTTGATAGGGTTTAAGGCTTTCGTTGCTTTCCACCGTCATCAAAACTTGCCCTTGCTTTACAACATCGCCCTGTTGAACAAGTAAGGTTTTTATTACCCCATCAAATCTTGCCGCTATGTTATGAGTCGCGTTAGCAGGAAGAGACAAACGCCCATATGCTGGAATCGTTTGATGCAGCGTTTTAGGGCCCACTACATCTGTTTCAATTTCCATAGCACTGGCGACATCAGGCTCTATCTGAGTGCGTCCTTCAAAGTTATCGTATTCCCAGCGGTGGGTTTTACCCTGATATTTAGCCATAATCGTAACGACAAATGAGTGCGGCTCATAAATTTCCAAGTCACCACGAAGAAAGTCTCCTTCAACCCGAAACGTAATGTCATCAACGACATTACCCAGCCTGGTTAGCTGTACATTAAAGTCAACTTTGTCAGGGGATACTGGCATGCCAACATTCGTGACCCATACTCTAAATTCAGGAGGTACACCGGTTTCGAAAATCGCGAGTTCAACTGCAAAATCTCCTTCACGTAACATGCGTCCTCTATTGGGGCCTTTTTCTGGCTCAGCTTGTTCAATCTCAGGAGCAGATGATGCAGAGACAGGCAATGAGGCCGCAAAACTAGTAATCAGAAATGCCGCGACAGTCAATAATGTCAAAATCTTATAATTTTTCATAAACGTCTCACTGAGATATAGATGCGCCGGTTAGGCGTTGAATTTCAATATGCTGTAAATGCAAACTCTCGTAAGTATTTAACAACTCCGATTGCGCATTAAGTAATTCTCGGCGTATGTCACTCCACTGGCTGTAACTGAGCTGGCCAACATTAAATGCTATAACGGCCTCTTTAAGGGTTATGTCGAGTGTCGGAATAATATCCTGTTGAAATGTATCAATAACGTGTCGTGCATGGGCCATCTCTTGAAGTAGCACATAAAGCTGCGAATCAAGCTTTTGCATAAGTGACGCCTGTTCAAAAGCAAGCACGTCTTGCTTCGCTTTTAACGTTGCAATGTTGCCTGCATTTCGGTTGTCAGTTCCCAGTGGTATTGACACTTCTGCGACTAATCCAAAATCATCCGTTGCTTCATAACGCCTTAATCCAGCAGAGAATTGCCATTGCGACTTAGCCTCAATTCGCGCTAACTCTAGTTGCGATTGTGCAATACGTGTCGCGGTAACAAACTGAAGAATATGGGGACTTTGTTTGAGCTTATTTAACTCATATTCCAAGTTAGACAACTTAGGCAGCGCCAGAAGATCACCATTGACTCGAAAAGTGCTGCCTGCTTGCCCCCAAAGAGAAGACAGTTGATATTGGCTGGCTTTTAAGTCGTGAACGGTGTCTTCCACCGCTAGTGCCATTCGTACAATCTCGACCTCAGCCATGCGAACATCAATGTTCGACCCTTTACCCGCGTTAACTCGCTCTGATAGGGCTTTCAACACTTCCTTGGCCTGAAGCATTGCCATTTGATTAAGCTTTAAACGCTCTTGTTTTACTAAAATCTGAATAAATTGTTTCGCGGTGGTTGCAGCCAAATCGAATGATACAATTTGTTGCTCAACGGCTAACTGTTCTATTTCTGTTTTAGCGGTATTAACGCGACCGTTTATTTGTTCTTGTTGCAACAACCAAGAAAACGTCAGTGTGGTTTGCATATTACTCAATGCACTATGATCGCCAACCCCTAACGCATCCTCAACAGTCAGGTTTATTTGTGATGGTTCACCAATTGCGGCTTGTTGTACCTGACCTTGTTGCATGTCATTTCGAAGTAAAAATGCTCTTAGTTCCGGATGATTAGCTAGCGTCATGCTAACGGCATCATTCAAGTAAATAGCAGATTCGAATTCCTTAGCCTCTTTTGCTGTGACAGAAAAAGCCAAGATAAAAGTGAACAAGCCAAACAAAAACCGATTGGCAGTCGGTTTTTTAATCTTGATTGTTGCAACGAATAGATTCATTCATAGCCCTTATTTAATGGATGAAATAGGTTTCGATTAGGTGATGAATACTATCTACGGTTGATGCCGTAAATAGGGTTGCAATAAGGAAACATAGCCCAGTAATTATGAGTGTAAACTCAGATATTTGGCTTTGTGGTGATAGCAGCTTTTGTACACGTAACGTAATTTGATCATGGCTAAAGTGACTGATTTGAAAGCTATCGCAGTTTAGGGGTCGCTTACGCTGTTTCTTGGCGACAGTAATGAGTGTTTGTGCCACATCAAGGTTATCGTGATAACGCGTGACAACCGAGTCTGCCAACTGTTCTGTCAGCAAGGTAAAATGCTGTTGTAAGATGCGACGGATTGGCTTTGGATAAAGCTGGCAAAAAAAAGAAAAAACACTTTTGAATAAGGGATCTCGAGCCCGCACGTGGGCTAATTCATGTTGGATAATAATATCCAAAGCCGAAGGTTCAAGGTGTTGTAATAAGCCAGTGGTCAAATAGACCTTTGGCTTGAAAAAACCAATAGTAAAAGCGGTTGGGGTAGTTAGTGAGATAGAGTAAATAGTCGCATGGTTATCACTATTAATAGGCTGAACATCTGAAAATTTAAACAGATTATGCATCGCGATTGAATGTCGTCGAATTTGAGTCAATGCAATACTAACCAACAAAGCCAATACGAAAGCAGCAATAATCACAGTAAACCCATGCCAGCTTGTAAATTTAAATAAATCAATATGATGCCAATGAGCTATATTTTCTACCCAAACGACTATGCTTGCAGTATTTTGACGTGGAAAAAAAACCACTATGCAACATAAAGCAATCCACCAAGGCGCTGTTGCTAACAACCATAATGTTCGCTTACGCGCAGTAAAGTTAAATAAATCCAGTCTGTTCTTAACCAAAGGGATAATGGCAGATATTAGCATTGTTACTATAACGAAAGCCGTTATTGCAACACTGACTAAATTCAATAAAATAGCGATATTACCTGTGAGCATCTTACGATTGCCTACTACGTAACTGACGTTGTTGTTCGATGAGTTTTTCCAACGTTTCAAATTGAGCATCATCAAGATTGGCTGACGAGGAAGCAAAAGCCGCAATAAGACTATGCTCACCGTCCTCGATAAAGTCAGCCGTTACATCAGTGATTAACGTTGCAATAAGTGATTCACGATCGACTTTTGCGCAATACAAATGTGCATGCCCTTGCTTGGTTCGACTTAACAAGCCCTTTTTGAATAATCGATCTAAAGTACTTTGAATTGTATTTAGCGAGTTCCCACGCACAATTCCCACAGCAGTATGGACATGCTTTGCGTCTGCTTCTTTCTCAGACCAAAGGAATTGAAGCACTAACTTTTCGAGATCGCCTAATTGCATAACATAATTCTCTTAACAATGTACCCAAGTAGTATGTCAAACTAAAAACCTATCGGCAATCGGTTTTAGTGTTAATGGCAAAAAGAGAATTTATGACCAGGATAATTACAAAATATCTCATCACGGCAGTAATCGTTGCTCTTGCCATTGTGGCTAACATGACCATGATTTGGCTTTATTTCGAAAATGAATCAAATGATAAATAGCTAATCATGTTTGGTATCCCTTCTGGTAAGTTTTATCAACGTTGCCTATGTTTTTGTTGTTTCCAATATTTTTAACTAAGTACCGTTTCTAGAGTTCATTATCAATTAACGTAATATTTACAATATTATGTTTTGTTATTTTTGCGTGGTTACTGAAATTTTTTTGTATTGACTTAATGCCATAAATATTTTGAGACTGTAGTGATTAAGTCAACCACTCATGCTGTGTTTATCATTAAATATATTTATGCATTTGGTAGTATCTAGTAACAAACTTCACGTCGCACGGGCAAAAACGAGTTAGTTTTCTTGACTTGGAAATGGACCGATTCAACATTTAAATTGAGGCCGTTGAAGACTCTTTATAAAAGAATGCGTGAGCCTGACAGGCCTATCGAAAGCGTTAGCATTTTCACTCTTTACAATAAGATGGGCCGAAGCAGGATTCAAACGAAGATAAATGCTGGATCAATCCCCATGGCGACCTTTTCGCATCTGTTGTTTAAGTAAATAGGGAAAATGTTGCAGGGCGGCTGGGCCAATTCTTGAGTAAAGAGTAAAGAGGGAACAGCCGTTGGTTTCCTCTTGGTCTGGTGTGGGTGAAGCACCACGCAGTTAGTGGCCGTAGGCATTAAAGAATAAACAGGCAAATGATGTTGATCATTCATTATGCCACGGCAAATGTTACCAACTGAGCGAATATATGACCGGCAGTAATAGCGATAAACTCAGCCAGACAATGATCGTTAGGGGAACGCCCACACGGACAAAATCGATAAACTTATAACCACCCGCATGCATTACCAGCAGGTTAGTCTTATACGCCATGGGGGTGGCGTAACTCATATTGGCACCAAACAGCACTGCAATAACAAAGGGTTCGGGATCAACCTGCAGTTGCTGCGCGATACTGATAGCAATGGGAGTACCAATGACTGCCGCAGCATTATTGGAAACAATATTGGTCATAATTGCCATTAACAACATCAGTCCAGACACAATAACCGCCGAAGAAGCCCCCGCCGTTAAGGCCACAAAGACTTGGGCCAAATACTCTGCACCGCCGGTTTTCAATAATGCCGCCCCCATCGCCAAACTCGCCGCGACAATCAGAATAACCTGAGTGCTCAGCGCCATGGAAGCATGCTGCCAGGTCAAGCAGCGGGTGATCAGCATCAGTAATACACCACCGACTGCGCTGATCGCAATGGGAACGCCCCCAAATGCCGACACAAGAATAATCCCAGCCATGATCAGCAGAGCCGTTAGCGCTTTATCGGTGTGCGGCAGGTCTGCGGTCGCATCGAGAACCAATAGCTCACCCGCTCGTTTGATTTCACCTATGGTATCTTGATTACCCTGCACCAGCAGAACATCACCGATGCGCAGGCGAGCCTGGGCTATTTTTTCGCGCAGCGTCTCGACTGAGCTTTCCCCCCGATGTATTGCCAGGACCATTAACTGATAGCGATTATAAAAGTTAACTTGCCTTAAGGTCATGCCAAGCAGAGGAGAACCTTGCATAACAACTATTTCGGCGATCTGCTGTCCCTCACCGGATAATGGATGCTCTTCATCCACCGGGTTATCGCCGACATAGAGCATGGCCTCCAGAGCACTTTCCAGCTCCTTAAGATTGTCCGGCGTGTCATTGACCATCAACCTGTCCCCTGCCTGAATTTGCGCATCCGGCAAGGGGATAATATAGGTTCCGCTACCCCGCATGATCCGCGACACTTCCAGCAACCCTGAGGTCTTTTCGGTCAGCTCTGTCAATGTCTTGCCGACGGAAAAACCCTCTTCCAATATAACCAGTTGGGCGGAAAATATTCTTGGAGAGGTATCGCTGAGTATGGCCTTACGTGCAGGCAGCAGGCGTGGTGCAATCAACCATAGATAAACAATGGCAATGACGGCAACGATTGCTGCTGGTACAAAAAAATCAAACATCTGCAGTCTTCTCAGGCCCATATCAGCAGCCACCGAGACCACTAACAAATTCGTCGAGGTACCTATACTGGTACTCATGCCGCCCACCAGCGTCGCAAACCCCATTGGCATTAACACCCCCGAAGCAGGCGCTCCGGTTCGCAGCGAGACACTGATCAGAATAGGAAGCAGCAGCACGACTATCGGCACATTATTGACAAATGCACTGAGAAAAGCGCCAATCAGCAGGGTCAGCAACATACTCAATACAGGGCTTACTCGCCATAAACGCGCTAGAATTCGGCCAAGAGGCACCAGGGCTCCCGTGCGCACCAAGCCGTTTCCGGCAATCATCAATGCACACACAGCCACCAGCGCTTCATGGCCAAAACCACTGAAAAATTGCAGCGCCTCAAGATGTTGCCCCTGGGCGTTGATGTAAGGAAAAACAGTAAAACCTATGCTCAGCACTGCCAGAATAAACAGACTCGACGTCTCAATGGCAATAGATTCTCTGGTAAACAGAAACAGAGCAAGCAAGACAAGCAATAGCACTGCAAGTGCATGCACATCAGGAAGCGGTGGCAAAGTCATGATATTCATTGCTGGCACCTGTCAGTTAACCTTTTTTATTTGCATATGCATGGTAAAGCAGAGGCTTGCTCTGAAGATCTTTTCTACGACGCTCTTCAGTGCAGGTTGGCGTTTGTTTGTTGACCCTATATCACCTAAATATTAGGCTTTTTTTCTAATAAAGCTAATTGAAGAGAAACAAATCAGCAAGTTATGGGTTACGTCTTATTGTATAACCAACAGCCAAGCATGAAGTTGAAGATTCAGCTGCCTAACATTGTCATTTAACGCCATGTCAAAATTGAATTGTTTTCCTGACGAAACACAAGCTGTAGCCATGTCGCAGTAATGTCATCATCCAATAAAAGGTATTTTTTGTTTGATTTGCAAGACTTATGCTGGATATTGTTACTAGTCATATGATTTTTTAATTTTTATTGCGCCATAAAAAACCATAGAACAACAGGTAATAACCATTATTTTCAATAACTTAAATTTAAATGGCGGTTTTATATCTTGCATCTGGCTCAAGATCACATTTATACCTCACTAATTAGCATTACTACCTCCAAAGGATTAGCATTAGATAAATTTCATATACTCAGGGCGGCTTTATGACGATGTGTAAAACAATGTTGGTCTTATCCTCAATTTTTTGGCTTGGGGCTTGTGGGAGTGATAGTGATAGTACTGTCACGGCGCCGGAACAGGTATTGCCTCAGGGGCAGTTCTCTCTAGCCATTTCCGACTCGCCTATGGCTGGCGTTACCCATGTGGGCATGGTCATGGGGGAACTGGTCATGACAGATGCCGCGGGCGACATCCATAGGCATGACTTACAGGATATGGCATTTAACCTACTCGATTTCCAGGGGATGGACAGTCATCTTATGGTCGATAGCATCGACTTGCCCCCAGGGCAGTATCATGATGCCTATGTCACCACCCAGCAAGGCGATGGCAATGACGGCTGCTATGTTGAAGATGGCCAGGGTCGCCACGGTTTGCATATTACCAATGGACAGCTGCCCGTTTCGGATTTTGAGGTAGTCGCTGACCAGCATCTTGCCATCACCATGGAAATTGATTTATATCGTGGCTTGTCTAACGAGCAGGGGCAATACCTTTTAAATCATGAAGCCATGTGGTCTATCGATAATAGTCATATGGGTCACTTGCTAGGTGAGGTCGACCCCCAGTGGATTGCCGATTGCGAAACAACTCACTCCGATCTGGCTTCGGCGGGAGGGCAATTTAGCCATATGGCCTACCTGTACCCCGAAGAGGTCACCGATATTAACCAAATGGCAGATATGGGAACCAATCCACCAGCGGGTTTCATCCCCCCTACGGCAGTCAGTCCTATGATGCAGGATACCGACGGCAACTGGCACTTTGCCATGGGCTACTTGCCAGCCGGAAACTATCGGGTCGGCTATAGCTGTTTAGGCCATGTAGATGACCCAATCACCGATGAGATCACTAGTGGTCCATTTGTTATGTTTAAAGATTCAGGTTCAATTACCATAGAAGCAGGTACACAGGGTGGCCAGCAGACGGTACATGAGTGCGGTAATGGCAATGGTGGTCATCACGGCGGCATGGGCGGCGGCATGGGTATGGGCGGCTAGCGATGATAGTCAGGCTCACATTCAATTTGGGAGCCTTTACGCCTAAAAGCATGGTGAACTAAGTTAACGGTAATGATGATTGAGTTGAAGTATGAGCAGATACCTCGTTAATCATTGTTATCGTTGCGTTAGGGGAGAGCCGCAGATCTTCACATAAAAGTGGCAATCGGTTTTTATCTGTAACACACAATGGGGCCGTTTTGAGTCAGCAAATATCCACTGACGGGTAGATGGGCAGGAATGAGCTAGGGGTTTTACTCCATTATCCACGTTCAAATGACAAGAAGTAATGTATTACTTGTCATTACAACACCACGATTTAGGATCTAATGCTTATCTAAATGTCTATTGTTAAGGGAACCGATCAGTTTAAAACATAGTCTTAGTTTCGCTCACCAACGACACCGCCAAACAATTTCCTGAACCCAAATCTCATTGTATTGAATAATTAATCTTTGCGGTCCTTGGTAAATTTTGGGATAAAAAAATTCTATCTTAATGACTTTAATAACAATAAAAAAGTATCAACATACCGTCTGGCATATAACGCTAAGCAATTGACGCGTTCCAAAATATTGACGCTTGTAAACTGAACAATACTCGATAAAGTGAGCTAACGTTTAAGAGAAGAGATTGTTTTTTTCACGACAACGCCATCCCTCCAATGAATAAGAAGGTCTATCATGAAAACAGTAAAAACACTGATTGCGCTCTCCCTATCGGGCTTCCTTGTCGCCTGTGGTGGTGGTGACGACACTTCCTCGCCGCAAATGGGAGAGTTTAGCTTAGGCGTGTCAGATAACCCGAGTGACGCAAAAAATGTGACTATCGCTTTTAAGCAAGTCGTACTGAAAAATGATACGGGCAGCATTTCATTTGACGTGTCTGACGACGGCGATTTAAAACAAGTCAATTTACTCGAATATCAAGGTACAGCTGTTGAAACTTTAGTGAGCGGTCAAAGTATCCCCGTTGGCGAATACCAAATGTGTATTTACATGCAAAGAAGTGAAACGCCCAATGCCGATAGCTCTTTTGTTAAAACCATAGATGATAATCTCTATGGACTGACAACCAACAGCAATGGCTCTTGTGGCGGTGTTGGCGCAGACGATCCTGATACTGGCCGTTTATTTTTCAATAAAACATTTACTATCGCAGCCGGTACAAACAGCTTTGTCGCCGAATTTGACCTAAACAGTGGCTTACAAGACCCCCACGGCAATAAAGACTACTGGACCTTAAAACCAACATCAGTTCAGTTACATAACAATGCTGAAGTCGGAGCCATTAAAGGCAATATTCCCTCAGAGCTCGAGACACTATGTGGAACAGCAGCAGGTGGCAGCCTCTTTAGTCATGCTGTCTATCTTTACTCAGATGCAACAGCACTCGACAATATGAGCGATTTCAGAAGTGATGCCGTTGTGGCACCACAAATTGCGCCAATTGCTTCTGCTAGAGTCAACGATATTATCGATCAGAGCGGTGAAGTCATTGGCCAAGGCTATGAATTTGGTTTCGTCGTTGCAGGCAACTACAGTGTGGGTTATACCTGTGTAGCCCAAAATGACGATCCTGATCTCAATAACAACCCTGATGATTTAGAGCTACCTTTCTTTATCCATGCGGATAAACAAACAGTGACAGTGACCAATGGCACTGTGGCTAATGGTGATTTTGCTAACACGCTTAATCCATAGTATTGAGCCATAGACTTAAGCCATAGACTTAAGCCATAGACTTGAGCAACTCGCTTAACACCAAATAAAGCTGACTTATAAAAAAGGCATCCGTAATGGATGCTTTTTTTTATGACTCGCTCATTCATTTAACCGTAAAAAACCATTAACACCCAGTAAGATCTGCAGCCATTAAGTAGAAAAGATACTTTACAAAAATAGGCCATCAATGGCTATAACATTCGCGGTTGTAGTGATAACCCCTGAATAAACCTACCTTATTCCTTAACTATCCAACTCAATATGGGCATAAACATATTAATAAATCCAACCCGATTACTGGACAACATTGAGCTAACGATTTAATCCTAACGTAACCTCAACAGAGGTTATGGGATGGGATAAGTTAGCCAAGATCAGAATGTTTGGTCTATTTCATATCAAACTTGCTACTTTTTTGCTCTTTTTTTGCGATTAGTCTTGCTAATAATGCCCATTGACGCATCAATAGTTCGCTTATTGCAAATCAACATCGCTATCGAAATAAGCGCCTGTTTAATAACGTTTTATTATCTAGATCTGAGGTTCTTTGAGGCGGTAATATCGACTAAAGCTATGGTATGCAGTTATTTAAATCGTGCAAATTCGTTGGTGCGATGCGGGTTTAGTAAGGACTCTATTTCAATAACGCTCTATTGCATAAATGTCACTTTATCCCTTTAAGTAGGGTGTCGGCGAAGCGCCACGGCCCTAAGGTCACACGCTCTTATTTGGAAACAAAACATGACTTATTCGAGTAAGTGTTTGGCTTGTTTCAGCGCGATCATTTCATCTTCACTTGGGTTAAGTGCGATCACACTGTCGATTTGCATTGCTAATGATTGCCACAATGGTTCGATTACTTGTAAATGATCGTCATTGGCGTGTACCTTAGCTAATGTGAGTAAATACGCTGCTTGCACCACATCGATACGGCCTAGAATACCGTCGGCTAACGCCACGCTTAGCTCTATCATTGCGCTAACATTGTGACCGTACTTTATAGCTTGATGTAAGTAATGCTCGGCTTTAGTGCGCTGTTGTTGGCTGGCATTGTCGTCATGCAAAATATCACTGCCGCAATATAACATTGCATCGACTTGACCTTGCTCGGCAGCTTCGCTCATCCATTGCTGACTCGCAGCCAAGTCTATTTGGCAGCCCAAACCTTCGCTCAGCATCAGGGCTAAATGATATTGTGCATTCGGATAGCCTGCTTGGGCTGCTTTATTAATCCATACAAATGCTTGTTCGAACTGCTGAGCTTGATAAAACAACACCCCAAGATTAGACATAGCCTCGGCATTTTCCGCATTGGCAGCAAGGGTCAATAAACGCTCGGCTTGAGTTAGGTCGACGGTAAATTGATTACTGCCGATAAGGTAGAAAAACCCCAGTAATGCTTGTGCTTCAACAATGTCTTTTCCGGCAGCTTTAGCAATAAGTTGCTCACCTTCGATTGGATTTGGATCGCTGCAATAGCCATGCAATAAGCTCACACCGTGCTCAAATAATGCCGCTTGATGTTGAGTGGATGCAACACGAAACCAATGTGCCGCTTGTGCAAATGCCTCTGCTGATGTTTGTTCAACGGATGCCGACGTCGCCGCGCTTTCTGTCGCGGATGTGTCAATGGTTTGCGCCAACGCGCGCTCCTGCTCTTGTAACATTAACCCTTTGGCTTTGAGTGACATTGCCACTAAATACTGTGCTTCAGGATCATTCTTCATCACTGCGCGATAACATAAATCGCGGCCAGCGTATGAATCAAATGCTTCAAATTGGTAGCGGGGTGCAGTGCCTCGATGTAAAGAGGGGTATAGCTTTACAATTAACTGCAAAATATGACGAATCGACTTTTCTGCGATGCTAATGAGCTGAATTTGGGTTAAATGATATTTTTCAGGATGGGCACCGCGATTACCGTCACTGCGCAGGCGATGTAACGCCCGCACGGCAGCAACATCAATCACGCGCAGCTGATTTAACTGCTCGATGCGATCATATAAGTTGGCAGAGGTAAATGTTACATCATGCTGTTGTGCTAATTGAGCGGCTAACTTATGGGTAAAGCTTCTAATATAAACTAACGCTTGGGTTGGAATGTCGCGTACATAGCTTTTGGCTAAACGGTAATCATTGCCCAACTCAATAGAGAAACCATCAATAAACTCAATATCATTTAACAATGGTCTCTCCTTTTTGAGTATCTATAACATCTTTATCCTTCAGCGTTGTCAGCATCCGGTGTTTTACGATTGATCATATACAATCTAAACAAAGCAATATTAACAAACAAACCTAAGAACGAAAAAGTGGTTTCAACGACCAGTTGTAGCGGAAAGCCAACTTGCATCGCGAATTGTGAAAACATACCGCCTAATAGAGACAATGGCACGTATAGCATTAATACCGCAATGGTTTTAATGGTGATAGGGCCACTAAATTTAAAGCTGTTCTTAATCGCTTCAAATGGCGTTAAACGCTCAACCACCACCATAAAATTGACATAGGCTAGGCGAGAGAATAAGTACAAGCTCACTATTAAGCCAATTAACCACAGTGGCCCAAACGCCGCAAAAATCATTACTGGCGCTAAAATCGCTAAACCAGAAAATACCCCAGCCAGTAATAGCGGTGGTACAAACGGAAAGCTGGCTTTTAGTATTTGTGCCGGCGCAAGATCGTGGCCTTGAGAGCGTAACTCTAAATATAAGGTTAAGGCGGCAATTAAAAATGAAAACACCAACAATAGCACCATCATTGCAGCAGCATGAATAGCACCGAATTGCGGGTTTTCAACATCCGCTTGGATCATTTCATTACCCAGCCAAAGTTGAATCGCGACTTGGATTAACAAAAATGGCAAAGTCAGTACGGCAAGCTGACGGATGTGGTTTCGAAAAAAGTTAAATGCTTCAGCCATAATTGCAAACAATGACATGTGGGTTCCAGTAATCTATTAACGACGAATATGGCGCTTAGGATACCCAAAAAAAACGTATTTTGCACAAATCAAATTATTAAAAGATGCGATCATTTGTCGCATTTATGTAAATTAGGCTAAAATAGCAGCTAAGTTTTGACATTGAGCCACATAAAAGGATACCCATTATGAAATTGACATTATCATTAGCGATACTTTTTAGCGTCTTAGTATTCTCAGCTCCAGCATCGGCGGGCTGGTTAGATAATGTGACTGAAATAACCAAAAAACCAGCAGCAGAACAAGCTAAAACAATTGACCAACCCCAAACAACTGAGCAATCAAGTGTTCTAGTGGCTAACGTTATGTCACAACTTGGGTTAACTCAACCCCAAGCAGAAGGCGGATTAGGATCACTACTTAGCTTGGCCCAAAGTAATTTAGGTGCAAATGATTTCAGTCAATTAAGCGACAGCATACCTAATACAGACGGTCTACTTGCTGCGGTACCTGCGTTAGCATCAGACAGTGGCATGTCAGGATTATTATCAAAAACGGGTGATTTAGGCACTGCGTTACAAGGTAGCGCAATGGTATATGATGCTTTTGACAAACTAGGTATCTCAAAAGAATATATTACACCTATGGTGAATATCGCTAAAAACTATCTACAGCAAAGTGGCGGTGACGGCACGGTTGATTTATTAATCAAAGGCCTAGGCTCAGTTTTATAATCCTCCTTAAGACGGTCTGACACTCATAGTGAACTTACGTTAACATTATTTAATCCCATGCTATTCGCTTGGGATTATCATTTTTGCTAGCATCGGTATGTCTAATGTCATTATAACGGAGTGATTATGATCGCTAAACTCAAGCAGTTTCTCCAATCGCATGCTCAAGAAAGTAGCCCTGAAGATAAACAGAAAAACCTCAACCTCGCGGCGGCAACCCTATTACAAGAGGTTGTGTATGCCGATGAAAATTTGGCCGCAGCTGAAGCAGCTTTACTGCCAGAAATGCTCATCAACACTTTAGGCATTAGCTCAGAAGAAGCGATAATCCTGATAGACGAGGCGAAACAAAGCCGTAAAGACGCCACATCATTATTTGAATTCACCGCCGAAATCAATGCTCAATTTAGTATTAATGATAAACAAAAATTACTGCTGTCAATGTGGCAATTAGCCTATTCCGACGGTGAACTGTCTCAATATGAAGACCAGATTATTCGTCGTACGGCAGAGTTACTACACTTAAAACACAGCGAACTGATTCAAATGCGTAATATTGCCATGGAAACTCGCTAAATAAAGCCAATTATCCTTAGTGATTACTCACTAAATACTTACGTGTAAGATGTGCTTTTTGCCACCACATAAAAGGGGCAACAACAATAACCATTACAATGGCATAAATCATATTGCTTCCAAGAGCAATACCTAAACCGATACAAAATAAGCAACCCGCAACCACCAAAGGTAAGTAGCGTTTGCTGAGTAACTTAGCAGCAGACAACATGGCCAACAGGTAAATAATCACAAAAACCCCATTGCTCCAAGCGATTAAATCTTCTAGTTCGTGAGCGCCATAAAAGGTGACAACAATGACCACTGCCATCGAGCCTAAAATAGCAAACAAGGCTCTAAAAGGCACGCCATGTGGATTTAACTTATCAAAATAGCGTGGCACTATGCCTTCTTTACTAAAGCTCCACAACAAACGCGCAGCGCTGGCAGCATACACATTCACTGTCGCTAACCCGCTAGCAATACCTAATACTCCGATAATGTAGCCACCATAGCCGCTCAATACGGTGTTTGAGAGTAAGTAATCAAACGCCGATATCATCGCTAAGCCGTCACCCTCTGTTGGCACCATAAGCAATAAAAAAGTACAGGCCAAATAAATAATCCCCACTAATACCGTCCCCATCATCATCGCAGGCAATAAGTCTTTATCGGGTTGGCGGAAATCGCCCGCAAGATGGGTCATGGCTTCAATACCTAAAAAGCTCCAAAAACCAATGCCCATGGCGAGCATAACCCCACTAAACTGCGGGTGGCTGGTATGAGCGAAGGTTTGTAGTTGATCAACATTTAACCCGCTAGCACCAAATAATATCGCTACTACCGTAACTATCAGCAACGTGAGGGCAAATTGTAATTTAGCCGACACCTGAATGCCTTTAATATTGAGCAGCAATAACACAACCACAATCAGCAATTCAGCCACTAATTGGCCAATCCCAGATATCGACACCAGTGCATCTAAAAATTGAAAGGTCATTAAAATGGCTGCTGGCGCGCCAATGGGGATGACTAACAAAAAGATTAACCCAATTGTTCGGCCTGCTGTGGCACCAAAGGCTTTTTCAATGAAGTAAGCCGGGCCAGCGGCGTGAGGGAAACGACTCGCTAACAAACCAAAAACTAATGCCACCGGGATAATCGCAACCGTCAATAATAACCATGCCAATAACGAACCTGAGCCGGCTACCTCTATGGTCATTTGCGGTAAAATAAAGACCCCGGTGCCTAACAATGTGGTGGCCATTAAGCCTGCGCCTTGCCAGCGTCCGATTGTTGCTGTCATTTGATTCATTATTTTAATCTTGTGTGATATATGGCGACATTATAAGGGCAAACAGGTAAACATGATGCGGATTAATTCGCGGCTATCAAGTTTTGCTTAGGGCGTTACAAAAAAAACGGGTGTCAGCATACTTTTTAAATTCAACACAGTGGTGACCATGGTACTGAATCAATTAATATTTTAACCGCCACAACGCAAATGGTTACCGGCCAAAATATTACGATTTAAATGAATTGATGAGCCTATATGCATCCCCATTCAATACAGTAACAGTATCAAATTCGGCAGGTTATTCCTCCTAAAGCTGACATTATTACAGGATTTTGAACCACTTTAGTTAACATCCTTTTTAGCCTCGAATGCTCATTATCGACCGCATAGCATCGAGCCGTTCACTCACTCCCTTGGGGCGATCGGGCAATTTATCGACTCTCTGTAAATAATACAGCGGAAGCCATCTTCTGAAGGATTTTGTCGTTATTTTTATTATTGTTATTATTGTTCTTATTATTGTTGTTTTTATTGTTTTGATACCTTATCAAAATCATCTTAGCAACCTTATCGCAACAAAAATAATACAAGCATGAATACCGCAGTTGCTTGCTTATAACCACAAGCTTTATTTCGCAGATTTCCGATAAAAATTTGCGCTAAATCTTAGATATATAGCGAACTTGACGTTACACTAATATTTGTTTATTTATCTTTGATATGAGCCAATATGCAACAACAGACCAGCGCCGATATGAATTTGTTATGGGGTCAATTGATCTTGGAAGAACTTGCACGCTTAGGGGTTAAGCATGTCTGTATGGCGCCAGGTTCTCGCTCAACTCCGCTAACATTGGCTGCTGCTAGTCAAACCAAGCTTACGCGTCACATTCATTTTGACGAACGAGGCTTAGGTTTTATGGCACTTGGACTGGCAAAGGCCAGCAATGCCCCTGTCGCTATCATAACCACCTCAGGTACCGCAGTGGCCAACCTTTATCCAGCGATTGTTGAGGCATGGTTAACCCATGTACCACTGATTATTTTATCTGGCGACAGACCGCCTGAGCTTATTGATTGCGGCGCCAATCAAGCCATTATTCAGCCGGCTATATTTGCTCATTACGCCAAACAAGTTAACTTACCAACGCCTGATCTTGGTTATCCGGCTAATGCATTATTGAGTACAATTGATCATGCAGTAGCGAACCAACATCAACCTGTGCATATAAACTGCATGTACCGCGAGCCTCTATACCCAGCAGAATTGGTGACATTAGCCCATGTAAAGAAAACGGCTAGTATTACAACATCAACGTATCTTGCGCCATTAAACCAATGGTTTGAAAACACTAAGCCATTAACTCGTTATGCTCGACTAACGAGTGCAGACTTACCGACAACAGACACCTTAATGCGCTTTGTTCATGGTAAGGGCGTGATAGTGGTTGGCACCTTAGCGCCTGAAGATAATCCACAGCAAATCGTCGCGTTAGCGCAAAAATTAGGCTGGCCGGTTTTAGTCGATGCACAATCACAGTTACGTCAACATCCTGGGGTAATAGGCCACGTTGACCAACTGTTATTAAACCCTAAAGCCAACAAAAAACTTGAACAAGCTGAGCGGATACTTGTCTTTGGTGGCCGTTTTGTTTCCAAACGTTTAACTCAATATATTGCCCAGCAAACTTGGCATAGCTACTGGCATGTGGGTCAATACGGCGATCGTTTAGATCCGACCCATCAATCTAAAGAATTTTACCAGGCAAGCGTTCAAGCGGTATGCCAATTACCTTGGCCACGATCATCACAAGCCAACTGGGCATTACAATTATTACCGCTAAATGAATCATTGGAATCACTGTTTAAACAACAGATCGACAATAAAACCTTTGGTGAAGCGCAAGTCGTACGCGCCATTGCATTGGCTCAAACGGATCAACATATACTGTTTATCGGTAATAGTTTACCTATCAGGCTCTACGATATGTATGCGCCAATTGCGACCAACACACCAGCCATTTATACCAACCGTGGCGCCTCTGGCATCGATGGGTTAATTGCAACAGCTTGTGGCGTTGCCGCAGACAAAAATGCACCGACCACTCTGGTTATGGGCGACTTATCCTGTTTACATGATTTAAATTCACTGGCACTGTTAACACAAATGACCCATCCATTTGTGCTGGTTATTATCAATAATGATGGCGGTAATATCTTTAATTTATTGCCCGTACCAAATGAGGAACTTCGCAATGACTTTTATCGGTTAAGCCATGGTTTAGAGTTTGGCTATGGTGCGGCTATGTTTGGTTTGGCCTATCGGCAAGCCGATGACATTGAATCGTTTAATCAAGCTTATCAAGAAGCCTTTGAGTTTAATTGTGCCTCAGTCATTGAAATCAATGTCAGCCCTACTCAAGCCAGCGATCAAATCGCTCAAATCAGCCAATGGGTGAAACAACACTAATGGTTATAATCAGTCGTTTTGGCCAACCACACTTACCGGCATTGTTAATGCTACATGGCTTCCTTGGCAGTAAAGACGACTGGTCTATTTTAATGCCCCGTTTAAGCCAATATTTCCATTGTATTTGTATTGATTTACCTGGGCATGGCGGTAACGAAGATACCTTAACCTCACCGGGTTTACATCAAGCTGCAGAGCAGATTGTCAGTAAAATGCACCGCATGGGTTATCAACAGTTTCATTTGTTGGGCTACTCTCTTGGGGGTCGGATAGCGCTGCATATTGCAGCTGATTTTGCCGATTCGCTACTGAGTTTAACACTCGAATCAGCCCATCCTGGATTACAAGATGCTCAGCAACAAGCCTCCCGGGCTAAAAGCGATCGCCTCTGGGCTAACAAACTCCAGCATTTAGCCCTAGCGGATTTTCTGGCCCTTTGGTACCAGCAAGCGGTATTTAGCGACTTGAGCGAACATCAAAAGCAGCAACTTATTTCAATACGCCGTATTAACGATCCGCAACGCTTAGCCAATTGTTACATGACAACCTCACTGAGCTTGCAACAAGACTGTCGAAATGTACTTGAGCGGCTCAACTGCCCATGCCATTTTATATATGGTGTTGATGATAAAAAGTTTGCTCAAGTGGCTATAGATTGGCAGGCGGCACTTGCAGGTTCAGTCAATTTACAATTACACCCATTACATGCTGCAGGACATAATATTCACAGCCTGCATCCTCAATTGTTTATCGATACCCTACTGACGTTATTGTGCTTAGATCCGCTAATGGGTTCAAAGGAGTAACAATGTCATCATCAGACGACTTAACGATAACCAGTTGCACCCTGTATCAATATCAAATTGAACTCAATCCGAGCTTACCCGTGGGTATACAACGAATTGGTTTTCGCAAAGGATTAGTACTTGATATCCAACTTAATAATCAACAAACGGCTTGGGCTGAAATAGCGCCATTGTCAGGCTTGGACATTGATAGCCAGATGATAACGGGGTTTAGCCAAGAATTGCTTGATGAGGTGAAATCAAAACTGCAGCAGATATTACCCTCTTTGATAGATCAACCCTTAGTGGTATTAAATGCCATTGCCCAGCAGATATCGCTGCCATCATTGGCATTCTCATTAAGCTTATTGCATGCAAAATTAACCCATTGCCTGCCTATTATTATCGAAAATACACCGATTCAATCAGCAGTGGTGCCGTTACTTTATGATGGTATGTCGACAGCCATTATCACCCAAAAGCTACTGACACAAGCCAGCATAAACAGTGTTAAAATAAAAGTCGCTCAGACTAGCATGGCAAGCGAGATCCAATTTATTTATCAAGTACTGGCCATTGCACCACATGTCACATTACGTTTAGATGCCAATCGTGGTTTTAGCCTTGAACAGGCTATCGATTTTTTAGCGTGTTTACCAAAACACAAAATTGAATACATTGAAGAACCCTGCATTAACCCAAATGATAATCCGCAAATATACCGCCAACTAGGCATTAACTACGCATTAGATGAATCACTCAACTTGCCTCAATTTGACCTCGATTTAGCCTTACAGCAACCCGGTTTGGGGGCCTTAATCATCAAACCTATGTTATTGGGTTCGCTGGAAAAATTGCAAAGTATGATCAGCCGAGCTCATCTTGAGGGAGTGCGTTGTATATTAAGCTCAAGCTTAGAAGCTGATATGGGCATTAACGACTTACGCTTAGTAAGCCAAGCATTAACCCCTGATGAATCGCCAGGCCTTGATACATTAAGCGCCTTTACTCAGCCAGTGCTGTTAGCAACCTCAGGCTTATCGCCACAACTAAACCATCAGGTATTACAGCAACTCACTCATATTGGCCCAACACGTGATCCGAACAAGGTAGGTTAATAATGATGTCACCTTTGCATCAAGCAGCATTAACAACCCCAGATGCCATTGCGATTGAGACCTCGCATGATGGCGTAAACACCAGCACCAATTCTCATGTTAATTCTCGAATAAACTATGCTCGCTTAAGTGGTTTAGTCCGCCATGTAGTGCAACAGCTGCAATCTCAAGGCGTCAAGCATGGCGACATTGTGGCTTGTGTATCACATAATAATATTGAAATGATTTGCCTATATTGGGCTTGCGTTGATGCGGGATGGATATTTTTACCTCTGTCGCCTCGATTTGCCGATGTACAGATTAATCAGCTTATCAAACGCTTTGCTCTTCAATGGCTCTGGACCGATACCCCAAGCAAAAAAACGACCATTAAGATTAACCATTGGCTCGATATTGATTTACCTAAAATATTGCCTCAAACAGACAGCAATACTGTTGAGGTATCACCCAATATAGCGTCAAATATTATTCTTACATCAGGCTCAAGTGGTACCCCAAAAGCTGCAGTGCATTGTTTAATCAACCATCTTAGCAGCGCCAAAGGAGCAGCAACCTCGATCCCTTTAACAACAACCGATGCTTGGCTATTATCGTTACCACTGTTTCATATTGGTGGGTTAGCCATTATTCATCGTTGTACCCTAGCGGGCGCCTGCATTGTATTGCGAAATCCTTCACAGTCACTGGCTGAACAGCTGCGAGGCAGTTCTATTACCCATGTGTCATTAGTGCCCACCCAAGCAATACAGATACTCCAGCAACAACCTGAAGCATTTAGCCATATTTCCGCATTACTGTTAGGCGGCGGAGTCATAGAGTCTGCACTGATTGAGGAATTACAACACCTGCACATTAACGCTTACACCAGCTATGGTATGACAGAGATGAGCTCGCAAATCACCACAGCTAAAGCGAATTTATCCGGCCATCATGGTCGCCCTTTACCGTCAAGGCAGCTTAGCCTAAAAGAGGGACTGATTTGGGTCAAAGGTGATTGCTTATTTTTAGGCTATTTAACCAGCCAAGGATTAACCTTGCCATTAGATGATCAAGGCTGGTTTTGTACCCATGATAAGGGCCAATTAGATTCCGAGGGTCAGCTGAGTATTTTAGGGCGTATGGATAACATGTTTATTTGTGGCGGTGAAAATATTCATCCAGAACAACTTGAAGCGCTGTTATTGACCCACCCAAATGTCGCCCAAGCCATTGTATTTCCAATAGACGATGCAACGTTTGGCCACTTACCTGCCGCCATTATTGATTATTGTGCAGTAGACAACCGTCATGGCGTTGATGCAGAGCATATTGCAGCCTTTGATGCTAAAAACATTGAGGTTGAAGCGATTGATATAGACGCCATTAATTTACAGCTGAGTCAGTTAGTTGAGTCAACGCTGGCACGCTTCAAGCGGCCTAGACAGTTTTTTATGTGGCCAAAAGAGGTTATCTCTAATGGTTTAAAAGTGCCAAGAAAAAGTATTATTAGCGCGATTCTAACTCAGATAGCCGCTTCAAAAAAAGCGCAATAAATGGGGTTATTGATTGCTCAGCGAGATTGATCAACCCTTGCTACAGTCACTTTTGAATGGACTAAATTGGATTAGATTAGATTGGATTTAATTGACACAGATAAAGCTTCGCAAACAAAATATCACTTTTTAGTCATAAAAAAACCTGCCGTTGCAGGTTTTAATTTATCAAAATCGAATAGGCTAGATCTTACGCTATACACGATTTAAGTTTATTCATAGCATTCTTTTCTAACTGCCGAATACGTTCCGCAGAGACTTGGTAAGTCGATGCCAGTTCTTGCAAAGTCACTTTATGATCATCTAACCAACGCGCACGTAATATATGCTGACTACGTTCATCTAAGGTTTTGATTGCTGATAATAAACGTGTTTGAGAATCGGCTTCCCAATTGGCATTTTCAACCTGCGATGCCACATCTGAAGAATGATCTTCTAAGAATAATGCTGGGGCAAAATCTTGATGGTCGTCGTCACTGTCACTGGCTAAGTCAAAAGCCGGATCTTGTGCTGCCATGCGAGACTCCATCTCAGTCACGTCAGCTTTAGATACACCCAAATTCTCCGCGACCATAGTCACTTCAGCGTCACTAAACCAACCTAAACGCTTTTTAGACTTTCGGATATTAAAGAATAATTTACGCTGTGCTTTTGTGGTCGCGACTTTCACGATACGCCAGTTTTTCAGTACGTATTCATGAATTTCAGCTTTAATCCAATGTACCGCAAAGGAGACCAAGCGAACCCCAACATCAGGATCGAAGCGTTTAACCGCTTTCATCAAGCCAATATTACCTTCTTGAATAAGGTCTGCCTGTGGTAAACCGTATCCAGAGTAACCTTTCGCAACATGCACAACAAAACGAAGATGCGACATAATTAATTGTTTTGCAGCGTGTAGATCGCCGTTTTCTTGTAAACGCTTGGCGATGCCATACTCTGTATCCGCGTCCAACATGTTAATGCTGGTCACAGACTGGATGTACGCCTCTAGACTGCTAGTGCTGTGTGGAACAGTCAGCGCCATTGATTGCGTTTGATCAGTCATTCGCTCTCCTACTACATTCAAAAATATATTTCAGCTAACTTAATACTATGAGTTAAGCCTCTTGGTTCACAACACAAGAATGCTTACCCTATTTAGCTGATGAACTATCAACTAAACGACATCATATGTCAAATAAGGTTCTACTGGATGAACATTTTTACCGCTAGGTAATCACAATGCAAGTGAACAAACGTTCATTATTGCGAATAAGCGTTATTATACGCCGGCTATTATGACGGTTCAATGCTACGTAAGTGCTGACGCACCGATAAATACGAACCCAACCAGCCTAAAAATGATGCCAGCAACACCAGTTTAATTAATTCTGAAAATGTTAACGACTCAATGGTTAATTCACTGCCATATAAACCCAATAATTCGGCTAAGGCACCATCGATATACCACACTAACAGATTGATAATTAACCATGCCAAAATGCCACCTATAACGCCATACCAAATCCCGGTATACAAAAAAGGACGTTGAATAAAGGCTTCCGTCGCGCCCACTAACTTCATCACTTCAATTTCAGCTCGACGGTTCATAATCGCAAGACGAATAGTGTTGCCAATCACTAATACCACCGCGAGGATCAGCAAGGCGGCAATCGCCAGCACGGTTTTTTCAAGTAATTTAAGCAATGCTTGCAAACGCTCTAACCATTCAATATCTAAACGACCAAAGCTGACTTCTGGTTCGCGCTCTAATTTTACCAGTAGCTCACGCGCCCCTGCCGGACTCGAGTATTTAACCGAAGGGGTTACGGTAACCACTGCAGGTAAAGGGTTCTCATCTAAGTATGCAAGTGCCTCACCAAAACCTGATAAACGCTGAAACTCTTCTAATGCTTGCTCACGACTAATATACGTCACGGATTCAACTTCTCGGAAGACTTTAATACGCGACAATAAACTTTGAATAGATTGCTCACTGCGGCCTTTATTAATGAATAACGAAATTTCAGCAGCACTGTTCCAAGACTGGGTGATGTTTTCAGCATTTTTAACCAGCACCTGTAATGCGGCCGGTAAACTTAAACTCACGCCCAATACTGCCATGGTCATAATTGATGACACTGGATTACGCCAAAGTTCACCCATACTCGAGGTGCCTTGCTGCACATGACGAATAAAAAACATCACAATACGGCCACTTAAGGGTAATTTACTTTGAGTAATATTCGGTTTTTTACTCATCGTATATACTCCCCTTCAGAGGCAGAGCTTTCTCCACCGAGCATGCGTCCTTGACGCAGAGTAAAAGTACGATACTTCATTCGCGCAATGAGGCCTAAGTCGTGGGTGGCAATGAGGACACTGGTCCCAGAGTCATTAAAGGCCTCAAATAAACGTAAAATATCCATCGATAATTTAGGGTCTAAGTTACCTGTCGGTTCATCAGCCAATAATAATGGTGGTTTGTTAACAATGGCGCGGGCAATACCCACACGTTGCTGTTCACCACCAGAAAGCATTATCGGCAAATGACGTTCTTTGCCATATAAACCCACCATGTCGAGTGCGCCAGCCACCCGTTTACGAATTTCGCCATGGGTGAAGCCTTCAATCACTAACGGTAAGGCAACATTGTCAAATACGGTTTTTTCCATCAGCAAATGATGGTTCTGGAAGATCACCCCAATATTACGGCGTAAATATGGCACATGTTTAGGTCCCACATTGGCAATGTTATGCCCATTAATGGACACCTTACCTGTCGTGGCACGTTCAATTACGGTAATGAGTTTGAGCAAGGTACTTTTACCGGCACCTGAATGGCCGGTTAAAAAGGCCATTTCACCTTGTCGAAGATGAAAATTGACATCCATGAGGGCCTTTTGACCACCAGCATAGATTTTACTGACCTTCTCAAATTGGATCATAAATTATTGGTCCGTTTTATCCTGGCTAAATAATGCTTCAATAAAGTCATTGGCGTTAAAGGTACGCAAATCATCAATTTGCTCACCGACACCGATATGACGGATCGGAATAGTAAACTTATCGGCGATCGCAAAAATGACCCCGCCTTTAGCAGTACCATCTAATTTACTGATAGTAATACCCGTCACGCCAACGGCTTCTTTAAACAACTGTGCTTGGCTAATGGCATTCTGACCCGTGCTGGCATCTAAGGTTAACATGACTTCATGGGGGGAATCTGGGTCGAGTTTTTTCATTACACGCACGACCTTCTTCAACTCTTCCATTAAGTGACTTTTGTTTTGTAAACGCCCCGCGGTATCGGCGATTAATACGTCGACTTTACGCGCTTTAGCGGCTTGTAAAGCATCAAATATGACTGAAGCACTATCAGCGCCGGTATGCTGAGCCACTACCGGAATATTATTGCGCTGCCCCCACACTTGTAACTGTTCAACAGCCGCCGCGCGAAAGGTATCGCCCGCAGCTAACATGACAGATTTACCTTGGTTTTGATACTGTTTAGCCAGCTTACCAATAGTGGTTGTTTTACCAACACCGTTCACTCCGATCATTAAAATAACAAACGGACCGTTGGGATTTTCTGGGACCAAAGGCACTGCAACCGGATCGAGTATTTTTTGCATTTCTTCCCGCATTAAATCATAAAGCGCTTCCGCATCTTTAAGTTGTTTGCGCGAGGCATGCTCGGTCAGACTATTAATTAATTTAGTGGTGGTTTCTACGCCCACATCGGCAATTAATAATTGTTCTTCGAGTTCTTCAAATAACTCATCATTAATTTTTTTACCGCGAAATAAGCCAACAAATCCCGATCCAACATTCTCGCTAGTGCGCATTAAACCGCGTTTTAAACGCGCAAACATGCCTTCTTTCTTAGGCTTAGCTTGAGGTTCCTCTTGCTCTTCTAATGCGATTGACGCTGTGGGGATATGTTGTTCGGCTAACTGCACTAATTGTTCTGCCGCAAGACGTTCCGCTTCAATGCGAGCAAGTTCTGCCGCTTGAGCTTGTTGCTCTGCTGCCAGCTTTTCGGCTGCTAATTGCTCTGCTGCTAATTGTTCAGCCGCAAGACGTTCCGCTTCAATGCGAGCAAGTTCTGTCGCTTGAGCTTGTTGCTCTGCTGCCAGCTTTTCGGCTGCTAATTGCTCTGCTGCTAATTGTTCAGCCGCAAGACGTTCCGCTTCAATGCGAGCAAGTTCTGCCGCTTGAGCTTGTTGCTCTGCTGCCAGCTTTTCGGCTGCTAATTGTTCTGCCGCAAGACGTTTCGCTTCAATGCGAGCAAGTTCTACCACTTGAGCTTGTTGCTCTGCTGCCAGCTGTTGTGTGACTAATACTTCAGCGGCTAACGTTTCCGCTGCAATATGCTCGACATCGACACGGGCTTGTTCTGCACGTTCATTTTCAAGACGCTCGGCTTCTAAGCGCGCAGCGTCATCCGCTTGCTTTTGCGGCTCAGCTTGTTGGGTTTGATCTTGAGCCTCTGTTGCAACGTCATGCTCCGCATCAACGTGTTGTTCTTCAACTTCAGGGGCGGGCTTATCTTTACGAAACCAGGAAAAAAAACCTTTCTTTGCCATGTTTGCTACCAGTTTTATATGCTTAAAAATTCAGTTGAAACCGTTTGTTGCATCTCTCACCAGTAAAATGATCAATACTCACATTTAATCACAAGTTTGATATAAAATAACGACGGTTCAGATTGTGGCATAGTCTACCACTTTCTTTTTTCTTTGTTCAGGCAAAATCACGAGGATGAGATGGCTAAAAAAAATACCAGCAGCGGTCAGGTGCGGATTATTTCAGGTCAATGGCGATCTCGTAAGTTACCGATCCATGATCTTGAAGGTTTACGCCCAACAACTGATCGCGTACGCGAGACCTTATTTAATTGGCTTGCAACCGATATTCGTGGTGCCAGAGTGCTCGATTGTTTTGCTGGCAGTGGTGCATTATGCCTTGAAGCATTATCGCGTTATGCCAGCTTTGCCAAAATGATTGAACTGCAAAAAAATGCGGCCAACCAACTTAAGCAAAACCTCGCTACGCTGCAGTGTCATAACGCTGAAGTGATTAATGCTGACAGTTTACAAGTCCTTGCACAAGGCACGACTGAAGGATTTGATGTGGTTTTTATCGATCCCCCTTTTCGCAAAGCATTAGCCATTAAGACCATTGAGCTATTGGCGGCACATCATTGGTTAAATAATCATGCGTTAATTTATGTTGAAACAGAATCAGAGTTAACAACCTGTAATGTCCCAGCTAATTGGATCCCCTTAAAAGAAAAATTTGCTGGACAAGTATGCTACCGCTTGTATCAATATCAACAAGCTGGATCACTTAATGCAGAGGCCAATGAAAGTGTCCAAGATTAATCAAGGTTCCATAATAAAACAAAACCGCTTGATCACAGATATCGTGTTAATCGGTAAAACCGCCACATTATCGATGTGGATCTTATTTACCTATAGCTGTGTCATCCCTTTTGACTCGGGCGCGACGGCACTGCTGCTGGCCGTGGCAAGCATCACTGCACTAATGCACACCTTGCTACTTTTGCTTGTGTTAGCGCGTAAATCCATACGCTTTCGCCGCCATTATTATGTCGCCATTTTATGCTGGGGTATTTTCGGCTTAATCTCCCCCACAGAGACGGCCACAACAAGCAATCTTTAACAGATCATCTCTACCAGACAATTCGTAAAAGGCAATCCCTAAAAGACAGTGATAAAAAAACCCACTTCGATGAGTGGGTTTTTTTGCCTAAAAACTAAAACTAGCTTTTAGGGTAAGGATGCGCGACGCCTTTATGACAATCGACACAGGTCTTTCTAGATTCAGGTGCTTTTTTAAAGTTCATACTGTGCATTCTTACGGCCATTTTCTTCATCGTATCGGGTTGATCTTCATAAATACGAGTATGGCAATGTCGACAGTTAGCAGAATCATTGCTGCGGAAGTATTCTAAGGCAAGGTCCGCTTGTTCTTTACGGTTCTCATCTAACCATTCTTGAGTCATAAAACCATCGATGGTCATTAAACCAATCAAATCTTTAGACACAACGATTTTCTTCAACAAATAATCAAACGGTCCATGAGGTAAGTGACAATCTTGACATTGCACGGTAATACCCGCACTACCGCCACCATGAGCTGACGCCATAACTTCATCTCTTAACGAATGGTCTCGGTGACATGTCATACAAAAAGCATCACTACTTGTCGCATGCAAAGTCTGTTGTGTTGCAAAATAGCCGACTACCCCAACAATTACACCCACCACAATAAGGGCAATAATTGAGTACTTCGCGCTTGGTTTAAATAGTGCACGCCAGTTCATTGTTCAATCTCCGTAATAGCAAAAAATGGAATTCTAATATTTATTTGTCTAGTTTAGGATTTTTAGAAATTAGAAAATTGATTTTAGTCGCTATTTTGATGATTGCTTATCGAAAATTTATCGAAAATGCGAGCTAGATCGCTACTTTAGTTTGTGCTGCATCAAAAAAGGAGCCGATTGACCCCTGTAGGAACTTACTTGCTAGAAAGTAGATCAAATGCAATGGCTGTAACTTGATAGCTAAACGTGCATCAAATGTAATGGTAAAAATTATCTTGTCAGTAACACCAGCCTATATCCTAAGCTGACCATGACAAAAAATGCTGGTTTTAGGTTTATGCGCCAAAGGCTGCAATTACATACAGCCTTTAGCTCCATTAACCTTTTGCGCTAATGCTTAATGATGACTGTGTTTTGACTCCGTTGCAGGCTGATCATTTTTAGCCAATAACTTCATACTGGTAATGCAAGTGCGGCTGTTTTCATCCGTTGATATGACTTCTTTAGCTTCACGGTATACGCCATTTTTGTCACCATGATGAAAAGTGAACGCTAACTTGCGATCCCTAGGGACCCAAAAATCAATAAACCCGTCGGGTTGAGTGGTGACCATTTGATTGAGAATTTCCTCTCCGGTGGCGACATCAATAGCCGACATATGCATTTTTTCGCCGACCAATTCACCAGTACATCCCGTTGGAACATGGTTGGTGCACGGGTGAGTTTGACTTAAGAAAGGGGCAATAGATAAGAAAAATTGATCTTGTGGAATAGCAACCGATGCAGAACTGCCATTAGCAAATGAAGCCGTGATCTTATTGGGTAGCACTTTAACAACAATGCCTTGATCATTCCTATATAATGAATTTGCGGTTAATACTGCTTCTTTATAATTTAATTGTTCAAAATGTTGTGCGTCCATAGGCTCTTGTGCTTGAACAAGGGTGCTAGCACCAAGCATGATGAAGCTGCTGATCAATAATTTTTTAAACATAATAGTACCTTTATACGTCATAGTTCGGGACATTGAGTGTTGAAATACACTCAGCATCCTCCCAAAAAAAGAGCTGTGTTGATTGTGTAATACGGTGTTTTTTTTGGAATAAACGATTAAGGCGGTGGGGACTGATCAATTAACATTACGGAGGTAAAATTAAGCAGCGGAGTTGGGATAAACTCCATAGCGAGTTTATCGAAAGTAAATCCTATCGGCATCAATGCGCAGGGCGCGCTATGCCATTGATCACAATGGCTGCATTTGTCGCAATTGTGTTTATCTGACGGTTCACATGGAGAAATAGCTTGAACCGTGGATTGCTGAGATGACGGCATTGAATCTGCTATAAATGCTTCGTTATCATGGCAATTGCAGGTACCGGCGCCGGTTTCATCAGATGTTGAAGCATGGCCCATGTGAGTCAATAACTGTTTTGCCGTCGACATGGAGACTTGGCTGTTTTCATGACAAGCAAGTGTACTATTCATCGCCATACTTGAGGACGTTAATCCTTGTAAGATGAGGGCAAACACTACCAGCAATGTTGTGGTTAGTTTCATGAATTCAACCGAGTGGATAATGACCTTTAGCCTATCATTGACCTCACTCGTGACTAAGATAAATTGCTTAAAACTATGAGTCACTTAACAGTTAATAACATTTTGATGGCCATTTATCGCCATTGGTTCCCTCGTAAACAAGGTTACAAACAAACTAATAATAACAATAATAACAATAATAAGGCTCATTTTAATGCATAAAACCGCAAGAACAGTCCATAAATGGCTGATGCTATTACTCGGACTGCAGTTTGTTATTTGGCCAGTGACGGGGGCATACATGGTGTTTGTGCATATTGACTATATCCATGGGGATCCGCTAATAACTAACCCTCAGATAAAAATCAATCCCGATAAACTGCAGTACTCGTTGGCACAACTGTTACAGACTTACCCTCATGCTGAGCAAATCAGTGTGGGCAAACTGATGGAGCAAGACGTATACCGTTTTTCAATCCCAAGCCAAACAGCGACTCAGCAGGTGTTATTAAGCGCACAAACCGGTGAGCGTTTATCGCCACTAAATCAAACGACGGCCATTGCATTAGCCCAATACTATTACGCAGGTAATGAGCCTATCGATGAGGTGAACTTACTGACCGACAATCCACCTTTTGAGCTGAATGATCGACATTTACCCGCTTGGCGGATTAATTTCGAGCATTTCTCCGCACCATCAATTTATATCTCTGCCGACAGTGGACTTATCGTCGGTAAACGTCATGCCTTTTGGCGGATATTTGACTGGATGTTTCGCTTTCATGTGATGGATTATGGCGATGCTGAAGAGGTCGATAACCTGTTGTTATTTTGGATAGCATTGTTATCGACATTCGCCACTATTAGCGGGCTAGTATTAACTTACTTCAGGGTGTTTGGTCGCAAAAGTAAGCGTAAGCCTATGTATAGTAAGCGTAAAAATTTATTTAAAAAACGCAATCACAGTGGAGCAGCCTAATGTTTTGGATCAGAAAAGTGCATAAATGGGCATCGGTCATTGTGGGCATTCAATTACTGCTTTGGTTGATCAGCGGGCTGTATTTTAATCTTATGGATCACAATAAAGCCCAAGGCCTTAGTTACCGAAGCGATGCTCAAGCCGTGGTGGCGGTAGACACTCATCGTTTGGTTGAACCTAAAATGGTTTTAGGCGCCTTTAAACCAAGCGTGTCACTCAACTTGATTACTTTATTAGATAAACCTTACTACTTATTAACCCATGAAAAAGGCTTATATAAACATCTTCGCCATGACTACACCTTGGTTAATGCTTATCAGGGTAAACCGGTATTGATTGACGTCGAATTTGCGCAACGACTGGCCAGAGAGTCCTATTCTGGCGGGGCTCAAATCAGTTCGACAAATCTACTGATCCCGCCATTGGACGACTTTCCTAAACAGCAAAATGACACTTGGCAGATAAACTTTGCCGATGACATTACCACCAGCGTTTATATTGAAGCCCAATCGGGCCGACTTGTCGGCCACAGTGATGAGCACAAACGTTTAGCCGAAGTGTTTTTTATGCTCCACTTTATGGATTACTTTAATGAAGGCGGTTTTAATAATATTCCTATTAAGATCTTTGCGTTTATCACCTTATGGTTAACCTTTAGCGGATTTATTTGGGTAATCGACATGTTGAAGCGCCACAAATACCGACCTAAGTGGAAACCAAAATCAGCATTGTCTACACGTGAAACCACGCTAAATTAATGAAATGGAATGTGTATCACACGATACAGACTATAAAGCGCTACCATTATGTTAAATAAAATGGGTATGATTGCTTGAAATATTTTTACTGATATAAAGGTCTGTTAAATTAGACCCTACAAACGACTTGGTTAAGGTTAAATGAGAGCAACGCTGTCAAACTATTGGATCATCGCAATGACTTTGCTGGCACTTGTCGGACAGGGGTTGCTGACTAATGACAGTTTTATGGTGCCAATGGCCCATGCAAAAATGGCTCAACAGGCTGCGCCTTCAGATAGGCATGCTCACGATGATCTTGCTCAGCAGAGCATGTCGGTAAAAACCGACCTGGCAACCAACACCACAGCCGCAATGCCTCAACAGGCAACGAAAAACTGTCATGATAATATGGTCAATGATGTGAATGACCCCATTAGCGCATCGGCACCGCAAACCAGCTGTTGTGATGGTTCGGGCTTTTGCAGTCTTGATTGCCATCATTGTTTGACCATTTCACTGGTAGCTAACCTTATTGACATTCAATTGCCGATGGCCAGCACCTCAATTCATTCGACATCAATTACCATGGTTGTTAACCGTGTTTCAATCGCTTTCCCTCCCGCGTTTCGCCCACCTATCGCTTAATTCAATTGATGATTTTTGTGCATTGAGCACATCCAATATAATTATTTTTTAGTATTTATTATCATGATTATTATCATGAATATCGAGGTTGTTATGAAAAAATTCTCCTTTGCTAGTGTGCTGTTAGGCGCGTTGATTGCCGTTATGCTCCCCGTCGCTCTGACATCACCAGTGGTTTATGGCGCAGAGCACGATCATGCCCAACATCAGTCAGCGGCCAGTAAAACCTATACTTGCCCGATGCA
>TARA_R110000851_G_scaffold321340_1_pt1 | contig 63531 bp, 81 predicted proteins | sample TARA_R110000851 | Tara Oceans TARA_R110000851 (sample SAMEA4397627) | marine metagenome | biome: Polar Biome; feature: [DCM] deep chlorophyll maximum layer (ENVO:01000326); material: water (ENVO:00002006), including particulate matter (ENVO:01000060) such as... | depth 17 m
GCCTGACCCGGTATCGATGTGTCCTGCGGATCAGTCGATCTTAACTTTAATCACGTCTTACCGTATCATGGCGACCACCCGCAAAAAGCTTTTATTGAATCGAAGCCGGAGCGCCGCGTTACGTCAAGGGCGATACATAGGTTCGCGCCTTGAACGAATTCGGATGATGCACCGCCTGCTGGTGAAAATCGGATGATTTGGTGCGGTCGGAGCGACCTGCGTTAACGTCGCCTGATGCTGCATTGCGGTGCATGATGTTTCACAATAGCCTTGCCTCACTGACCAAAGCTTAAACGCGCTTCGCAGAGTGTCGCAATCCGCAGCACCCCGACGCGCACTAGATAGGGGGTCAGATCGGGGGTCAGATTGAAGAACAAGCTAACGTCGATTGCCGTTCGAAATGCAAAGCCCGGACGCCTATTTGATGGCGGCGGGCTTTTCCTCATTAAAAAGGAAGGCGGCGGCAACTGGATCTGGCGATATTCCCACCTGAAACAAACCCGAGAAATGGGGCTTGGAACGCTCGACGCCGTGGGCTTGGCTGATGCCCGAAAGGCGCGCGATATCTGGGCAGGGGTTCTTGCGACGGGTGTTGACCCGATAGCAGAGCGAAATCGCATGAGGGACGCTGAGAAGACCGCTCAGAGCAAGGTTGCGCCAACCTTTGCCGAGGTCGCTGAAATCGTCTTTGAATCGCACAAGGCGGGGCTGCGCGGCGATGGCGAGCGCGGCAAGTGGTTCAGCCCGCTGCGGGTGCATGTCATTCCTAAGCTTGGGGCGCGGCGGATATCCGAGATACACCAGTCTGACATTGCGACGTGTCTGCGTCCTATATGGAAGACCAAGCACCCGACTGCGACCAAGGCATGGCAACGCACCCGGTTCATTTTCCAGCAGGCCGAATTGATGGGGTACGATTGCCGCCCGTTCGTGGCGGATGCCGCCAGGGTGATGCTGGGCCGCGTCGATCACCAGCCGGAGAACGTTACATCCACGCCCTGGCAGGAGGTGCCAACGCTTTACGGTAAGCTTGCCGGTATGTCCTCGCCCAAAATGTGCCTGCGCTGGATGATCCTGACGTGCGTTCGATCGGCGGGATGTCTTGGGGCCAGGTTTGATGAGATTGACGGCGACGTGTGGACCGTGCCGGCCGACAGGATCAAGGGCATGCGGGGGAAGGTCCAGCCGTTCAGGGTGCCGCTTGGCGACGAAGCGGGGCAGATGATAGAAACGGCGCGCAAGGTGAACGACACCTATCTTTTTCCATCCTATCGGAAGCGGGGCGGACATATCACCGAAGCAGCACTGCGCAAGGAGCTGGCCGCCCACGATGAAGCTGGAAGGCCCCACGGATTCCGGTCCAGTTTTAGAACATGGGCCGAGGAAACAGGCCAGCCTTGGGACGTGGCAGAGACGGTTCTGGGCCATCAGTTCAAGAGTAAGGTTGAAAGGGCATATGCCAGATCCGATCTACTGGACCGCCGCAGGATACTGATGGAAATGTGGACTGCACATGTTACGCAAACCAGCGCTGACGTAATCAAGCTGCGGGGTTAGTTTGCGCCAATTCACCAGCTGCGCCTGACCTTCGGCAGCTCCGATACATGCGGCCAGCCTATCCCACACGCACTGCACTTTGCCCGGCTTTCGAAGTCATGCGCCAAGATCCCGGTAGGCAGATAGTCTGGCGTCGACTCTACCGCGTGACCGCAAGACCAGCACGACACCTCGATGTGGGTGCAGTCAGGCGGAAAAAGTGGGTCAGCGGGCAGCTTGGACATTCCGCATCAGGTAAACGATAGGAAGGATTCATCAAGATTCCTTTGTTCAAGTCCTGCCGGGCCTACCAAAATACCGCTTTTTTCCTTTGTTTTTAATGACAATATGTCACACGAAATCATTGAAGTGTCGCATATGATTTCAATGATTTACAAAGCGCCTGTCACACGCTGAATCGACACAATATGAGCGCAACGACAAGCAAACCAAACTGGACAAGTAGAAATCCCAGCTGTTCCACGCCTATTGATTGATTTCAATTAGTTGGATTGGAAACAGGCCCACAAGCGGCTCACGAAGTATCAATGACTTAGAAGGCAGTTTGGAAACGCTGATTATTGGGTCACCAGCTGCGCCTGACCTTTGGCAATTGCGTCACATGCGGCCATCCCACCCCGCACTTGCACTTCGCCCGGCTTTCAAAATCGTGCCGTTCCATACCATCAGGTAGCTGATCAGGCCTGAACTCGACGGCATGGCCGCACGACCAGCACTTCACTTCAATGTGGGTGCAGCCAGGCGGGAACAGTGGATCGTTTGGCTGTGTGGACATGCGCCATGAGCTATCCGATTCAGCGGCAAGATCAAGGTACACCCCAGAACGCAAAAAATCCCGCCCACCTGATGAGGCGGGCGGGCTTTCCATTGCTTTCACATTTCGGCCAGATCCGACCGATTGCTGTCACTCGATCATCGAGCTGAAACCGTACGCAAAGATCCGGCACATGGAGCTTGTAGATCACAGGATAAGCACAAGATCGTTTGTGTCCCGGATCTGGCCTTTTTCGCAACACAAGCCGCCGCCTATGTTATGAGAACCAGCTTTTCTGCAACATTCTACTGCTCGGAGAGGATCTCCTTAATAGCAGCCTTGTCAGCGTTCGCCTGCTGCGCGCTGTTCAGATGCTCAGTCGCAAGAATTGCCAGATCCCGATAGGTCACCGGCTGCCGGTTCGAGATCGGCGTCGGTTCGAGCAGCTGCGCGGGCACCACCGGCTTTACCGGGACATACTCAATTTTCGGCTGGCACATCCCTGCGCCCAAGAATAGCGGCAAGGTCAGGATCAATCTGCGCATCGGCGCACTCCCCAAGTTGAAGGTTTCGGATAGCCTCGATCGTCGCATTTGCCTCGATCGTCATCTGCGTGGCCCGAGAAGCACGAGCAGCAGCCACATCAGCGGCAAGGCGTGACTGATCGGCTTGCATGGTCAGCGCGGCGACACTGCGCGTGAGACTCCCGTTCTCGGCCTCCAGGTCGCTGACAGTGCCAGACTGCCACCACAGCGCCCCGCACAGCCCCAGACAAGCCAGCAGAGCGCCAACGGCCACATAGCGCATCATGTCAGCCACCAGATCAGCAGAGCGCCCGCTACAGCGACGCCAAGAGCGGCCCAGATCATAGTGTCACCGGCCAATCAGGCAGATCAACCGTCTGACCGGCCAGATCATGCGTGCAGTCATCCAAGAACCGGATCCGCCCGTCTGTAACGAACGAGTGGCAGCGAAAACATTTCGCCCCAAAGGGCCGCCCCTTACGGTCGCGCGCAGTGCACCAACAATCACCCGTATGCCCTTGAATGTAATGGCCAGACCTCACCAGCACGGACGGCGAGAACGTTGGGCTGTCGCCGTCTCCGTTGAACGTCCAACCTCGCGATCCGTCGACCGTGACCTGATGGGACTCGTTGCATCCGGGGCATACGAAGGCTACCAGCCCGCCCTCAAGCTTGCGAAGCTTTGATCCGAGTGCGCTCACGGCACCCACCACAGCACCGCCGCGCCAAAGCCCAGAGCGAACCCGACGACCAAGCAGGCGAAAATCAGCAGGTATACGATGATCAGGTTTCCATCGGGCGGCTCAGGGCTTTCAATGTAATGTTCCATCATAGCGCCCCCAAGCAAAGCGCCCGCTCTGCACCGCGTCGGTTCGATAGCCCTTTGACCACGCGACCGGATGCGCGATTCCATCGGGGCAGTTCATTGCAAGCGCCCTCCAAGTCGCCAGCGTTCGCCTTGCGGGCCAGCGTCGAAGAACAGGCAGCTCCGAGGCCCACGTTGTAGGACCAAGAGGTAAACGCCACCTGCACATCTTCGGGCAGCCTTGGCAGTGATGGGATGCACTTTTTCAGGCCGACATGAAACTCCTGCACAGCCTTCGCCAGCATCGCGTCACATTCGGCCTTGGTGTATACATCGCCCAAGCTGACGCCCCGCGTCTCTCCATAACAGACGGTCGGGATATTGCGGGCCAGCCGGTCAGGATAGGCCGTGGTGCGCAGTCCTTCCCATGGGCCGATGAAAGCAGCGGCGGCAACGGCAATCGCCGCTGCACCGCCAACACCAGCTTTGCCCGCCTTGGTCTTCGGCCTGAATAGCCGTTTCAGAAATGCCATCATTTATTCCTCCACATCAGATTGAGCGACGACACGGGCAAACAGCGCGACCGCCGAGATAGCGCCGGAGAACGCCGCCAAGTATCCGTCCGGCCAGTTGGGCATCCAGAATTGCAGGGCGACTTCTGCACCGCTCAGAACGCCAGCCAGAAGGATCAGGCGAACGGACCAAGCCTTCGCCAGCACGCCTTTTGCGTTTGGGATTAGCTTCATTGTCGTGTCTCCAATGCTTGAGACCCCGCAGGCGGGGCATTTCGGTTGAACTGTCGGGGGTGGGTCAGTCTTTGGCGCGCAGGCCTTCGATCATCTCGAAAGCTGCCGTGGTGTTCTGGTTAGGGTCGGTTGCGCAACTGCTGTTCAAGCTTGCGATCTATGTTCACCACAAGCTGCTGGATGGAGATCAGGCGTTCATCCATTCGCCCATAGTTTAGCTCGACAGATTGCAACCGGCTGGCGTTGGTCGCGACGTCCCGCCGGATCTGCGCGATCTCATTGACCGTTCGGTTGTCAACCGTCTGGACGGCAACAGCGACCGCCTCAATGCGCCCCTCCTGCTTGCTCGCGTACCAGAGGCCACCACCGCCAAGCACGAGGATCTGTATCAGTATGCCAGCCAGCGCCAGCAGGTTGCCGGTCGTCCAGCGATTTTCGATTTTCGGCATATTCATCTCCGTGCCTTTCGGTTTAGGTTCGTTGGTTCATCGCCGGGAAGAGGCTGCACAACCATTCGGTCGCCCTGCCCTGCTCCATGATGTTGAGGCGGATGGTGCTCATGCTGAAGCTCGCTCGTTGTTTTCAGCCACAGTGCCCTCCATATGCTAGTGAGGTCAGCGCCAAGTTGCGGGCGTTACAAATGATCATCAGGGCTCCCTAATTCTCAGATTATTTTCAGCTTATCGACTGGTACATTTTCGTCCAAAGTCGTCAAAGTGACTTCAAGGCTGTAATCGGTTAAAGTTCCGGTCCCGTTATTGAACGTGCTGATCCGGCCGAAGGCTCGGTAGTCGTCGTTGATCCTCCAATCGAAATCATACGCCGCCTGAGTGCCGGCGCGATCGCCCGACAATTCTGACACCTGAATCACGCCATCTGCGTCCCGCCGAAGGGCATATTTCTTGGATACCACAGCCGTATGACCAAGTGCAGAGTTGGCCATAGTTATATCGACACTGGCTATAACGCACGAAGTGCCGAAACCGACTTCAATTTCCAAAACTTCCGTAGTTGCATTTTCCGCCAACTGGCCCTTTTTACTTTTCGATATATTGGGGCCGCGCCGTTGATAACCGGCCCCGTCGATTCTGTGACTTCCGGTGATAATCGCCCTCGATGCGTCTGTATAAAATTCGCCATACGAAGCATTAATGTAGTTATTAGTGTTGGCGATAGTGCCGAAACCACCTGCGCAGTTTCCGAACGCCTGAATAGTGTTCTGCGAACAGTTGCTTTCGATTGAGCAAATAAACTCGTTCGCTGTGCCTGTGGCTGGCTCCATACCAATCCCAAGGAACTGGTTCCCAACCGTATCATGAGGGCCGGTAGTTCGGTTCAGCAGTTGGATACATGTAATTCCAGGGTCACAGGCATGGACGAAGCCGCCGACAAACATATTCTCAAACGCACCGCGCAGCCGATATGCGGCTGTCATCAAATCCCAGAACTGAATATCGAAAAATTGGTGCGCGTTGGCGACTTCCAGCAGCTCTAGACCGACGTCGCTCCCACGGACTTGGATATTCGACATGCTGCCAAAATAGTTGGCAAAAATCGGCGCGTCTGAGTTATCAGCATTCACGACTTTAATGCCTCGGTTCCCCGCCGCTTTCACGCCTAGAAGCGTCATACTGGTGACTTTCCACCACCAAGCGTTGCGCAACTCGACAAGATCTTTGTGACCGGCCGCTAGGACGCCGTCAGGGTGCGCGTTCTCGGTCTCAACCTGCCCACCATGCGCTTCAGACCCGACCCCCAGCACGCGCAACACAGGATCTGTGCTGTCAGAGTGCTCAGCAAACCGCTTCAAATTGGCACCCTGATTAAGGTGCAACTTTTTGCCATCGAGTACGTCAATCGGGCCATCTACACGCCAGACACCGGATGGTACGACGACCTCGTTTTGAGAAATCTCAAGCGCATAATTAAGAGATGCGGTGTTATCCAACGTTTGCGTCGATGGCTTCGCGAATGCTGAGTACGCGAGCGCACCTGTCTGTGTCGGCAGAACCCGAAATTTGACTGGCGGCACCGCGCTGTTAGGCACGAAGCTTCCTTCAGGGGCAGATGCATCTGTTTCGTACCGTTGCCCCTCCGCCTCGACGGACACGCCATCCCCGAAGGACCGCGTGTCATTCCCCAACTCAACAAGGCTGGCATATTCCGTCCGCCGGCTGATCAACCGACCTCGCGTTGCCGGATCAACACCCATTCCTTCGGCGTCAATAATCGTCGTGCCGTTAGCGTCTAACGCCGCTGCGTCGCCTTCCAGTTTTGCAAAAAAATGCTCTTCTTTACCGTTGAATCCCTTTTCAACGTCAACGGTCTGTCCATTAACGAACCCTGACGCTTGTGACATCGCGGCGATGGTCGGGAACAAAGGAACGCCGAGCCATCCGATTTGTACCCATGCTCCAATCTTAACCTCGTGGATTTGGGTGCCCGCACCAGTTTGCAAGAGCTCAATGCTACCATTGGCGGGAACGGGATCGGTCAGCGATGTAACCAAGGGCGCGCCTGCGGCTATTGCTGCCAACTCCGCCTGATCACGATAGAGGCTGACAACGCTTTCCAGATCTTCTTGGATCTCCGTGATGGCGCTGGCTTTCAAAAGATCAAATTGCTGGGGCATCATGCCACCTCCAAGGTTACTGTGTCATAGGGGCCGGGGCCGGGATCGGAAATGATGACGGCTTGTCCTACCCCAACAGTGACGGATATGCTGCTCTCGCCGACATACCAGAAGAGATTGTTCACTGCATTGTTAGCTTCACCGACGCTCTCTTCCGCAGCCTCAGCGGACGCAGCCGCGCTTAATACTGCGTCATTCAAACCATCCGCAGTGGCAGCAATGGCGAGGAACGCCTCGCGCACCTGCTTCTTTGGCGGATTGTGCTGTCCGGATGCGGGATCACCTTGCGGCAAGGGCCGCCCAACTGGCTCGCCAGGCAGCCCGTCACCAGTATACCGCACAAAGTCGCGCATAGCCGTGTTCAACTTTTCCGCAATGGTTCCCATGCGAGTTCTCCTATTAAAATTCTGGGTCTTTAGGCGATTGTGATTTCGACCGACGCCGTCTCTGGCGATGGAACGAATGACGGGTTGAGCGTGACGGCCCAGTAGAAATATGTGCCGGCCGCCGGGCTGTCGGTGAAGCTGGACGGCTGCCCCGCAAGCCCGGCGACGTCATCGACGAAGCTGGCCCCGGCATAGCTGTCGACCGTGTTGCGGAAAATCCGGGTTGCGCTGTAGTTCGTCGGCGCATTTACCCAGGACAGGCTCGCCGAGGATCCGGACGCGCTGCCGTCGAATTCAGTTGGCGCTGCCGGAACTGTTGGGTTGCTGATCACTGTGATTGTCCCTTCTGGATAATCTTCCTCTGCCGCGCCCTGCCCAAACCAGTAGGCGCGGACGTCATACTCTCCTTCGGCCACCACGCCCGACACGGCGCGCAGGTCGCCTTCGCCCACGCTCATCCGCGTCCACTGATTAATGAGGAACGAGCGTTTGAACTCCACGATCAGCTGCAGGTCATTGCGGCTCGGGTTGCTGACCTGCGCCACGATCTGCACACCTGACGTCTGCCCCGAGATGGCGACGATTTCCTGCGAGAGCGCCAGCCCCGTTGGAACCGGCGCGATCTGGATGTTCTGGTTCAAGTCGGACAGCCCCGGCGCCAGAGGTTTCAGGTCAACGTCTGACCAGGCATCGAATGTCGATCGCAAACCGATGCGGCATTTCCCGCTTGCTGCTGAATAGCCATGGCTCAGCACTTCATAGACCCCGCCGATGCGTGGGTGGTCGATCCGGATCGTGTGGATTCCGTCGCCCTTTGGAAACCGCGCCTTGATGCCGACCAGGTTGGTCACGATATTGACGCGGTACCGGGGCCGCTCGCGCATCTCGAAGGTCTGCATCAGCTTTTGCATCTGGTTGCCATCCGGGCACCAAGGGATGTCCAGCGTTTCGGTCCGTTCCGCCTGAATATCCAGCAGCGCCTCATTGCGCCGCTCGGGCGCTTCCTCCGGTTTGAAGTTGTGGTCTGCGCTCGTGTAGATGCCCTTGAGGACATTGAAGTCCGTCATGGCGTCGACGCCGGTTTCCCAATTCACTTCCAGAATATCGTCTTGCCCGATCGTCACGTCAGGCTCGGAATACTGCCCACCCATCAGGCCGATCTTGCCTTCAGGCGTCAGGTACGGCTGGCCGTCGCAAGTTTTCATGATGGCTTCCAGCACGTTGCGCGGCTCATCATTCAGGCTGTAGGTGCCCGCGGCTTTGTATCCTTGCGCATCGCAGATGTCTGCAAAGGTGCCGATCGCATCATCGTCAAAGTGGATTTCGGGAATGCGCATCCCGTCCGGATGGTTCATGAAATCCCGCGCGACCAAGCCGGGGTTAGCGGAGAAGCCCACGCCATCTGTGCGCGGATCAAACACCTCTGCCCCGTTCACAATCATCTGGATCACTGTGTTCGCGCCCTTGGGGAAGATCGCACTGATCCGGCTGGGCGAAGGCCCTGTTAGCCGCGCATATGTCGTGACACTCCCCTCAATCCTGTGCGCCGCCGTCCACATCGCCGGAAACGCGGCCAGCAGGTCCGCGTAGTCTGATTGCGTGCCGTTGCGCGTCTGGATCCGGACAAGGCCGTCGAAGCTGAAGGCACCGCCTGTGTCGGTGGTGATCCCCGATCCATCCAGGACAACCTTTTCGCCATCGATGACAAAGTCGAGGATCTCGGACACCGCACCTTCGTTATGCACGATGATGATATGCAGGACGCCGTCCTTGGCCTCGAAAAACGCCCGCACCCCGCCGAGCAGAACCTTGCCATAGGACCGCCGCCGCGCCGCTGCAGCCTGACTGATATTGGCCTGCACTTCTTGCGGCGGAATCGTTGGCTGTTTGGGCTTCGTCAATGCGCTGAGCGCCAGACTGACCCCCACCTGCGTCAGTGCGGTTGCTGTCGCAAGGGTGATCCCGAATGTTGTCGAGATGAAGCCTGCCACAGCGGCGATTGCACTCGTAAAAATCGCCATCTACTTTACCCACGCCGTTTCATATGGCCGATATCCGAGCCGCTGAAGCGCCTTCCGCAGCCGGTCTGGCACTTGCCCCTCCGGTCCTGTCGAAAGCCGCACCCGTGCGCCCCTGCTGTGTGCCCACGCTTCAAAGGCGAGCAGTAGCTGCAGACCGCTGTTGTCTGTCGCGAACCAGCCCAACTCATGCGCAAAACGCTCATTGCTGATGATGGTCGAGGCGACGCTGCCCGCGATAAAGCCACCCTCCGACACCAGGACGATGCCAGATGGTGACCCCATCAGGATCATGACCGTCTCAGCAACCTTGGCGGGCTCCGGCACCACCGGCCCACCGATCGCCTCGCGCAGCGCGCAGACCATGTCGACGATGCGCGGGATATCCGCCGGGACGGCAAGCCTCACAACCATCGGGTTTCATATTCCGTGTATTTGGCGACCAGCTCCAAGCCCCGATCGCCCGTGCTGCGCGACTTCTGGTCAGAATCCGTCAGCAGGCCACGCGGCAGCGTCGTGCGCCGATAGAACAGTCCTTCGCAGGCAAGGCTGATCGATCCCTCTTCCAGTCCGGAAAAGCTGTAGCTGACCTTTTCCATCGTACCGACGAAATGCGCAAACGGGCTGCCCACTGGATGCCACGCCGGATGCTCCAGATCCGCCTGCGTATAGAACAGCTGCCCAAAGATCGCGACAGTACGCCCGTGTACCGTGCTTTCAGCCGCCTGCGTGTCGTCGATCATCTTTTCGGTTGCGGCCAGGCCAAAGGACACCGGCTGCGCAGTTGCGGCATAAGTTGTCTCGATATCGGAAATGCTGATCAGATCAGACACGCCCGACCAGATCTCACCCGCCACATCCAGATCGCCGATGCCAGTCCACCAGCGGCGCGGGTTGTCCCTGAAATCCATGAAGACCAGCGTTGCTTCAGACACCCTGCCCGTCCGCAGCAGATTGTCAGGGATTGCGTTCAGATCGTCACGCACACCCATCAGAACGCCTCGCGGAAGGTGACGGTCGCACGGCTGAATTTAGCATAGAGCCCAAATTCCGTTTCACCTTCGCCCTCTGACGCAAAACGCATCCTGCAAACCGGATTATCCGTCTCGATGATCGAACCTGCCGCTGCGGCCTGTCGCAAGGGTGGTTGGATCCGGACCTTTGATCCGTCATCCCAGGACCGCTGCACACGATAGAACCGGTCACCAACCGTCAGGCCATGTCCTGGTCGCAGACCAAGGCTATCGGAAAGTGTCAGATCAAGATCAGTCGATCGAAGCGCTGCAGCCTCTCGCAGCGTGATCGCAGCACGTGTTTCATTGACGAAAGACCAATGCTCGAACGTTGCAAAAGCCGGTTGGGTGGATACAGGCGCATTGCCCCCACCGCTACCCTTCGGTCGATAGGGTAGCCGAACTGGAACCAAGGTTGTGCCGATCCCCCCTTCCATCTGCGCAAGAAAGCCCTCCCATTCGAGACGGGCATCCTCATTCTTCAAGAAGAACGTCATCGTCACTCTCCAATGACCCGCAAAGCTTGGAATGATGCTTTCCGCACCGGAAATGGCTGTTTCGCGCCCCCGCATCTGTCCGGCCAGGAAGAACCCTGATGAATATCTTTCCGCAAATCTCGGAAATGCAATCTCGTCTGTCATTCATTCCGCCTGCTGTTTTCTGCAAGATATCCCGGAGTTGCTGCCAACGTGGACTTCTGGATAGAAGGAACCGCCTGCCTGACCACACCGCCGCTGATCTTCTCAACGGCAGCCTGCCAATTCCCGTCCTGATCGACATAGACGCGGACGTCCATTTGACCGCTACCGCCCTGCATTGCTCTTGCGGTGTCTCTTGTCGACGTGACCATGGCGGGGCCTCGAACGATCTCAGGCCCGTTCTCTCCCGCGATGCCGAATTGTCCGGAAGGGATCCGGCCGCCTTTGTCGAACATGCCTGCGAAAGCACTGACGATGCCACCAAACCCGCCTGATTTCTTGCCACCGCCTGCAAACATGCCTTCGCCAAACAGAAGATATTCGAGGGCGGCGCGCTTGATACTATTGGTAAAAGCGTCCATCGCATCGACGCCCCCCATAGCAGCGTCAATGATGCCATCCTTGAACTCGCCCTGGATCTTTTCCATCGCCGCGATCTTGTCGCGAGCCAAGTCATACTGATCCGCGAGCCTGCCCACGTTTGCGGCTTCGGCATCGATCTTGGCAGTCAACTCATCAGTGATAGCCATGCCGCGCTTCTTGGCCTCTTCCAGCATCTTGTGCTTGAAGGTCAGCTCGGCCACTTCGCTCTTTGACTTGCCCAACATTTCGATCGAGAGTTTCAGCTTTTCCAGTTCATCTTCGGCTATGTTGAAAAGGGGCTCTTGTTCACGACCCCGACTAGACCGACCCCGGGCACCGCTTGCGCCCCTGACTTTCGGTTCTGGGAGGACATTGCCGTCGCCGCCATAAAGCGCTGAATTTTCGCGAACCAGATTTTCCCCCGCGACGCGGCCTTCGCCATAGGATTCATATTGAGAAGCAAGGTCGGACTTTTTCTGCGCCTGAGTTGCCGCAATGAGACGCGCAGTTGCAAGCGACACGCCTAAGTTTTCGGCGAGCTTTCGCGCCTCATCGACGGCAGGGGATATCCCGCTCGCAATGTCAGCCGATGAGATGCCTTCTGCTGCGTTTTGGCCCTCTTCGAGCCGCGCGGCCATTTCCCGGGCCTGTGCTTCCGCATTGGTCACACCGTCGAGAACCTCTTGGCTGACCGTGTCACCTGCTTCTGACAGCAATTCGCGGATCACACCCAGCTGGTCAGCCATTGCCGAAAAGTCGCCAGCATCGCGGGCCGCTTCCAGACCGGCTTGGGCCGCTGAAATCTCGTTTAGCAAATCGGGCGATATGGTGATTTCATCAACCAGCGAACCGATATTCGCAAAGTCACCCTGCATAGCCGCAAGCTCTTCGCGCATGATGCGCAAATTTTCGATCTCGATAGGATCTACAAACTGACCCGCGGCCTGCCGATCTGCGATAATGCCTGCGATCTTTTCGATCTCAATCCGATATGCTTCGGCCTCGGCTCTACCGGCGTCAGTTCCCGCCCCTGCAAGCGCCGCTGATACCGTACCGGCTTGGGCTTCTGCCGCTTTGGCAATCTCTCCCGTCACTTCCTCGATAATTCCGCTGACCTTGGCAACAGCTTCGCGCTTGTCGATCTCAAACAGCGCCAACGCCATTTCTCGAACTTCTTCGGTCAACTCGCCATATTTTTGACGCAGCGCTTCTAGATCGGTAACGTTCCCTGCTGTCGCGGACATCGCAGACAGCGCCGCATCGGCCTCTTGCAGACGATCTGTGAACGTCTTGGCCTTCTCCTTGGTTTCCTCGGTCGCGTCGCCCATCGTCCAAAGAACACCAGCCAAGGATGAACCAACAGCCAGGACAGCACCCATTACAGCACCCCAAGGACCGAGAATTCCCAAAAGCTGCGAACCTTGCTGGGAGAACGCAACAAGCGCGGATTGCCCACCCTGAACCTGGACCGCGAAGTCACCGATCTGGTAACCGGCTTGCTGGAAAACAGATCTGTTTCGGGTCATAAATCCCGTCTGGGCGGCAACGCTACTATTCATGGCAACGACATTGTTGGTCAGGTGCTTTGCCCGCGCGGCAGTCTGATCATATTCGCGCTGAACAAGGTCCATGCCCTTGGCGTGTTGAGCCGCATCGATCGTGCCCGCCTCAAGCGCCGCGTTGAATCGTAGCTGCTGCTTTTCAAGCTTGGCCTCGGCAGCGGCCAAGGGGCTATACTTGCGCTCCAACCTTTCGATCGCAGAACCGGCAGACTTGGCCTTTCGCTCAAACTCCTGCTGTTTGAGCTCAAGCAGTATCGCGATGCGTTCAGTGGGTTCAGCCATATTTCGCCTTCAATTCTTCGAACTCGTCCCACGTCGGTGGGTCATTGGCTTCGGTTGCATGAGTTTCATTCCAGCCCTCGACAAAAAGAGACCAATCGGCGGGCGTCATTTCCCGCCAATCGGATAGGTTCAGGCCTGCGCCGAGGGCGCTTTTGATCTTGGCTTTGGCTTCGTATCGGTCGGGGTGCTCAGTTCGGACGATCCAGCTGAATCGTCTGCTTTTTTTTTATGTTCCTCAGGCGAGAGAAACGCGGCAAACACCAGGTCTTGCGCCATCGCCCGAATGCGATGGTTTTCGCTTGGCGGCAGATCATCGACCAGCTTGTCAGCCGTCTTGTCGTTCAGTCCGCCACCCACCAGACCCAAAGCGACCAGATCGCGACAGTGGCGCGCCTGTGGTTCACCCTTGCCAAGCAGCTGATCCAACATCGCGAAGATACCCAGACCGTGCTGCCGCTCGAACCGTTCGATCTCACCATTCCGCAAGATCAGTGGGCGGCTTTCACCGCCCAACTGCTCCAGCGTACCGCCCGCAGGGGCTTCTGCTGTAATTGGCATTATGCAGCCGCCGTGAATGCAACAGCGCCGGAAGATGCCAGGGCCAGGCTGTAAGTCACCGCGCCCTCCTGCTCGCCACCAAACTCAACGCTGTTGACATGGAAAGCGCCTTCGAAAGTGCCGAACTCAGGAACGATGACTTGAAAGTTGCCGATGGCATCAGCCGTGTCGGTCGCACCTGTGCCGAATGCGATTTCTTTGAAGCGTGTCAGCGACGTGCCGCCCTCAAAGATACCGTTGCCCGATACCTCAACCGAGCGCATCCCGGTCATCACCTCCTGCCACAGTTGCCCGCCGGGGGCCGTGCAATCAGACGTGGTGACGTCGAAGTTGTTGTTGTTCACAGTCAGCGTCTTTGACTGAATGCCGCACAGGGTTGTGAACGCCTCAATTTCTACGCCATCACCGATCTTGATCAGAAGTAGTTTGCCTTGTTGCTTTGCCATTGGTTAGGCTCCTTTGTGGGGGATCAATCGCTTGCCCAAGGCGGATTGAAGGGCTTACCCTTGCGCATCATGCACAAAGGAAATTCTATGAAATACGCAGCCATTGTAGCGATATTTTTTGCCCCGCCTGCCTATGCAGAAACAGGGTGCGAGGCGGCACTTGCCTACGTTACTTTGACCAATGAACAAACGGTTGATCGGTCAAATCTCGTCGCGGATGTCCGTGACGAACTATCGCTTGGCATCCCGATGCTATCTACCGACGCATTGCAAAAGTGGTATGCAGATGTCTCAACTTCATTTGACCGTGTGGCCATTCACGAAATGAAAGCCACGCGGAAAAGAATGGAAGCCGTGAAGCGCCTATCAGACGCCTGCCGTTAACCATCCAGAAGCGCGGTGAACGCCACGATTGCGGTATAGCCTTCCCCGTCGCTGTCCTGCGTGACGGTCTGGGTTTGCCAGTGAACCTGCACGACATCGTAGCCGGTCACCGTCAGGGTTGCGTCATCCAGGGCTGTCACGATGGCCTCCGCGCATTTGGTGGCCTCGACACGCCCAGAGGTCACCGGACGGCTGTGCGCCTCAATTCCGAATGTCAGGTTAGCCGCAGCCTTGCCGTCTGTCCGCACTGGTCGCGGCTCGATGCCACCGATCCGGATATAGGGCCGCGTGGCGTCTTGCGGCGGCTGATCATAGATCCGCGCACCCACCAACGCCACCACGCCGGCGTCTGCCTTAAGCTTCGCGACCAGGGCCTTCTGCAGGGCCAGAGCGTATCGATCAGCCATCACTTCACCGCCTTGATTGCATCACGGATAGCTTTGCGGCTGCGCACCGCCCGCTTTTTCTTGGTTCCGGCCAGCGCAGGGTTTACGAACGGGCGCGGCCCGCGATTGCCCTCAATAACCTTGGCCTTTGGTCCGAAGTCGATCAGCTGCGATCCATCCGGGCCAGGCAGATTTCGAATAGCCGCTCTGCTGGCACCGCTGCGCTCGGGAATAAGCACCTTGGCAAGGTCGACGATCATCTCTGCATTGTCGCGGTTCGCGTCTTCAAACTTTGCCTCGATCTCAGGCGTGATCTTGCGCAGCATCTTCTTGGAGGCACTGAAACCGGATTTCTTCACTGCGCCCCCCCTGCTTCGACCAAGAGATCGAGCATCGCGCCCTTGTCGTCTGCGTTCGCAATACCCCGAATATTCCATGTCTCACCGCGGGCAACGGCCTGGTCAGCTTCGGTCAGCCCGCGCGATTGCGTGCTCGACCTGATGCGAATCGTGGCGGTTCGGACGTTTTCGACCGATCCTGCAGCGACACGTTCCTTGCCAGTGGTCTCGCGCACATTGCCCCAGACTGTGAACAGCGTCTCAAATGCGCCTGATACATTGCCGTATTCGTCTGGCTCAGTTGACTGACGATTGAACGTCACGCGATGGCGCAGCTTGCCCGCCCTCACAGCATCACCCTGTATCGCGCGAGCAGAGCATTCACGGCCATGGGAAGTTCCGCGACAGACATCCCCAGCACCACCGTCTCGCGGTTGTCATACCAGTGGCCGACCATCATCTTGATGGCCACCTTGATGCCTTTGAGTTCCTTCGCTGCGGCACCGAACCCCGCTGTGATCGTAATCTTCACCGGGTAGCGCGTGTCGCTGAGCTCCGGCGCCTGAAATCCGTCTACCCACTCCAGAACGGTTCTGGCCGACGGTGCATCGATGATGACCAGCTGGTTTTCAGGCACATCTGTTTCTGCACCGAGCTTGTCCAAATACTGGACAGTGACCGTCGATACCGGCTCGATCGGCAAGGCAAGACGGCTGGGCCAGGCGTCCAGTTCCAACAGCCATTGCTGCTCGATAATGGCCCGCCCGAGAATACCGGACGGGCCATCAAGGTAGTCGACTGCGGCGACGATGAGCGATTCAATCAAGAGATTCTCATCGTCGTGTTCGACACGACAATACTGCTTCGCCTCTTCGAGAGAGACTGGCAGCTCTGCAGGAGCAACTGTGCGTGTCAGCCGCATTGATCAGCCCTTCTTGCCAGTGGGATTTGTGGAAGCATCAGCTTTGGCCTTTGCGGCTGTATCGGCGTCTGCATTCTTGGCGTCAGCTTCTTCCTGCGCTTTGGCGTCAGCATCCGCTTTTTCCTTGGCCTGAGCATCGGCTTTAGCCTTGGCGTCGGCATCTTCCTTGGCCTTGGCATCAGCCTTGGCCTTGGCTTTGGCGTCAGCTTCCTCCTTAGCCTTGGCGTCAGCATCGGCTTTGGCTTTGGCGTCAGCTTCCTCCTTAGCCTTGGCGTCAGTATCGGCTTTGGCTTTAGCCTCTTCCTTCGCCTTGGCGTCTGCGTCAGCTAGGGCTTTAGCTGCTGCTTTCTTGGCGACCTGACGCTCATATTCGACCGGATCAACTGCGGTATCAGACGCGATCAGCTTTTCAGCCAAAGCATCGTTGAAACCTGCAGTCTCACCTGCCTGATACATCTGATACGCCTTGATCAGGCGTACGACCTTCATTGTGGCAGGCGGTCAAAACCGCCGAGGACGAAAACAGACGACAGCGCTGCTGTGTCGGTTCCGGATGCGCTCAGGTTTGGGGTGAAGTTCGCCCGGACATAGCGACCAGCGCCTGCCAGCAGAAGATCAACCTCGAAGGTGCCAGCCACTGCTCCACCACCCGCTGGGCCTGTGGCGACCACGGTGCTTACGGCGGACTTCAAGGTGGTTGCGTCGCCCAGGTCATCAGCGTTTCCGCTCTCGACCTCATAGGCGATAGACAGGGTTTCACCTGCTGCAAGCGTGGCGGTATACGGGATCGCCAGCACGCCAGACAGAGGGTGGCCATTCTCCATCAGGTCGATGATCTCCCCCGTGACGGCTGCCGCATCACCGGTGCCGCCCGCCGTGGCAGCAACGTTGGCCGAGGCGCGCATCACTGCGATCAGCGCCCCGATGTTTCGCAATTGAGTGGTCATTTCACTTTCTCCTTGGGCAAGGCCCATTTGGGCTTCGGCTGGGGTTACCCGAGCCGAAGCGTGTTTGGTTCAGAAGTCGGTCAGGGGAGGCTTAGCCAGCTGTGCCCCATGTCACGCCGGTCATGATGGACAGCGCCGCGAGATGACGCAGGCCGATGTCATGCTGCATGATCATGCGCATCAGCGTTTCGTCACGGCTGAACGCTGCCTGCATCGTGCCACTGGCATCCTTGTAGGCCGCCTCTGTCGACATGGCGATTTCGATGCCCATGTGTTCGCCGACCATGACGTGGGCGGGATGAACCAGCATGATTTCCGACGCGATACCGCCACCGCCGAGGTTGTCCGGGATCTCGGTCGTGATGTGGACAGGCTTCTTGCGAAGCATGTTTTCGCCCATCTCGGGATAGACCTTGTTGCCGTTACCGTCGCGCAGGTTGGTCAGGAACATCGCCGAGCATGGCGACATGATCCAATGCGCACCGGTGTAGACGATGTTGTTGTTGCCGAGCGCCAATTCCATCGCGCCAAGATCGTTGTCGACCTTCTGGACATCAGGCGCCGCCGTCATCGTCAGGATATGCGTGGCCTCAAACGGGGTGCCGAGGTGCTGGTAGCGGAAGCCCTTCGGCTTGTATTCGGTACCGGCACCGCGCAGGAAGTGACGGTCCTGAATTTGCGCGGCATCTTCAACCGCATCGTCGCGGATCATCCGATCGACAGCGGTTGAGCTGGAGCGTAGCAGATCATTCGAGACCGGGATGATCCCGCTGAGCTTTTTCGCAGACAGCTTGACCTGACCGTATTCGTAGCCGGTTGCCGGCGCATCTTCCTGCTCGCCGCCATAGCCGAAGTTGGCACCACTGACCCGGCGGTTGGTGGTCATGTTGCCATTGGGCATCGGCACGATGCGTGGACCCATGGCAGTCACGACACTGACCGGACGTAGCAGCTCGATCACTTCGGTCGATACGTCTTCGGGCACAAGGAAGCCGCCAGCGGTACCGGTGCTCATGTTCTGGTCGGCAAAGAGACCGCTGTCGCCATTCGCTTCGGCCATTTGCTGCGCAACGTAGTGATTGCCACCCGCAGCTGCGATCGTGCGGACCATGCGACCAAAGGTCAGACCCTTTTCGGCTGGTTTTGCAGGCGTGGTACCTGCAACCGGTGCGGCGCTGCCAGGAAGTGGCTCAGGCGTGCGCGCAGCGGCGGCGCGACGGCGCTCGAGATCTTCCAGGCGTGTCAATTCAGTGGCCACCTTGTCATCCTGCGCTTTCAGCGCATCGAAAGCGGTTACCTGCTCAGCAGTCATATCGTCACCATCGGGCACAGATGCGAGCAGCGCATCCATCTGGTCGATGATACCCGCGCGGCGGGTTCTCAGCTCAAGGATTTTATCCATGATCAGCTCCTTATTGCGGCACGCCGCGTTTCAATGTCGGTGGAAGCGCGCGCACGGCTCCCCACCACTGGTTGCCGGGTGCGCCCGGATTTCTCTGACAGCAGCGCCTCAAGGGTGCCGACACGGTCAGCCATGCCCGCCTTCACGGCACGGGCAGCGGAAAGCATAGCCCCTTGCCCGAATTCAGCGCGGACCCTTGCTTCGGTCACTTTGCGACCGGCAGCGACGTCGGCGATGAAGACCTCTTCGATCGCGTCGATGTCACGTTGAATTGCGGCTTTGCCTTCTTCGGTGCTAGGATCCGGCCGTTTCATGGGCGCGCCGGTGCTGACGACCTCATAGGACCGGCGACCATTGGCATCTGGGGCCTCTTGCCGGGTCATCGAGGCGACAACGCCGATCGAGCCCACGGCAGCGGATCGATCCATAACGATCTCGCTGGCCTGTGATGCCAGCCAGTATGCAGCCGACGCGCCGTTGCCGGTGATGTATGCGGTGATCGGCTTGGTGGACGCCCGAAGGGTCTCAGCGGCCTCACCTAAGCCGGACACGACACCGCCAGGGCTATCGAACAGCATCACGATGCGCTCGACGTCAGCTGATGCCAGGGCAACCCGATGATCACGCATCACAGCATCCAGTGACGTGCCGTCAGTCGATGCGTTGACCATATTGGCCCGCGGGAAGATCGCGCCGATCACAGGTATCACCGCGCAGCCGTCACGGATGGTCGACATCCGCGCACCTTCCAGCCGCGTGCCGACAGCAGCGATTGCCATCCTAGACGCGTCGACGTTCTCAATATGGCCGTCCCGCGCAATGCGCTCAAGAATATCATCATCCAGTGCGCGCGCCGCGATGGCCTCTATCGCCGCCAGATAGTCAGGAAGGATTGCCCACGGCTGCGACCGGATAGCTGCAATCAGTGAAGTCAGATCTTTGCTCACTCGTTTTCTCCATTTGCAGGGGGGCTTTCGGCAGACTTGCCAGCCACTTGAAAGTTGGACGGCATCCAGTAGTCGGTGCCTGCTGCGCCTGCGATGTCGGGCTTGTTCTCGTAGCTCCGCAGCTCGTTTCCGTTGACCATGCCCATCTGACGCTGGAGCCAGAACGCTTCCATGCGGCTCTTCAGGTCACCCTTCACAAGCGCATCCGTGACATGCTCGAAGTAGAAGCCTTCGCGCGCAAAGGCCTTAGTCGCTGCCTGCGCCAGCCGCGCATAGTGCGGACCAAGGTGATAGATCACGAACTCTAGCGATTGCTGTTCGATGTTGCCGAAGGTCGCCTTTGATAGATCAAAGATCAGGTGCGGCGGCACGCCCCAGATCCGCGCAAGGTCCACCACTTGAAACTGCCGCGTTTCCAAGAACTGGCTCTGGCGCATGTCATGGGTCAGGAAGTTCGCCTTTAGATCCTGATCAAGGACAGCGATCATCTCACCATCCTGCCCTGCATAGAGTTTCGACCAATCCTCCTTGATCCGGCGCTTGTCCTCAGGACCGACCTTTTGCTCAGTCGACAGCACCGTCGAGGGCCTGCCGCCCTTATTCCAGAACTTCGCCGTGTGGTCTGAGGTGGCAATCGCACCACCAAGCGCGTCGCGCGCATACTGAATCGGGTTCAGGCCGTTCAGCCCATTCCGGGAGAACCCTGGCACATGGAAGATATCCCGCGCCGGAAACCGTTCGTGCGTCCCGTCGGGCAAGGTGGCATCGTAAAACAGGATCGTGCCTTCCTGCCGATCGAAGTATTCGGCGACCAGCACTGTGCCGGGCTTGAGACGCGTCAGCACCCGCGCGCGCCCGTCCGCGCCCCGGCTGACATAGGCGTAGAAGTCACCAGCCAGAAAGATATCGGCCATCAGCAGTTCGAGGAATGCAAACGGTGTCTGATGACTGTTCGGCGAAACCTTGAAAAGCTTGCCTTCGATCTCCTCCAAGGCGGCAAACCGGCCACCTTGCCGGCGTTCGTAATAGTGCAGCGGCGTCATCGCAAAGACGCCCGTCAGGATCCGCAACGCCTGAAGCGTAGCTGGAATGGACAGAGCGCTCTTTTCGTCAACACGGACGCCGGTTTTTGAGCGACCTGCGGTGACAATGCCGTTCCACTGGCGTTCGCTCTGGACATCCGCACCCGCCGCCTGAAGCGGAGGCTCGGCGCGCACGGATTGCGTCGCCTGCCCGCGGGCTGGCTTCCAGAAGTCCATAATTCCCATGATCAGATCCCTGTGTACTCAAATGCCTGCGCACCGGCGGCGACCGGGTTGCGCGACATCATCATGAAGGCATCGAACGTCGCCATAAGCGGGTCGATCTTTGCCTTGCCGGCTGTTTCTTTCGTGATCAGGACAGCATTGCCCCGTTGTTCAGTCTTCGCGTTGCCGAGAACCCAAGCCATCATCGGCGAGCCGCAGTGCCGAAACGTCCCGTTCTTGAGCTTGCGCTCCATGCCGTTGATTGCAGGCGTCAGCCTGTACCCCTGCCCCACGGCCACCATCATCTTGTGCTCGACGCCGCGTGACGCCATCTCATCGACCAGCGCGCTGACACCCATAGGATCGAGGCCGACAGCGCCCTCCTCGGGCAGCAATCCGGATTCGAGCAACTGCTTGACGATATCCGCGACCTCGACAATGTCTCTGGTCGGCTCGTCGTCTCCAACGGTGACCAAATCACCAGCTGCTGCAAAATCCTGCAATGTTGGCGCGATCTCTTTGCGCTTGAAGACTTCCGGATGCGCCCAGGCTTTCGCCCAATGCAGCCAGTCTTTGGTTTCCCGGTCCCGACCGATCACGGCCAACCCCATCAGATCGTCCAGACCGCCGCCATCGATGCCGACCACTGCAACCTCGCACCGCGCAATCAGCGATTTGAGGTCGAGACCCGCCAGCGCAGCGCCTTCCCAGTAGTTTGCGCCCACCCAACTGTTCGACTTCAGCCCGAGGCCGATCTGCACATTGAAGTGCTGGGACGCCAGAAGCGCCAGCTCGGCAGGTCCATCGCGCAGCGCCGTGGTCAGCTGATCCGCCAGAAACGCCTTATCGACAGATCTGTTCAGGTTCGGATTGACCAGCCCCCAGGTTGCCGCATCCTTCCAGCCGCCCGACTTTTGCATCTTGGCCGGAAGCTCATAGAGAACCGCCAGCAGAGGCAGCACCAATTCACCGTCCCGCACCGCGCGGGCCCGATCGAGTTCTTTCTTGAACACGCCCGCCGGCGGCGCTTTCGACTGTGTTGTGATCTGCAGCAAGAACCCGTCAGGCCGCGCCGCCAGCGCGCCGCGCACCTCGATGAAGACCGCGTCGGCCTTCGACTTGGTCGCGAACTCGTGCGTCTCATCGATCAGCGTGAAGGTGGACTTGCCCCCTGTGATCGCATCCGTGTCAGCCGCTTTGATCACAATTTCGGCAAGCGAGATGCGATGCGTAATTTTCTTCAGGTGGTCCTGAAGGTGAAACGTGCTTGTCAGATCCGGGTCCAGGCGAATGATGCCCTTGGCCTGTTTGAACGCGATCGCCGCAATCGTTTTGGTTGGGGCGATCAGCAGCAGCTCGGCTTCGGGACGCTCGTTCATGATCGCCGCCGTCACGATGATCGCCGCCGCAATGCTCGACTTGCCGTTCTTCTTCGGCACCATCATGAAGAATTCGCGGATCATGCGCCGCTTGGTGACCGGATCATAGGATCCGAAGATTGCCCGCACGAATGAGAATACCCATTCATCACAGGCTTCGCCGTAGGTTGGCGTCCCGATGATGTCCGGCACCCGCAGGCGCTTGAATATCCGGAGCGCCTTAGCCGCGACCTCATCGAAGAGCGGCAGGTCCGGAATCAGCGAACGCCCCTGGACGATCCTTTCTTCCCAGTCCGGGACCGCCGTTGACCAGTTTGCCGGTTCTTCGGGCAGTGCGTCCAGCATCAGTGGGTCTGCCCGCCGCTGAACTGGAGATCTTCACCCCAGGTGTCGCTTTCGCCCGCCTCTTTCGCCTCGATCGCGGCCCGCTCCTTCTTGCCCATCTTTTCCTTTGGATCGTCATCGCTTTGCGCACGCTCGAGCCTGCGCTCGGCATACATGCGATCGTTCTTATCCATCATCTGGTCCAGCAGTTTCAGCGCCGTCATGTTGCCTGCGTTAGCCTGCTCAAGTGCAATCTCGAATTGCCGCGCAACCAGCCGATCGCGCATCACGTCGCGGATTTTCAGATCGGCTCTAAAATACCGCTTCAGGGTGGCCAGCGAGATGTCCAGAGCGTTGGCAATCCGTTGGTTACCCCAGCCCAAAGCCAGTAACATCTTGACTTTGTTACGATCTTTTTTAGTTGCCTCATATCTTGGCCGCCCGCGCTGCCCGAGACCGGGCTGGATAGGGTTCCCAAAGAGGTCAAAATGTTCATCCACCGAAAAAAATTCTCCGCGTGAGGGAAGGAGCCGGTCTAGGTCTGGATCAGGCTGTAGGGATTAGACCCCCCCTCCCTTTCCAGCGGCTGGTTATGATGCCGATCGTTCGGCACGCTGTTTGTGACTATTATGGCACGTTGAACAAAGGCATTGCAGATTCTGCTCATCCCAAAACAACGCCGCGTCGCCGCCGTGTCTGATCGTGTGGTCTGCTACCAGCTGCGATGTGTCGGATTTAACAATGCTGCACATGCGACAGGTAAAGCAGTCCCGAACCAAAACCGACCAGCGCAACCGTTGCCAACGTGCGGTCTTATACCAGCCACGCCACGCCAGTCGCTTATCTCTTTCCCTGCTTTGATCAGCACGCGTCTGCGGTACTAGATACCCAAGACTTGGAGCAACACGATGAAGGCGATCAGGCAACTGTCTAAGCTTACCCATTGATTCCCCTACCGCTTGGCCAAACGCAAAGCGCCCGGAGCGGGTTTACCGTCCGGGCGCAGAAGCGTTGTTGGCACCATGTCTAGGGGGGGCAGACCTGAGGCGCAACAACTTTCTTCCAAGGCTGTTGTGCTGGCATCCTGTCACTTACCACCCATCTAGATAGATTTTCATGTATTTCAAAGGTGATACGCAACTCACTTAATGCAGACCACCACTGCAAATAATTGCGACGAGCAGCTGCAACCTGCTGACCATCTGGGCGGTAGACTACCGGACAGATGCGCACATCGTGGCGCCGTGGTCGTAAACCAGAAGAATCAATCTCGAACCCAATACTATCTGTTTCGGCTTTTCGGCCGAACTGATTGATATGCCAGCCTTTCGGTTCACACCGCGGCTCCACACCTACGAACGCATCCGGCACTGCCCGGGCCCGGGCCATTTCTGCAATCTGTACGGCCATGCGCCGACCGCCGCAGCCTTCGGGCAACACGGCGACAGCAGCAGCGACCAGGTCCGCATCGTGATCAGGTAACGATCGACCACCGCCATCGACGCGACAGCCAAGCGCGCCACGCTGTGCCATCAGATAGGCATTACCAACAGCACCATATCCCGCCGCCAACGTGCCCTCGTCTTCAAAGTCAATCGAGGCGCACTCATCCGCAAAGGCCCATTCAAGTAAGCTCTGAATGCTGATCTGTTTTCGCACGCGACCAAGATGGTCTTTTGCGAGATATCCTGTGGTCGCAGTATCGACCTGACAACCTGGTTGAAACGCGCGATGCGCCATCATGCAGCATCCTCCGAGATACCGGCACGGTTTCCAACCAGCCCCTCAACATAGGTCACCTTACCGCGGTACCACTCAAGCCATTGAACGTCATCATCAGGGATAGTGCGACCGCGCTGGATACGATCTTCTGCCAACTCGACCCTGCGCCGCCAATCGGCTGCTTTATCCGCAACGATCTTCTTATCCATCGGCTTCACAGGGGGCCGCTTATGCATGGTCCAGAACCAATACTCGGCAACCAGTCGATCCCCCAGCAGCGCGGCACCACCAGCCGCTGATGCAAACCACCGCAGCAACTGCGGTAGCTCATCAAGGGGTCGACGCTGGAAGCTTTCAGCCAACCCCAACACAGTCGCCGGCATCGGCCAGAAACAACGCGCACTTCCTTCGCCTTTGGTTCGAAGTGATATGCGCAGCGCAATCAGCCCATCATCATTCAAATAAGCCAAATCATCTGCCATCCGATCAAGCCGCGTCTGAGCTTCTTCAGCCTTCACACCCTTTGCAAACCGAAACCCGTCAGCCTTAAGCGGATTAAGCAGCAACCTGCGTACCCGGTCGCGTTTTGTTTCTACCGTATCACCATCCATCGCTATTCCCCTTTTTCTCAGCCTAATCCCGTCTCAACACCCGTACCGTCGCGACTGTGTCTTTTTCTCTGTTATGTCTCTGTCTATGTCCCTGTCGTGTAGGACACTTGAGGACAGAGTTGCGAAACCGTTGAATTATTTGAAGAATCCCAAAAGAGTGTCCCTGAACTGTCCTGTAAATGTCTTGAAAGTGTCCTGTGGACAGTCTAGAGCGCCCATCACATCGCCCCCCGACGCGGCGCGCGGCCAAGGTCCATACGGTGGTCCGCCCAAGCCGACATCGCATGCTCTACCCAAGTGGTATTTCGGTAGCCGACGCCCTGCTTGACCAGCCACTCATCCATCCATTTGACAGCAGCATCATTCTTGGCCATTTCGGCATGAAGACCTGCGACTGTGGTGCGCAGGCGCTGCACACGCTTGACGGTGTTGGCCGCTTCCATCTTCGCCCGATTGTCTTCCTTGCGCGACACCGCCTCGATCAGCATGTCCAGAACGACGGGATGCATCAGCCGCACCTCATCCCCGCAGCGGCAGGGTTGCCACTTGTGCAGTGGCCCGTATTCAAGCTGACATAGCGTCCTGAGTTCGGATTCCGAGATCATCAGCAGCTTGGCCAGCACCTCCATATCATTTGGGATAGTGCCAACCGGTGATTGGTCGCAAGCGATGTTGATCAGATCGAAGTACAGCGCACGGCACTCGGCGCGCCCCTTCAACCGCATGTCTGAGTTCAGCCAGCGACGGCGTTCCCAAACCATGAAGAAGTGACTGTTCAACCGATCACCCCGCGTCAAAGGGTATTCTTCGATTTCTGACATATCGACCAGGGCAAGCCGCCCGGTTGCTATTCCAGCCGTCATGCTCTGATCTCCTGATCACAGGGCTTTGAATGCGCCTCACGTTGCCTTTCCTTGATCACGAGACGATCACGGCGCGCAACTTCAGTCATCGCGGCGGACAAAATTCGCTGCCAGCCACGCTTGGACCCCCGTGACAACGCATTCGAAAGGAAATCACTTTTGAACCCGAGCGCGCGCGACGCCGATGCATGAGAGCAAAACGACAGCGTGCCTATCGTGATCGGCTTTGATGCCCCGCCGTTGTAAGTCTGCGGTCGCGCAACCTTATCTTCGCGACCGCAGCTAAGTGCTTGGTAGATGGCAGATTTTGTACACTTTAGATGCTTCGCCGCCGCGGCAGCAGACTTATAGTCGCGGCCATTGATCCGGACCGGCAGCGGCTCTCGGCCCGTCTTGCCGAGACCCACCCTATGCAGGGTGCCGTTTCTCATTGCAGATCGAACTGCAGCATCTGTGACACCGCAAGCCTTCGCAGCAGATGGCAAGTCCGGATAAACGACACCGCGAATCTCAATATCTCGGCGAAGAGCTTTACACATCCGCTTGGTCCCCCTGGACGACTTCACGCCACTCAGAACGGATCAATCTGACATGGCGACCAACAGCGCATACTGAAAGCCCGAGCTCATCCGCACATTCGCGCTGCGTTCCGCAGAGATGGGTTCGGAACCACCGTCGCACCTTGGTGCGGTTCAGATCGCCGATAGCTTCTCCCGGATTGCGGTAAGGCTTCATATCGTTTCCTCGATCGACATGCGGTCAGCCACCGCAGCGCACACCCGCGCACAGGCCGCTTCAAAATGCTTTGGTGATTTCTCGATCCCGATCGCCCTGCGGCCCGTCTGGACCGCCGCAACCAACGTGCTGCCCGACCCCATGAACGGGTCCAGTACCAGCTGCCCAAGCAGCGATGAGTTCTCGATATAAAGTTGCATCAGCGCGACGGGCTTCTGCGTGTTGTGAACCGCGTCCACTGGCCGATGGCCGCGCCAAACGCGCTTACTGCCGCCGTTGTTGATATCGACCGCCCGACCCTTCCACAGATAGATCGTGAATTCGCTGTCTTTCATGTAGTACCGCGTCCGGTTTGGCACGATCTTGTCCCAGACCAGCAGCGCGTGAAACTTGAACCCAGCTCCGATGAAACCACCATGCGCGGCGAACAGATTGCTATCGTCGGACATGACGTAGCAGTCGGCATCAGGTTTCAGGGCACGAAAGATCGGGCCGCCTATTTCGTGCCAGCCGACCACATCCATCAGCAATCCAGAGTTGTCATAGACATCGCTGGAAAACTTGCCGCCCATGGCACCGGGACGAGATCCGCCAGACGACAGCGCGTAGGGTGGATCAGTGACACACAGGTCAGCCTGCAGATCCAACGCCGGCAACACTGCCCGCGCATCGCCCTGGATCAGGCGGCAGCCGCCGATGGTGATATCACGCTCAATCGGCATCAGCGCATCTCACCGCAGCCGCGCCCGACCTCGCCCGGATTGTCTGCGCCAACGAAGTCCTTCCAGTGGCGCCAGCCTTGCGGGCAGAGAAAGCCCCACTGGCGCACGCGCGGGCCAGTCATGAAAACCGTGAGTGCGGGCGTGGACGCATCACTCACCATCAGCCGATGCGCAAAACTTGCGTCCCGGTAAACCCACTGCATCGGCGCGATAACGCGAATATGTCGCTCGCCTGTGGTGGCCTGATATTGCTCAATTAAACCGGTCTCGACCATGAGCGACAAGCTGGCCCATGGGTGATCATGCAGAGCGCGGTCGTCATCATCCCTCAAGACGCGATGCACATAGACGTTGAAAAAGCGATTGCGCGGGATCCAGAACCAACGAAGCATGTAAGGATCATCAGACGGACCGATTATAAAGTCCGGAGCACGGCGCTTTGTCAGAGCAACCGCCCGCTTTGCAATTAGGCGACTGATCATGGCGCAACTCCCGCCAAAACAGCAGGCATGGCTAGGAGTCGGACAACTCTGCCGCACCTTATGGCCGAGGGTCGCGCTGTAAGGGGGCCACTGCCAAACCGCCCCAAGGCATCCGCCCGTCCAATCTCGTATGACGTGCCGACGTTCACAACGCACCGCCGATCAGCTGCTCGACCACCCGGCGATTGCTGTACCCATCCAAGGCGTTATCAGCAGCAATGGCATAGGAATTACCGCCTGCACTGCGATACTGCGCCTTGCTGCCACGCAAACGCCCGCCCCAGTTTTTCAATTTGATTACAGCCCGCACAGTCGCGACAGGTTCCCCCAAGCTATCTGCGACCTCTGCTAGGGTGCAATCCCACCCGAGCGGCTTGCATAATTGCCAGATACGAAAAGCGATAGCGTGACCACGTGGTGTCATTTGCGCCTGCCCTCTGCCGGATCAGCGTCGACCGCGCGCAGAAGATCTGCCAGGGCCGCGATCGCTTCGGGCCCCTCTTTCAGGATCGGCCCCGCATCGCCGTTGATCAGCAGCGCGAAGATTGCGGGCGTCAGATCAGCGGCCTCGCGCAGGGTGTCTTGCGCCTGACGGCTCAGCGAAACAGACAAGCCGCCGTCAGCTAGCCGCCCGAACAGCAGCCGCGTGATGGGCCAGCGCCCCACCGCGTCTTCCAGCGCCCCAAAATGCTCCGGTCCGATAGCCGCGTCACCGTGGCACTGTTTTGACAATGTGCCCTTGGAACATTTGAGAAAGGTCGCAGCCGCATCAAACCCGCCGAAATCATCGACCAACTGACGATAGAGCGACCGGATGGCAGCACCTTCATAAACATTACGCATGGGAAACCCTGTTTTCTTGGTGAAAGGGCCATTCTGAGCAATCTTTGAACCGTGAAGAGTTCAGTGGTTCAGAGTGGAGAAAAGAACGAGAGGCCGCGACATTCATGCTGCGTCCTCTTGTGCTGCTGGGGCCGGATGAGCGGCCATATAGTTCCTAATTTTTTGAGCGTCTTTATCCAAGGCATCGATACGACGCAGATGCCGAGTGACATATCGGCTGTCGTTCAACGCACGGACGCAGACCGTCGACGGCTTAAGGCCGGTCTTTTCGCAATATGCTTCAAGTTCAGTGAGGATAGTTTTGTAGCTCATAGCTACGCTTTATTGGGTAATTTCCCATTTTCGTCAATGGGCAATTTCCCATTCGAATTTGGCGAGCCTTAAAAGTAAACTAACACCATGCAAAAAACCTTCTCCCAAGCTTTTATTGAGCATCTTGAACAATCGGACCTGAAGGTAACGGAAATTGCCATTCGCGCAGGCGTGTCCAAAGACGCCCTTTACAGCTTGAAATATGGCAAATCCCAAAACATGGCGGTTGATGATGCAATCAAGGTTGCGGCTGTTTTTGGCAAAACTGTTGAAGAGTTTTTAGGCCTAAGCGAGACGCAAATCCGTTCTACTCTTGCTGAAAAAGTAGCCCGGCTTTCTTCCCGAGAGCAGGCAGTACTTGAGGCTTCCCTAGATGCAATTCTCTCAGAAATCTACAATCCTCAGGTGGCAGAAGCTCAAGATGCAATAGCAGAAGAAGAGCCTGGCTAGCAGTCAGTTCATCTAGCTGTGAAAGTCTGTTCAGTTCGTTGGGTGAATCTACCATAAATAGAACGATACCAGAACAAAGTTGGAGGGCAAGATATGTCTGTATGCCGTGGGTGCTATTCCGATGTCGAATTTTCCGAGCTTAGTGCCGGAGGATATTGCATAAAGTGCCAGAAAGAACGATCTCACATGAGAAGAAATGCCTCTTCGACACAATCCACTCCTTCCCTTCCTTCGAAACAATATCGCCCAGACCCGCTACGCCAAAAGCGGGATACTAAAGCGATCACACTCACTACCGAAACCGCCCTAGACATAAAGATCGATGTTCGACTGGGGTTGGTTTCAGCGGAAATCATTGCTGGGATGAATATTGTCAAAGACATGATGACAGGCGTGAGGGATGTGGTCGGCGGACGGAGCAAAACCACCCAAAAAGCCATAGGAGACATCAAAGAAGAATTGTTCGAAGACCTGCAGCAGCAAGCCTACCGCAAAGGTGCCAATATGGTCATCGGCGTCAGCCTCCATTTTTCAGACTATGGCAACAAGGGCACCGCAATACTTGCCACGTGCATAGGTACAGCGATCAGAACAACTGACGGCAACGAAGAACAGTAAAGAAGCGCCTTGCCGAAACGATTCATCGCCTCGGCATTGCAGAATTGGGTAATATCCCATTTTATCTTTTACATTGGGTTATTACCCAATTAAATATCAGCCTCATTCACAGGAGGCTGATATGCAAACACCCCTCACCCAAGCGCACCACGTCGTGACCCATCCGCAGCACCACTTGCGCAACACCGCCGTGCTGGCGATCAACTGGGAACGACTAAAAGCCGCGCGCGGCCAAACCGTCGATTATGATCATATCGGCCCACCTTGCTATGTCGTTGGGCCAGAGTGCCCCAGTATTGCAGCTGCGCGCAGCGCTCGCATTCCCGGCGTTGTCCGTCAGATTGCCGCGCGAAAGGGTTACGACCTGCCACCGGACGCCGCGTGATGGTGACAGAAGCGCTCCACAACCGCCTTTTCGCCTTTGTCGATAACCTTGCAGGGCGAGACACTGAAACGTTGAAAGATACGTTCATGAATGAGGTGATCGAAAACGGCGGGAAGTATGATCCGCCGCATGACGACCAGCCCCATATGTTCGAGATTTATTTGCATGGCGTCTGCGCAATCGGTCCGTCCGAACTGCTGGCAATACGCAATTGGCGCATGGCTGCGACAGTGCAGCTGGTGAATTCGTCCGGTGCGGATATCGAGGATGATGGCTTCATCACCGTCTACCCGCCCTGCGGTATCCCCCGCAATCATGCCGAAGAAATCACCAATGCACTTGCCGAGCGGGGCAATCAATTAGTCCTGAACCCAGCTTATTTGCCATCAGGCAGTCGCTGAACCAGTTACCTGCTGCGGCACAATTCCTCCCGTGCCGCACCCTTGCCGGCGGGCCAGACCCGCCGGCCTTTTTCAGACAATACAGGATCGGAACATGTCAGTCCTCATGTCACTACGCAAAGCACTCTTCCCGAAGCCAAATAACCCACAGGCGACGGCGTCCACATTCGACTGCCCGAAATGGCCGCATTGCAACTGCCCTGACGGTACCGTGCGTCCAGACTGCCCGGGGCTTCGGTCCTTAGAGGGGCAGAAATGAACGCTCCGTCCCGTCAAAAGCTGGGGGACATGCCACCGGCACAGCAAGCGGGCATTTTGTGCAATGACCCCCGGTTCCAACGCTTCGCGGCGATGCGCTGCGGGCTGCCCGGTAAACAGTTCACCACAAGCGCCACCGCCCAATATCTGCGCGATTGCTGCCAGATACCCAGCCGCAAGATGCTGAACACCAGCGCCAATGCCCAAACCAAGCTTGCCGCCCTGCGCACTGATTTCGACGCGTGGACCGGCAAAATCGCAACCCCGAGGTAAATAAGGAATCCCAAAGTGATGGCAAAGAAAACAACGCCGACCGGAATCGCAAAGCGCGAACCTAATGATCCATACAAGATGCGCACGCTCGAACAGATCCTGACCCTCTTCGATGACGGCGACTTTCTGGACAAGGTCATGGAAGGCCACAAACAGCTGCAGCTCGATCTGCTGGAGCATAAGGCCGAAAACGGCACCAAGGGCTGCAGCGGGTCAATGGCCATCACGGTCAACTATGCATTAGGCAAGTCTGGCGACGTCGCCATGGGCGCAACAGTTGCGTTCAAGGCACCCAAGAAACCGCCAAGCAGCGCCGCCGCCTACATCAACGATAACGGCGAACTGACACTCTACAGCCCGTTCATGTCCCGCATGCACCAACCCGTTCGCGACGTCACCGACTACGATCCAGAAACCGGCGAAGTGCGCGACATCGACTAACCCCATGGAGGCACTATGAACGGATGGCAGATTACCGAAACCCGCGACGGCGACGTCGGACGCCTGAAGATCGGAGAGGTCGAGGCGTTCGTCCAGGACCGCGATGGTGACGGATCGTACTGGTGGGTGAAACGCGCCAGTGAAGAGGTCGCCAAAGGGCAACTCTACGCGGGCAACGACTTCGAAATGGCGTTGGCAGCAGCATGGGCCGCTGTCGGCACCGCGCTCCCGCGAACCTACCAGCATGACTAACCCCACCGGAGGCTCTATGAGCGACGAAAATACAATCCAATGGCCAGACGAAATTTGGATGGCAGAGCTGGACGAGCATCATAACGGACAGGCCCGCGCTGTCCTTTCACAGTTTGGCACATTGCCCCGTTTTGAAGGGTGCCCAGATACTGACCGCGAGTTTCACCGCTATGTTGATGGCGACACATTTGACAGCCAAACGGCCTACTACAACACGTTGCTGACAAATGAGCGCGAGGCGCGTGGTCGCCTAGATGCTGCGCTGCGTCAGAAGGATGAAGCCATGGGCATTTTGTTCGACCGATTGAAATCCGCAGGGGTCGATTACTCCGACCTCATTTCCTGAATCTGAAAAACCACTAATAAGGAAGATACCAATGTCCGAAATGACACCAAAACCCACCCCCTTTGAAAACCCCGCTGAAACCATGCGCGACGTGATGGCAAAGCTAGGCCACCACGACGCGATCGACATGCCCGAACATCTGGATCTGACCAAGGCACACTTGGTCACCGTTCCCGAAAAACGTCGGATCGAGGATTTGAGCAAGTTTCACCGCGAAGCCGCTGAATATCTGAAACCCGCCCGCCGCAAGGGCACTGCGCGCCTTGCCGACCTGGATAGCCTTATAGATTGGTCAAACCGGTTCAAAGGGCCGACATCGGCAATGTTTGCCAATCCCGACATGGCAGCACCCACACTGACCTGCATCGCTGACTATCATGCAGTTGGCTCTGTGGATCTATCCAGCTCGCAAGGGGATCCAACGGCAATGCCTTGCAATCATCGAGGTGTGTACGATTTCCCCTTGTCAGACGAATGGAAGATCTGGATGGCCGCATCAGGTGAGCCGATGGACAAGGACGAATTCGGCGAGTTCATCGAGGCCAATGCTAAAGACATTATGGACCCGACCCCGCCGGTTCTGCAGCTGACACATAGCGAAGAGAACGAGCCCTGGGAAAACCGCCTGATCGACACGGCCCAACAGATCGAGGGACGCTATGGTCAGTTGAGCCAGCTGCTTGCAATGTCGAAGAGGTTTCAGGTTTTCGAGACCAGTGACCTAAAGGTTACCTCCAACCGTGACACCGGTGAAGCCGAGATCCAGTTCCTGAACGAACACAAGGACGCGGAAGGCCGGCCGCTCAACATCCCAAACCTGATCATCATCGCGATCCCGGTATTTTTGAGCGGTGCGGCATACCGGATGCCGGTTCGGCTCCGGTATCGGAAGAGCGGTGCATCGCTGAAGTTCACCCTGACGATCTACAACCCCAAGAAATCATTCGACGCCTCATTTGACGAAACCATTGTGCAAGCAAAGGAGGCAACCGAACTGCCGATCTTCATGGGCAGGCCGGAATCCTGATTTCTCTTTCTGGCCCCCAGACATGGGGGCCATCGACGGAAACCAGAACGGGAGAATGACAATGTCGAAGACAAGCCTTGCGGATCTAAACGATCATCTGTTCGCGCAACTTGATCGTCTTACAGATCAAAGCCTCACGCCTGAACAAACCGAGACAGAGATAAAACGTGCCGGCGCAATGATCGGTGTTGCCGATCGTATCAGCTCGAACGCGGACCTGAGCCTGAAAGCGGCCAAGCTCTTTGCCGAGCATGGCAGGGTGGTTTTGCCCCACCTGCCCCAGATTGGCGGTCGTGCAAGCGAAGGCGATACCGAATGAAGGGCCGCGCAATCATTTATTCAGATAAAGAGCTCGCGTGGATTGAGGCGCACAGCGATCAAATCCGCAAGGATCTTCACGCGGCATTTCAGAAGCGGTTTGGCCGGGTTGATGTGTCTGTCGATAGCATCAAGTCACTTTGCACGCGCAAGGGCTGGAAAACTGGCCGCACAGGTCGCTACGTGAAAGGTCAAGAACCACCGAACAAGGGCAAGAAGATGCCCTTTAACGAGAACAGCGCCCGGACCCAGTTCAAAAAAGGTGGCCTTCCCCATAACCACCGCGGGGCCGGTCACGAACGGATCTGCCCCAAGGATGGCTATGTCATTCTTATCGTCGCCGAGCAGAACCCATGGACCGGTGCCGCAACCCGACCTGTGCATAAGCACCGCTGGCTTTGGGAAAAGGCAAACGGACCAATTCCGCAGGGGCATGTTTTGAAGTGTCTCGACGGTGACAAGGCTAATAGCGACCCCAGCAATTGGGAGCTTGTCTCTCAGTCGATGCTGCCGCGCCTTGCCGGTGGCAGGAAGGGCAAGGGCTACGACCAGCATGCACCAGAGCTACGCTCTACAGTGCTGGCGATTGCAAGGCTGGAAGACAAAGCGCGGGAAGCCAAGCGGAGGGTGTCAAAGTGACCGAACAAACTAAAATCGAGTGGACCGACTTCACGGTTAACTTTTGGGAAGGATGCCAGAAAGTAGGATCGGGCTGCGACCACTGCTATGCAGAGGCGCGCAACCAGCGCTTTCACGGCGATAACTGGGGACCAGGCAAGCCGAGACGATACGTCAAAGGCGGCATTGCCAAACTGCACAAAATCAATCGGGGTGCTGAGAAGTTCCACGAAGAGAACGGCCACTGGCCGCGCGTGTTCTGCTCTAGTCTGTCGGACATCTTCGACAATGCCGTCGATAAAGCGTGGCGGATGGAAGCTTTCAGCGCATTAGAGCAGGCAACCGACACCCGGCCACAGCTGCTGACAAAGCGCGTCGGCAACGTGTTTCAGATGATCCCACCATCGTGGGCAATGCACTGGCCGGCACATGTCGGCCTGATGATTACCGTGGTGAACCAAGCCGAGGCTGATCGGGACATCCCGAAGCTGCTGGATATCAAGGCACGTCTGGGGATCCCATGGGTCGGCCTGTCAATGGAGCCGCTGCTGGGGCCTGTGGATTTGGCGCAACCCTATGCGGGTCCGCTTCATTGCGCCGTCCATTGCAAAGATCATTGCACTGCACATGGCGACGAAGAGTGCCCTAAATTCTTCGATGGCATCGACTGGGTGATCGTCGGCGGTGAAAGCGGCCACCAAGCGCGACCCACAAACCCTCAATGGTTCAGAAACTTGCGTGATCAATGTGATGCAGCAGGTACGCCATTTCTGTTCAAACAATGGGGTGAGTGGGTCAGCGTATCTGAGGTGGAAGGTCCGGGCCGGCATCATCGCTTCGATGACGGGCGCACCGTTCGGCGCACCGGCAAGAAACTAGCTGGACGTCTACTTGACGGCCGCGAATGGAACGGGGTGCCGACATGAGCGCCCTTCCACAAGTGATCTCCGAGTACCGTGATGCAGGTGCCCTGTTTGCTGTAAATCACTCAGCAGGCAAAGACAGCCAAGCCATGTTAATCCAGCTCCGCCGCATGGGCGTTCCAGATTCGCAGATCGTAATCGTTCATGCTGATTTGGGCGAAGTAGAATGGCCAGGAAACCTAGAACATATCAGACAGACAATCGGAAACGTGCCATTTATCGTTGCTCGTGCGAAAAAGACGTTTCTCGAAATGGTTGAGCATCGCCAGATGTTCCCCAGCCCCGGACAGCGTCAGTGTACGTCAGACCTCAAGCGAGGCCCCATTCAGCGTGAGCTACGTCGCTACCTGAAAAAACATCCGGAGTTTGGTGGCCGGATCGTAAACTGCATGGGCATGCGTGCACAGGAAAGCGCCGCCCGGGCGAAAAGACCATCAATAATCAAGAACAGAAGCTGCTCAATCGCGGGGCGGGACTGGATCGACTGGCTTCCCATCCATGAGATGACGCACTTCGACGTATTCGCCACCATATTTTCAGCAGGCCAGCGACCACACTGGGCCTACTACGCAGGCATGTCTCGCCTTTCATGTGTCTTTTGCATCATGGCAAGCGCCTCAGACCTCAAGGTAGCCGCCAACCTGAACCGTGAACTTTACCGGCGATACGTGGCGACTGAGAAACGGATCGGTCACACTCTCAGCATGTCTGGAAAAGGGCTTGAGCAAATCACTGGAGTGCCAGCATGACCGTCTACGTCGACAACATGCAGGCACCGCTAGGGCGCATGAAGATGTGCACATGGTCGCCGACACGTCCGAGGAACTGCTGGCGATGGCCGACAAGATCGGCGTCCAGCGCAAGTGGTTGCAGAAAGCAGGCACTCACCACGAACATTTCGACATCGCGCTGACCAAACGAAAGCGCGCCGTCGAGGCTGGTGCGAAGGAAGTCACCCGGCTTGAGCTTGGGAAAATCATCAGAGCGAAGAGGGATAAGGTATGACCGTCGAGTATCTCACAGTACCGCAAGCCGCAGCGACAGCCCAAGTTGACCGTGCAACCATCTACCGCATGATCAAGCGTAAGGAAATTACGCCAACTAAGTTTGGCGGGGCGACCAGAATCCATTACACTGAAATTGGCCTGAAATCCCCACCCAGCATCCAGCCTATCGGGGGTCAGATCGGGGGTCAGAAAAAAGCGACCTCGTGAACCACCTTATTTTATTGACGAATATGTGCAAAATTGGTGCGCCTAACGAGAGAGAACTCGAACTCTCTTTTTGAAGCGCTAGAGCAATGGGAGCGCCAACTCACGCAACTAGACCTTGACGGTCGGGAGCGTGGAGATGAAGCATCCGAAGAATGATTTCAATACTTTAGCCAACCAGAAGCCAACCAAAGGACCAGCGCCATTTTCACTGCGGCTCAGCTTTGATGAGCGTGGCATCCTTGAACATGATGCTGCGGGGAAGGCTCTCGGTGCATATATCCGTGATCGCCTGTTCGGTGATGACGTCACGCCCCGCACGACGCGCGGCAAGTTTCCAGTGAAAGATCAGGCTGCCCTCGGGCGTGTGCTCGGCGCGCTCGGGTCTTCGCGCCTTTCGGCTAATCTCAACCAACTCGCAAAGGCGGTAAACACAGGCTCTCTGCCCGTCACGCCAGAAACCGAAGAGGAATTGCGCCAAGCTTGCGCGGCGGTGCTTGCCATACGGGAAGACATTCTATGCGCGCTTGGTCGGGATCGTGGACCGAAGCCATGATCTTGAAGGCCAAAGAGAGAGGCGGTGCGGGCCAGCTTGCGCGCTATCTATTGACCATGCGCGACAATGATCATGTCGAGTTGCATGAAGTGCGCGGCTTCGTCAGTGATGATCTGCTGGACGCCTTTTGCGAAGCTGACGCTATTGCTGCTGGCACGCGTTGCAAGAATCATTTGTTCTCCATCAGTTTGAACCCGCCTGAATCAGCAACGCCTAGCGTTGAAGACTTTGAGAACGCCGCCGATCAGGTCGAGCGCAAGCTTGGGCTTACGGACCAGCCCCGCGCCATTGTGTTTCATGAAAAAGACGGGCGGCGGCACGCGCATGTTGTTTGGTCTCGGATCGACTCAGAGCGCATGCGGGCGATCAATTTACCCCACTACAAGATGCGTCTGCGCGAGGTGTCGCGGGACCTGTTCCGCGCGCATGGCTGGGACATGCCGAAAGGATTGCAGGACTGGCGGGATCGCGATCCGCTCAACTTTACGCGTGAAGAATGGCAACAGGCGCAGCGCGCGAATCTTGACCCGAAACAACTCAAGGCGTTGTTCAAGAAATGCTGGGACCAGTCGGATTCTCGCACGGCATTTGCTCGGGCGCTGCAAGAGCGTGGTTTCACGCTGGCGCGGGGTGATCGTCGCGGTTTCGTTGCCGTTGATTATCGCGGCGAGGTTTATGCCGTGGCGCGGCTCGCAGGGGTGCGCACGAAAGAAATTTCGGCGCGCTTGGGCGATCCTAATGACCTGCCTTCGGTTCAACAGGCGCAGACCAATATTGCAGACCACATGACGGATCGGATCAAGAGCTTCATCCACCAAACCGAACTGGAAGCCGGTCGCGGGCGCAAGGCACTTGAATTTCAGCGCAGTGAGATGGTGGGACGGCATCGGCAAGAACGTCGTGATCAGAAGCAGGCTCAGGAACGCCGCTGGACGGCGGAGACAAATGCGCGGGCCACCCAGTTGCAGCGCGGGTTTTCGGGCATTTGGCAGCGCATCACGGGCAAGCACAACCGGATCAAGGAACAGAACGAACGTGCCGCCTGGAACGCGTTGCTGCGGGATCGTGCCGAACGGGACGGTCTAATTGTGGATCAACTCGACGAACGGCATGCCTTGCAACAGGAAATTCGCGAGCAACGGGAACGGCAGCAAGCCGATCTGCTGCTACTGCGCGAAGATATCGTCCGCTATCAGGAGATGGGTTTGAGCGAGCGCTCGCTTGAGCGCCGCGAGCCAGACCGTGAGGGACGAAAACGCACGCGCGGACGCGATAGAGGCCGTGATTTTGGATTTGAACGCTAAGAAAGGCGCTGGATAATGAACGATTTCGATTGGATCACCTTTGTTCCCCGCCGTGTCTATGACGCGGCCACAAGCCTGGAAGCGGCATGTGAACGCTGCGGCCATTCTTCGCCGATTGGCGTGGCAGAGGACCGTATGGCACTACGGGCCTCACTGTCTGCGCGAGTTCATTGGAATCAGGTTTGGGCCTATATGATGGAAAGCCACAACGTCACGCCTGACTACAACATCCAATTTGTGGTCATTGATGATCCGGCTTTTGGCTAGCCTCTACTCGGTCACACCCTGTCAGTTGTACTAAGAGCGCCAAACATTTGGAGAAAATGATGCGTCACGATGAAATCGAGATCAAAATTACGATCAGCCGGAAGGCGTTTGAAAAGGCCGCCCGCCTTGCAAAAGATGAGAAGGGCCAAGCTGGTGAACTCGCGGGCTTGATGACGGCAGAAGAATTCATCGAGCGCTTGGTCGAAATCCACTTAGAAGATTAGACAACTCCCAGAGAAAGGTTTGATCCATCGCGGATCAGCACGAAACCTGCGCTATCCCGCATCCATGTGTCCCTTTCAGTTTTCTGGTGGCGCTGTCCTACAGGTCATTTGAGATCAGTTCTGGCATAGAAGGCTTTGAAACTGCACAAGGCAGCAAGGCTGCCTGCTTCACGCTGTTGCGCCCTCCAAAAATTTCTTGGCGGTGTCCATCAAGCCTTCGAAGCATCTCCCGCTCCCGAAACGACCTGGAAAGGCCAGGCCGAAAACGGAAAAGGAGGTTCACGTGAACACGATTATCACAATGCACGATCTGAACGGGCTCACGGATCAAGAACTCGGGGAATTGCACCAATTGCTCAGCCTGCTGCTGGCAAACGCCGATCCTGCATCACAGGAGCACCGCAATATTCTAGCGTCGCTGAAAAACATCACGCGAGCGCGCGTCGGTAGAGCAAAACCGCGCCCGATCCGTATACGCTGATGCACCACGCAGTTCGCCTCTGGCGGGCTGTTTGTGCTTCGTCCGCGAACCGGCCATGAAACCGGTCATATTCGCGGCCACAAACTTGCTGACATCAATGCTATCTACATGCTATAGTTGATGAAATTAGCTTCTTTAGGATGCCCATCAAGCGGCCAAAAGTGAGGATATATGACACCAAGAGATGATGGAGAGACCATAGGTTTATTCGAGCCCATGATGGTCAGCGAGGGTTCGCCGCACAGAGGCGAACTGAATGACCTCGCTCTGGAGTTGGCCGCACGCGCTGCGGCCTTCCGCAGCAGTTTGCCGGATCAGATTGCGTCGGCTCTGGCCGCACTCATCCGCTCCATGAACTGCTATTACAGCAACCTGATCGAAGGACACAACACGCACCCTATCGATATCGAGCGCGCCTTGCATGACGATTACAGTGCCGATCCCGAAAAGCGTGACCTTCAGCTCGAAGCCAAAGCACATATCGCCGTCCAGAAATGGATCGATGAAGGCGGATTGACGGAGCCGCCAACATCACCGGCGATGGTCAGGGAGCTTCACCGGAAGTTCTGCGTCTTGCTGCCTGCTGATTTGCTCTTTGTTGGAATGCCCAGTACCGGCGAGCGCATCCCTGTCATTCCAGGTGAGCTAAGGGAACGTGATGTAGAAGTCGGTCGCCTTGTTGCCATCAGCCCAGGCGCGGTCCCGAGATTTCTTGACCGGCTCAGTCAGGCATATCGCATGGCAGGCCGGATAGAATCGATCCTCGCGGCGGCTTGCGCTCACCACAGGCTTTTGTGGGTTCACCCGTTTCTGGACGGCAACGGGCGCGTTGCGCGCCTAATGTCCTATGCCATGCTGCGCGACTCGCTGAATACCGGCGGTCTTTGGTCTGTCGCGCGGGGGCTCGCCCGCAATGAAGCGGCTTACAAGAAACACTTGCAGGCTTGCGACGAACCGAGACGTGGCGACATGGATGGGCGCGGCTCGCTCAGCGAAGCGGCACTTGCCTCGTTTGCGAAGTTCTTTCTGCAAACCTGCATTGATCAGGTCGCGTTTATGGAAGGTCTGATGAAGCCGGATCGGTTGCGTGACCGGATCATGATCTGGGCGGAAGAGGAAATCCGTGGTGGACGACTTCCCGCAAAATCCGACACTGTTTTACGCGCGATCCTCTATGAAGGCGAACTTGCGCGCGGTGCGGTAGCGGACATATTGGGCGCGAGTGACCGGACGGCGCGGCGCGTTACATCGGCGCTGATCGACGCTGGCGCATTGACATCGGAAAGCTCACGCGCGCCGTTGGTCTTAGCATTTCCGGCAACACTTGCAGGACGCTGGATGCCTGGACTGTTCCCAGAACAGTAATATGAAGCGTGCATTGCGCGAAAACGCATATCAACTGATATGCACCATATCTTTTCCTGCACATTGAATGATGTGCAGTTCGCGGCTGACCAAACGGTCAGCCGAAAATTTTGGCGCTAAAAAAGCGAAAGCTGCGCGCCTTTCCAGTCGATGCGTGCCGCCTCGTGGTCAAGCCAAGAGGTTACAAATGCAACAGCGCCGCCATGCGCCGCGACATGACCGAGCGGCAGAAAATTTGAGCGATAGCCGGTTTCTGTGACGGGAAGCGGCGTTCTATCAGCCGTGCGTAGTTCGATGTGATCGGTCATGCCGAATTCCTTCGGTTTGAAGGTGATTTCAACGGTTATCCCGCGCCATACGATTGAATGTTTTTCCATGAGTGAAGCCTCCTTTCGGGCAGAGCCGCCGCTTATGCGGCGACTCCTTCCATTTGTTTGGGCTTCTGCTGGAAGCTGTGCAGGAAATCCGCTGCACGCTGCGCGTGGGCGGCGGCGCTAAAAATCGCGCGCTTGTCCTCTTTCAAGACTTTGCGCCAGCTCTGAATATAGGCGGCATGCTCTTCACGGGGCTGCGGCGAAAGTTCAATGTCAGCACAAAGAAAGGCCGCGCCAAGTTCGGCGACCAACTCTTCACGGGCGTAGCCTTCATCGCCCCATTTCTTGCGCCCAAATTCACGGTCGAGACGCTTTTCGTGCTTCGTCCAGTGCGTCAGCTCATGGGCAAGCGTGCCGTAATAGGCCTCGGGGCTGCAAAACGTCTCGAAGTAAGGCATCTGCACATGATCTGAGCCGCCGCTGTAATAGGCCCTGTTTCCGCCGTGCCTGATGTCTGCGCCTGCTTCCCCAAAGAACGCTTCTGCATGCTCAATGCGCTGGTCTGGCTCAATGATCGCTGGGGGCTTATCATAGTAATGTTCGGGTAAGCCTTCGATCTGCTCCACGTTGAAAACGGTGTAGCCCTTCATGAACGGGATTTTCCGCTCTTCTTCCTGTCCGTTTTCGCCTTCTTCGGTCTTGGTGAAGGTGTTGGCATAGACAACCAGATTGCCGCGCTCGCCCTTGCGGACGTTTGCGCCGAAGGTTTTGGCCTGTTTGAAGGTCATCCAATAGGGTGAGCAATAGCCGCCCTCCATCGCCGCCCCCCAAAGCATCAAAATGTTGATGCCGCTGTAAGTCTCGCCATTGTGCCGCAAGGGTTTGGTGATCCGCCCCTCAAGGTTTCCGCTGCTCCACGGCTTTAGCCAAGTCAGTTCGCCTTTCTCAAGATCGGCAACTATTTTGTCCGTAACTCTCTGATAAATATCCTGTTTCATCTGTTTTCCTTCCTAGATTACTGGTTGCGCATGTAACCAGGACTAGGCCCGCGCCGATGAGCGGGGGAATGCAGTCAAGACCCGCGCGGCGGGAGGGGGATCACCCGCCCTGCACAAATGAAATGCGGAAGGACGGGGATACGCGCCGCGCGCGCCCCAAAGGGCGTTCAGGTCTTGATGGCTGGGGGTAAGACCCCCTACTTCTTGAAAGAAAGGTGTCAGCCCGTCAGGGTTGGCTGATGATGCGCAAGGGATGGAAGCCGAATGGTCGAGATGGCTGCAAGCTAGCTCGATTCACGACAGCCCGACCCGAAGGGTGCGCCCACAAAAATCGAATTCTGTCTTGCCTTCGTTTTTGCCTCGCGGTGAAGTGTGTCAGAGGGCAGCAAGCAGGTTTCATAAACACGATGCTTGACCCATGGACACAGGCTAATCTATTAATAATAATAAGAAAAAAGAGAGGCCATTTGTTAATTTCTTACAATACAGAGTTGCTTCAGGAGATTTGCTTTCACACACCGACTGCTATAGAATACTTGGGTGAGGAAGCGGCAGCATCTTTACAGGCACGGCATTCGGATATTCAGGCCGCAAGCAGCGTTTACGAGCTCCTGGTTGGTCGAGTTTCCATTGATGGAAACTTATGTGTTCTCGAATCGCCGAACTTTCTCCTAATTCAGATGGTGCCAAACTATCCGGCTTTGGTGGATGGATCACAATATGACTGGTCAACAGTCGCTCGGGTTAAGCTGATGGGGATCAATGATGTTAGATAATGAATTGATGGAGAAACCAGATTGGGTATCACCCCCTGGCCACACGATAATTTCTCTCTTGGAAGAAAACGAACTAACCGTTGAAGATTTCGCAAGGCGCATTGGTCGTACAGAAAGCATAGCTCAGAAACTGCTAAACGGAAAGCACACGATCGATATCGAATTGGCACGGCAACTTACAGCGGTTTTTGGCGCTTCTGAGAGCTTTTGGATGGCGCGGGAGCATGACTACCGTGCCAGTATCGAGCCGCCAGAGAAGCTCAGCATAAGTAGTTTCGAGGATCTCATTAGCACTTTGCCTTTAGCTGACATGAAGAAGTTTGGCTGGATTGGTGATGCTAGCACGCGAAAAGAAAAGATTGCCGAAAGCATGGAGTTTTTCGGTGTATCGACATTAGCGCAGTGGCAAGGCCGCTATGAGAACGCGTTTCGAGGCGCGGCTTACAGACGTGCAACAGCCTATGCCTCTTGCGAGATATCAACTACCGCATGGTTGAGACAGGGTGAAGTCGAAACACAAGCGGACAAGGTTGCCGAGTGGTCGTCAGAGATTTTGAAGCACGAAATCGACGGTTTCCGCAAGCTAACGTGGTACAAGAGTCCTTCACTATTTTTGCCAAAGCTAAAAGAAGGTTTCGCAAGAGCGGGTGTCAAATTTGCCATCGTGAGAACGCCAAAGGGATGTTCAGCTAGTGGTGCGGTAAGGATTCTAGCCGATGATACTCCCCATATCCAGCTGAGCTTCCGATACTTGTCTGACGATCAGTTTTGGTTCTCGTTATTCCACGAAATTGGACATCTACTTTTGCATTTCGATAAAATACCAATACTCGAAAACACTGATCTCGACGAAGAAGAGTGCGAGGATGAAGCGAATGAATTCGCTTCACAGGTCATAGTTCCGATGATGTATCAAGAAGAGCTTATTGACCTACACACTTCAAAGTCGATCATTATAGACTTCGCGAAGAAGGTCGGCGTCGCGCCTGGCTTAATTGTAGGCCAGCTTCAGCATTCAGGAATTATCCGATACAACCAAATGCAGCACCTTAAGCGGCGGTATCGTTGGGTAAATTAGCCATTGAAGTATATATAACTTTCTGGGCTCTTTTGCCAATTGCACAATGAGTCCTCAATGACTTGAGCGCTTACGTTCAAATACAGCGCCAAATCGATACAAGCATTTTCAAGTTGAGGCACTGTTAGTATGTTTCCAAATAGCAACCGCGCGCCCAGTTGCGGCCCAGTGGCTTCTTTGACGTATGCTCCGTCAGGATAAATCGGCGCAATTTGCAAATTGCTAAGGTTGCACAAGAAGTCAAATTTTCCAAGTCGGCCAAACTTGGCTACATTATCTAGTTCTTTGTAGAGAAAGGCGAAGACTTCTTGCGGGTTTTGTCCAACGGCGGCCTGGGCGTTCTGTATCAACCCACGATGAGAACCGTGCACCTTGATCCAATCAATATAGGTAGCGACGGCGTGCCCCGTACCCTTAGTTCCAGGCTTCAGTGTCTCATACTTTCGGTGGTTGCCGAAGCGCCTAGAGCGGCCAGCGCTCGTTACTTGAGGGTAGTTGGCTTGAAGCCAGTTGGCTAGGGCATGCGAGTTCTGGCTTGCCGCCGCCCAATCCCATACGCCGCCTTGGCCAAACTTGCCATAGACATCTTCAGTAAGGTTCCATCCGTCTTGCTTGTGCTTGCCGAAATGCGTCGCCAAGTAAACAAGCCAATAGGCATCATCAATATGCCCTGCTTTAAACATTGCCGCCGCACCAGCAAGAGGATGAAAGCTCCCCGAATACGGTGTCGATAGATTGACAGAGTTAGATCGGATGGAAATCAAGCGCAGATATTCTGTTCGGCGAATGCTATCAATGATCTGCGCAATCAGCGTTGATTTTCTATTGACGCTATTCATTCCTACCAGCGAAATCTGGTTTGCTGAAAAACCATCCAGTCGAGTCGAAAGTTGGTTAGTCTTCGCGTGATCTTTAATTCGCATTTGCGCGGCCTTCACCTAAATCGAGTTTATTTTGTACCAATTCTTTGCCTTCGCCATTTGATATGATCTTCGGGCGTTTGATGAAAAAGTTTTTGTAAAATGGATCGCTGACGCACTCAAAGTTTTCTTCGCGAACCTTGGTTCCTCTTTTGTAGCGTGAATCAGCACACCTAAGCAGCACCAAGGAGAGGTCTCGCCAGTACTGAGGAAGCGAAATTTGACCAGCCTCCACAATTTTTCCATGGCGTATGGCGCGCTCTATCTCCAAGAACTCCTTAAGGTTGTCCATCTGACAACCGGATGGCATTTTGGGCATGGCGAACACTGGACTCTGAAGGCCTTCGCCAAGATAGGCTGCCACGGCATCTTGATCGTTTTCGTATAGGTGCAAGCTCGTTGCAAAGTGGTGGTATTCTCCGACCTTGATTCCCAAAGACCGAGCAACAAACTCTTGGATCATTGTGAAACAAAAGACATCGTGTGGAAATCCAAGATAGGCATCATTGGAACGCATCATTGCAATCAAGTGAAGGCGCTCGCGCCTGCGAATGAACTGCAAACCGATTGTGCAGGGTGCTTCTTTTTGGCTGGGTTCAAGATCAGATGACTCTAGAAGCGTGATGGCGGCGCGACGCGTATCTGGCTTTTCCCTCAGTTTTTCGATGACACGATCTATTTGGTCAATATTGTAGCCGAACTCGCCCGTTCCTTTCAGGCGGGGCCCATACGCTTCCTGAAGAGAACCTGCCGCATTCTTTGGAGGATAATCCTTCAAGTAAAACCGAATAAAATCTAGGTCCGCACTGCCGCTCATATACCAACAAAACTCTGCTAGCGCTGAAATGAGCATGCCGCGCGTCGCTGTTGCACTTATCCGTGCACGCGGATCTTTTAAAACTACTTTCTGCCCAAGAAGATCCTGCCCCTTACCTTTGCTCGCCTCAAACGTATCCATACTTTTAGAAAGCTCGCCGTAGAGCTTTCTGAGTATTTCGTCTAAGTATCTTCCTTCGATTATCATACGTTGATTTCCACCTAAGCGATTCAATCGCTATAAAGCGTTCCCTGCATTTTTCGGTAAGCGTCCTTGATCGCATCAAGTCCGCCGAGTCTCGCTTTGCCTTCGCTCACACTGCCGTAGCGAGCCGTCAGAAATGTTCCGAGTTTCTTCGTCGCCAGTTCGCTTTCGCCACGCGTTTCATAGGCTCCGAGAATAGCGAGCAGGAGTTCCTTCATTTCGTTTTCTGCCTCTACCATCCCTCCCGACCGAACGCTGTTAGCGCGGTCATGCCGTGTCTTGGGTGGGCTAGTAAACAGGATGTAACTCAGAACATCGAACAGATCGCTGTCGGGTGCATCAACCAGTCTGCGAATGTCATTGAGCCGATCCGCGTCATATCCACGGTCTGAAAGTTGCTCCAGGAATTGTTCGCGATTGTCTGGATCGCTCCACAAGGCCCTGAGTTGGTCTTCATCGGTTACTATCCCTGACAGATCACCGAAAAGACGTTCGAGGAACTCTGCCGCTGAAATCGGCTTCCCTTCGGGGCTCCAGTAAGTCGTTGATGCGATGTACTTGATCCTGCGGACGCTTCCGTCCGACAGCTTCACTACGATCTTATCTCGCGGAGGGTCGTCCGGGCCTTCGCCTCCTGGTTCCGGTTGGTCGCCATCCGGCCCTAGCTCTGGTCCGGCGGGAGGGGTTCGGGGTCCGTTGGGGGGCTCAGGAGCCAGCGGCTCGCCATCCCAGTCGGGATCGTTGAAATTCTTGTGAGCCTTCACAAAATCCCAGATCGTGAAGAAGTCCTTGCCGTCATAGGTCCGGGTGCCGCGACCGATAATCTGCTTGAACTCAATCATGGAGCGGATCGGTCGCATTAGTACGATATGTCGAATATTGCGGGCATCCACACCCGTCGAGAGCTTTTGGGATGTCGTTAGGACCGTGGGAATTGTCTTATCGTTGTCTTGGAAATCCCGAAGGTGCTGCTCGCCCACGGCACCATCATCCGCAGTGACGCGATGACAGTAATTGGGATTGGTGCCGTCCTTCACCTGGTTGATCAAATCGCGCACCAGTGCCGCATGGTCCTGTGTGGCGCAGAAAACCAACGTTTTCTGGCGCTGATCCATCTGATCCATAAACTCTTTCACGCGGCTCAGCTCTCGGTCCGGGATTATGATCCGGGTGTTAAAGTCGCTTTCGGTAAAGGTTTCACCGTCTTCAATGTCGCCTGCGATCACATCGTCTGCGCCATCATAGACATACTCGTCGATAGTGCTCGCCATCTGGCGAACCTTGAACGGCGTCAGGAAGCCGTCTTCGATCCCGTCACGCAGGGCGTAGGTGTAAACTGGCTCACCAAAATAGGTGTAGGTGTCGGCATTGTGCTTGCGTTTGGGCGTGGCCGTGAGGCCAAGTTGCGCGGCAGGCTCGAAATACTCCAACAAACGCCGCCATTCGCTTTCGTCTTTCGCCCCGCCACGATGGCATTCGTCGATCACAATGAAGTCGAAGAAGTCAGGCGGGTACTGTTTGTAAATGGGCTCGCCTTCGCCGGTCATGAAGGTCTGGAAAATGGTGAAGAACAGGCTCGCGTGCTTGGGGGGCTTGCCACCATTCTTGCGTATCGTGTCCGGGTCGATCCGGGTGACGGCATCGTTAGGGAAAGCGCTGAACGAATTATAGGCCTGATCGGCGAGGATGTTGCGGTCGGCGAGGAAAAGGATGCGCGGGCGGCGTGTCGGTTCCCCGGATAGGTTCCATTTGGCATGAAATAGCTTCCACGCGATCTGGAAGGCGATTGAAGTCTTGCCAGTGCCTGTGGCGAGCGTCAGCAGGATACGTCGGTCGCCCTTGGCCACGGCCTCTAGCGCTGCCGTGATCGCCTTGTGCTGGTAGTAGCGCAGCTCCCACTTGCCGCCGTCCGTCTCGAAATCCACGGCCCCGAAGCGCTCGCGCCATGCGTTGTGATCGGCAAAGGTCCGGTCCCACAACTCATCTGGCGTGGGGAACGGCAAGGCCATGTCGGCCTCATGCCCGGTGATCATGTCGATCCCATACCAACTCAGCCCATTTGAAGAATAAGCGAAACGGGACCCTAGGCGAGTAGCATAATCCTTGACCTGCCCGACGCCGTTGCGGTGGCTGATGCCTGCGCGCTTTGCTTCGAGGACGGCTAGCTTCTGGCCTTTGTGGATCAAGACGTAGTCGGCAGACAGTCCCTTGCCGCGCGTGCCGCCTGACTGGATACGCCCAGGACAAATGACCTCACGGCGAACCTTGGAGCCGTTCGCGCCCCAGCCCGCCGCCGCAAGGACGGGGTCTATGCGCTCGGCGCGGGTATCGGCTTCGGTTTCGTCGTGTATGCTCATCAGGTCTACTCGTTACATCATGTTAATTCGCCCGCGAAGGCTTTCTGCAAAAGGGATTGGCGGAGATCGTCGAGGTCTTGGAGCTTGATTTCGTAGCTCTCGGTCAGATGAATCGTCTGATCCCTTAGGATTTGAAGCGTTTCCGCCACCTGGGCCTGCTGATTCAAATCTGGTGGATAGGAAAGGCTTAAAGGATAAATGTCGTAGTTATTGATTTGTGGGATGGCAGAACCGCTGCCAATCTTCCGCATGTCGAGGGACAAAAAGAAGAAGTGGAGGAAGTCCTCGTCAATATCCGCTCCAGGAATGACAGCCATGACGTTCAGATCAGCGCATATGTCTTTCAACACTTTTCGTTTCTTGTTTGTCATTATTGCGCCGCCTCTTTTCGGAAAAATCGTGGCACCGGCTGGAATAATTTTCCGATCCGAGACATCGCCCATTTTGAGAAAACGCGAGGAAGTCAGAATTCCTCCAGTGTTCTCGATCAAATTCATGTCAGCGACTTTCACGTAAGGCACATCTCCTGATGGCTTTTCTTGGGATTTCGGAACAGTTGTGCCGCTCCTGATCGTGCATAATTCCTCAATTGTGCTCTTCTTCCAGCCATGCTTTCCCGCCGAGAAAATTTGTCCAAGTTCTTGTACGAATAAGTCCCGCGCGTTTTGGAGGTTGGCTTCGGCGTGGGCGCGTGCACGGGCCAGACCCTCGAAGGCGTCGTCCAGAACAGCAACAATCCGCTGTTGTTCTTCGAGCGGCGGGAGGGAGATTGTCAGCCCATAAACATCATTCCGGTTGATTCCCGGTTTAACCCCACGCGCCATACTAGGGAGATTGAGCATACTCAACGCATAGTGCATGAAATCGAAGTTCAGACGATTTTGGTCGTGCGAAGTGAAATATGTCACGTCCGATGGCCAAAAGGGCCCGTCCACTCGCGTAATTTCACCGGCGGAACCTTTTCTGCCTATCACCAGCGACGGACCTTCGGTCAGTTGGTGATCAGACCAATCCATCACGCCATTAGCGCCATAGACCGGCACCGACCCTTCAGGGCTGCGTTGGTCTTTCGCCAGTGCCTTCCCGTAATTCAAGGTTACGGCGTCTGCAAGTTTGGTTTCGACCCACCCCGCCTTCACAGCATCCCCCGGATGTTCTCCAGAATTTCCGCCGCCTCGGCATCCCGCGCCAGCATGTCGGCGATGATCACTTCTGGACTGCGCAGCGCCTCGGCCTCGGGCGCGTTGGGGTTCTTAACCGACAGGTCGTAAGTTTCTTCGTCCAGATCAGCGCGGTTCACGATCCAGCTTTTAGGCCCCTCAGAACGGGTGCGCTGCAGCTCCACGAACTCGGCTAAATCATCATCATTCAGGGGGTTAGTCTTGCCCATATTCCGCCCTGGATCGAGTTGATAAAACCAGATGTCTCGGGTGGGTGCGCCCTTCTCAAAGAACAGCACCACTGTCTTTACCCCGGCACCCTGAAACGTGCCTTGCGGGCAATCGAGAATGGTGTGCAGCTCCGCCGCCTCCAGCAATTCCTTGCGCAGCGCAACGCTGGCGTTGTCGGTGTTGCTGAGGAAGGTGTTCTTGATGACCACCGCCGCGCGGCCCCCGGCCCGCAGCTTGCGGATGAAGTGTTGCAGGAACAGATAGGCGGTCTCACCCGTACGGATCGGGAAGTTCTGTTGCACCTCGCGCCGCTCGCCCCCGCCGAAAGGGGGATTGGCAAGGATGATGTTGTGGCGGTCCTTCTCCTGAATATCCATCACGTTTTCATTGAGCGTATTGGAGTGGACAAGGTTCGGGGCCTCGATCCCGTGCAGGACCATGTTCATGATACCGATGATATAGGCGAGGCCCTTCTTTTCTTGGCCGTAGAAGGTCTTGGTTTGCAGGGTTTCGAATTCGGCGGCGGATAGCTTGTCGGTCCGCATGTAGTCGTAGGCTTCACAGAGGAAGCCCGCAGAGCCGACAGCACCGTCATAGATCGTCTCGCCGATCTTGGGGGCGGTGACCTTGATCATGGCGCGGATCAGCGGGCGCGGTGTGTAATATTCGCCCCCATTACGGCCCGCATTTCCCATACGGCGGATGCGCGATTCATAGAGTTGTGAGAGTTCGTGTCGTTCAGCTTGGGTGTTGAAGGACAAACCGTCCACGGTCTCCAGCACATCGCGCAGAATGTAACCAGAGCGGAACTTGTTGCGCAACTCGGTGAAGACCTCGCCGATCTTGTATTCGATGGTGTCTGGACCTTTGGCAGAACTTCGGAAAGCAGCAAGATGAGGGAACAGTTTCTGATCGACGAAGGTGATCAGATCATCGCCTATTCGGGCGGCGTTGTGGTCAAACTCGCCCCCCGTCTTAGGCGCGGCCCATTTGTCCCAACGGAAGTCGCCATCGATGATCGGAGTGTAATCCTCGCCATCCAATTCGGCGCGGTCCCGGCGTTCGGTTTCCAAGTCGTGCAGGTATTTCAAGAACAAGACCCATGAGGTCTGTTCGACGTAGTCCAGTTCGTTGGCAATACCTTCTTCTGCGCGAAGGTCCCGCTCGATCTTATTAAATGCGTTCTCGTACAATGCGTCCATGCCCCTGAAGTAATGTGGTTTTTTGTGACCTTAGCAGGCTCATCTTGAGCGTGCATCCACAATCCCCAAATATCTAAAGATATCCACAGGGCGCGCGTCCTATAAGCGCTTGGCTCGATGCAGTTGTAGAGATGGTCATCCAAGACCTGCGAGTGGGTTCAGGGGCGGCGATACGTCTCTTGATCGGGTTCAGCGCCGACGCGCTGACGGCATTCAATCCGCGCAGGGTTGGTCAGGGTTCCAAGGGGCTCGAAGGCTCAATGGTCGATGGGATGGTTCCAAGGAAAGGGTAGCACGAAGGCTTCCTTCCTCGGTCTCGATGAAGTCGTCTCCATGAAGGGGTCTGGGGTCTTGGGGGCAGGAACGCCCGCCAAGTCGATGGGTGCAGGGAGAGCGAAGGCTCCCGCGAGTGGTTGATCGGCGATACGATCTGTTGGCTCTGGAATGGGTTCAAAACCCTGAAAGAGCCACGGCCTGGGGGATGCAACGGGGGCGCGCAGCGAGCCCCCTTGCCAAGATGTGTTGTAGTACAACACACATCTTGCGTCCGCTCTTAACGCAATGATTTGCCCGAAAACGGCATCTAAGGCGCACACCTAACAAGACGTCTTCGAACCCTTTGAGTAAGCGGTCACAAAGGACTGCGGAGCAGATATCGCCTCAGATCATCATAGAGAACACTACGTGGATAATGATGGCTCCGTGATTGGAAGCGAATTGCAGCCAGCCGTTGCGACTTCAGCACTTCGTCCATGCCTTCCACGGCAGTCCTCATGCGTTCCGCACGGTCGCCGAAACGCTCTTTGACGCCCTCTGGCTCGTGGTCTCTGTCTGGCTCGGCCTCTGCGATGAACTCAAGAATTTTCCGCCGAGATTCTTTGAACTCGGGAGAGTATTCGAGCACGGCTTTCTCGCCGATAGCAATGCTACAAAAGGTTCTGATCACGGCTTCGAACCACAGCGTGCCTACGTTATCGGTAGGTTTTAGGCGCGGCGCGTGGCGTTTGACGTAATCGTCGAATATCTCGCTCTTCACAAAACTGAAAATGAATTCGTAAATTTCCCAGCCATCATCTTGATGCTGCTTGAGGTAGAAACCAGCCTTTCCAAACGCCTGCGGTCTCGCTTCCACCGCTTCGATTAACTTTCTACGCAATTGTCGATAGGTCGTGCGGATCGTCTTTTCAGATATTCCTACTTCCTTCGCTAACTCCTGAGCTTTCCTATCCTCGGCAAAGCCACGCAGGATTTTAAGAAAGCGATATTCGGACAGTTTAGCATTTCGCACGTAGCGATTTTTCGGGCGCGGCTTTGTCGGAGCTATTTTGGTTTTTGCGGGTTTCATTTTCTTCATGATAACAACAGCTTGAACGACAATCTGGTTTGCTCTGCTTCCCTATTGGATTTTGTGGAAAACCAGCAGGGCATTATCTGGACCTCACAAGCCGCCGGTAGTTCAATCGGTGACAGTTTTCAATAGGTGGGCCAATTCGCCATGAGGCAAACACGAGAAGCAAACCCTATCGGCAAATTGCTGGGCGGCGGGTCAATCATTGCGATGTCGTATGCGCTCGGGCGTTCGCTTGATGCGCTCAGCGATCCGGTTTCCGGTTTCTCTTTAGGCTTTCTCGCTTTAGGCGGCGTCGGCGTTGCTGTTTCGGGTTTAGGCGATCTTTACACAATCCTCGACAACTATCGTCAGCGGCGCAAGGCTGAATCTCCAAGTGGTGTTTTTGGTGCAGCAAAGTTCGCTGATTTGCAGGACTGTGCCAATGCAGGATTGACCGATCCGCATGGGCTGTTTCTTGGCACTCTCGACGGCGTTCCGCTGTTCTATAACGGCAAGGCACATCTGGTGACTGTCGCGCCCGCGCGGCAAGGCAAAGGCACAAGCGTCGTTGTTACGAATTTGATGCACGATCCAGGCTCGGTTTTTGTGACCGATCCGAAGGGAGAACTTGCTGCCGTTACGGCCAAGCATCGCCGCGAAAACTTCGGACACAAGATCATCTATCTCAACCCGTGGGGGCTGCATGGCTTGCCGCGCAACCGCTACAATCCGCTCCAACCTCTGATCGAAATGGCAGCCGATCCGCGCCGTTCTCATGAGTTGGGGGATGCAGCGCGTTCATTGGCGCAGCAATTGATCCCCGAACCTGCGGGCGGCGACAAAAACCAATATTTCAGAGACGCCGCGCGCAACCTGCTCGAAGGGCTGATCCTGTATATTGCCACGCGTGGCAGGCCGCAGCGATGCACGCTGCCAGACCTATGGAGGATCGTGAAGAGCACCGACCTGCTGGAAATGGCGTTCATCGACATGAGCAAGAGCGATGCGCTCGATGGCGTGATCGCGGCCTATGGTCAGGAGTTTTTGAATCAGTTCGAAGACGGCGCGCGCCAATTTGCGGATTTCCGCACGGGCGTTTCCAACGCACTGCAAGTGTTTCGTCCTGGCGGGCCATTGGCTGACGCGGTGTCTGGATCGGATGTGAGCTTTGATGACCTCAAGGCCGAAGGAACAACCGTCTATGTCATGATCCCCGCTGAGCGGATCAGCGACTATGGCGTCTGGCTGGCGCTTGTCACAAGGCACGCCATCAACGCTGTCGCAACACAGCGCGGAAATCAGCGCGTACTGTTTCTGCTCGACGAGTTTGCCAACATGGGCCGCATTGCGGGTTTAGCCGAGGCGCTGACCTTGCTGCCTGGCTATGGCGTCCGCGTTTGGGTGATTGTGCAAGACCTCTCGCATTTGCAGCAGGTCTACGGGCGGGACACGACCAACATCATCCTAAGCCAGTCCGAGGTGAAGCAATTCTTCGCGGTGCAGGACCAAGAGCTGGCCGCACGGTTATCGCGGCTGCTTGGTGAACGGTCGATCATGACGCGTAATTACAATCTCGGCCAAACAAATGCCGATGAGGTTGGCGTCAGTGTTTCTGAGCGTGGCGTGCCGCTTTTGTTGCCGCAGGTGATCATGGGGCTCTCGGTAGACGAGCAACTTCTGTTCGTGAAATCCGCGCCGCCGATCTTCGCTAAGAAGGTTCGCTACTGGGATGTTTCTCCGTGGTGCGAGAACGCCGAACCTAACCCGATGGAGGGCGATCATCCGCGAAATTCGAAACCAGTTCTAAAGCTGCGATACCGTCGCAAGGAAATAAGAAAATGAGCAAATCAGAATTCTCTATCGAAGTCGTGGGCCGCAAGGCTCCCCGACGTGATCGGAAGAACCGTGCGTCGGTTGTTCCAACGAAGGATGCGAAGACGGGCAATCTGCTTGGTGCTTTGCTGGGGCTTGCTTGGTTCATGGTGAAACCGCGCCGCCCGACGTGGGTGCTTGCTGCAACTGCGTACGTGCTGGTTGCACACGGGACGCCGCATCTGCTGATTGCACACAATTGCACGGGCGTCGGCACGCCAGGTCGGCACTGCACCGCGTGTCGATATGTCGGAGTGCAAGGTATTCGCGGTCATCTTGGGCGGGAGTTTGGTTGCCCTGTCATCACGATGTTGCCCGTCAATTGGGCTGCATTGGGCAGGACGCTCAACATCGGCTGAGCGCGATTTCAAAGACATTCAATTCAGAAGGATACGGACAATGGACGTTATTCGTACGATCAAAGACTACCTGAGCGGCACGCCACGCGTGACCAAAGCCGGAAATACGATACGGCTCAACGCCAGCCATCGGCTGCCATCGAGCGGATTTGAACAACATACTGCGGTGAAACTGGTCGGATATTTCGGGGCAGCTTTCTCGCTGATCGCCTACTATGGGCCTGAAACGCCCGCCGATCCGACCAGAAATGTATTTCTAGAACATGCTGACCGCTTGGTTGCTGCGTTCGCCACGGCGTTTGATCGTCTGGCGGCTGTTGCTGAGCATCAAACCTTGGATGTGCCTCTGGAAAGCCTCCAAGGGTGGGGTGTTGCTCTGCTGTTCCTGGGTGGCGCATCGGTTTTCAGACACAGCGGTTTGATCGATATCTACACCTATCTGACCAATCGCGAGCATGTCGTGATCTACGTTGATGAAGAATATCTGATCCTTCGGCGGGGGGTGCTTCGCTCTCCTGTGCTGATCGCGCGGAAAGATTTTCAGGATATCCTGATCCACGCCAATCACCGCTCCGGTCATGATGTGGTCGTCCAGCACAAAGGCGGATTGACCCGCGTCGCCAGCATCTACGGCGATCTGACCAGACCGACACTTTTCAAGCTGCGGCTCAAAGAAGCGCTGGCCGAAAAGCGGCACGAACAGAGCACAGCATATAGACAGATTTTGCGTCAACTCAACTAAAAGTTGTATACTTAGGGATGGGCATCGCTCGCGCGGCCCAGAAGAGGAAAGATCATGAAAGACGACACAAGCAACAGAGATAACCTTCGCCTGACGGAGACTTTTTCGTCATCGGCAAAGCGTATCGTGACCCTCGATCTCGAAAAATATCAGGGACACCTTGATGGGCTGGACGTTAGCGACGAGCGCAAGGAAGAGTTTCTGCGCGCGATGTTCTCAATTGTCATGACGTTCGTTGATCTCGGCTTTGAAGTTCATCCGCTGCAAGAAGTTTGTGGAAAAAATGAAATCGGCACGAATCGCCGGACTCAAAGGGCGAACGATGCGGTAAGATCGGAGAAATCGCAGCAATCATTGAGCAAACCTAAAACCGGCCCTTCGGGCTGTCTGGAGAACAAATGACAAAGCAAGAGAAACAGGAAGCGCAAGTAAGCAGGGCAGTGATCTACTGCCGTGTGTCAAGCACGCGCCAAAAGACCGAAGGAAGCGGGCTTGAAAGCCAAGAACATCGCTGCCGCCAGTATGCGGCGGCACAAGGCTATGAAGTTGAAGCCGTGTTCCCCGACGATGCGTCGGGGGGCGGTGACTTCATCAATCGTCCTGGCATGGTTGCGCTGCTGAGTTATCTCGATGCGCAGCCAGACAAAAACTATGTCGTTATCTTTGATGACCTGAAACGATTTGCGCGCGATACCGAGTTCCATATCAAGCTGCGGCGGGAGTTTCAGACGCGCGGCGCACTGATCGCATGCTTGAACTTCAAGCTGGACGACTCGCCCGAAGGAAAATTCGTTGAAACGATTTTTGCAGCGCAAGGCGAACTGGAACGCGAACAGAACCGCCGTCAGGTAATCCAGAAGATGCAGGCGCGCGTCGAGAAAGGCTACTGGGTGTTTCACGCGCCCGTAGGTTACTGCTACGCGTCTGATCGGGTCCACGGTAAGCTTTTGGTGCGTGACGAGCCGCTGGCGTCCATTGTCGCAGAGGCAATGGAAGGCTTTGCCAGTGGGCGGTTTCTCTCGCAAGCAGAGGTGAAGCGGTTCCTGGAAACAAAGCCAGAGTTTCCCAAAGACCTTCCGAACGGCGAAATACGCTTTTGGAAAGTTACGAAGCTGCTCCAGCGCGCAACCTACGCCGGATACGTCGAAGCCCCCAAGTGGGGCGTGTCGCTGCGTAAGGGCCATCACGAGCCACTGATCAGCTTTGAGACGTTCAACCAAATTCAAGATAATCTCGCTGAGAAGGCACGGCCTGCGGCGCGAAAAGATATCAACGAAGACTTTCCGCTACGCGGCTTCGTGGCCTGTGACGACTGCGGCCAACCGATGACAGCCTGCTGGTCCAAAGGCTGCCGCAAACACTATCCGTACTATCTTTGCGATACACGCGGCTGCGCTTCGAAGCGCAAGTCGATCCCGCGCGCAAAGATCGAAGATGGCTTTGCTGACGTGCTTCAAAGCCTCCAGCCTACAAAGCAGCTCTTTGAACTGGCAAAAGCTATGTTCAAGGACGCTTGGGATATGCGTCTGACAGAAGCGCATGAGGCGAAGGATAGCGTAGCCAAGCAGATCAAGGAGCTAGAGAAGCAGATTGAGGGCTTGCTGGACCGGATCGTCGATGCGTCCAGTCCTTCGGTGATATCTGCCTATGAGGGGCGGATAACGAAGCTCGAACGAGAAAGGATTCTGTTGACGGAGAAGGCTGCTCGAACTGTGCCGCCAAAGGGTAGGTTTGAAGAGTTTATCGAACTATCTCTCGAATTTCTGTCAAAGCCTTGGAATCTTTACGAAAATGGCAGCCTTGCACTCAAGCAAACAGTGCTGAGATTGGCATTTTCAGAGCCCCTGCGATACTCCCGAGAAAGAGGTTATCGAACTATAGAAACCGCCTTACCTTTCAAGGTGTTAGCAGGATTTAACAATCAAAATAGTGAGATGGTGCGGTCGGAGAGACTCGAACTCTCACGGGTGTTACCCCACAGCGACCTCAACGCTTGGGCATATTATGCCCTTAACCGTCCAAAACAAAGGGGTTTTGTCAGATTGCGCCGACTACCTCAATCCAATTGCGTCCAATGAAGTTGTAGCAACCAAAGGTCCGAAATGGCAAGATGTATGCCAATGTGTGACGGAATGTGTGACAGACTGAACGCAGGCAAACTCCCAAACTACGGATGCAACCAACCTGAAACCATGAGGCCCATACAGTCACAATGTTGGCTCACAGCATCACCACGGCTCAGGTGCTTGGGCAATTGGTTCGAAAGTGTGTCGGGACGACCAGCAATGAACTCCCACGTGGGTCACATCTACTATAAACAGAATTTCTAGGGGCTAGTCGGCAATGTCGTACCTCTAACTTTAACAGATTGCGGTTGTAGTCGTCCTTCCTAGCCCTAAGCTGCGAGTAACTTCGAAAAGGTATGGCTAATGTCAGGTTTAAACGTATCACCGTTTTTATCAAAGTGGAAACGGGAGTTGATTGAGCGGGAATTTGAAAGCCGCACCGATGTTTTTAAGGACTATAATAGAAAATGTATGAACCTTCTAAAGTCGGAAATGGCTATGGAGGAAATTCCTTTAACGTCACACTGTCAAGGAACACTTGCTTCAGGACGATTAAAGCCAGACCTCTGGTCAACAAAGGCAACTTCTCGGCCGTCAAAGGTTGAACAAGCAGCTGCAGAATATTATTCAAAAAATGGTTTCTATGTAGCGAATGTGGACGATTTCATCTCTCGGACAATCGCTGTCAGCATCTACCTATCTAAATATGGACAAGAGAAAGGTGAAAACCTTATTGCTGGTATATTTCCGACCAATGGTCAAATACATGAGCTAGACAGTATACAAGACTTGTCGCACGTTAGCATTGAAGAATGGCTGCAACCTACTATAATCGGGGCCATTGAATATTTTTCGAGACATGCTGCTGCACACTTCGACAAGGACACAATGGTTCGCATCCGAAAGATGAACGAAGAAGAAAAGAGATCATTCTTAACGCCTCTTTTCTGTCAGCGTGCTATCTTCAATGCTAAAAATGTGGACGATTTAGTTGCGGCTTGTGTGCATGCGGCAAATCATGTTCCCGTAAGAACCATGCTAGACATATACATTAGAGAAAATGTGTTTAGCATACGCTCCGGAATCCCTGACCTATTCATATGGGACGAGAAAAGCTATAGGTTTATTGAGGTGAAATCACCAAGGGACCGCCCTCAGCTCAACCAAGCATATTTCTATCAGTATATCCTAAGACCCTTAGGTCTACCTTTTACAATAGGAAAAGTTGTAGAGTATTGCCCCCCAGCTCCATAGATATCTTTGGTTGCAGGGCAATGAGGCGGAGCACTTCCTGTTGCAATAGCCCCATGGCAATATTGGTTTTTTTGAAAATTTGGTCCCGAGTAAGGAGGCTGTAACTAGTGCAGGAAAATCCAAGGGCTGTTTTTCAAGGGGGGACCTTAGTGTTTTAGACAGGTTCCTTAGCTGACCCTATGATACGGTACAGGCTGGCCCTACTAATCCCAAGTTGCTCACACACCTTAGCTTTAGACATTCCAGACTTGAGAAGAGACAAAGCAGCATCGGTCTTTGCCATAGCTGTTGGTTTGCGCCCAGTGTACTTCCCCTCGCTCTTAGCCTTGGCAATGCCCTCCTTCTGGCGCTCTAGCATCATCTCCCGTTCAAACTGGGCGACAGATGCCATGACGTTAAGCATCATTCGTCCTGTGGCTGTAGTGGTATCAACCTGCTGACCACCCATAGACAAGATAACGACACCAGCGCCTTTGGCTTCTAGCTCTTCCAGAAGCTCTCCAAGATGGCGTACAGACCTTGCAAGGCGATCTAGCTTACAGACTACCAGCTTATCCCCTGAGCGAAGGGACTTGATCGCTGCATCCAACTGCTGACGATCACCTACAGAAGAAACCTGCTCCTGATATAGCTGCTCACAACCAAGGGCCTTCAGGTCACGCACCTGAGCCTCAAGCCCTGCATCTTGTTCCAAGGTCGAAGTTCTCGCATAACCTACCAACATAATATGTCCTATCTGTGGCCGATGATTCTCAATAGCATCTTAGTACATTTCGAGAATTCGGGCAATAGTGTATCAATAGAGTTCAACGCATAGGGTTTTGAGATACTTTCTCGCTGTGCCTCAGGGGCAGGGTCTATTGAGGTGTTCGAATATAGTTGGTCACCTCTGAGCTTTGTAGCAAGATACCGTCCACGAAGTAGCAAAGTCAGTCGCAGCAATGTTCCGATTTTGTTTGCTTGTAAGTTGAGGGTGCTCATAAGACGCAAGGGTCATGTCGCGTACCGTGTCATTGAAGCCAAAAAGCTTGTCACTCTTTGAGGCGTTTGCAACCATTTCAGATATAGATGCGCCATCCTGTCTCTTGAGCATCGTAGATTGTGCCAAGGTATAAATTACAGTACCGCAAAGCCCGTCATTCAATGGAAAACGACCATCAGATGTGAGCGTTATGCCTCTTGAATCCTGCGCCTGTAGTGTCTGAGCTTGAAGCAGAATTAGCACCAGACATAAAAATCCTTTATTGATCTTATTCACTATATATCTCCAGTTGAATTTGCCTGCATGGTTGTGAGGCTACGCGTTAGATTGCAAACGAAACCCAAGCATCTGTGGAAAGCTACTCGGCAGAGGCTGAAACGCCCTGCCAGTCTCAACTAATTTACAAGCTGGACAATGGTAAAATTATTGCGCTCGGCCTGATGGCTTTTGGTACCTAAATCTAGATGACGTCTCACTATATGTTGATCCAGTATCAAATAAAATACTAAATATGCCAAATTGTGTAACGAGGCTAGGTGAAATTCGGACCAGTCAGAAAGCTCTTAAGATGCCAGAAATGAGTTGCCAATAAGGCACATAGACATTCAATCGCACGGTCTCACGATACATTTTTCCGAAAAAAAGGTATTAATATAGATGAAGGTAAACGCGTTTGTGAAATGCCTCAACAGGCAAGCTTGGCACTAGCCTTTAATATTACGAAATCTGCGTAAATCGCTTCCACTTGAAGGACTCCTCCCCTTGGGGAGCTTTTTGCGTTCTAGTCCATGTAAGGAACAAATTTGAAAAAACCTGAACGAACCTATAAAACTTACTCTGCCCAATACGGTGAATTGATCGAGGGGACCAGCCAAGTCTACTGTGAGTATGAACCTGCTGACACGACTACAGCCGAAGCCCTAGCATTTTGGTTAGCAGAGATCGGTATCTTTCCTGAACGCCCTACATCGAAACAAAAGTATATCAGAGCCTTATCTGACTTCTGCATGGCCCACATGTCCAGCATCGAAGGGCGGGTAATTTGGCCGAGCGCTAATGCTGAGTTTTCGGGCGGCCCATACGGTGGCGATATAGTAAGGCCACTAAAAAAGGCCCTTGAAGCCCGATACCTGAAAAAAGTTCAGCTCTCATCAAAGAAGGACAGACTCTGTGCAGTATATCAAATAAAGGTTCCAGACTTTGGTCATCTACTTAGGTTCAAACCACACGGCCTAAGCCCCGTCATTCAGGTACGGAGTCCAAAAGTTCGACGAGCAGGTAAACAGACAGGCGGACACAAACTTAGCCTAAGGCGCTTCGATCAAGAACAGGTTAGCAAGCTACAGGCTGAACTGCGTCAAATACGGGCTTGTATGGCAGCGCACCCCCTGACCCACCCCGAGGGGGCCGCATTTAGCACGATTACCCGTATTTTCAACAATTCTGACCTAGAGCAAGGGGGGCGAAGTTACGGCAGCTACCAGAACTATTCAGAAAGTAAACGATTGACTATGGCCATTGATCGAGAACCTGTCTGCGAAATCGACCTAAAATCCTGCTACCTTGCTATCATTGCCGCGAAGCTGAACAAACGACTGCCTGACGATCCCTATTCAGTAATTCCTTATGTCCAGAAGCATGTGGGAACAGAAAAGTTTAAAGAAGCGCGCAACCTCATGAAGCTGGTAGTATCAAAACTTTTGTCTGTAAACGGAGAACCTACCACCTTCCCGAAAGGCGAAAAGTACAAGGATTTAGATGGCCAAGTCAAAACACGAACGGTCAAGCAGAAATACAACGTACCCAAGAAAGTGACTGCCAAAATCCTATATACCCAGATTTACGAGACCTACCCATTCCTGCAGAAACGTAGCCTCGACGTGTTCAAGCTTATGAATATTGAAAGCAATATCATGACCGCTACTATTCTTCAGCTAGCCCTAGAAAACATTCCTGCCTACCCAGTACACGATTGTTTAATATGCAAGGTTTCGGATAAAAAGGTTGTGCTTGAAGCTCTCAGGGAAAACCTAATTCACTATTTAGGATCAATTCCGGCCCTTGATGTTACCTACCCAGACGGCAATTGTCAGGTTTATAAGGCTATTTATCCAGATCACTATACTGACTACTCTGACCAAAATATAACTAACAACCTTGAGGACGAGGCTGATTACCCAGTTATAGATGATGAGGATTGCCAATTTCTAAGAGCACCCCCAGACCACAAATTAGGGCAAGAAGGAAGAGTATAGGGGAAGAAAAGTATGGCCTTTAGGTGCTGCAACGATCCCAGCGAATAACTGGAGTCTAAAGGAACCATCCGAAATTGGGCACCCCTTAATCTCACACGCAAAGAACGGGGAGAGGCCTTTCATGGCCCCCCTTCCGAAGCCTTAATCCCTTCCCCCGCATGACCTACGGTTCTACAATGGCCCATGGGTTGTTTTAAATGGCCGATTTAGGGGCCTTCTTTGTATTTGGTAAGCGTCCCAGCCCAAATGGTAAGTGCTACATTAAAACGGCCTTTTATGGCTTCTCAGCAAGCATGTGCGCGAATAGCCACCTTCCGCAACGCTTCTCGCTGTCTTTCGAGACTGTAGCCATGCCCATATTTGGCCCCGACCCCAAGACTTGAGGTCCATCCACCAATCTGGTCGATAAGTTCAGAAGCGCACCCTGTATCCCTGAGTCTGTCTCGGAGGGTATGTCGGAAGCAGTGGCAGGTTAGATCGCCATAGCGGCTCTTAATGTACTTATTGAGCGTGTTGCTAGCATGTGTTGCCACCACCGCTGAAGACCTTACCCACCTAGGAAAAATGAACTCATCATCTGTACGAAGGTCAGACAGGCGCTTGAATGCTTCCAGTGCAGCACCAACCAGAGGCACTGCCCTTTCTGATCCCTTGGTTTTCAGTCGCCTTCGATCATGCGGGACAATCTTGGCAACACCATCATCAAGTGTCACATCCGCCCAGCGCAAACCTACAATTTCAGCAAGCCTAGCCCCAGTCTCACCCAGTATTGGTAGGATTAGACGCGTATCACGCTCAGAAGCTAAAGCAGCCCCGTAGAGGTCCTCTAGCTGATCCTGAGTAAACACCCCTCTCTTCTTCACATCCTGATTTTCGTCTTTGATCACCAGCCGTGTGAATGGGTTCCGTTTGTCTAGGTCCTGCTCAAGGAAACCAAACTCAAGAACGGCGTGAAGAGACTGGACTCGCCGCCGTACTGTCGCGGTCTTGTTCCCCTTAGTCAGCAGAGAGGCCACCAACTGCCTTGCATCTGCCCTCTGGTAGGTTTCGATACTCCTGTTGCCAGCAACCCCTATGAATGCGCCTACAGCAAGCCTGACGGGCTTTTGGTCAATCCGCCTACCTGACAGATACAGCTCAACACAGGTAAAAAGGTCCAAGGCGCTGGGCATAAGTGTTTCAACCAACCTACCCAAATCCAAAGGCAGCACCGTTTTAGCAGACCACACCTCATCCAGTCTGGTGGTTAGGGCGTCACTGAGGGTCGCTGCACGTTCAGGGTCCATGCCAAGATTCAACCTCACGACCTTCGCGCCAAAGGCATCAACCAAACGGTCAGGAACTCTGCGATTGTAGAAGTAAGAACAGCCACGCTGAACAATGTATCTCATTTTGTGTGCCATTCAGGCCTCCAAGCGACAGTTAACACTCGGACACAAAAGGGTTATTTCGGATGACTTGGTGCGGTCGGAGAGACTCGAACTCTCACGGGTGTTACCCCACAGCGACCTCAACGCTGCGCGTCTACCATTCCGCCACGACCGCACGTCATGGATGGTGAAAGTCGTTTAGACAAACTCTCGCACCTTGTGAAGAGCCAATCGATAGGATTTTGCATTCACCTCGTAACGGCGGCGGATTTCTCGATTATAGAGCGTAACACTATTTTGTGCAGACGCGTGAAGTGGTGCGTAACATTGGCACGAACACAGCCCCAATATCGCTGGCGTGCCGACGATAAACATCCGATGGGCAATACTTAGGAAGCTTAGGCGAGAAGATAAGCAAGAGCGCGCGGAGTTCTGACGTCGGGCCTTTTCTTTGCGACAAGCACTGGGTACAGCTACGAAATGGTAGAATGGATCATATCGGACGGCCTGACTAACTTTCGAGAGGCCGAGGCCTGGATGGAAACGCGCGCGTTTCATATCGCCGCTGGTAAAGCTTCGGAATGCATTTGGCTCGTCGAGCACCCCCCTTTATATA